>Ga0247727_10003288_pt1 | contig 35922 bp, 27 predicted proteins | sample WisWelCaveWW1625_FD_202498 | JGI IMG/M metagenome (GOLD analysis project Ga0247727, IMG submission 202498) | Biofilm microbial communities from Wishing Well Cave, Virginia, United States - WW16-25 | ecosystem: Environmental > Aquatic > Deep subsurface > Groundwater > Cave microbial mat | place...
TGTGATGGCTTGGAAAGAAATCCACAATCAGCATCCATTCGGTATACTTGAGGTCAGTCGAGTAGGTTTGGCTGAATTTGGTCATTCGCCAATCTTACCCGACTACTTAAGAAACACTCTCTAAGAAAGCTCAGAAGAAAACTAAAGGCAACTTTATTCCAATTCTGCTACAGCTCAGAAATTACCAAGGATCCCTCCAGCAACTATTCGAAAGCCAATTGAAGCCATGGGGGGTTGATGTTGATATCTTTGAAAACGATTTGGGACTTGGTAAATTTCTGCTAATTTTTGATGGCATCAACGAAATGCCCCCCGACCTAAAAGACAAGGGATTGGCAGAATTAAGAGAGTTACTTTCAAGTTATGGGAAAAACCGATTTTTATTTACATCGAGAAATATTGGGTTTCATAACACCCAGTTATCTAGTGATGATCAATCATCCCTTCCAACTTGCGAAATTCAACCATTATATAAAGAACAAATCATAGATTACACCAAACGATATTTAGGGGCTAGAAAGGCAGGTTTACTAATTTTACAACTAGGAATTAATGACCCCAATATTTGGACGAGTAAACGATCTCTCGCACAACTAGTACGGATTCCTTTATGGCTTCAGATGGTCATTGTCCTTTTTAAAAAAATAGAACGTGTTCCTCGTAACGAAGGGGAGGTCATGCTCCAATTTGTGGATGAAATATTATTAAGGCGAGAGCCATCAAAGGCTGCAAGTCTATTCCATGCCGACACAAAAAAGGAAATACTTTCTACAGTAGCTTTTTCAATGCATGAAATGGGCTTAACAGGGGAAGCGCCTAAACGCTATATTTACAACCAAATATTCTTGAAAAGAGCAAAAGAGTTAATACAGCCATTTGAAACCAAAAAGGCTGAAGAGTTGTGGCAAGAAATTCAAAATAACCATTTACTTGTTGAAGAAGATGAAATGGTATCTTGGCCTCATCCTCTATTTCAAGAATTATTTGTGGGGCTAAATTTACGCGACCTCTGTTTTGATAATTTATGGCAACCAAGATATGTAGAGATTGAAATAAGATTTAACGAACTTCAAGTAAAGTCAAAATGGGGTCGGGATTTTGAAGCAGGCACCACGATGTTGGGCGTTGTTCCTGAAAAGTATCGACCAGAGGCTTTAGTTGCAATAGGTTTTTACAATCCGTCGCTTGCTTATGAAGCATATCTCAAGATGGAGCCAGAGATCAATCTAGATCTATCAAAGGAATTTCTTCAAAGGAGCTTGTTTCATCTGTACTCAGAACGCAAAGGGAAAGAACATGCAAACTTAGTAAAAACAATATCAAAAACAGGTGGCGATTCCATATGCTCTACACTGACTAATGTAGCTAATGATTGTTTTTCATGGGAAGGGAGAGAACAAGCATTGTATGAAATTTGGTCGCATTGTAAAGGGGGACAAATTGATTTACTCCAACTCTTACAAATGCGAGCAGAGCAGGATTCTGCGACGCAAGTTCGAATAAGGGCATTGTCTTTTCTGGTGAGGCTTAAACAAAGCTGGGATGTCATAATTCCCTTCACGCTTACCAGATTACTACTAGAGCCAGAAGATTTCGAACAAAATGTTCGAAAAATAATTACCGCAGAAGCAACACAATTTGCTTTATTTTCGAAATCTTTGATTGAGACATCATTATCTAAGGATTCGGACTTGCAACAGCGTTTAAGGGCTGTTTGGATGTTAGGAGAATTTCTTCCTGCCAATCCTTCTGCGAAATCTACCCTTGTAAATATCGTCAAAGGTACAACCAAAGAATTAGAATTAAGAAGAGAGGCTATTCAAGCTTTAAAAGGTTTTAAGTCTACACACACTATAAACTTTTTAGGTGATTTATCACATAACGAGAAAGATAGTCGCTTGCGTAGAGAAGCCATCTTTACTTTGAGCACATACAATGATAAGAAAACATTGATATATATATTATCTACATTGAAAGATTCAGATCTATCGGTAGTCGAAGCATCAATTGATTCTTTAGCACGGCTTGCTGAAAACCTTTCTGTAATTGAAAAACTAAAGGATTATTGTGGGAAAAACGATCTTGCTTTAAGGCAACGATCTATAAAAGCATTATCTAAGATTTGTTTGTATAGCAATTCAGATATTGGAAATGCTTCTGCTAAAATTCTTCGCGAATTCAGAAGCATTTCAGACAAAATTGCACTTAAGGACATAGCTATTGCCTTAAAAGGTTACTACCCTTCAGACAGTGCGGAAGTAGCAAGGCGATTGTATTCAATCTCATCAATTGAGGAGCAACAAGAGCTTCTTGAATTGTTTGACGAACTGAATGACTGAGTAGAAAATCAAGCTTTACTATCTCAACTCCAACCCAATCCCCTCCTCAAACGACGACGCGGACTGAACCCAAAATCCTTTTGCGCTTCGGCACCGCCCCGACGTGAACGTCAGGGCTATTCATAAGAAGCCCGCTAAAGCGGACTAGCTAGAAAGTGTTGCATTGTGCAACCACTCGTGCTATACTGCCACTGAAAGGAGCAACCATGCCCACTTTACATGTCCGTAGCGTTCCTGATGATTTATACCTCCAAATTCAACGGCTCGCAGAAACGAAAAACCGTTCATTAAGCGCGCAGGTCGTCAACATGCTGACCCAGGCACTGGAAGAGGAAAAACGTCGCAAGGTTCAGGTCAAAGCGTTGACTTCGATCCGACGCCGAAGGTTCGTGGCTCCCAAGAAAGCGCCCTCGAGTCTCGCATTGTTACGTGAAGACCGCAACCGATGAGTGACTCTCCCCTGCGCTATGTGGTGGATGCAAGCGTTGGTATCAAACTATTCGTAGAGGAAGAATTCTCTGAACAGACACAGGCGTTGTTCTCATATTTAACGGCAGACCCGCCCGCCGAGTTCTATATCCCTGACTTGTTTTATATCGAATGTGCAAATATTTTGTTGAAGTACACGCGCCGCTTTGGGCGATCATTGGAAGATTCGCAAGCCGATATCGTAGACTTGAAATTCCTCTCACTCAAGCCTACTTCAACGGCAGAGTTGATGGAAGATGCCTTGCTTCTCGCATCAGAAAAGAATCTCACTGCTTACGATGCCTGCTATGCAGTCCTTGCTCGGAATTTGGATATTCCACTGATTACAGCAGATGAGCAACTATCAGAGGCAATTGAATCCGCAATTTTTCTAGGAGATTTCGATGTGCCTCCGTTTGAGGAAGAATAATCACTGGAGAGATATACAAATGAAAGAAGGAATTCAATTCATCGAACGCGACGGCAAGCCCGAATGGGCTATCCTTCCCTACGAGGAATATCTGGAACTGCTCGAACAGGCAGAGATGCTGGAGGATATTCGCGACTTTGACGCGGCAAAAGCCGCCCTTGAAAACGGTGAGGAAGAGTTAATTCCCGCTGAGGTGGTTTACGCCATTCTGGATAGCGAGAATCCCATTAAGGTTTGGCGCGAGTATCGAGGGCTGACCCAACAGCAACTGGCAGACGCAGTAGGGATCAGCAAGCCGTATCTTTCGCAAATTGAAACAGGCAAACGGACAGGGACAACTGAAATCCTGTCTGCTATCGCGAAGGCATTGGACGTTTCTTTGGATGAAGTAGTGGAAAGAAAAGAGTAAAAATTGGCGGCGAACAGCCGCCTTTTTGTTTGAGTCAACGGGAATTGCTCAACTCCAACCGTATCCCCTCCCCGAACGCCAGCGGACTAAACCCAAAATCCTCTTGCGCTTCGGCGTAGGAAAAATCCTTGTTTTCGTTCAGCCGCAAGACCTGCTCGGCTTTAATGGGAAAGGGAATGCGTATCCGCTCGAAGAATCTCAGGAGAGAGACGACGGGTTTCGATGGAATATGGATTTTCCAGGCGCGCTTGTTCATCCCTCTGGCAATCGTGTCAACAACCTCATTATAGGTCAGCGCATGCTTCCCTGCGATATTGTAACTCTTGCTGATGGTGACGTCCGCTTTGAGGCAGCCGAGAATCGCCGCCGCGACATCGTCCACGTGGATGGGTTGTTGCAAATATTTGCCATCACCAAAGATGGGAACAATCGGAGAATATCGCATAAAACGAATCAGCCGCCACATGTTGCGGTCACGTGGACTGCCGTAGATCATCGTGGGGCGCAGGATGGTGTGTTTCAGCCCGCTGGTTTCAATGGCAAGCTCTGCCGCCACACGGACTTTCTTACTCCCCGCGTTGAGTTGTGTGAAGATGGCGGTGGTGCTGATGAAGACCGCGCGCTTGATACCTGCATTTTGCGCCGCGCTGATGATCGAGTCTGCGTAACCGAAGCCGAGCGAGGCGATGTTAACGAGTGCGTCTGTCCCTTGCATCGAAGCGGACAAGGTTTGAGAGTCAGAGACATCTCCCAATGCCCATTCAATATTCGAATCAGTGAGAAGTGAGCGGTCGCTGGAAGCGCGATAGAGACAGCGGGCTTCGTATCCGCTTTTCAATAACAGAGGGACGACGCGTGAGCCAGTGAATCCCGTTGCACCTGTGATGAAAATTTTCATAAAATTAACCACGAAGGGTCACGAAGTAACACAAAGGTTTTCCTTTGTGACCCTTTGTGCTCCTTTGTGGTTTAGGTTTTCCCGACCAACTTCGTGAGCAAGTCCAGCGTTTCGTCCAACTTGTCGCGGCGGTCAAGATGCTTGACAAGATAATCGCGGGCGTTCTGTCCCATTTGCTGAACGCGTTGTAAGTCTTTCGAGAGTTCGAGAATTTTCTTCGCAAGCATTTCATCATCGCCAGGCTGAACGAACACTCCCCCACTCGATGACTCGATCAACTCACGCGAAACGCCGTCAATGACAAGCACAGTCGCACGTCCCGCCGCCATGTAATCAAAGACTTTGTTCGGGTACGTGGTGCGGAACATGGGAATATTCTGCAGGATCGCAAGGCACACATCCGCAGAGGCGACCACCAGCGGCATATCTTTTTTCGCGCGCACACCTGCAAAGATGACGTTCGACAATTTCATCCGCTCCGCTTCACTTTGCAGCCGCGGACGTTCCTTCCCATCACCGAATAACACAAAACAGGTTTTGTCTTCGCCATTCAATCGTCCCGCCGCGCGCAAGATCGTGTCAATGTCATTCGCCTGTCCCAACGCGCCCGCATACAACACAACAAATTTATCCTGCAATCCCAACTCTCTGCGAATGGACGAGCCATTCACTTGCGGATTGAACATGTCTACGTTTGTGCCGTACGCAATGAAAGTAATTTTATTTCCAGGGACGTCCTTCGCAATCATATATTCTTTATACGCGGGCGAGTTCACCAGAATATGCGTGGCACGCGCATACAAAAATTTCTCAAGCCAGCGTCCCAACGCAATCAACACGGGGTTGGTCAGCACGCCCATGCTCACGCCGAACTCGGGCCACAGGTCGCGCACCTCCAGCAAAAATGGTTTGCGCCGAATCCACGCCACGAACCACGCCGAGACCGCCTGAAAGATTGGCGGCGTCGTGCCCATCACCAAATCCACATCCTTCACCTGCAAAGCCGTCCACACTGAACTGAACATAAAACTAAAAAAAGAAACGATGCGCCAAAAATAACTGCGATGCAGCGCGGGGTAAATATACGCCCGCAACACACGCACGCCGTCAATCACCTGCTCGGCAAAAATTCCCTTGCGCGTCACCGTGCGCTGTCCCGTTTGATAATTTAAATCGCTGGCGACTATGACGAGTTCATGTCTGCGCGCGCGCAAAAATTGCGCCATCTCAAAATGGCGCGTATGTCCTGGCTCGTTGGGCGAAACGAAAGCTTGATTGATCAACAGGATTTTCATTGACCATGATTATATTATGGATTGAATCATCTCCCATTCACTGCGAAGGGTTATTTCATCAACTGCCTGCCCAAATACGGGATCGTCAGGGCGACGAATAGCGATGCCAACCCAAACATCATCGAGGGCACAAGCCAGCGGGCGTTGACCAGAAAGCCCTGGACCAAAAGGATACTTTGTTTGCGAAACTCCATCACCGCAACCGCAGGCAGGTTTTGTAACGCAAACAGGATGGCTCCAATGCACACAGCAATGACCAGGCTCAACGCAAAATCGTTCAAAGTAACGATTGCAGGACGCGTATTTGTTTGAATACGTGCCATTACATTTGGCGTGATACTGCGCGGCATCGGCGCGAGCGGAAAGGTTTTCAGCGCGTCTTCAATGAGCAAATCTTGTTGTTGCGGAGTTAAGTGGTTGTCCATGAGTCCTCCAGGGTCGCGAGCGCGTTTCGCAGTTGTGCCTTCGCGCGGAAAATGCCTGTTTTAACAGTACCAAGCGGCAGGTTAAGAGTCGAGGCGATTTCTTCGTACGAGAGTTCGTTCTGATAGCGTAAATTAATCAACAGGCGGTAGTTTTCATCCAGTTCTTCAATGGCGTGATGTAAATAACTTCTAGTTTCATTGGATTCAAAATCGTGCGAGGGGTTGCCGAGGGTCAGGTTGTTTTCTGGAATATCTTCCATTACGTCATCCCCAAAGTCGGTTAATGAACGGCGCAAAGCAGGCAATCGGTTGTAGCAAAGATTGGTCACGATCCGATACAGCCATGTGCGGAGTTGCGACTGCCCCTTGAAGTTCGGAAGAGCCGTCCATGCACGCACGAAGGTCTCCTGCGTGAGGTCAAGCGCCTCGTTCTCATCCTTGACGACGCGCAGGGCAAGGTTATAGATATAGCGTTGATGTTCATCCACCAACGCGGCAAAGGCATCATGATCGCCTTTCTGCGCTTTTTGGATGAGAGTGGTTTCGTTATCAGGCATACGGCTTCTATAGGGTTAGACAAGTTAAGTTGCGAAAAGTTTCGGGGAAAGTAGACAAGTACAAAAGGAAACAGGTATACAGGTCATGAAATCCTTGTCTACTTGTGTACCTGTCTACCTACTTACCTCCCCTCTGAAACTTTTTCCCAAAACATCTGTCAAACGAAGTGAGATACATCTTACCGCTTGTCTGATAAATAAGTAAGCTTTTGAATGGCTTCCGAAGCCAAAACCCAAATTTAAAGTTTACCTAATCCTGCGGTACTTCGTAAACAAGGAGAACGAAAATGAAAAGACCTATTGTAATCACCCTTTTAGTTGTAGCGCTGACATTTGTATGTCTGGGAATTGGTGCGGTGATATTCTTCACTGTCAATGGCGGCTTCCCAACCAATAGCCCGTTTGATACGCGGAATATCCCCTCAGTGTTGGAGGAAAGCAAGACTCTCAAAGTGGATGCAGAAAAACCACTTACTTTAAAAGTAGCTGACGATGCAGGCGATGTCACCATCACAGGCGCAGATGTGGACACTGTGCAAGTCAAGGTAGTCAAGACTGCCTATGACTCCACCCAGGCCCGCGCAGACGAGGAAGTGAAAGGCGTCAAATACACCATCGAACAGACTGGCAACGCCATTACCCTCAAATATGAACTGCCCAAGTCCATGAACTTCAACAACAATATTAACACCGTAGATTTCATCGTCACAGTTCCAAATGAAACTACAGTGAACGTGGAAACCAACATGGGTGAAGTCAGTGTTGCCAGCACAAAAGGAAATGTCGATATCAAGAACGACTTTGGCGATGTGACCATTGAGAACATTGAAGGCGCTTTGTCCGTTCAAACGAATAGCGGCGAAGTAAACGCCACATCCATCAAGGCGGGCAGTGAAAATATTGACCTGAGCTCGGACTTTGGCGGCGTTACCCTGAAAAAAGCTGGCGGCAAGGATATCATCCTTGATTCAAATAGCGGCACCATCACGTTGAGCGAAGTCCGCGCCACAGGTGAGCTGAACTCGAACACCGACTTCGGCAATACGAAATTTGAGAATGGCTCTGCTAATTCGCTCCACATCGAAACCAACAGCGGCGAAGTGTCACTTGTCAAAATAAATATTACCAAGGAAATCTTTGTAAAAGACGACTTCGGCGATATCGACTTGGAGCAAGCCTTCGCAGCCTCCTACGACCTGCACGCGAACAGCGGCTCCATCACCGTGGACGGCGCCAAAGGCAAACTGAAAGCTGATTCAGATTTTGGCAACATCACCATTAGCAACGCGCAATCCGTAACCCTGACGATCGAGACGAACAGCGGCACGGTGGAATTCAGCGGCACGTTGGGCGTGGGTCCACACTTTGTCAAGTCCGATTTTGGCGGCATTGATATCAGTCTGCCCACCGACACAAAACTGACTGTGGATCTCAAAACCGATTTTGGCAGTATCAAATCTGACCTGCCCATCACAATCGTATTGAATGGCAGTAGTTCCAATTCAAACAGCGACCATATCGGCGGAAGCATTAACGGCGGAGGCGAACAACTCACCGTTCAAGCCAACAGCGGAAATATCAACATCCGAGTCAGCAGTAAATAAGAACAAAAATCAGGTGACAGTGAGCGGCTGTTACCTGATTTTTTATATGCTATCATTGCCAGAAAAGGATTCAACATGAACGATATCTTTCCCTGTCTAGGCGTGGTTGGCTCATTGGCGATCATCTTCGGCTTTCTCGCCTTCCTCCGCTATATGAACTACAAAGAAACCATCGCGCTCGCAGAAAAGGGATTGACCAAACCTGAACCAAAATCAAACAAAAGACTTTTGCGTTGGGGGATTGTCGTCACTGCAATCGGATTCGCACTCACAATCGGACTCTACACCATCGGCTTTGACTCTGCGGACAACTACCCGCTTCAACTCGGACCCTGGATGCTGGGAGGCTTCGTCCCGCTTTTTCTTGGCTTGGGCTTGATCCTGCTCCATGCCCTCACGAGCAAAGAGTAAGGCGACTCATAAGGCAATTCTTGTTGACTAATATGCCAATGTCTTAAGGCAAGCAAGCGTATCGTTTGCACTGAGCGGGTCGCTCTGTAAATAACAATTCCGAAAGAAAACAACCCTGAGAGTCTTTGAGAGTCCTGCGGGATAGAATTATCCTTGTAGAAAGGAATTCAATGATGGAAATCCCAAGACACTGGCGACTCAAAAAACAACGCTACGGGCTGGTCGGAGAAGTTTGCCCTCACTGCGATTACAAGATCTTCCCTCCGCGTGATATCTGCCCGAATTGCGGCGACGAAGCCAAGGAACTCTATACATTTAGCGGCAAAGGCGAAGTCTACTCCTACACCACCGTCTACGAAGCCCCGAGCGGATACGACGCCAACGCCCCTTACACTGTTGCCCTCGTCAAACTCGAAGAGGGTCCCATGATCACTGCCCAACTCACCGACGTGGACAACAACGCGGTCGAGATCGGCATGCCCGTCGAAATGGTCACCCGCAAAATGAGAAATGACGGTGATGAAAGAGGGTTGATAGTATATGGATACAAATTTCGTCCCCGCTTAGCGGTTGCATAACTTCTCGTAAGGCGGGATACCCTTCGAGTACGATGTGGCATCTTGCCCCACGCGCCGCAATATAACTACATTTGAAAATTCTCTCGCCCTATCAGGTATCTGGCAGGGCGATTTTGTTTTATACTTCAACCATGCTTACATCCGCCTCTATCCTCAAAGAGACTTTCGGTTACGACACCTTTCGTCCGCTTCAACATGAAGTGATCGAAAACGTGCTGGCACGCCGCGATACACTCGCTGTCATGCCAACGGGTGGAGGCAAATCATTGTGTTATCAAATCCCATCACTTCTGTTTGATGGACTCACCGTTGTCATCTCGCCGCTGATTTCGTTGATGAAAGACCAAGTGGAACAGTTGCGCGCGTTTGGCGTGTCATCACTTTTCCTCAACAGCTCGCTCTCGCCGCAGGAATATCAGGAGAATATGGATTACGTCAAACGCGGCGAAGTGAAGTTGTTATACGTCGCGCCTGAGACTCTCCTGACCCCGCGTATCCTCTCGCTTCTTTCTTCGCTCAAAGTTGATTGCCTCACCATTGACGAAGCCCACTGCATCTCAGAATGGGGTCACGACTTCCGCCCTGAGTATCGTCAACTCGTTGAAGTGCGAAAGAAATTTCCCAACGCGATCTGTCTCGCGCTCACCGCCACGGCTACTTCGCGCGTTCGGCAGGATATTCGCACCACGCTCAAATTTTCAACTACCAATGAATTTGTCGCCAGTTTCAACCGCGAGAATCTTTACATCGAAGTCGCCCGCAAACGCGAACCCTTCTCGCAGACCATCGAAATGCTCGACCGCTACAAAGACCAGTCGGGCATCATCTATTGTTTTTCGCGCAAACAAGTGGATGAACTCGCCGCCTATCTTGCGTCGAAGGGTTATTCCGCCCGCCCATATCACGCGGGGCTGGAAGATTCAGAGCGGCGCAGGAACCAGGAAGCTTTCATTCGCGATGACGCGCAAATCATCGTTGCCACGATTGCGTTCGGCATGGGCATCAACAAACCCAACGTGCGCTTCGTCATTCATTTTGATTTGCCCAAGAGCATCGAAAGTTATTATCAGGAAATCGGGCGCGCTGGACGCGATGGCTTGCCCGCGCATTGCATACTGCTCTACAGTTATTCGGATGTTTCCAAAATCAATTATTTCATTGACCAGAAAGAAGGCGGTGAAAAACGCGTCGCCATTCAACATTTGGATGCCATCGTACGTTTTGCAGAAGACGAGAGAATCTGCCGCCGCAAGCCGCTCCTCAACTACTTCGGCGAATCATACCAAGCCGACAACTGCTCCAACTGCGACAACTGCACCTCCGCCCCCACCGCGTTGACAGACATCACGGTCTTCGCACAGAAGTTCCTCTCCAGTGTCAAACGCGCGGACGAAAAATTCGGCGCGGGTCACATCACCGATATTTTGCTCGGCTCGAAAAACGAAAAGGTCCTGCGCTGGGGACACGACAAACTCTCCACGTATGGGATCGGCACCGAACTGACTAAGAAACAGTGGATGCACATCGCCCGTCAATTGTTGACGATGGGATATTTGAAACAGGAAGGCGAATACCATACCCTGAGTCTCACGGCTAAGGCGTTGGAGTCGCTCAAGAAAAGAGAACCAGTTTTCGGCGTCGTGCAGGAAGCGGAGCGCGTCCGCACAAAAGGCAGGAAGAAAGAGGAAGTCGAATATAACAGCGCGTTGTTTGCGTTGCTGCGTCAGAAAAGAAAAGAGATGGCAGATGAAGCGGGCGTGCCGCCGTATGTCATCTTTTCAGATAGAACACTCACGGAAATGTCCGCGTATTATCCACGATCAAACGAGGGTTTATTGAACATCGCAGGCGTGGGACAGGTGAAGGCGCGTCAATATGGCGATGCGTTTTTGGAAGTCATCAAGGCGTATTGCGAAAAGCATGGAATCAGCCCTCACCCCCGACTCACCCTCACCCCCAACCCCTCTCCCAAAGGGAGAGGGGAGTCAGAGTCCCCTTCTCCCCTCGGGAGAAGGGCTAGGGATGAGGGAGAACTCGGCGAACGCACGCGCATCGTTGCCGAGGCATTCAACGAGGGCGCGACGATTCAAACCTTGATGGAACGTCATCAAGTGACGAAGGGAACCATTCTTGAGCATCTGACAAAATATATTTTGGCGGGCAACGCTTTGCGAAATGGTGAAGACTTGCAATCGCAGACATCAGCAACTCCCGAACAACAACAAGCCGCCTTCGCCGCGTTCGACAAACTCAGCCCGACGTATCTTAAACCTGTGTTTGACAAATTGAATGGGGAATTGAATTACGATGAGTTGAAGATTTTGCGGTTGTTGTATTTGGCTTCCAAGCCGTAAAAAATCCTGTAACACGCCTGCGCCTCTCAGCAATATAATGCAAACAATCATGGACAAATCACTGCACGAACATTTACATTCCATTTGCCGACATCTGCCTTCGGATTTTCAGCCATATGGTGAACGTGGACGCAACGGTGAACCCGATTGTTCTGTTGGTTGTAAACATTTTCTCAAATTGCCAGGCAAATTGGGCATGGACTGGGGCGTGTGTGTGAATCCTGCCAGCCCACGCGCGGGGCTGTTGACGTTCGAACATCAGGGGTGTGAACAGTTCGAGCATGATGAAAGCGAGGAGGATGTATGAACGATTTACTTCAACAGGCACTGAGAATCGCAAGCCACAGCGACCTTCACGATTTGTGGATTCGCTCCAAAGAAGGCGAGCCGCTGAAAGGCGAGGATGCAATGTTAATCCGCATGATGCAGGAACATACGGAATACCTCGATGTGTGGGAACGATTGGATGAAATCGGCGGAAGCCAAATTGTAGTCAATGGCGTTAATCCCATCCTGCATGTTAATATCCATGCCATTGTTGAAAACCAACTTGAGCAAAACAGCCCTCTGGAGGTCCGACAAGCATTGGCTGAATTGTTAAAGCACGACCCATCGCGTCACGAAGCGATACATACGGTTGCTTACCATCTTTTTATGGAAATAAACAAAACACTCCAAACTTTGCGTCCATTTAATCACATCGCCTACAAACGCCGTCTTGAAAAACTGGCGGGCAAGAAACGATTCTAAATGAACTGATGCAATCAGTAGAGTCGCTTTCTGACATTGCGCAAGTAATTTGCTAAATTTGGCAAGTTACTGAAACGAAATAAAGGTTCACCATGTCCACCTACCCCGAATACGTTCATCAAACCCTAAACCGCGCGAGAGAAGAAGGTCGATGGTATTGCGGACAACCCGATGCCGCGGCATTGTGCTTCGATATTCTCGCGCTCTTTCCCGATTGCGAAGAGGCGAATGAACTCGTCTACGAACTCTTTTGTGATGAATGGACAGTATATGACAACCGTGTCGCGGTTCAACAAAACATTGACGAATTGGATGATCGTCCGTGGCAACAGCGGCGCAGGCTGGCATTGTCGTATCGCTTTATGAGCAGGTGGGAGGGAAAGTATGATATCCGCAAAATGGAAAGAGGCGGTCCCGCCGACATACGGAAGATTCTCGATGACGGAAAGATGGAATTGCTGGGCGCGTACTGCCTCGGCGATGAGGAATGTACTGATTATGCGTGGTCAATTTTCGCCGATGCATTGAACAAAGCCAAAGACCCGCGTGCGACCTTGTTCTGGATCGGGTGGCAATACGCCGATTTGGGCTTCTTCTCCGACGCGGCAGAGGCATTGGGAGAACTCTGCTCATGCTTTAACGACGCCGAGGCAAGGCGACTACTCGCCGAAGTGATCTGGTGGCGCGATAACGCCCATCGCATCCCGTGGATTCCGCCCGCAGGCGACGGCTCACGCCATGACCGCATGATGGAGTCCATTGACCCAGCCGCGCTGAAGACCAAAGATTATGTTCGTGAAGCCCGTAATGAAAATCAAAAGGATCGCATCGCGCCGTATCGTCCAAGCATTGATAAAGGACTGGCAAGCCTTTTTTCGACAGCCATTTCGCACGAAGAAGAAAAATCCGCTGAGTCCATTGTAGATTGGAGTTTTCTCGATGCGGATGACGGTCAACCTGGCGAACTACCCGATTGGGCGAAGAGACAAATCAAATGACTCGAACGCCTTAAAGATGACGATGAGACTTCGAAGGAAATGATCGAGTACATGATTGAAATGCACAAGTGGACGCGCAATATCCCACCGCCCTCCACGCCGAAAAGATATGATCCGAATGAGCCCTCTTTCGATCCCAACGGTTTTTTGGGCGAATCGGATGAAGAAGACTTGGACGAATAAGCGAGAGGCAATAACAGATGAAACTGCCCTGCAAATTACGGATACCAAACTTAACCGATCAGCAAAAAGATTTACTCCTGGGTCTCGCCATCGTATTGTCGGTTGCAACGATTTACTACTTCCAATGGGCTTTTTACCTGACAAGCCTCGAAGGAAGTAAAGTCAACATTGACCAGCCGGAAAGATATTTCTGGTGGGCAAATGATTCACGCGGTTATCGCGCGGCAGGTGAATGGCTCTTCGGTCGGGAGGACAATCATGCAATCGGGGTCCGCCCATGGTTGTACCCGTTTATGCTCGGGCTGGCTCGAACGCTTTTCGGCGAAAGGGCGGAGGCCGTGCTGTGGGTTGCCCAATTTCTCATGTGGCTCGGAAGCGGGTCTTTTATCTACCTGGCTCTTAAGAACGGGATAAAATCCACACCGGTCTCGATCACTGGATCGGGCATTTTCTTTTCGCATCCATCGCCGCTCATATTGACCTTTCATGGAATGACGGAATCGTTGAATGTTTTGTTGATTGCGATTCTCTGTTGGGTTCTAACAACAAATAAAGAGACGCGTCTCCACCTTGCTTTATTATTACTGGGGCTTGCAACAGTACTAAAGCCGGTTTACCTGCCTCACACCATTCTGCTGGCATTCTATGTGATCACGCGAAATTCACAAGCGCCGAAATTAAAGCGCGTTGGAATAATTGCCCTGATCCTTACCCCGCTTTGGATTCAACTTTTGCTTTCCTTCCTGGCAACAGGGAAGCCAACGATCTCGGGCATCGGATCATATACCTTCAAGAATTATCTGGTGGCAGATGTTTATATGGATATTGAAGGACTCAAATGGCGGGAAACCACAGAGCTGATCGAAGACTGGAATTTGCGTGAGCAATTGACTTATTTATGGGACCATCAAAGAGCAACCGTGATCGCTTTTCGCCGTCACATCATTGACGACAACCTGTGGACTGGTTCTTTTTTCACCCTCGGCGAGGGAAACCGAATGGCAGGGTTTGCACTCACACACAATGCTGTCTCAGCCTACATTCATTTGCTGATGTCGCCGCTAATGATCTATTATTTGGTCTCTGCAAGGTTCAAGGGGCATAAAGAAACTCTTGCACTTTTATACATTGGTTTCGTGATCCAAATTCTGATAACGGGCGCTTCAACAGGTCAGGAGGATAGACTGATCATCACTGCCCTGCCATTGTGGATTGTCGCGTATCTCGTTGCTTTCTCTGCATTTCACAAAAACTCTTCAAATTGAAATAAGATTTTCAACCGATCTTTGGCATAACGCCAAGTTGTGTCAGTAAACTCAGAGAATCCTCCTCGCCCCAATGTTCCGCGATTTTTCCGTTGGCAATACGCACAACATAAATTCCAGAAAACTCGACGCGCTTCCCTGTGGCGTGAATTCCGTAGAAGTTACCCGTGTGAGTTCCCGTCATGATAACACGCGCTGCGACCTTATCGCCTTCTGCTATCAAGTCGTCAATCGCTGTGCGCCAGTCTGGCATACCGATTAACGTTTTCTGATGAACCTGTCTGGCTCCCTCCAAGCCAGGCTCCATGCCAGGCATGATCTTCGGCGTGAGCATATCAACTGCGACGACATCACCAAGTGCATCCAGGTCATTGCTGTTATAAATTTCCTGATAACGACGGACGATGTTTTTATTTTCTTCGGTGGACATTTTTTAACTCCTTTGTTTGGATTCGGCGCTGGAGAGCGCCGCCTACACTTTACGCACGCATCAATTTCTGGACCCGAGGCTGGTTCAGGAATGAATCGTGTAATCCAATCTCACGCAGGGATTCTGCCATTTGCTCCACGATTTTGCGACCTTCTACGAGACTGTCTTCGGCTTCTTTCTGTTTCCCCAATTTCGAGTTTACGGTTGCGAGACAGGTCGAGATCGATAAAAGATGCAGCGCGGCACCCATCCCTTTTGCCAGCGACCAGGCTTCGGTTAAAGTCTGATGCGCTTCGTCGAGTCGATTCAATCCGAGCAGAGCCTCTCCTTTCCAGCGCAACACGTCGGGGATGTCCACGCGAGTCAGAGGGATGACTTCCTCCAACAATTCCTCGATGAGAGTTAATGCTTTGTCGTATTGCTTTTTCGCAACTGCAAGTTCGATGTTCGCCAGGCAAGGGAAGATGGTGTAGCGCGCATAGGGAATTGAGATGGGTTTGAGAAGTTCATCGCCCGCGGTTTCTTCGGCTGATTCCACATCCCCTTGAAGCAGGTGCATCCGTACTTTGACTGCCTGAGGAAAAGTGACCCAAGCAGGTTGATGGGCTTGTGCCTCCTGAATGGCGTGTTCGATCAACTCAAATCCCCTTTCATACCTGCCGCAATACACATAGACCCAAGCCAATTCACAACGCATGGTGTTCATGGCGATCATGCCTGCCTGATCCCCAAACACTATACCTTTTTCTGCAAATTCAATACCTTTTCCGAAGTGACCTGATTCAAAATAAACAAACGCGATGAGCATACGGTCATAGGCTTGCCCCCAAAGATTATCTATCTTTTCGCTGATCTGCAACGCTTGTTGACTGCATTCCAGCGCCTGTTCAAATTTCCCCGAGTTGAAGAAGGTCTCCGACTCGGAGCCGAAACTATCCGAGAGCATCACCTCATTATCCAAAGATTTCCAAAGTTCGCGCGCCTCCCGAATGGAAGTGTGAGCTTTTTCGAAATCGCCCCTGCAAGTATGAAGACGGCACAAGTCGTTTAATACAAAAGCAAGGTATTCAGAGTTATCAGACTTGCGCGCCAACGCCAGCGCGGCTGCGCCATATTGCAGGGATAGGTCGAGGCGTTTGGAAAATAAATAATTCAACATGAGATTCCAGTTCAGGCGGGCTTGCGCGGAGGTATCGCCGATCTCCTGTGAAATCTCAAGCGCCTGGATCAGCATCTTTTCGCTGAGTTCAGGATTATGTACGTTCGTGAAGGTGGAATACACCGTCGCTTTTGCCATGAGCGCGGATAATTCCATTGGTCGGTCATGGCGTTCGCTGGCAAATGCCAGCATTTCATCATAATTCGTCAGAGCTTGTTGATAGTGCCCGTTTAACTCGAGCACAGAGCCAAGTTGAGTATGCAGGCGCCCGATCTGATCCAGTTCGGCATTCGTTCGTTTTGCAACCTCAATCGCGCGGCTGAAATGGGCCGCGGCTTCGGCATTGGCATACAGGCGCGCGGTTTTCTCGCCCGCAAGGATGTCATATTTTAGGGAACGCGAATCCTGCGCGGTGTAAAAATGATACGCGAGCAATGGGGCAAACTCTTCGATGCGATCGGCATGAAGTTCTTCCAGCGTTTCCCCGATTCGACGATGAAGTTCTGCGCGGTTCTTGATCAAAATAGAATCATACGCGGCTTCCTGAATCAACACGTGGCGGAACATGTATTCATCGCGCGCGGGCTCGATCAGTGTTGCTTCCTTCAAATATTGGATGTGTGGATCCAATCCGCCATTCAGGCTGGTGAGGCGTTTCAATACGCGCAAGTCAAATGAACGCCCAATCACCGACGCGTTCTGCAAAACATGCCTGCTCAATTCTGGCAAACGGTCAATGCGCGCGCTCAACACGCCGCGCAATGTGTTCGGCAAAGAGACATTTGCCGTTTCGCTCACCGCCTTCCAATGACTGTTCTCGCGCACGATTTGTTTTGTTTCAATCAAGGAGCGAATCAACTCCTCAATAAAGAATGGATTCCCGTCTGCCCGCTCGACGATCATATCCCGAATATTTTTCGGCAAGCCCTTCATGCCTAGCAGGTTCGACAACATCGTGTCGGTTTGTTCAGCGCGCAATGGCTCAAGCAAAATGGAATAATATTTCCCGCCAATCTTTTGCTGTATCTTTTCAATCGAATCCCAGCTGGGGACTGTCTTATCAGGGCGGGTCATGCAAATGAAAAGGATGGGTTGCGTCTCCGTCAAATCAGCAAGACTGAGCAACAAATTCAAAGAGGCTTCATCTGCCCAGTGCAAATCGTCAAAGACAATCACAAGCAGACTCGCGCTTGCAATCCCAGATAAATATCCGCGCGCGGAATCCACGATTCGTTGAACAAGCGCGTCGCCTTGAAATTCAGTTAAGACTTGCAGGCTTTCATCACTTTCAACCGCGAGCATGGCTTCCAAAAAAGGCAGATCGTCTGATGGCACATGACGAAGTTTGTCGCGCACGTCAGCGGGCGAATCACCATCACGCGCATCAATGGACTGGCGAATAATTTGTCTCCACGGAAAGTAACTGATCGAACGCGCGTAGGATAACGCGTCGCCTCTCAACCACGTATAACCTGAATCCTTATGTGATTTCTTCAACTCGGCAATCAAGGTGGATTTCCCAAGTCCCGCTTCACCAATCACAGCGACGAATGAGCCCGCTCCAATTCTCAAATCCTCCAATCTCGCATTTAGCAATTCGAACTGCGCATCGCGTCCCACCAATGGAGATGACAGTCCCTCAAGTCCGCGCAAGTGACCTGGCGTAGCTTTCACTCCCAGTACGCGATATGTTTTGATGGGGGTGGATTTCCCTTTCACTTCAACTTCGCCTAGTGGTTCAACTTCAAAGAACGGCGCGATCAGTTTATATGTTTCGTCAGAGATTTGGATCGTCCCAACAGCGGCAGTCTGCTCCATGCGCGCGGCGAGGTTGATCGCGTCACCGATAGCGGTATATTCCATTCGAAGGTCCGAGCCGATCTCACCGACAACGACCAAGCCAGTATTAATTCCAACGCGCAGACCAAACTCAAGTCCGTGCTTGAGGTGGACCTCCTCCGCATACGTTTTGATTCCCTGCTGAATTTCCAATCCCGCCAGCACTGCGCGTTGCGGGTCATCTTCATGCGTGATGGGCGCGCCAAAGAATGCAAGGATGGCGTCGCCCATCAGGCGCGGCACCAGTCCCTCATATTTATAGATCGGGCGGATCATATATTCGAACACGCCGTTCATAATGTCGGTCCAGATTTCGGGGTCCACTTTTTCGGCGGCGGCGGTCGAGCCTTTGACATCGCAAAACAGCATTGTAATGACACGTCTCTCCCCCACCATCGTATTGCGCATACGCGCGGCTTCCAGTTTTGTTACCAGTTCCTGCGGAAGATAACGATCCAGGTTGAATTGGGATTTCTCCCCCATATTGGCGCCTTCGGCAATCAAACGACTCCCACAATTCATGCAAAATTTTGCGGCGTCGGGATTTGCCGTCTGGCAGTTTGGGCAGTTCATGGTTTACCAATAAGCCTTGATTGATTCTAGCATATTGCATATCTTCATACGAAGCGACATAAATGTCGCGTTACGTAATGCGACATTTGTGTCGCTATTGACCACGCGGGAAACCTCCCTTAGAATAGGCGGACAAATTATATATAATCTGAAAAGGTAAATATGGCTAAATATCGCATCATGTACTGGAAGCACATCCCCCAATCCGTCACCGTTGAAGGAGATGGGCGCACAGTCAAGAAACAACTCTCTGACAAGATTCAGAACAAAATCGACGCGTACGCGATGGCAGTCGGCGCAACCTCAACGACAGACTACGCCAAAGAATACAAACGCGGCGAGTGGATCGAACGCAATGGCTCTCCCGAAGAGGTCGCTGAAACGCTTCTTTCGGAACTGGAAACTGAGTTCGCCAAAATAGAGATTCCGCGTCGGGACAGGAATCCCGCGTAGGGGCGGCACGCTATGCGGCGCCGCCTCTACAATTTCAACAATGAAAAAACACAACATCATCCTCCAACCCTCTGGCTCGCGCGGGCAGGTGGACGAAGGACAGTCCATTCGTTCTGCCGCGCGTGATCTGGGCGTGGAGATCGAATCCATTTGCGCGGAGAATGCCACTTGCGGCAAGTGCATGGTTTTAATTGAAGAAGGTCGCTTCGAGAAATACAACATTGACTCAAAGCGCGGGAACCTCTCCCCTGTTGGCACAGCCGAGCAGGAATATTTTACACGCAGACCCAAACTACTCAAAGATAAAGGCTGGGAAGTTGGGCAAGTCCGTTTATCCTGTCAGTGTCAGATTCTTGGGGATGTGTTGATCAACGTCCCCGAAGAAAGCCGCGGCAACAAGCAGATCGTCCGCAAGAGCGCGAGCAACCGAGCGATCGAAGTCAAGCCTGCGATTCGGAAATACCTCGTTACCATGAGCCCGCCGAATCTGGAACGTCCGATTGCGGATTGGGAACGCCTCGCGAAGGGACTCGAAACATCCATGGGACTCGTTCGCGGTAATAACGAAAAACTCCCGCGCTGGTATGACTTGGATATTGATTATCAATGCCTGCGAACTCTCTCTGCTACTTTGCGCCAAGCAAAATGGAGTGTGACTGTTTCCGTTTGGCAGGACAAGGAAGTGATTGAAGTCCAGCCTGGGTATGTGGAGGATAGTTACGGCGCGGCAGTGGACATCGGCTCGACGACCGTCGCGCTGTACCTATGCAATTTACGCACAGGCGAAATGCTCGCAGCTGAATCTGAAATGAATCCACAAATCGTATACGGTGAAGATGTGATGTCCCGTATTCAATATGCCATCGAACATCCCGATGGGTTGGAGAAACTGCACAAAGCGATCATCTCCACATTGAATAAATTATTGAAGCAAGCAGTGAAATCTGCAAACATGTCACTGCGAGCGCAAGTTGCGACACTTGCACCTGGCGCAAGTGCAGGTGAGCAATCTCCCAATGAAGAAGGTGAGATTGCTTCGGGCGGTGGTCTCGATACGGCGGACGAACGCCGCCTACTCGACCAACGCCTTCGCAATGACATAAAAGTTGATGAAATCCTTGAAATGGTATTGGTCGGCAATTCCACCATGCATCATATTCTCTTGAATCTGCACCCCAAGGATTTAGGACTTGCACCGTTCGTACCTGCCATTCATAAATCCATGGATGTGAAGGCGCGTGAACTGGGTATACAAATTAATTCATCTGGCAATATTCACGTCCTCCCCACCATCGCATCGTTCGTCGGTGCGGATACAAGCGCTATGATCCTTGCAGAAGAACCGCACAAGCAGGATGAAAACTGGCTGTTGATTGATGTCGGTACAAATGCAGAGTTGATTCTTGGCAATCGCAAAAGATTGGTTTGCACATCCACGCCGACGGGTCCCGCACTCGAAGGCGCGCACGTGGAATATGGTATGCGCGCCGCGCCAGGCGCAATGGAACGCATCCATGTTGACGAAACGACTCTTGAGCCGAAATATAAAGTCATCGGTGTTGAAGGTTGGAATATCGATCACGCTGAATTCAAGGGCCAAGTCAAAGGGATTTGTGGATCCGCCATCATTGACGGAGTGGCAGAATTATTTCGGGCTGGGATCGTGGATTCTCGGGGCAAGTTCAAGACAGGGCTAGAGTCGAAGCGTATTCGAAAGGGAGAGAGCGGCTGGGAGTATGTCGTCGCCTGGGCTGAGGAAACTTCCATAGGTCGGGACATCCCGATGACCCAGCAGGATGTTCGTCAAATTCAATTGGCGAAGGCGGCATTGTTTACGGCGGCGCGCACATTGCTAAAACGCTTTGGTTTGCAAGACCCTGACAAAGTAATTTTGGCGGGCGGCTTCGGGAGTTTTATTGATAAAGAGAAGGCGATGTTGATCGGCTTGATCCCCGATTGTGTGCTTGAGAATGTGTATGCGGTTGGCAACGCGGCGGGCGATGGCGCGCGCATTGCGTTGCTGAATGTTGAGAAACGAAATGAGATTGATGCGGTGACGCGCAAGATCGAAAGATTTGAATTGCCGACCGATCCTGATTTCCAAAATCAATTTATGCTGGCGACGAGTTTCCCGCACATGAGCGAGCCGTTCCCGCATATCGCGCATTTGATCCCGAATCGAGTCGCAGATCCGATGGCGAAAAATTTTATGACGAAATAAAACATATCGGTGGTCGAGTAGGGCGAAGCCCGTATCGAGACCACCAGTAACATACCAACAAATTGTTTCTTGAATACTGGTGGTCTCGATATGCCTTCGGCTGTCGCCTCAGGCTACTCGACCACCAAAGAGGATATGTAATGAACAAATTTCTTGAACGACTGAACAGCGGTGAAATCCTCGTTGCGGATGGCGCGACGGGTTCCAACCTGCAAAAGATGGGACTCAAGCCAGGCAAGCCACCCGAGGATCTCATCATTGACGACCCTGACACAATTTTGAAACTGGCGAGTTCATTTGCCGAAGCAGGCTCGGATATTATTCTCACCTGCACCTTCGGAGGCACTCGCATGAGGATGAAAGATTCGAAATATCAGGGTCGGACTCCCGAAGTGAACATGCGCGCGGCGGAGATTGCGCGCAAAGCCGCCTCTTTACGCAACGGGGGCATGGTCGCTGGTTCGATGGGACCCGTCGGCGCGTTGATCAAGCCATACGGTCCGCTTGAAGCACAGGAGGTCAAAGCAACATTCGCAGAACAAGCGAAAGCCTTAGCCGATGGCGGCGTGGACTTGTTGTTGATCGAAACGATGTTTTCCTTTGAAGAGACAACCGCCGCATTCGAAGGCGCGAAATCTGTCACAGATTTGCCCATCGTTGTCTCATTCAGTTATGACCGCGGCACGCGTTCGATGATGGGTGTCAAACCGAAGGATGTGATGAAACGATATAGCGAAATGGGCGCGACGCTCGTCGGCGCGAATTGCGGGTCAACACTCGACAACATGGAACTTGTCGTCAAAGAATACGCGGCGACTGTGCCGAACTTTCCTTTGTGGGTGAAGCCAAATGCGGGCGTCCCGCACATGGATATCGAGACCGAGCAGGGCGTGTATGACATGGGTCCCGAAGATATGGCGAAGTTCTCAAAGAGATATGTTGAACTGGGCGCGAAAGTCGTTGGCGGATGCTGTGGGAATACGCCTGAGCATATCGCGGCGATTGTGAAGGCGGTGAAAAACGGAAGCGCATAACTTCCGTTTTTTGATTTACCAACTCACCTTACGCAGAACGTCCCGCGGGTTTGAGCGAATCACCTGTGTTTTACAATGAAACCTGCGGGACGGTGTGTAACATCAGTTACCGATATACTTTTCCAAATACGGCCGCGCCAGCAACAGCGCCGCCAGCGACTTGGCATCAGGAACTTCGCCGCGTTCCGCCATTTCCATTGCTTTCTTCGCGGGGATTTTTTCCACCAATAGGAATTCATCCATATCCGGGTCAAGGGGATTGTGACTTAGATTTGTCGCGAGGAAGATACCCATGAACTCGGTGGAATATCCCGGGGCGAGATAGAACTCGCCAATTTTTGTGAGAGTCCCCGCCTCCATGCCTGTCTCTTCACGGATTTCGCGCGCGGCGCATTCTTCGTACGGTTCATCGCCATCGCGCGTGCCTGCGGGCAATTCCAGCAAATTCCTGCCCGCCGCGTGGCGATATTGGCGGACAAACCAAATATTCCCCTGCTCATCCACAGGGATGATGATCACCGACCCGCCGTGTTCGACAATCTCAAACTTCGTTTCGCGTCCATCGGGCGTCTTCATAAGATCGCGCCTGATCTTGAAAGCGCGTCCCTGTAAAATTATTTCCGATTTGATTAATTCAAAGGGCATGATGATTTCCTCTTCGAGTTATAAATATTTCTTCATTATAAAACAAAAGCCCAGGCATATGCCTGGGCTTTTAGATACTTCTTGAATTACGGAATGTTCAAAATCTGCCCAATAGTCAACGCGGAGTTGAGGGTGATACCGCCATTGGTAGGGAGTTGCACGATCGCCTCGGGGAAAACATCGCCAAACTTGCACGCCACGCCATGCACTGTGGAATCTGCGTTTCCGGTGACAGTATAGGTAGCGGGGTGGGGTCGCAACGCGCGAACGCCGGGGAATGGAGCGGCTACATTTCTCAAATCCAATACGTAGCCTGCGAAGTATAGCGTTCCGCTACTTAATTGATTTTCCAATATCAACGAATCAGGATCTAAATTATAGCGTCGCGCAATACAGTAGGGGAATTCTTCTCTTTGAAGTGTATAGTTTGGCGGACGCGAGCCGCTGGGTATGGGGGTAGTCGTTGGTCCGCCGGGGAGGGGAGTAAGGGTCGCCCCAGCAGGGACAGCGAGCGTTGCTGTGGGTGTCAAAGTCGGGTTATTCGGTAAAGATACAAAGGGTGTTGATGTTGCCGTTGAATTTTGCGGCGCCGGGGATGACGTAACGGGGTTCGCCGCCTGAGCCGTCTGCGTTCCAAAAGCCTCGATATCGCTCATTTCAGTCGCGCCGCCGATCGGCGTGGCAAACAAACTATTCGGATCAATGGGCGTGTTCGTAACAACCGGCGGTGTTGAATATTGCAGATCACAAGCCGAAATGATCATCGCAGCCAGCGCCAATGTGGAGGCGACCCATGCGCCTCGTTTCATTCTTACCATAATCTTCTCCTCAATTACAGAACATAAGTTTCAACGATGGTAGCACATCCGTCATGGCGCGTCAAGTTTCGGGATGGGGCATTGGATGGATTCAAAAAAACGCGGGAGGATGAATGATTACGCGTCCACAGAGTAAATATGAATCGATTGCTGTTTACCTTTGAACGTGACTTCCCCCAGGGCTTCCACCTGAATTTGATCGGGTATTCCTTCACGAGTATATTGGTCCAACAAAACAGGCTTGCCCGCGACCTTTGTATGGTTTTGGATGCGCGCCGCCAGGTTGACCGTATCGCCCACGCAGGTGTAGGTGGCGCGATGCTGCGTGCCTGTATACCCGGCAATGACCTTGCCGGTCGCAATACCGATTCCAATTTCGATCTGTTCCTTGTGTTGTATGGCGCGTTGTTCGTTGAACGCCTTGAGCAGTTCGATCATTTCAAGCGCGGCGCGCACGGCGTATTCGCGATGGTTCTCCTGAAATACAGGCGCGCCGAAAATTGCCATCAACCCATCCCCCTCCATTTGATTCACGGTCCCATTATTGCCGGTGATGGCATCGAACATCAACGCGAAATAATTGTTGAGCAATTCAATCGTATCGGTCGGTTCCAGTTTTTCGCTGAGCGTGGTAAACGAGCGGATATCCGCGAACATCACCGAGGCAGTCACATATTTGCCGCCGAGCGAAAAGCCCTCGCGCATGAGTTGCTCCGCCACTTCGGGTGTGGCAAAAGTGCGGAACAATTTCCTTTGCTGGTCGCGCAATCGTTTCTTTTCGAGGCTGGCATTGACCCGCGCGCGCAACAATACCGGGTTTAATGGCTTCACGAGATAATCCTCCGCGCCCATCTCGATGCACTTCACCACGCGGTCGAGTTCGTCAGAAGCCGATGTCATGATGACAGGCAGGTTGCGCAGGTCATCATCCTTTAATAAAGCCTCCAGCACTTCAAAGCCGTTCATCTCAGGCATGTCAATATCGAGCAGGATCACATCAAATGTTTTCGAGCGCAGCATGTCCATCGCCATCTTTCCATGTTCGGCAGTGGAGACGTTATGCCCATTCTGTTCGAGCGCGTGGGTCAACAACAACCGATTTACCCGGTTGTCATCCACAACGAGCATATTCCCGGGTTCATGCGACGGCTTCATGACTTCAACCCTTTCAACTCTTCACAAGCGGACATAATCGCTTCTTCCAACGCCCTGAGCCTGTCTCCCGTTTCATCGAGTTTGTTCTCCTTCCCAAGCAGTTCCAGTTCCTTCGCATGCTCTGCAAGTTGACTCGCGCCAAACGTCGCCGCGTTGGACTTCATCGAATGCGCCGCGCGTCGGAATGAATCCGCGTTGTTTGCGGCAAGCGCGGATCTAAGCTCCCCGATCAATTTCGGCGCGTCGTCGAGGAAGGTGTCTATCAATTCATTGATAAACCCTCCGCCAGACATTTGTTTGAGTTCGTCGAAGGTTGCTTGGTCAATTACGGGCATGAGGTCTCCTCTATTTTGGAGTCCGCCAGCTTGCTGGCGATACGGGAGCAAGCTCCCGTACTCCAGAGTTTATATACTCTCCGCTTTCATGATCGCTTCCACCAATTCGTTGACGCGGATCGGCTTGGAGATGTAATCATCCATTCCCGCGGCAATGCACATTTCGCGGTCGCCTTGCATGGCATTCGCTGTCATGGCGATGATACGCGGCTGTGCCAGCTGGCTCATCACGCGGATTTTTCGCGTGGCTTCCAGCCCGTCCAAATCGGGCATCTGCACGTCCATGAACACCACATCGTAGGGCTGGCGTTCGAGTGATTCTATCGCCTCGATGCCATTGGAAGCCAGGTCTGCGCGATAACCCATTTGTTCAAGCATATGCATGGCAAGTTTCTGGTTCACCGCATTATCCTCTGCAAGCAGAATACGGAGAGGATGCCGCGTCGCCATTTCAGGATCAAACATCGAAGCGGCGGGAACGGCTGAGGCGGCGGGCCGGCTTTTGTCGAAGAGACCAGCCAGGGCGTCGAAAAGAAGCGAGGGTTTAAGCGGCTTGGTCAGATAGGCGTTGAAGAGTCCATCTTCCAGCCCGATCTCGCGTTGCCCAAGCGCCGAGAAGAGAAGCAGTGGCACAGTTGAATCCTGCCTGCGGATTTCTTTTGCGAGCGTCGCGCCGTCCATTTCGGGCATGAACATATCCAGCACGATCAAATTGAATTTTTCGCCGCGTTCAATGAGGGAGAGGGCGCTGCGAGGGAAAGCCGTATCCTGCGCGATCATACCCCACTTTTCCGCCTGCAATTTGAAGATGCGGCGATTCGTATCGTTGTCATCCACGATCAACACGCGCTTGCCCTGCGCAAGCGTTTGCCCAACGCTGTTTGCAATGCCCTGTGTAACTTCCGCTGGTTCACCCAAAATCGTGAAATGGAATGCGGAGCCTTTGCCGGGGATGCCTTCACTTTCCACCCACACATCCCCGCCCATCAACTGGACGAGACGTTTGCTGATCGCCAAACCCAAACCTGTGCCTCCATATTTGCGCGTGGTGGAGGCATCCACCTGCGAAAAGGATTCGAACAAGCGGTTCATTCTCGTTTTGGGAATACCAATGCCCGTATCGCGCACGGTGAAGCGCAGGGAGTTGTGGATGCCGAGTGATTCAGATTCTTTATCGCGCGAAACCGTGATGACAACCTCGCCGCTTTCGGTGAATTTGACTGAATTGCTCAACAGGTTCAGCAAAACCTGGCGGAGGCGCGTGACATCGCCCGAGATTGCCTGCGGCACGTCGTCTTCGATCACGCAGGCAAGGTCGAGGTGATGTTCCGCCGCGCGCGTGACGACGAGATCGAGCGCGCTTTCGATACATTCGCGCACGTTGAAGGGCAGGTATTCCAATTCCATTTTGCCCGATTCGATTTTGCTGAAATCGAGAATATCGTTGATGATGGTGAGGAGCGTCTCGCCGCTGTTGCGAATCACATCGGCATAATCGCGCTGCTGGCTGGTGAGTCCGGTGCCGAGCAGCAAGCCAGTCATGCCGATGATGCCATTCATCGGCGTGCGGATCTCGTGACTCATGCTGGCAAGGAAAATGGATTTCGCGGCGTTGGCGGCTTCGGCGTCCTGTGTGGCGCGCTCGAATTCAACCGTGCGCTCTTCCACTTTTTGTTCGAGGTTGTGGCTGTATTCTTCGAGCAATCGTTCGGCGCGTTTGCGTTCGGTAATATCGCGCAGGATTCCCTGATAGGCAATCGGTTTTCCAGCCTCGTCGCGGCGCAATGTTGCGGTGAGCAAACCTTCCATAACGGTGCCATCTTTACGAGTCAGGTTCACTTCGTAATCTCGTACCGATCCCTGCTCGCCGATGATCTGCTGGAACGCGCCAAATTGGTCCAGTTGCACGCCGATATCGGATAATCCTAATTTCAACATTTCATCGCGCGTATAACCGAACAGATCCAGCGTGGCTTGGTTAACGTCAACAATCGCCGCGTCGGTTGTCATCACAAAGATGGCATCGCGCGAATCTTCGAACAACGTGCGGTATTTTTCCTCGTTACGCCCAAGATCGGAATACAAACGCGCGTTATCAATGGAGATGGCGGCTTGCGCAGAGAGCACGCGAATGACCTCCAGCCGCTCCGGCGTGAATGCATTCGTTGTCAGGTTGTTTTCGAGATATAACAACCCCGACAATTTCCCCTGGTTCAACAACGGCATACACAACACCGATTTTGGTTTGCTCCCAAGAATATATGGGTCGCGCGCGAACTGTCCGCTCTGCGCGGCGTCATCCAGCACGATATTTTCCTGCGTGCGCGTGACATAACTGAAGATGGAGGCGGGCAGACTCTGTGGATCGACGCGAGACTCTGGCAACACTTCGACCCTGCCGTGCGACCCCTGCGCTTCGACGATCCACGCCCCGGCTTGCTCCCGTAACAACCAGCCCGTCTCCGCCCCGGCATTTTCGATCACCACTTCGAGCAGGGACGCGAGTAATTTGTTCAACACGATTTCGCTGGAGAGCGCCTGTGTTGCTTTTAATATGCTCGAGAAATCAAGGGCAAACCCACCTTCCGAACTCGATGTTGAATTGGAGGTGGTGGTGGTTGGCACTATTCTATTTCCCGCCTGACCCGGTTGCGCGACGTACTTTGCATACTTCTCTTCGAGATGTTTGACCTTCGCTTCCGCGCCCCAAACTTGATAGGCGTACTGTGCGAAACGGAGGTAGTGCTGCGCCATTTCATCCATGCCGCGCGCCAGATGAAATTTGCCAGCCAGTTCATAGGCAAGGGCTTCCTGATTTAAAAACTTATGTTCATGCGCCAGCGAAATCGCCTGGTCGTACTTTTCACGCGCTTTGCCATAATCGCCTTGAATCCGCGCCAGTTCTGCATCCACAAGCGCAATATCGTGCGCGCTATTGGCAGGTTCAAATTTCGCCCATTTTGTAAGCTTCTTCTGGTTTGCGCGAATCCGCTTGAGCGCTTTTCTCTTTTCCACATCGGTCAAATCGTTCCAGCGCGCAATGAGAATGAGCGAATCATACGTGCAGTACATGATCGAGACGTACGCGCCAATGCCGCCGTTCATGTATTCAGCAACCTTGTCGTTGTATTCCTGCGCGCCCTGATAATCTTCATACAGGTAATTGAAGATCATCGGGTGAAGGAAGCAGTTCAAAAGAATGCTTCGTTCATTCCCTGCAAGATGCTGGGGGAGCATTTGATCGGCATCATAGACGGGACCTTTAAGCAGGCTTGTGTGATTGCCCTTGCCCATCAGGTTCAATACGCATTGGTGATACAACTGCTGATAATGCAAAATGGAGGTTTGTCCCAACTGGCGAATGATCGTCGTATTGATTGTCATTTCGCGGTCCAGTTCCTTGAGATCGCGGCCCGCCGCAAAAGAGTGATAGTCGTGGATCAAAAGCGAATTCGCCGCCTGATTAAAATCGCCGATGGCGAGCGCGCTGGGATACGCTTCCATCAGAGTGGGAAGTGTGTTTCTCAATGGCTCCGTCCAGTGTTGCAGAACGGTGGCGTACAGCATATAGGAACTTCCTTTTGACTCTGCCGTCCCGAATTTATCTATCAGGCGAAGAGCCAGGTCGCCGTATTTTTTTCCTGCGGCGATATCTCCGAGCGCGGCGCTCATGATGAAACCGAACCCGACGTACCCGTAGGGAGCCATATTGGTATTGCCATGTTTCACCGTCAGGTTCACCATATCCATCAGCACGAGCGGGGCAATTTCAGGCGCATTGGTATAGATCACCGTGAACAAAGTACGAATCATGCGGGTGATGGTCAGCACATTAATATCTGTTGTGAGAGGCAGGTTGAAGAGATCGTCTACAGATTTGCCCATCAGGTTGATACGCGTTTGGATCAGTTTTATCAGGATATGATGAATCCCAGGCTTGACGGGATATTTCAGGTTGAACAGGCTGAGGGCTTTCAAGCCCATTCTTAAACTTTCGGCGCGGTCGCCTTTTGAAAGATAGGCGCTGAGTTTTACTTCATAGACAATCGCCTGATCATACACAGACGCCGCGTTCGCAAGAAGAATCTCACACAGACTTTCCATCTCATCATATCTTTTCATGAGATAGGAGGCGGCTGCCGCGCGTAAATATAAATTAAATGCAAGTTGATAATGATCCCGCCAGACGCGGGCGCCCTGCCCATCCAACGCTTCGAGGAATGAAAGACCCGCCTGGGCATATTCATGGGAGGCGTCATGCGCGGCGGAGAAAAAGGATTTTCGAGCCGCGAGCAGGTTGAGTTCCGCGAGGCGGAGGCGTTGTTCGTTCGTCTGAATCTGCCCTGAACCAAGATTGAGATGGTTGACCAGGTCAAAAATTCTTTGTTCACGTTGTTCATCAGGAATCTCTTCGAGCAGGAGTTGACCGATCTGCCAGTGAATGGATTGTTTTTCCGATTCAGGAATCAGCGCGTACATTCCCTGCTGGATGCCCGTGTGCGAGAAGGAATAACGGACATTTTCCTCGGCATCTGCCTGTTCGGCAAAGATATAATTCTGGGTGAGTGGGAAGATCAAGCCTGAGGCAAGCGAATGCCAGAGAACGGCGGCAATTTCAGGCTTGGTCTGATGCGAGAGAGCGGCAAGGGTTGGCAAGTTGAATTCGTATCCGATGCAAGCCGCAAGCCGCAGGATCTGCCGGGTTTCTTCCGGCAATTCCTTTACCTTGCCAGACATCACGTCCAGGACATTATCCGTAAGTTGACGGGTTTTGATTTGAGGCAGGTCCCACACCCAGCCGCCGCGCTCCATGTCGAAGCGGAGCAAATCGTCGTTGTAGATGCCGCGCAGAAATTCGTTCACAAAAAACGGGTTACCCCCGGTCTTTGCAATCGTGACCTCTGCAAGCGGGGTTGATTCTTCAAAAGAACAATTCAAGGATTTGATAAGCAGATTTTGCAAATCCTCCAGTTGCAAAGGTGTGAGTTCGATTTCATTGACCACGCCGCCCGAATCCTTGAATTGGTTCAAAGCTTCATTAAACGGATGATCTGCCACGATCTCGTTGGCGCGATACGCGCCGATCAACATCACGTGATGCAAATCTGGCGAACTGGCGAAGCGTTGCAGGAACGAGATGGATGCGGCATCTGCCCATTGCATGTCGTCTAAAAAGAGAACGAGCGGATGTTCCTCGCTCATGAATGCTTGAATGAAATTTTGCAAGGTAACGTTGAAGCGGTTTTGCTCATCACTTGCCGATAGGGTTTGGAGGGACGATTGAGGTCCAAGCACGAGCGCGGCTTCGGGAAGCATATCCACAATGATCCGTCCGTTTTCACCCAGCGCCTCTTGAAGTTTGTTGCGCCAGATTGCAAGTTGCTCTTCATTTTCCGAGAGCAACTGCTGAACGAGCCGTTTCAACGCTTCGATCAACGCGGAGTAAGGCGCCTGGCTTTGAGACTGACCGTACCTGCCGCTGATGAAATAACCGTTCCGTTGCGTGACCGGGATTTGCAGTTCGTTGACCAGGCTCGATTTCCCGATGCCGGCATAACCGGAAAACAAAAGTATTTCGCGCGCGCCATTCCGGACGTTCTCGAAGGTGGAAAGCAGGATTTCAATTTCCTTTTCGCGGCCGAATAATTTTTGCGAGATCTGAAACCGGTCAGACATATCATTCTGCGCGAGCGGGAACTCGCGGATGATTTGATCCGCGCGCCACTGCCGCAAGCATTCGCTCAAGTCCGCTTTCAATCTATACGCGGATTGATAGCGGTCTTCCGCGTTCTTTGCGAGCAACTTCATCACGATATTCGAGAGCACGACCGGAATATTCTTATTTGCTTCATGGGGAGGAAGCGGCTGTTTTGCCAGGTGGCTGTGCAGTAACGCCAGCGCGTCTTTTTCCTCAAAAGGCAGGCGCCCTGTAAGCAATTCGTAAAAGGTTACGCCGAGCGAATAATAATCTGTGCGGTAATCCACGGCGCGGTTGATGCGGCCCGTCTGTTCCGGCGAAATGTACGCGAGCGTGCCTTCCAGTACATTTACGCTGGCGTGCGCAATATTTTCACGCGGCAACACGGTGGAGAGTCCGAAATCAATGATCTTCGCCTCACCTGTATCCGGATTGAACACGATATTCGATGGGTTGATATCCTTGTGCATCACCTGGCGCGCATGCACCTGCCCCAGCGCGTCGACAACTTGCAGGGCGAGATTGAAAAAATCATCAAGGTTCCAGGCATTCCCCTTGAAGTGGTCCAGTGAATCGCCGCCGAAATCCTCTAGCACAATCGCCGGGACATCATTCAGGCTTTCATAAGCCAGCGAGCCGATCACGCCATTGATATCCCCGTCCTTTTGATTGCCTGAATTGAGCAGGGCAGTAATATTAAATTCGCGTTTGAAGCGCGCGCGGGTTTCCGGTGAGGCGAATGATTCCTTCAACATTTTCAATACGACCAGCCTGCCGTCTGACAATTGGATGGCGCGTTGAACCAGGGTATTCCTGCCCTCGTGCAACTTTTCTATAATTTCAAAGCCCGATTGTTCGCTCATGGATTACCTGATGAAGTAAACATATACCCAAGTAAACAGGGGGTGAAGATCGTTCTCCGTGCGGATGAAGAAACGATTCTTTCCTGACGTTGGGCTGGTTCCCGTTTCAAGAAGACTCCCTTCCCCCAGTGGGAGAAGGGCTGGGGATGAGGGCATCACGCGCTCTTCCACATCTTATCGCCCTGGAATGCCCACTTGCACAATTCAAACAGGGCGTAACATTCCCAAATGAACGGCGGATACCCCAGGAAGCCAAGAAGAGGCATTTCGCCGATCTGCTTTTGGAAACTCAGGATGTGGTAAATTTCGTTCAGGTAATACTTCCAGATCAAGCCTTGATGCGGCACTGCCTGGAAATTCCACGACTCCCACAAGAGACCGCAAAACAAACCTGCGGCAAGGATCTGCCAGAAAAAACTGATCTTGCCCTCTTCCAGGTCGCGGTACACCGATGGCGCGCCCATCCGATAGTTGATGGGCTCAAGCAAAAAGATCAAGCCCACCCACACGAACGGGATGAAAAGATTCGCTAAATAATCATCGAACATCACGGGCATAAAGGTAAAAGCCACGCCAATGATGAAGGACAGCGCGAGCCAAAAAGGCGTAAATTTGATATTGAAGTTATGGGCGCGGTCGAAAAACTTGAAGGTGGCAAAGAGAGATCGCGTGCGTAACATCGCCGGGATGATGGTGGCGAACGCCCAGATATAGATGGCGTTTCTGATGAATGGTTCGGGGCGGTTGAAGTATTCCCACGCCTGCACCTTGAAATTGAAGCCTTCAAACATCACCCAGATCAATGCTGAGATCAAAGCCATCATGGGCCATTGCAGTTTCTGATCTTTGAAATAGGACGAGCCGCCTCGCGCCCAAACCCAGCCGTCTACGGTCAGGATGTAACCCGTCCACATGATGGGCGTAAAGACGATTGCCGCCAGGTGAAAACCGCCAAACAACGCGACCTCGCTTAAGATCATAATGGCGAGTCCCGCCCACCCAAACCAGGGCATGTTGCGGTTTGCGGATGGGACGAGGATATCGTTGGAATCAGTATCCATATCCCGCGCTTTCACTTTTTGAGCGGTTTCCTTAGATTTTGTTGCTTTTTTTGCAGTCATTGCATTTCTCCTCTTTTTTTATGAGTATCAGTACTTCACGAAAGGGTTTTGTAGTGGCGACTTTAGTCGCTTTTTGCCCGAACGACTAAAGTCGTTACTACGTTTTCGTGATCTACTGAGTATACAGGTAGACACGTAGACATGTAGACATGTACACAAGACTTGTCCACGTGTCTACTTGTTTCCGTGTCTAGGTGTTTACCTGCCTGCCCTCTCCAGCGCCTCAACCAATTCATGGACTCGGATCGGCTTCGAGATGTAATCATCCATGCCTGCGGCGAGGCAATGTTCGCGGTCACTCTCCAGCGCGTTGGCGGTGAGACCGATAATGCGCGGATGCTTTTGGGGCCACGTCGCGATGACCTGCCGCGTGGCTTCCAAACCGTCCATCTCAGGCATTTGCACGTCCATCAGGATCACGTCATATTTTTGGCGCGCAACAGATTCCACTGCTTCTAACCCGTTTGATGCCACATCGGCGCGATAACCCATCTGCTCGAGCAGGCGCAGGGCAAGCTTCTGGTTCACGGCGTTATCCTCAGCGAGGAGAATCTTGAGCGGATGCCGCGCGGCAAATTCGGGGTCCAGTTTGAAGCGTTCCGTATCTGGTTTCACAACCCGCGCTTTGGCTCTCATGAAGAGTCCCTCGAGCGTGTCAAATAACTGAGACTGCTTGATGGGCTTGGTCAAAAATGCGGCAAAGAGATTCGCGCCCTCGCCCGCTTCACGCCGACCGAGGGAACTGAACAGGACCATCGGAATGTTCGCGCCGCCCGACCGGATTCGCTTCGCCAGTTCGATGCCGTCCACTTGAGGCATGTGCATATCAAGGATGGCGACATCAAATTGTTCTCCGCTTTGAATCCATTGGATGGCTTCCTCAGGCGATTCTGTATCGCGCGCGGTCATGCCCCACTTGGAAGTCTGCGCGTTCAGGATGCGGCGATTGGTGGCATTGTCGTCCACAATGAGGACGCGCTTGCCCAGTAATTCAGATTGCTCGCCAATAAAATCTCGATGAGCGCCCTGCGGCAACTCTGCAACGGAGGCGCGAATGGAGAATGAAAATTTTGCGCCCCTGCCAGGCCCTTCGCTTTCCACCCACATTGCGCCGCCCATCATTTCGGTGAGGCGTTTGCTGATCGCGAGACCCAAACCCGTGCCGCCATATTTTCTGGTTGTGGATGAATCGGCTTGTGAAAACGATTCGAAGAGGCGGCTCATGCCTTCGGTGGAAAGACCGATACCTGTGTCGCTGACGGTGAAGGTAAGGGTAGTAGCGACTTCAGTCGCTTTCTCTTTGGAACGACTAAAGTCGTTACTACTTGATACTGTTAGCACTACCTCCCCTTTCTCCGTAAACTTGACCGCGTTGCTGAACAGGTTAAGCAAAATCTGGCGCAGGCGCGTCACATCACCGGAGATCGCGGCGGGCACATCGTCTTCGATGATGTAGGCGGTGTCGATCCCTTTTTCGACGGCGCGCGCAGTGACCAGGTCCAGCGCGGATTCGATGCAGTCGCGCAGGTCGAACGGCTGTGATTCGATATCCATGCGTCCCGCTTCGATTTTGCTGAAATCCAAAATATCGTTGATGATGGTGAGGAGCGCGTCGCCCGAATTGCGGATCGTTTCGGCATAATCCAGTTGTTCCGCATTGAGCGAGGTATCCATCAGCAAACCGCTCATACCGATGACCGCGTTCATCGGCGTGCGTATCTCGTGACTCATCGTGGCAAGGAAGGAACTCTTGGCTTCGTTGGCGGTTTCTGCGGCGGCTTTAGCCGCTTGCGCTTCGTTGAACAAGCGTGCGTTTTCAATGGCAACGCCCATGTTGGATGCCAGCGTGGAAAGTAATCGCACATTGTCTTCATTGAAAGCGTTAGGACGAAAACTCTGAACATCAACCACGCCCAATACCTTGTCTCCCACAATAATTGGCACGCCCATATAGGATTCTGAATCTCCCATTTCAGGCATCCAGCCTGCATAATCGGCAGGATTATATCTTCCCATTTCCTGTGCAGTATGTAGGAGCAAAGGCTGGCGGTTTACGATTACATGGGATGTCATTCCCTCTCCCAATTGCATTGGCGGCTCATTGGTTACATCATAGTCGCGCCCACAAAAATTATACAGGGTATGAATCAAATTCGTTTGCGGGTCAAGCAGGTTGATATCCACAATCTCGGCTTTGAAGATATCGCGCACTTTTTCGCCGACGATATGTGTGACCGTTTTGACATCGAGAGTCTGGCCCATGGCTTCACCGACGCTGTTGAGGATGGCAAGTTCGGCGGCACGTTGTTGCTCAGCCTGGAAGAGACGCTGGGTCTCATCGAAGAGACGCGCATTTTCGAGCGCCACGCTCATCGAGTTGGCGAGGGTTTCCAATAGCCGTTCATCCGCCTCGCTGAATGCATGCTCGCGTGTGTTGTTATGGATCGAGACGCTCCCACGCACCTCATTGCCCACGATCAGTGGGACGCCAAGATACGATTTCCCAACAGGGATGCCCGGGGGCGGCTTTGCGCCCTGTTCGCGTATCTCGTCCTCTGTGCCAAGCCGCAATGGCTTCCGTCCATTAATCACGACAGATGTGATGCCCTCACCG
>Ga0247727_10003289_pt1 | contig 35902 bp, 33 predicted proteins | sample WisWelCaveWW1625_FD_202498 | JGI IMG/M metagenome (GOLD analysis project Ga0247727, IMG submission 202498) | Biofilm microbial communities from Wishing Well Cave, Virginia, United States - WW16-25 | ecosystem: Environmental > Aquatic > Deep subsurface > Groundwater > Cave microbial mat | place...
CGAGATCGCAAATGATCCAGCCCCAACCCGGTCGCGGCCGAAATGGCGATGTCATCCTGTCTCCATGATGGCGTTCGCGCGTCGCCCCAATGGCTAAACGCAGCTGGCTGTTCGTGGTCAACGAGATCCATCTTGTTCGCCACAGTGAGGCGCGGCCTCTTGGCCAACGCGAGACTGTCCAGCGTCTGCTCTACGGTGCGGGCCTGCTCCTCCGCATTCGGATGTGTTATGTCGACTATATGCAGCAGCAGGGTTGCTTCCTCCAGTTCCTCCAGAGTCGCGCGGAAGGCGGCGACGAGTTGTGTAGGCAGCTTCTGGATGAAGCCCACCGTGTCGGTGAGCAGGGCGGTCCCGCCGGAAGGCAGCCGCACGCGCCGTGTCACCGGGTCGAGTGTGGCGAACAGCCGGTCCTCCACCAACACGTCTGCCCCCGAAAGGGCGCGCATGAGGGTGCTCTTCCCGGCGTTTGTATAGCCCACCAGCGATATCACAGGGATTCCTTGACGCGCTCGCTGGCGGCGGTGCAGTGCTCGCTGTCGCCGTACCTGTTCGATCTGTTTCTTGAGGTGGCTTATCTTGTCTCTAATCAGGCGGCGGTCCGTCTCAAGCTGCGTTTCCCCGGGCCCGCGGGTGCCGATCCGGCCCTCCAACCGTTCGAGGTGGGACCACTGGCCACGCAGTCGCGGAAGGATGTACTCATGTTGCGCGAGTTCAACCTGCAGGCGCCCTTCTCGCGTGTGGGCGTGCTGCGCGAATATGTCGAGGATCAGCGCCGTTCGGTCCAGCACCTTTACGTCGAGCGCCTTCTCCAGGTTGCGCTGCTGGGACGGCGTCAACTCGTCATCGAAGATAACGGTCGAGTAGTCAGTGTCGGAGCGTTGAGAAACGACTTCCTGCACTTTCCCCTTCCCGATGTATGTGGCAGGATTTCGCGCCTCCAACCGTTGCACCGTGGAGCCCACAACGCGTGCGCCGGCTGTGTCCGCCAGCAGCGCCAGCTCGTCGAGTGAGCCTTCAGCCGTCCAGCTACCGTTCCCGTACTTGAGCTCTGCAGCGACCAGAAACGCTCGTTCCTGGGGCTCCGACGTGGGTTGCAGTTGACGTCTGGTGATGGCCTGTGTCCCTCCCTAACCTACAGCTGCAGCTTCTCCAGTCGTCGCAGTCCTTCCTCAAGCCGCTCGTCTGCAATCGTCAAGGAGAGACGTACGTAACCCTCCCCCGTCGGCCCGTAGCCGATGCCAGGCGTTACAACAACGCCCACCTCGTCGAGGAGCTGTGTCGCGAACCCCACGCTCGTGGTCCCGTCAGGCACGCGCGCCCACAGGTAAAGACTCGCCTCCGGCGCTCGCAATCGCAAACCGAGACCGGAAAGCGCAGCGACCAGCCTGTCGCGCCGTATTTCGTATATTCGGTTGTGCTCCTCGATACAGTCGTCCGGCCCATCGAGCGCCGCGATCGCCATACGCTGAATCGCTTGCGGGATGCCTGAGTCCAAGTTGGATTTCACCCGTCTCAGCGCGTCGATGGTCTCCGCGTTTCCGACTGCCATTCCGACACGCCACCCCGTCATGTTGTACGACTTGGACAGCGAATGGAACTCGATGCCGACCTCCCGAGCGCCTTGCGTTTGCAAGAAGCTCACAGGCTTGTATCCGCCGAACGCTACCTCCGAGTACGGCCCGTCATGAAGGATAGCGATATCGTGCCTCCGAGCGAAGGCCACGGCGCGCTCGAAAAAATCGAGGTCTGCGACCGCTCCAGTCGGGTTGTTGGGGTAATTCAGCCAGAGAACCTTCGCCTTCGCAGCGATCTGCTCTGGTACGGAGCCCAGATCCGGCAGGAATTCGTTCTCGTCCGTCAGCGGCAGATAGTAGGGCTCGCCACCCGCTAACACCGTCCCTACCGCATATACCGGATACCCGGGATCGGGAACCAGCGCTACGTCACCGGGATCGATGAAGCAGAGCGCGATATGACCGATCCCCTCCTTGGAGCCGATCAGGGGAAGTACTTCTCGCTCCGGATCCAACTCCACCTCGAACCTACGCCTGTACCAGCGGGCGATCACTTCCTTGAGCTCAGGGAGGCCCTCGCTTTCGGGATAGCGGTGGTTCGCCGGTTCAGCGGATGCTTGGCTCAGGGCATCTAGAATGTGACGCGGTGTGGGTAGGTCCGGGTCGCCGATGCCAAACGAAACGACATCGACACCCTGCGCGCGCTTCTCTGCTATCTTTCGGCTGATCTCGGCGAACAGATACGCGGGCAGCTGCTCGACTCGTTTGGCCAGCTTCATACTTCTTCACCTACGAACACATGCTCCTCAGCCACGAATATCACTGAGTGCTCGAAGTCGATGAATTCGCGCTCATCTTCGAGGAGCTCCCTCGCTGCCTTCCGGCCCTTCTCCGTCCCACCTGGTGCGGCCAGCGCCTCAGCACTGTCCCACCATAACTCTGCGACGCCGTCGAACTCCTCCTCATTACAACTGCGGCTTGCCGCCAGGGCCCGGTTCAGCCCGTTGCTCAGCGTGTGGACCTGAACGTAGCGCTTGATGCCAAGAGCGGCGGCGCGTTCGCGCACGAGCGGTCCGTGATTCTGTTGCCAATAGCGCTGAAACTCTTCGCGCGACAACTGCGCCCGCCTGCGCAAGCAGTAAACCAGTTTTATCATTTGCCCGTCCAATGCTACAGCATCTCCTAGCAGCGGGCATCGCGCCGTCGGCTTTGCCTTTCGCCTCGTGCTCGCCTACCATATTTCCAGAGTCCATGAGCAGCCACGCCGATCTCCTCCAGCGCGTCCCCTTCCTCGCAGCGCTCGCCGATTCCGACCGCGAGGCACTCGCCGCCAGCGTTACGCGCCGCCGCTACCGCCGCGGCGATATCATCTTCCAGAAGGAGGACCCCGCCCGCTCGATGTTCATAATCGAGAAGGGCTCGGTCCGCATTTACGTACCGAGTGCCCAGGGCGTCGATCTTACGCTCGCGGTCATGGGCCAGGGCGACTTCTTCGGCGATCTGTCGCTCCTCGACGGTGGCGCCCGCTCCGCCGGCGCGGCGGCGTTGGCTGAAACGATCGCGCTCGTGCTCGAGCGGAGCGACTTCCTCGCCCTGCTCCTCTCCAGACCCCAAGCCGCTACCGCCGTCCTGGCTAGAGTCGCCCAGCGCCTTCGCGATACGAATGAGACCGCCGCTGACCTCGCCTTCCTGGACGTCGGCGGCCGCCTGGCCAAGAAGCTACTCGACCTGGGAGAGGTAAGTGGCGTTCAACGACCGGACGGCATCTTGATCGACCTTACCCTGACACAAGAAGACCTCGCGAATATGATCGGCGTCACTCGGGAGAGCGTGAATCGCAACCTCAGCCTCTTCCGTCGCCTGAAGCTGGTGAAAAGTGAGGGGCGCCGCCTCGTGCTCCGGGACGTCGAGGGCCTGCGCCAGCGCTGCGAGTAGAAACGGTTCGCAAGCCGAAAAAGGTTGTCCAAATCGATCGCTTGGAGCGGGTCGCTACACGCCTGCACCTGTGATACCATGCCCGCGCCGTGAAGCCCATTAACCTGTTCGAGTACGAAGAGCACGCTCGGGAGAAGCTGCCGCAAGCGATCTTTGACTTCATCGCAGGTGGAGCGGAGGACGAGGTCACGCTCAGGCGAAATCACGAGGCTTACGAGGGAATCACGCTTCGACCACGCTTTCTCGTCGATGTCTCCCGGGTCGATCCCTCAACCAGTGTTCTTGCTAATTCACTGCCCTTTCCTGTCCTACTTGCTCCCGTAGCGTTACAGCGCGTGGCCGACCCTGAGGGAGAGATAGCAACGGCGCGGGCGGCAGGCGCGGTCGGTGCGACGATGGTGCTTAGTACTATGTCTAGTTGCACAATCGAGGATGTGGCCTCGGCCTCTGCGGGTCCCAAGTGGTTCCAGGTCTACGTCAATCCTGAGAGGGCAGTGACCGAGGAGTTAGTTCACCGAGCCGAGGCAGCCAGCTACTCCGCCCTTTGCCTCACGGTCGATGCTCCCTATCTCGGCCGTCGCGAGCGAGACCTTCGTAACCGGCTGGAGTTCCCGGCTGACATCAACTACAGCAACCTTGAACGTCATGTCGATCTCGCTTCAGTGACGCTCGGCGATTACGGCTCGGCGCTGGCCGCCGTTGCTGGTCGTCTTATCAATCCAGCGATGTCGTGGAGCGACCTCAAGTGGCTGCGCTCCATCACGAACCTCCCCGTCCTCATCAAGGGCATCCTGACTCCAGAGGACGCGAGGCTTGCCATCGAGCACGGCGCGGCCGGCATTGTCGTCTCCAACCACGGCGGCCGCCAACTCGATGGAGTCCCTGCCACCATCGACATGCTGGCGGAAATCGTTGAGGCTGTTGGTGGACGCGCGGAAGTGCTACTCGACGGCGGAATCCGGCGCGGTACCGATGTCTTCAAGGCGCTCGCCCTGGGCGCGAAGGCGGTGCTGATCGGACGCCCCTACATCTATGGCCTTGCGGTCGACGGCGAGGCCGGCGTCGCGCACGTTCTCCACCTTCTGCGCGAGGAGTTCACCCTGGCGATGGCGCTTTCAGGTTGCGCGTCAGTCTCGGAGATTAACGCCGCCCTGGTCAGGCAGGCTTAGGCGGGCCAGTTGCCCTCGTAAACGAACTCCGCCGGACCCGTCAGATATACGTCACCCTCCCCATCCCATTCGACCGTAAGCACGCCCCCCAGCTGCCTGGTTTCGACCCTGTCGCCCACGAGTCCATGCATCCGGGCTGTTACCATCGCCGCGCAGCAGCCGCTGCCGCACGCCAGCGTCTCCCCTGCACCCCTCTCCCACACGCGGACATCGATTCGGCCGCGGTCGATTACGTGCGCCACACCGAAGTTCACTCGCTCAGGAAACGCTGGGTGACGCTCTACCAGGTGACCGACACGCTCCAGCGGGTATGCGTCTACGGCGTTCTGCAAGAACAACACCGCGTGCGGGTTGCCGATCGAGACGCAGCTGACCAGAATGTGTTCACCATCTACTTGCAGCGGAAAGCCTAACACCGGTTCCATCTCGGCCAGGACCGGAACCTCTTGAGGCGCGAACCGCGGCCTGCCCATAGAGAGCCGTACTTGAGTGACTGCGTCGACCTCGGTAAAAACCTCTGCTTCCAGCACAGCGTGGATCGCTTCGATCGTCACACATCCCTCCGTCGGGGTAGCCAGACGTCGCTCTACAGCGTACTTCACCAAGCAGCGGACACCGTTGCCGCTGACCTCCGGCTCCGACCCGTCGCTGTTAAATAAGCGCATCCGGATGTCCGCGCGCTCGGACGGCAGCAGAAGCATCAATCCATCCGCGCCGGCTCCGTAGTGCCGGTCACACATCGCGCGTGCCAGCGACTCCCAATCACGCTCCTCGCCCTGCGATTCGACGATCAGGAAGTCGTTTCCGGCCCCGTGCATCTTTGTGAATTTCACGTTGAGGTCTCTCCAAGCACGAGGTCCCGCGTTAGCTGTACCTGACCCAAGTGGATCGAGGCGTGCTCCAGAACGTCGGCAAGCGCCGTGCGCACCGAGATCTCGTACGGCTCGCCCTCGCCCCACAGCTCCTGTGGCGGCACCAATCGCTGGTCCAGCGCGCCAGGCTCCAGCGTGGCCAGCGCCGCCTCTATCGCCCCGGACACCTCCTCCGAGGCCGACTTGAGCACGTCGAAACTCCCGGACGAAGCGAACTCGCTTGGCCGGTCTCGCCGCACCGGCTGTCCGCAAGCGACGCCGAGGACCCAAGCCTGTGCGTTCCCCAGAACGTGCGTGGCGATCACGAACACGCTGTTCCCAACGGCCAGAGGCGGGCGGCGGTTCAACTGATCCTCGTTCAAGGTCCCCGCTATGGCGAGGATGCTGTCGATCTGTTTCCTGATGTACCTGCTGTACGTCTCGGTCTCGGCATTCATTTCAGCGAGTTCCCTTCTGTCAGCATCGACGCCATTATAGCGGGAGCGAGCTGTCAGACCTGGACCCTATTCCTATTGCTCAGGAATTCGGCAACTAGTCGCGACGAAACATCGATTGTACCTCCTCCTATGTCCACCCAGCGTATCCGTCGGTCAGCAGCCTTGAACCACGAGTTCTGATGCCGAGCCAGGCGGTGCGTCCCTGTCTTCGTTTGAGTAACCGCGGTTTCCAGATCGGTCTCACCCGCCAGGTGGTCGGCGATCTCCTTGTACCCGATGCCTGACATGGACGGCATCTCCCGCGAGTAACCCGTGTCGAGCAGCGACCTGACTTCCCCCAAGAACTCAGCGTCCATCATGCGCTCGACACGCTCGTCGATCCGACGGTACAGGTCATTTCGCAGCAATCGCAGCCCCACAACGACCGATTCGAACGTTGGCGGCTGTTTCGCACGCCAGTACGAAAATGGTTTGCCGGTCACCTCCGACACCTCCAGCGCGCGGATTACCCGACGTACATTGCGCGGGTCGATGAGTGCGCTGGACCCAGGGTCTATCTCTCGGAGCTCTTCGACAAGCGCCTCGGGGCTGCGTCCTTCCATCTGGATTCGGAACTCGTCCTGCGGCGGCACCTGGGGTACCCGCCACCCCTCCAGAAGCGCCCACACGTATTGGCCCGTGCCTCCGACCAACAGCGGCTGCTTCCCTCGCGACCAGATATCCTCCAGCGCCTGCTTAGCTAGCTCAAGCCAACGCCCCAGGCTGAACGGCTCGTCCGGGTTCACGATATCGATGAGGTGGTGCCGCGCCGCCGCTTGTTCAGCAGGCGTTGGCTTCGCCGTACCGACGTCCATTCGGCGGTATACCTGGCGCGAGTCCGCGCTGACGATCTCGCCGTCGAGTTGCTGGGCGAGTTCGATAGCGAGAGTGGTCTTACCGCTCGCGGTGGGGCCGACGAGGGCGATGATTCTACGTGTCACGACTTGCCCGTTGCGCGAGCGGCGGCCTCGACGATTCCTGCGAAAGACTCGACTTTGAGGCTTGCGCCGCCCACGAGCGCGCCATCGATACCTTCACGGGACATGAACTCAGCGATGTTCTCTGCGGTGACGCTGCCTCCATACAGGATGCGGAGCGTTTGGGCCTTCGCTTCGCCGAGCATTTCGGCAACCTCGCGTCTGATCAGCGCTATCGCGCCCTCTGCGTCGTCAGCCGTAGCGGCTGTTCCGGTACCGATCGCCCAGACGGGTTCGTAGGCGATGATGAAGGCTTCTGGCACGTCCAGTGTGGCAAGCCCGGCGCGCGTTTGCGCTACCAGCCGCTCCTCTGTTTTCTCCGATCGCCTCTCCTCGAGTGTCTCGCCGACGCACATGATGGGCTGGAGTCCCGCCGCGAGCGCCGCCTTCACCTTGCGGTTCACCTCGTCGTCCGTCTCGCCGAACTTGTGGCGCCGCTCAGAGTGGCCGATGATCACGTAGTCTACGAGCTCCTCCAGCATCGCCGGTCCCACTTCACCTGTTGCAGCCACGTCCTCCTCCCAGTGCAGGTCTTGGGCGCCGACCCTGATCGATGATATCGAGAGGGCCACTTCGACCGTGGCCAGGTGGACGAACGTGGGGCAGACGATCTTGTCGACGCCCGCGACGCTGTCGATTCGGTCACGTAACCCCGATGCCAGTTCGAAAGCGCTGTCCAGCCGCATGTTGCACTTCCAATTGCCGGCGATCACAGGAGTTCTAGGCATGGGTTTGTTTGGTAATTTTGAGTTCCTCAGTCTGGCAGAAGCTGGTCCCTGCTCTAAAGTTTGATTTACACCTAATATAACCTAGTTTTATGTGTGAGTTTAGGGCTAATCTCGTGTTGGTTTATGGAAAGTTTACGCGATCTTAGGGTTATTTACGCTCCGTATTTCTTGAACCGCCCGGCGTGGGCCATCGCCAGCGGCAATGCTTCCTTTGCCGGGAATGTTCCCAGCGACCCATGGAGCAGCGCCACTTCGTTGAAGCGGTCGCATTCGTCGGCGCGGGCGTGGCGGGAACGGAGCATGAACGGCACCGGGTGCCACGAATGTGCCGCCATCACAGCCGGCGTCGAGTGATCGCCCGCGATCATCAGCACATCGGGATCAAGGTCAACAAGGGCATCGATGACGGCGTCAACCTCCTCCAACTTCGCGACCTTTCGCTCGAAGTCGCCGTCTTCGCCTGCTGTGTCTGTGTACTTGTAGTGCACGAAGAGGAAGTCGAACCGGTCCCAGTTCGCGCGTAATGTCGTCACGCTGTCCGCCAGCGATGGACCCACCGGGAGCGTCTCCATTCCTACGAGTTTGGCCAGTCCGCGGTACATTGGGTAGTGGGCGATGGCCGCCGCTCGCAGCTTGAAGACCTCTCCCATCGCCGGCCACTCCGGGCGCCTGGCGAACCCGCGCAGCAGCAGCATGTTCGCCGGGGACTTGTCGCGAAGATACGGTTGTGCTTGCTCGATGAAGCTCGACACGAGAGCCGCGGTCGACTCCCCCTCGGCAGATGTCGCGCGAGGAGCCAGCGCCGTCACTCCCTCTGCCTGCGGGTCGGTGTCGGCGACTGCCGCCGAGAGCCCTTCGCCCCTTAGCACGAAGACGAACCTGTGCTCTCGCACGGGCTCGACGAACGTCTGAGCGCCGTTCAGCGGGATCGCGCGCAGGCCATCGACGATACGGGCGCTGTCTTCGGTGCTGATGCGGCCGGCGCGGCGGTCGGTGATTCGGCCTTCCTGGTCGATCGTGCAGAAGTTGCCGCGCGCGGCGACGTCCAACGGCCGGAGGTCGAAGTCGATCCCGACGGCCTCTAGCACGCCACGCCCGATGTTGTATGCGAGCGGGTCGTAGCCAAAGAGCGCCAAATGCCCCGGCCCGCTGCCGGGGGTGATCCCCGTGCCAACCGGCACTGTGAAGCCGCAGGCGCTCTCTCGCGCAATGCTGTCCAGGTGGGGCAGATTCGCGGTCTCGAGCTCCGTCCGCCCCGTCCCCGGATGGGGCAGCCCGCCCAGCCCGTCCATCACGAACAGCACAATCTTGGTGTTCGCCTCCTGCGAGAGTCCGCGGGCGAGATCAAGGTCCATCGTGACAACGATTATGGGGTATCAGTTGGCGCTCCGCTACTTCTCGCTCAGCGGAGCAGCGCAGCCGCTTACTGGGCCGGCGGCGCTCCGTCAATGATTGTGCGCCCCGAGAGCGGTTCAGCGAGGGGAACCTTGATGGCCTGGAAGATCCCTGGCAGTATGCAGCCGGTGGCGACCGTGTCTTCAGCGCTCGCAGAGTCGATGGCGACGAAGCCATGGTACAGAGTTACGGCAACCGTGGAGCGGCCGTAGCTGACGTCGACGTGGTGGATCCCAAAGCATTCCTCGACGCCGCCCAAGAAATGCACGAGCAGCTCTTGCTCGCTTACGACGTCGACGCTATCCCACCTCTGCGGATCCGGGTTAACGAGATCCCCCCGCGGCTCCACAAGATCGAATTCTTGAGCCGGTGATGGAGACGGCTTGGGCACCGTGTCACCAGCAAAGCGTGCATACAAGAGCGCTACAAAGGCCGCGATGAGGACTGCCGAGATGGCGATGGCCCGCGTCATGCCTGGTTCCTGATTAGAAAACGCCGGAAAGACGCAGTCTAGTTCTCTATCCGCTGACAGCACACCGTCGATATCATCACCCCAGGCCCCATGGATCAAGCCGCGCCCGACCCCGCCCCTCGCACCAGCACTTTCGCCTCCCTGGCCCTCCCGCAGTTCCGGCTTCTGCTCGCCGGCACGGCCCTTTCCCAGATCGCCGACTGGATGAACGAGGTCGCCCGCGGCTGGCTCGTCCTTCAACTTACCGACTCGCCGTTTCAGTTGGGCCTGCTCGGCTTCATCCGCGGCATCAGCCAGCTTGTCTTTTCGCCGGCTGCGGGGGTGATGGCCGACCGCCTCGACCGCCGGCAGCTTGCCGCGATCACGCAGACCGTGCCGGCGCTGACGACGCTTGGGATCGGCGTCCTGATCTCGGCCGGCGAGGTGCAGATGTGGCACCTCTACATCTTCGGCGTTATCAGCGGCATCTCCGGCTCGATCAACCACCCGACGCGACAGATTCTGGTCTACGACGTCGTGGGCGGCGACAAGATCACGAACGCGGTCGCCCTCAACTCCGTGACCTCGAACCTCGCGCGGATCGTCGCTCCGTCGGTCGGCGGGGTCCTCATCGGCGTGACCGGAATCGCTGCGTCGTACTACGCACAGTCGGCCTTCTTCGCCCTCGCCACCTTCGCTACGCTCATGCTGCACCCGCAGACCCACGCCGAGCCGATGCGCGCGCCCGTCTGGGAGAGTCTTCGAGACGGGATGGCTTACGTCCGCGGCGACCCCACGGTGGCGCGTCTCGTCCTCCTCAACGCCATCCCCAACCTTCTCATCTATCCGTACGTCTCGATGATGCCGATTTTCGCCGAGGATGTGCTCGGCGCCGGCTCAGCCGGCTACGGTCTGCTACTGACCGGCGTCGGCTTCGGCTCCATCCCCGGCGGGCTCTTCGTTGCTCGCATGCAGCCCGGCCCTGGCAAGGGGCGCACAATGGCGTTCGCAGCGTTGTTATACATGGGGATGGTGGCGCTCTTCGCTCTATCGACGGTGTTTCCGGTTTCGTTCGTAATCCTGATCGTCGCGGGCGTGGGATGGGTGACAATGGTCACGCTCAACCAGACTCTGCTGCAGCTAAACGTGGAGGACGTTTATCGTGGTCGTGTTCTTTCGCTTTACACGATGGCCGGCGGCTTCACACCCTTTGGCAATCTGGCGATGGGGTTCTCCGCCGGTGAGTTCGGAGTGCAGGCGACCGTCGCGGTTTTCGCGCTCGCGGGCTTCGCGCTGGCAGCGATGCTAGGGTTGGGTTCGGCGCGTGTAAGGAGACTGTAGGAAGTAGCTCTCCGGCACCTTGAATTTCCCGATAGGACTACGCCCTCAGGACGGAATCAAGTGCTTCCGCCACCAAACCTGGGGACACGTCGTCGCGAAGGACGGGATGGCCGATGCCATCGAGCAGGACCCAACGGACGGCTTTGCCCCGGACCTTCTTGTCGAGCGTGATGGCGGCATCGATTCCGGCGCGATCCAGGTGATCCGCTCGCGTGGGGAGGTTGTAGCGTTCGATCAGGCGCGTTTGGCGGTCAGGTACGTCGGGCGACAAGAGTCCCATGGCCACGCTGATTTTCGCGGCGGCGGTCATACCGATGGCTACGGCCTCGCCGTGTAGGAAGCGAGTGTAGCCGGTGGCAGTCTCGATGGCGTGGGCGAGGGTGTGGCCGTAGTTGAGGGTGACGCGCAGGCCCGTTTCTTCACGCTCATCCTGACTGACGACGTGCGCCTTGATGGCGACGCTGCGACGGATCGCTTCGGTCGTAGACTCTCGGTCGAGGGCCAGGATCTGGTCAGCGTTTTCCTCGAGAAACGTCAGCAGGCCCTCGTCGGCGATCAATCCGTGCTTGATCACTTCCGCCCAGCCGGAATGGAGCTCGCGAGGGGGCAGCGTGCGCAGGGTCGCCGGGTCGATGAGGACGAAGTGGGGCTGGTAGAAAGAGCCAATCATGTTCTTGGCGCGTGCGTGGTTGACGCCGACCTTGCCGCCGATTGAGGCGTCAACCATGCCCAGTAGACTCGTAGGAACGTGGACGAGGGGCAGGCCGCGGGCGAAGGTGGCGGCTATGTGGCCGGCGAGGTCAGTGACCATGCCTCCGCCGAGCGCAACGATGGCGTGGCCGCGCTCGGCTTTGTGCTCAACGAGCCAGTCGTAGGCTTGCGAGGCGGCAGCGAGCGTCTTGGTGGATTCGCCGGGCGGGAGGGTGAGCGAGTCGAAGGGGATTTCCGCAGCGCGGAGCGATGCCTCCACCTCATCGCCGTAGTGGTGAAACACCGCCTCGTCGCTGATCAGGTAGACCTGGCGGGAGAGGCCCACCGAGCGCAGACGCGAACCCAGTTCGGATAGCTCGCCCCAGCCGACGAATACCGGGTACGACCGGCTGGAGGCGCGGACGACGGAGGATGCACTGTCTGACGTGGAAGGTGCCCCGGATATGTCTTGCAAGAAACGGCTAGTATCAGAAACCGCAGGTGACAACATCTCGAAGGCACGCACGACCTCCGCTGCAACCTGCTCTGCTTTGAGAAAGTCTGTGTGGACGGTCCAGTCGCTCAGTGCGTAGAAGGGTTGGCGGGCAGCCTTCAGTTCGCTGATTTGAGTCAGTGGATCGTGACCCTCGAGCAACGGACGCTCTCCTTCACCCTCGCCTAGACGATGAACGATCGTCTCGGGCTGGGATTCCAGGCAAACGATGATGCCGCCATCGGCCATGAGGCGCCGGTTCTCGTCTCGGAGGACTGCGCCTCCGCCGGCGGCGACTACGACGTCTTTCCGAGAACATGCTTCGCGGACCGCTTCCGCTTCCAGATCGCGAAACCGCGTCTCGCCGTCCTCGCGGAAGATGGCGGCGATGGGTTTGCCCGCAGCCTCTTCAATGACTGTATCGGTGTCAATGGCCTGCCAGCCCAGCGCGCGTGCGACAAGCGGCGCGACAGCGCTCTTCCCCGTGCCTGAGAAGCCGGTGAGGATGATATGACGAGGGCGAGTGGTCATGAGGGAATTATAGCCGGAGGAGGGAGGAGGCTTGGGATAACGCTATCAGGGCCCCTTGAGGTCCATGGGCGAGTGGAAGGAGTTTTTGCCGGTGTTGTCCCACTCCATGCCGTAGTCCTTGAACGAGCTGGAACGCACGACGGCGACGCCCAGGGGGCGCGAGGGGTCCATGTCGTTGACGCCGTTGATGGTCAGAGGCTCGCCGCGGCCGCGGTGGCCGGAGATCATCTCGACCTCCACGTCGGTCACGCCGGCCACATGCACGCGGCGCTTCTTACCGTCCTTCACGTAGCGAATGGTCGCCGAGCGGACGCCGAGGACGTTGCTGACGAGGGCGGCGAGCAGAGCGAAGCCGCCGCCCGCCTGACCGCCGAAGATCTTGCCCAGCGCGTCGGACTGCGATGGCGAGGCGCGGTCATCGAGGTATAGAGCGAGGCTGAAGTTTCCGGCGATCATGGGCTGGCCCGGTGGGGACACCATTACCCGAACGACGTTGAGGCCGCTGAGGGCTTCGTCGCCGCAGCGGCCGTCCTCGATGCTGAAGGCGTGAGTGACGCGGCAGTCGCGCTCGGCCGAGTTGGGAATGGCGCGCAGGATGCCCACGCCGTTCACCACGCACTGGCAGACGATGTTGCAGTTGCAGTTCTCGAAGTATTCGCCTTTGAGGTACCAGGATTCGGTCATCGCGGTCCTCTTAGTGTTTCTGCAGCCTGCGTGGGCCGATCGTCTCCTGGTAGGCATCGTAGTTGCGCTTCGTCTCGGGCAGCGAGTCGCCGCCGAACTTGTCGAGCATGGATCGCGCCAGCACGAGCGCCACCATTGCTTCGCCGATGACGCCGGCGGCGGGGACAGTGCAGACGTCGGATCGCTCGTAGTGGGCTCTGATCTCTTCGGCGGTGTGGAGGTCGACTGAGGGGAGAGGCTTCGAGAGCGTTGATATTGGTTTGAGGGCGCCGCGGACGACGATTGTTTCGCCGTTGGTCATCCCGCCTTCGAGGCCGCCGGCGCGGTTGGTGGCGCGGCGCCATGGGCGATCGGCCCACTGGCCGGACGGGAGGATGACATCGTGAGCCTGCGAGCCGGGGCCTGCCGCCACGGCGAAGCCACCGCCGATTTCGACGCCTTTGACGGCATGAATGCTCATCACGGCCTGTGCTAATTGGCCGTCCAGCTTGCGGTCCCACATGACGTGGGAGCCGAGTCCAATAGGCACGCCCGTCGCCCGCATCTCGAAGACGCCGCCGAGCGTGTCGCCGGCCTCTTGCGCTGTGTCGATGGCGTGAACCATGCGTTCGCCGGCGCCGGCGTCAGCGCAGCGCACGGGAGACGATTCGACGGCAACCCAGTCCGGCTCGCCCCCAACATCAGCAACGACATCGGCGATCGAGGCAGTATGGGAATGAATGGCGATCCCGAATTCTTCGAGGAAGCGGCGACAGACTGCGCCGGCGGCGACACGAGCTGCCGTCTCGCGGGCAGAAGCGCGCTCCAGAACGTTGCGCGCGTCGTCGAAGGCGTACTTCATTGAGCCGGCGAGATCGGCGTGGCCGGGACGGAGCCGGGTCAGTTTCTTCGATTCGCCTTCGTAGGGTCCCACCTGCATGACCTCTTGCCAGTCCTCCCAAACGCGGTTCTGGATGAGCATGGCGATGGGCGCGCCCAACGTGAGACCGTGGCGAACGCCGCTGAGGATCTCGGCGCGGTCCTGCTCGAGTTGTTGACGCTTCGAGCGCCCGTGCCCACGCTGGCGCCGGCGAAGGTCGCCGGCTATGTAGTCCTCGGTAAGCGGAACGCCCGCGGGGATGCCTTCCAGAGTGGCAACGAGGGCCTTGCCGTGGGACTCGCCGGCTGTGAGCAGGCGCAGCTCGCTCACGTGTGCGCCGCGGCGACGGAACTGTCGCCTTCCGTGGCGGGAGGGAGGGCGGGCTCGCTGACCTCAATAGGGAGGGGCTGTCCGCGCTCGCCCAGCCGGTAGCGGCCCCCGAGCGCATCAACGACCTGTGCGGCAGTCCAGTCCTCCCAGTCGATGGCGCGGGCATCGTCGCGGGTGGCTTCCGTCGACAGTATGCAGGCGCGTTTTGGTTCTGCACCCATTTCCCGAAAGCTGGTGTATATGTCGATCTGGATGCGATCAGCCTTGTAGTGCGGCAACTCATAGAGAAGCATGTCGGCCACTCGCGCGGTGACCGCGATCCCCTCCTGAAGCGGGTTCGTGACCTCCGACCAATGGCCATCCTTCATGTTGTATTCGCTCTCCGCGTGACAGGAGACGCGCACGAAGTCCGGCGCAACCTCAACGAGTTGCATGCTCTGGACGCCGCGCCAGACCTCGGGCGCAACTTCCTTTGGGCGCTTGACTGTATGCCAGACGGCGATGGCGTCTTCGACGATATCGTGGATGACCTGTACATCGCCGGCGGCAGCAGCTTTGCGCCAGGCGAGGGCGGCGCGGGTCCCCTGGATGACGATATAGGCGAGGATAAGGACGAGGATAGCGATCCCCAGAAGCGCCCATTGAAGCATCAGGCGCCCCGCTCCGCAGGCGCTGCGGATAGCGCTCGGCTCGCGGCTTCAAGCATTATGTCGAGTGGTGCATCTTGGCCGGTCCATATCTTGAACGAGGCCGCTCCCTGGTAAACGAGCATGGGAAGGCCTCCGAGCACGCGAGCGCCGCGCTCACGGGCCGCTTTCAGGAGCGCGGTCTCCGCCGGACGATAGGTGAGATCGAACACAAGGGTAGTCGAACGAATCAGATCCACGGGTACGGGAGACTCCTGCTCATCAGGTGACTCGGCTGAGCCGACCGAAGTACAGTTTATCAGAAGGTCACAGGCGGGCAGCACGGCCATCCACGAAGCGTACATCTCGGGGAGGGAGTCTATCCGGGATTCGTTCGCCAACGAGCGCAGGCTCTCGACCAGTTTGTTGGCCCGGGCGAGGGTCCGGTTTACTATGGTGATAGACTCTGCGCGAGCCTGCGTGAGCGCCACGGCGATGGCGCGGGCGGCGCCGCCGGCTCCGGCGATCACGGCGCGGGCGCCTTCGGGATGGCAGCCACCGTCCTGGCGAAGAGCGCTCAGGAAGCCTTCGACGTCGGTGTTGTAGCCGAACAGGCGACGTTCGCGATTGACGATGGTATTCACGGCGCCTACTTTGAGCGCGGCCTCGTCGAGCTCGTCGAGGAAGGGGATGACGCTCTGCTTGTGCGGGATCGTAACGTTGGCGCCAAGCACGGATTCGCCCCGGAGGCCGATAATTCTCGTCTTGAGGCCATCCCGTGGAGTGGGCCACGCTTCGTAGCGAATGTCCAACCGCAGATGATCCAGGGCCGCCTGCTGAAGGGCTGGAGACAGCGATTGGTTGAGGGGATGGCCGATGACGCCCAGGTATTTCATTGCCCCTGAGCCAGTGCGATGTTTTGCAAATGCTGCTCAAACGTCTCAGCGAAGAGGTGAGAGCCGTCAGGTTTGGCCACGAAGTAGAGGTAGTTGGTATCGGCCGGGTTGAGCACGGCGCGGACCGATTCGAGTCCTGGGTTACAAATCGGCCCCGGCGGGAGGCCGAACACCTGATAGGTGTTGTAGGGCGAGTTGGCCTGAAGGTCTGCCGCGGAAAGTTCCTTCTTCCAGTAGCCATAGGCTTCGACGTTTCTGGGGTCCTCCGCTACGGCGTACTGAACTGTTGGATCGGCCTGGAGCTGGATGCCTGATGACAGGCGGGAGAGGAACACCTGGGCCATCAGGGGACGCTCCTCGGGGACCTGGGCCTCTCGTTCGATAATGGAGGCGATGATCAGGGCGTCACGCGGTGAGAGGCCAACGCTGGGGGCGGTCCCGATCAGCTCATCGCGAACGTTGTCTGTGAAGGCCTTGAGCATGGCGTCAATGACGTTGACGGCGGTATCGCCTTGCTTCACGGGGTAGGTGGCCGGGAAGAGGAATCCCTCGAGACCCCTGGCGGGACGCTGGCCGCCGCCGACAGGTAGATCATTGACGCGACGCTCCGCCTCCGCGAGGAAGTCGTCACGGTCGATGCCTTCAGCCGCGAAAGCGTCAGCCGCCTCCTCGACGCGCCATCCTTCAATGACCGTGACGGACCTTGTTGAGACGAGACCGCCGCGGATGCGATAGACGGCCTGGAGAGCGGGTGTGCCGCGTTGAAACTCGTACTCGCCGGCTCTGAGTATCGCATCGTAGCCCAGGAACGAGACGAGAACGCGAAATTGCGTGGACGAGCCGATGGCACCGCTTTTCTGAAGTTTCTCGCCGATCTGTTCAGGGCTGTCACCTTCCTCAACGGCTACGATGACCGGGGTATCGGTAGTGGACGATTGGGAGGCATAAGGCGCGACGTCATCGACGCTACCAGCACTTCCAGCGATCAGCCAGACAGCGGCTGCCGTGAATCCTGTGGCGGCCAACACTGAGAAGAATGTGAGGATCTTCATGCGGAGCCTAACGGCGGCTGTCGAGGTAAGCCTGGAGCATGATCGCGGCAGCGTGGGCGTCGCGCCCGGGGCCGTGGGGTTTCGACCGCGATGTGCCGGGGCGGCGTAGCTGTGAGCGCGCCGCCTCCGTGGTCGTGAGTCGCTCGTCCCACAGGTGAACAGGGATTGAGAGCCGGACCTCGAGTTGGGCCGCCTGAGACATCACTTCCTGGCCTTGAGGGCCGACCGCGCCAGACAGCGATAGCGGGAGGCCGACCACAACGACGCCTGCGCCCTCTTCCTCGACCAATCGGGCAACAGATTCAACGGGATCGGCCCCGGCCTCGATGGTGCGCGATGGGACAGCGATCGGTGTGCGATCATCGGCGATGGCCACGCCGATGCGTTTTTCACCCATATCAATCCCGACTATACGCATGCTAGGTTCCGTCCGAGAGCATGCGGCGGACAGCATCGGGGACGATGGCGAGGGCGGCATCTATCTTAGCGGCGTCCTTACCGCCTCCCTGGGCCATATCGGGCCGGCCTCCACCGCCGCCTCCGGTGATAGACGTTACCTGCTTGAGGATTTCTCCCGCTTTCGGCCCACGCGTGACGATGTCAGGGCTAACCATAGCGATAAAATGGGGCCTGCCCTCGATCACGCTGGCGATCACGATTACGCCAGAGGGGACGGCTTTGCGGGCGGCGTCACCTGTGTAGCGGAGAGCATCCAGACTGGGGGCGTCTACGACCTGTACCAGGACGGGCACTCCCTCCACTTGCGCCGGTTCGCCCAGGGTACGATTAGTGGCTGCGGCGGATGCCAGCGATCGCTCAAGCTTCTCGACTCGTTTGCGCATCGTGTCCAGTTCGGCGACAAGTGCATCAGCTTTGGCGATGGCGCCAGCACGGGAGGTCCCGAGCCGGTGAGCCAACTGGGTGAATTCTGAGGATTGCTGCCGGACGTATTCCTCCGCGCCGCGGCCTGTGAGCGCCTCGATGCGGCGCATTCCCGCACCGATAGACAACTCGCCCGTTACCAGGATGGCGCCGATGTCTCCCGTGCGCTGGCAGTGGGTGCCGCCGCAGAGTTCGGCGCTGAACCTGGGCGCAACGGTGTTGACTTCCACGACTCGCACGTCCTGGCCGTATTTCTCGCCGAAGAAGGCGAGTACGCCCTCCGACATGGCCTGATCGAAGGTCGTGGTGCGGGAGTGGACGGGGAGATTTTGACGGACCTTGTGGTTTACGAGGCGCTCAACCTGCTCAAGATCCTCCTGGCTGACCGCCTGCGTGTGGGTGAAGTCGAAGCGAAGGCGGTCCGGGGCGACGAGCGACCCCGCCTGCCGAACGGTGGTCCCGAGCACCTGGCGTAGCGCGGCGTGGAGGAGGTGGGTGGCCGTATGATTTCGCATTGTGTCCGCGCGGTGTTGTGGGTCGACGCGCGCGGTGACGGTCTCGCCGACGGCGATGCGCCCTTCGACGACGCGTACGTGGTGGACGATGAAGCGATCTACGCGCTGGGTGTCATCGACGACAAGGCGTCCGTTCGGGCCAGTGATCTCACCGCGGTCACCGACCTGGCCGCCGCCTTCTGGGTAGAAGGGTGTCTGAGTGAGGAGCACCTCCACGCAACCGGCGTCGGGCTCGTTCACGGCGACGAGCACCGCACGTGGGTCATCAAGGCTCGTGAAGCCCGTGAACTTGGTGGGGCCGTTCGCCAGTGACGAGAAACGAGCGTCGGCGGCAAGCGCTTCCGTCGTCCCAGCGGCGCTGCGGGCGCGCTGTTTCTGGCGCTCCATTTCGGCCTGGAAGCCCGCCTCGTCGACTGTGAATCCCCGAGCTGCCGCGATCTCGCGGGTGAGTTCAATTGGGAAGCCGTAAGTGTCATGAAGCTTAAAGGCATCTATGCCGGAGACCATCGAACGGTCGCCCGCGCGCTCGAGAGTGCCGTTCAGCATATCGATTCCGCGGATAAGCGTGTCGTTGAAGCGGCGTTCTTCGGGGCCGATGATATCTGTGATAAATGAGCGTTGGCGCTGCAGTTCTCCGTACGAGGGCGCCATGGAATCGATGACGGCGGAGGCCAGGCCGGCGAGAAAGGGAGCGTCAATGCCCAGTTGCCGTCCGAAGTACGCTGCCCGACGCAGCATTCGCCGGACGACGTAGCCACGTTCCTCGTTGGAGGGGGTGACCGGCGTGCGCTCATCGCCGACGAGGAAGGTGACGGCGCGAGCGTGCTCGGCGACGATACGAATCGCCCTGTCAGTCGCCTCATTGTCGCCGTATTGTTTGCCGGACAACTCTTCAACTTTGGCGATGATTGGGCGGAAGAGATCGGTGTCGTAGACAGTGGGCTTTTTGTTCTTTGCGGGCCACTCGTCGCTTTCATAGAGAAGGACACAGGCATTGCGCTCGAGGCCTGCGCCGGTGTCGACGTTCTTCGAGGGGAGCGGGGTGCGCTTTTCGCCATCGCAGTAGAAGGACATGAAGACGAGGTTCCAGATCTCGACGAAACGCCCGCAATCGTGCGAGGGCTCGCAGGCAGGCCCGCAGCCGAATTGCTCGCCGAAGTCGTAGTGGATCTCGGAGCATGGACCGCAGGGTCCTATCTCGCCCGAGAACCAGTAGTTGTGATCCTCTCCGTAGCGCTTGATCCGCTGCGGTGGCACGCCGATCGACCGCCAGGCGTCGTGGGCCTCGTCGTCGTCGAGGTAGACGGCGGTCCAGAGCCGGTCGGGATTGAACTTGAGAACCTCGGTGTAGAATTCCCAGGCCCAGGGAATTACCTCCGACTTGAAGTAGTCGGCGATGGAGAAATTGCCGAGCATCTCAAAGAAGGTAAGGTGCGAGAAGTCGCCGACGGATTCAATGTCGGTGGTGCGGAAGCACTTCTGGACGGAAACGAGACGCGAATGGGGGGCTTTGGCCTGGCCCATGAAGTATGGCTTGAACTGCACCATGCCGGCGCTGGTGAAGAGCAGGGTGGGATCGCCGGCGGGGACAAGGGGGGCGCTGGGCATGCGCCTGTGGCCCCGTTGTTCGAAGAAATTGAGGAACGCTTCGCGCAGTTCGTGTGCGTTCAATGCTACTGGATTATAAGCGTTGAGTGTCCGCTAGTTCGACCGGTGTACGCGCCGTTACCTTGACATCTTTCCGAGATCGCCCCTAACATATCTACGAAGGCCGCACTGAATCGAGCTGACACCTCTTGGACTCCGACGAACCCCCAGATACCTGGCGCACAGCCATTATTCCCTTCCTCCAACAATTTGCCGTGCCTGCCCGTCTAACCTCACGCTGAGTTTATGAGCAGAACGAATATCAGTCCGGCGGCTGATGACACATCAGCCCTGCACAATCTGATTGAGGAACGCGTGGCCCGATGCCTGAGACTGATAGAGGCGGGGGTTACGATAATAGATCCCTTGACGACGTACCTTGGTTCAGGCGTGGAGATCGGCGCAGGTAGCGTCATCCGGCCGAATACGACAATCGATGCGACGCTGACGGGTGAGCGCTGCATGATAGGCCCGAACGCGGTGATCTCAGACAGCCGTGTCGGGGATGGCGTCTCTATACTGAGCTCGGTGATCGAAGGCGCCACGCTTGATTCGGGAGTGGAGGTTGGACCGTTTTGCCATCTGCGACCAGGAACCCATCTGGAGCAAGGTGTACATATCGGCAATTTCGTGGAGATCAAGGCTGCGCACGTGGGTGCAGGGACGAAGATCGGACACTTTTGCTACATCGGCGACGCGAGGATAGGTAACGACGTGAACATCGGGGCAGGAACCGTCACCTGCAACTATGATGGCGGGGCGAAACACGAGACGGTGGTGGAGGATGGGGCGTTCATCGGCAGTGACACGATGCTGGTGGCTCCTGTGCGAGTGGGACGCGGCGCGATGACAGGGGCGGGATCCGTGGTGACGGAGGATGTGCCGGACGGTGAGAAGGTAATGGGTTCTCCGGCGCGCGCCAAGAACGGCGGCGGAACGCGAAGGCGGGTGCGTACCAGGCTTGGATAGCGATTTAGCAACTGCAGCGCTACTGCTAGCGCTGGGCATTATCGCGTTCGTCCTGATCGTCGCCTCGGAAGCCGGGGTTATTGCAGGCGTACGGGCCAGAGCGCTGCGCGAGCCGGCTGAGTCCCGGCTGGATGCCCTTAGGCGGACATATCACGACAGGCAGGTGACGCTTTCCGCGCTGGCGCTGGCGCGGAACCTTTCTATCGTGGGCGCCACGGCGGTCCTCGTGTTCCTCGTCCTGCGGGAGTGGGACGACAGCTGGGTAGCGCTGGCCACCACGACGGTGGCGGCGTCGGCCAGCTTCATGCTGCTTCAGGCGTTTTCACGGTTCCTTGTAGCCGACGACCCTGAGCGCTGGCAGAGGCTATTGCGTCCGTTCGTAGCGCTGGTGCGCCTTGCGTTCCGGGGGCCGGTGCTGCTCCTGGACGCGCCGCTTGGGATCGTGCAGCGGACGTGGCAGCGGCGCGATCTGACGGCCAGTCAGGAAGCGGAAGACCTGATGTTGCTGGCTGAAGTGGATGAAAACGGCGCGGACCTGGAAGAAGACGAGCGTCAGATGATCCGCGGAGTCATGGAGTTAGAGCACACGCCCGTGCGCGAGGTGATGGTGCCACGCACTGACGTCGTCGCTGTCGATGCGTCGGATGGGTTCGAGCGGGCGGCGGAGATAATGGTGGAACGCGGGTTCTCCCGGGTTCCCGTTTACGAGGGCAAAGTAGATAACGTGGTCGGGATCGCCTACGCCAAGGAAGTGATGAAGCGTCTGGCACGCAATGAGGAGCGGCCGGAGTTGAGAGACGTTATGAGAGCCGCGCACTTCGTGCCGGAAAGTAAGAAGGTACACGAGCTTCTAAACGAGATGCGGTCAAGGCAACTGTCGATTGCGATTGTTGTAGACGAGTACGGTGGAACGGCGGGTTTGGTGACGATCGAGGACCTGCTGGAGGAGATAGTCGGGGAAATCCGGGACGAGTTCGACATTGAGGAGCAGCCTGTCCAGCTGCTCACGGCAACCGAGGTCATCGTAGATGCCCGGGTCGGGATCGACGAGCTGAATGAGATGTTCGATGTGGCGGTGCAGAAGGGCGATTTTGACAGCGTCGGCGGCTTTATTATTCACGAGCTGGGCCGCATACCGAGCGTTGGGGACCAAGTGCGCGTCAACGGGATCGGGCTGAAAGTGCTGAGTGTGGCGGGACGTCGAATCAAGAAGGTGCGGGTTACGAAACTTACGGAACAGGACGAAACCTAATAGCCGAAAGTGACGTTTACCTCTTCAGTAGCCCCGAATGGCCTGTGCTAGAATGGCCGCCTGAAATGACCAGCGCATTGAAAAACACCGTGGACGAGCTCAAGTACTGGGTGGCGTTCGACCGCATCCAGGGAGTGGGCCGGGTTCGAGTGCAGGCGTTGCTGCAGCGCTTCGGCCGCCTGTCCGATGCCTGGAAGGCGGCAGAGTCTGACCTGCGAACATCGGGCGTCGATGAGCGTATCGTGCAGGCGATCATGAGCGAGCGATCTCATACCGACCCTGACGAGGAGCTCGACCGTCTTGCGCGTGCAAATGTCCGGGCGTTGACCTGGGACGATCGGGAGTACCCGGCGCTTCTGAAAGAGACCGATGACCCGCCGCCCGTGTTATATGTGCGCGGCGCCTTGTCAGCCGCGGACGAGTGGGCGGTATCTGTCGTCGGTACGCGCCGTCCAACTCCCTACGGCCGGCAGGTCGCGGAAGAGCTGGCGCACCAGCTGGCGGCCAACCGCGTATGCGTGGTTAGTGGCTTGGCGCGCGGGGTGGACGCAATCGCGCACCGGGCGGCGCTACAGGCGGGCGGGCGAACGGTCGCGGTGATGGCAAGCGGTCTGGATATTGTGTATCCACCCGAGCATGCGAAGCTTGCTGGCGAGATCGCGGAGCAGGGCGCGCTGGTAAGTGAGCAGCCCCTGGGCACTGAACCGCGGGGGGACTTCTTTCCGCGGCGCAATCGCATAATGTCAGGGATGAGCCTGGGAGTCCTGGTGGTTGAAGGAGACTTCAAGAGTGGCGCGCTCATCACGGCTCGGTTCGCCAACGACCAGAACCGCGAGGTTTTCGCAGTGCCGGGTAGCATCTTCTCGCCGCAGAGTCGGGGGACGAACGACCTGATTCAGCAGGGCGCGAAGCTGGTCCGTAAAGTCGACGACGTACTCGAGGAGCTGAACCTGACGATGGCGCCGCAACAGATAGAGATGCAGGAATTGATTCCAGCCACGGATACGGAAGCCGACCTGTTGCGTCATATATCGAAGGAGCCTGTACATATCGATGAGGTATGCCGGCAGAGCGGACTGCCAGCCGCCACTGTTAGCAGCGTTCTGGCAATGATGGAACTCAAAGGGCTGATCAAGCAGATGGCGCCGATGGCTTATGTCACAACGAGACACGCGCGCCGAGTCAGTGGGGGAGCAGCGAGTGGCAGGTAAGAATCACAAAAGCCTGGTGGTCGTCGAGTCTCCGGCGAAGGCGCGGACGATCTCGCGGATCCTGGGGGATGGTTACGACGTTCGGGCGTCGATCGGACACGTGCGAGACCTTCCGAAAAGGGACCTGGGTGTTGAGATCGAGAATGGGTTCCTGCCTAAGTACGTGGTCCCGCCCGAAAAGAGTAAAACGGTGAAGGAGATCCGTGAGGCCGCGCGGAAGGCAACCGAGGTGTTCCTCGCGACCGACCCGGACCGCGAAGGGGAGGCAATTGCCTGGCACCTGCTGGAAGCGGCCGACCTTGGCGACCTGCCGCTGAAGAGAGTGGTTTTTCATGAGATCACGCCGGAGGCGGTGCGAGCGTCTTTTGACCACCCGCGCGACATCGACATGAAGCTCGTCGATGCTCAACAGGCAAGGCGAGTCCTGGACAGGCTGGTTGGCTATCGACTCAGCCCGTTTTTGTGGTCGAAGGTACGACGCGGGCTTTCTGCGGGCCGTGTGCAATCGGTGGCGGTACGCCTGGTGGTGGAGCGGGAGAGGGAGATACAGGCCTTCCGCGCGCAGGAGTACTGGACGTTGGACGCGCAATTCGAAAAGCAAGGGGAGAAACCATATTTTCGCGCACGCCTGGCTGGCTACTCTAACAAGCGCCAGAAGTTGGAAATCACGGCAGAGATCGAGGCACAGCGGCTTGTCGCCGCGTTGCGTTCGTCAGGTTTCCAGGTCAAGAGCGTGCAGACGAAACCCCAGGCGCGTCGGCCGGCAGCGCCATTCATTACCAGCACGTTGCAGCAGGAAGCTTCTCGACGGCTGGGATACTCCGCCACGCGGACGATGCGAATAGCGCAGCAATTGTATGAGGGCCTTTCGTTGGGGTCCGATGGTGAGGTCGGGCTTATCACGTACATGCGCACCGACTCGACGAGCGTCGCCGGCAGCGCACAGCACGAGGCGCGCGCGTATATCGGAAGGCGATACGGCGCCGACTTCGTTCCGGCGGCTCCGCGAGTCTACACAAAGAAGGTGAAGGGGGCGCAGGAGGCACACGAAGCGATCCGACCTACGAGCGTGCTTCGAGAACCAGATGCGCTGCGGGGCGTCCTTAGTAACGATCAATACCGCCTGTATAGCCTGATTTGGCAGCGCATGGTGGCCAGCCAGATGGCGGACGCGCTGTTCGATGTGACGACGGCGGATATCGATGCGAAACCGTCGGGCGGGGGCGACGTCTACCTGCTGCGAGCGACGAATACTCAACTGCGGTTCGCGGGATTTCGCCAAGTCTACGAGGAGGCACGTGATGAGGAAGAGGAGGAAGACCTGGGGAAGAACCCGCTACCCGAGCTAGCCGCCAGCGACGCTCTGAGCCTGATCGATCTGTTCCCGGAACAGCATTTCACCGAGCCACCATCGAGATACTCGGAAGCGTCGCTGGTGAAGGCGTTGGAGGAGAAGGGAATAGGGCGTCCGAGCACCTACGCGCCCACTATGTCGACCATCCAGGACAGGGGTTACGTCGAGAAGGATGGGAGGCACCTGAAGCCGGCAGACCTGGGAGTGGTTGTAAACGACCTGCTGGTTGAGCACTTCCCGGACTTCGTCGACGTGGGATTCACGGCGGGGATGGAGAACGAGCTGGATGATGTGGCCAGCGGAGAACGGCAATGGCAACCGGTTGTCGAAGAGTATTTCAACCCCTTGGAGGCGAAGCTCAAGGTGGCCAAGGAAGCGGCTCCGAAACAAGTGGAGGCGACCGACGTGACATGCAAGGAATGCCAGCGGCCCATGGTGATTCGCTGGGGCCGCCGTGGCCGGTTTCTCGCCTGCACAGGCTATCCGGAGTGCAAAGGGACCCAGCCGCTGGAGGGTGAGGCGCGAGATGAACCAAAGCCAACGGACGATATATGTCCGGAGTGTTCCGCGCCAATGGTCCTGCGCAGCGGGCGGTTCGGCAAGTTCATAGCCTGCTCGCGCTACCCGGAATGCAAGGGCCGAAAGCAAGTCGCAACGTCGACGGGTGCCAGGTGTCCCAAGGACGGCGGCGACATACTGGAACGCCGGACGAAGAGGCGGCGCATTTTCTACGGCTGCGGCAATTATCCGAAATGCGACTTTACTACGTGGAGCCGTCCCCTCGCTGAACCGTGTCCGAACTGTAGTGGATTGATCACGGTGGAACGTGACAATAATGCCAAGTGCACCTCCTGCGATTGGCGGGGCACGGCGCCCGAAGCTGCGCCGACAGCGGTGCCTGCGCCGGTTGGCTGAGTGCGATGGAAAAGCTACTGGAGTCGTACATCCGTTGTCTCATTGCCGAGAAAAACCTGTCGCCGCTTACACTTCGCAACTACCGCAGTGACCTAGTCGAGCTCGCTTACTATCTGGAGCGTGAGGAGGGAATTGGACCCCTTGAACTCACGCGGCAGTCATTCCGCCGATTCCTGGCTCACCTGCGAGGAAGGGAGGTGGCGGGTGCCAGCGTTGCGCGCAAGGTGAGCACGGCTCGCGGTTTCTATCGGTACCTGGCGCGCGAGGGAGTGCTCGAGGCCAGCCCGCTCGCCGGGATCAACACACCCAAACACGAGCGGCGGCTGCCCGGCATCCTCAGCAAGGAGCAGCTCACGCTGCTAATCGAGGCGGCGGACGAGTCAGATACACCGCAGGGGGTGCGGAACCGCGCGATCCTTGAGTTGATGTACGCAGCGGGGGTTCGCCTGAGCGAGATAGTCTCGCTCGAGTCGGGCAGCGTGAATCTTTCTGAAAGGACGATGATCGTTCGCGGGAAGGGGAACAAGGAGAGGATGGTGCTATTCGGCACCGGCGCGGAATCAGCTTTGAGGCGCTACCTGCAGGCTGCACGGCCCGCGCTCGCCCGAGGCCCTACTAACGCGCTGTTTCTAAACCGGGACGGCGGCCGGCTCTCTGGCCGCTCCGTCCAGCAGATCGTGAGGCGGCACGCGCTCAAGGCAGGAATCGACCAGCGCGTATACCCGCACCTTCTCCGCCACTCGTTCGCCACGCACCTGCTTGACGGCGGGGCCGAGCTGCGGGTCGTCCAGGAGCTTCTGGGACACGCGAGTGCCTCGACAACGCAAATATATACGCACGTTACGGAGGAACAGGCTCGCCGGGTATACACCCAGGCGTTCTATAATCAGGTCCGGCTGGAGTCCCGCAAGAAGGCGAAAGAGTCATGACCGAGTCCGTAGAACGAGTGCTCGAACAGATCGCGCAGACACAGACGCAGGAAGCGTCCGGCGATCACGTAGAGCTCAAAGTCCTTCTTATCAACGGGCCTAACCTTAATCTCCTCGGGAAACGCCAGCCGGAGATATACGGCTCGACGACGCTGAAGGAGATCGAGGAGCGGGTGGCGAAACGGGCGAAGGAGATGGAGGTTGACCTTCGCTGCTTTCAGTCGAACGATGAGGGAGAGATTATCAATTTCATCCAGGCCGAGGGACCCACCGCGACGGGGATCATCATGAACCCCGGGGCGTTGACGCACTACAGCTTCGCGCTTCGAGATGTCATCGAGGCTGTTGACAGGCCAACGATCGAAGTGCACATCTCGAACATTCACTCGCGGGAGGAATTTCGACGGCGCACGGTCACAGGCGAAGTGGCGGACGCGGTCGTCGCGGGGCTGGGCTGGCATGGTTACCTGATCGCGCTCGAGGCGCTGTTCACGATCCCGGTTACAAGAAAACCGCAAAGATGAACGACCGGCTGAGCCGGGTTCGCACCAGAATGGCGGAAGTGAGCCTTGATGGGTTCGTGGTTGGGGCGCCCGTTGAGGACATATTCCATACGCACGGCGCGAACAGACGGTACCTTTCGGGGTTCAGCGGCTCTACGGGCTGGCTGCTCATTACACGTGACCAGGCTTTCATTGCGGTTGATTTCCGCTACGTTGAGCAAGCCGGGCGGGAGTCGCCAGACTTCACGGTGTTCCAGGTAGCCGGTGGTATCGACAGGTGGTTCGGTCAGCTCGTCGGTGACGCCAATCTCGCGGCTAAGCGCATCGGCTTCGAAGCGACAGACGTGACCGTGAGTGCGTTCCAATCGATGAAGAAAGCGCTCGAAGCTATTCCTTCCTCCGAGCGGCCAAAGTTGCTCGCGGCGCCGTCCATCGTCACAGGGCTCAGGGCGATTAAGGAGCCGGAGGAGGTGGTGGCGCTGCAGAAGGCCGTCGATCTAGGAGACGCTGCGTTTGAGGATGTTTCGGGTCGTATCGAGCCGGGCTGGACGGAGCAACGGGTCGCATGGGAGATCGAGCGGTACGCCAGGGAGCACGGGGCTGAGAGCCTGTCTTTCCCAACGATCGTCGCGGCGGGACCGTGGGGGGCGATGCCGCACGCTCAGCCGCGAGACCATCCGATCGAGGCGGGAGTGCCGGTTGTGATCGATATGGGCGTGATCGTCGAGGGTTATTGCTCAGACCTGACGCGCACAATCGTGGTCGGAGGAGCGAATGATAAGTTTCGGCAGGTCTATGACATCGTGCTCACGGCCCAGCGTACTGCGGAGGAGTTGATCGCGGCGGGCATGACCGGCGAGGAGGCCCACATGCTTGCCCACAACGTCATCGCCGAGGCGGGTTACGGTGAGAATTTCGGTCATGGGCTCGGACACGGGGTGGGGCTGATGGTCCATGAGGCGCCTCGCGTTGCGCGGATGTCCACGGACAAGCTAACGGACGATATGGTGGTGACCGTGGAGCCGGGTATCTATATCAACGGCTGGGGCGGCGTGCGCATCGAGGACCAGTGCGTGATGGAAGACGGCAAGCTTCGCGTGATGACCCACGCCTCTAAGACGCTGGAGTGATCGCCCAGGCATGGGGTTACAATGTTCGCAATCGCTCGCGATACTCGACGCCCACGTCAATCGGTATCGGAGACGGTTGACTGATTCAGCCCCTATCGAAGAGAGGTCCCGATGATTGAAACCGGCGAGCTGCGAAAAGGCTCAACAATCGAGATGGATGGTGCGCTCTACCAGGTGATTGAGGTAGAGCACCTGAAGATCGGTCGCGGTTCAGCGCAGGTACGAATGAAGCTTCGAGATCTGCGGGCAGGACACATCGTCGACAAATCCGTGCAAGCCGGCTCACGGTTCACACGCGCCCGCGTGGAGCGGCAGGAGGCGCAGTATCTCTACAGCGAGGGCGATCTTCACCACTTCATGAACACGGAGTCGTATGACCAGTTCCCGATTAACGGGAGGCACCTGGGCGACGCGCTCAACTATTTGAAGGAGAACGCCACCTGCAACCTGCTCATGTACGGCGACGAACCCGTAGGCGTGGAGCTATCGGCAGCAGTCGAGCTGGCCGTGACGGAAACTGATCCGTGGGTGCGCGGAGACACCGCGCAGGGCGGCACGAAACCAGCGAAGCTGGAGACAGGGATCAGCGTCCACGTGCCTCTGTTCATCAACGTCGGTGACGTGCTGAAGATAGACACCCGCAGCGGGGAATACCTCGAACGGGCCGGTAAGTGAGCGGTGCTTGAGCCACTGCGCGTTTCCCGGCTGACGCGTCTCCTGAAGGAGCTCCTCGAGAGCGATATCCGCCTTTCGGAACTCTGGATCGAGGGCGAAGTGACCAACCACACCCGCTCGGCCCCTGGGCACAATTACTTCTCGATGAAGGACGGCGATTGTCAGATTCGCTGTGTTATGTTCAGCCGGCCGTATGCGCGCGGCGGGAGCCAGAGTGGAGCCCCAATCCAGAACGGCTCACAGATCCTTGCCCACGGCAATGTATCGTTCTACGAGCAGCGCGGCGAGACACAGCTCGTAGTCGACTTCGTTCAGCCGGCTGGGATCGGCGCGCGCGGGGCGGAGTTCGAGCGGCTCAAGGAGCAGCTTGCGGCGGAAGGCCTATTCGATGTATCGAGAAAGCGCCCGCTTCCCAAGTTCCCGCAACGGATCGGGGTGGTCACATCTCCGGCGGGCGCTGTGTTCCACGATATCTGCAACGTCCTTGAGCGCCGCTGGCCGCTTGCCGAGGTCGTACTCGCGCCAACGCCGGTTCAGGGAACGCAGGCGGCTGCTGGTGTGGTTGCGGCGATCCGGCAGCTAACCGATCAGGGCAACATCGATGTCGTCATCGTCGCCCGCGGCGGGGGCTCGGTTGAGGAGTTGTGGCCGTTCAATGAAGAGGTGGTCGCACGCGCGATTTACGCCAGCAGCGTCCCCGTCGTCTCCGCCATCGGCCATGAGACGGACTTCACGATCGCGGACTTCACGGCCGATGTCCGCGCGCCAACGCCGTCCGCCGCCGCCGAGACTGTGGTCCCCGATCGGTTCGAGGTGTCTCGGCGAATAGAGGGGGCGCTGGCCGCGGCGTCGATGACAGCCCTGGGGAGGATTCGTCAGCACATGGCGGCAATTGAGCGCGCAGGCGACCGGGTCCACATCGCCTTGCCTGAACTCAACGCGAGCCGCGAACGCGTGTCCGCCCTTCTTCAGCGTACCGGGGCGACGGTGGAGAGGAAGCTTGCCCAGCACGCCGACCGGCTGCACTCATATCGGCGCGAGTTGAACTCGCTCAACCCGGCAGCGACTCTGACCCGCGGTTACGCAGTTGTACAACGCCGCGAGGGTAAGGAGGCGGTGACGAGCACGAAGCAGGTGAAAGGGAGAGACCGGCTGGACGTCTTCGTCAAGGATGGCCGCTTCCCAGCGGAGGTCTCACGCCAGTATGGCTTCTAAAAAAGAAGAGAACTTTGAGGCGATATACCAGCGGCTAGAGGGGACTGCGACCCGGCTCGAAGAAGGCGGCCTCACGCTGCAGGAATCGCTTGACCTCTACGAAGAAGGGATGAAGCTGGCGCAGCGCTGCCAGGAGCTTCTCCAACAGGCAGAGTTGAAAGTGACACGCCTCCGTGAGGCATTCACGAACGGCGGTGGCGCCCTGCGCGAGGAGACGCCGTCTTACGGGACGGAGGGCGCCCAAACCGATCCGGCCGAGCCAGAAGGACGCGAATGACCGAAGCGGGAGGCAGCCGGCCGGTCCCACGGTCCATTCGAGTCGACCTTCACAACCACACTTACTACTCACCCGACAGTATCCTCTCCCCGGAGCGTCTTGTGAGCGAATGCCGCCGGCGGGCGATAGACGTATTGGCGGTGACCGACCACAATACGATTCGCGGGGCGCTTGCCGTGCGTGAGGTTGCGGACTTCCCGCTGATCATCGGCGAAGAGATTCGGAGCGCCGACGGGGAAATCATCGGGTTGTTCCTCCGGGACGAGGTCCCCCGCGGGCGACCGGGAGCCGAAACGGTGGCGCGCGTTAAGGAGCAAGGCGGGTTGGCGGGCATCCCTCATCCGTTTGATCCCCGCCGGCTAGCGCTGCGGGGTGAGAAGCTGCTTGAGGTGATTGACCAGATCGACTTCATCGAGGCGCTGAACGCGCGGATCGTGTTTGGCGCGTACAACAAGCGGGCGGCGGCGTTCGCAGATGAGCGCCGAATCGCGAAGTCAGCGGGGAGCGACGCTCACTCGCCCGGGGAGGTGGGACGTGCCTGGGCCGAAGTGCGGCCATTCGACGGGCCCGCCGATTTCCTGAAGGCGTTGCGCGAGGGGCGGCTGGCGGGCACGCTTTCGTCACCCCTAGTGCATCTTGTCAGCCGATACGCGGCGATACGGCGGCGTTTGGGCTGGAGGCCGCCGGCCTGATGCTGGAGATAGGCTGGTTTTCGACGGGGCGAGGCCCTACGTCGCGCAGGCTGCTGGCGGCCGTGCAAGAGGAGATCGCTTCGGGCCGCCTGAACGCCCGGATTGCGGTGGTTTTCTGTAATCGTGAGCATGGAGAGGAAGCGAACAGTGATCTGTTCCTCGAACTCGTGCAGGATTGTGGGCTGCCCCTGGTTTGCCTCTCCTCAGCGGAATTTCGTCGAAAGAGGGGTGGAAGAGTCGTTCGCAAGGGCGATCGCCTGCCGGATTGGCGGCGGCAGTACGACGATGAGGTGATGCGATTGTTGGCGCCGTTTTCCTTCGAGATCGGCATGCTGGCCGGTTATATGCTGATCTTCAGCGAGGAGTTCTCGCGCCACTACGATCTGCTCAATCTGCATCCGGGTGCGCCCGGCGGACCGAAGGGCGTCTGGCAGGACGTGGTTTGGGAGTTGATAGATAGGCGCGCGGCCCGTGGTGGGGCGATGATTCACCTCGCAACGCCTGAACTCGATGAGGGGCCAGCGGTCACCTACTGTACTTACGGGATACGAGGTCAGGGGTTAGACCGCCTCTGGGAGCAAATCGCGGCACGGCCGGTCGCGGAGATCCGACTCGCTGAAGGTGAAGCGAATCCGCTGTTCTCGGCTATTCGCCGGCTGGGCGTGGAGCGAGAGGTTCCGCTTGTCATCGAGACACTGCGAGCGCTCACGGATGGACGGTTGAAGGTCGCCGGCGGCGTCTTCGACGAGGCCGGTCAGCCGGCAGGGGCGCGCGACCTGACGGAGGCGATTGAACGCGCGGTAGAATCCGCGAATTCAGCCGAGGCTGCGCTATAATGCGCCTAGCTGAGCGAGCAAGAGAGAGGCTAGACCATGGACAGACGCCTGCCGGTTAAACATGTGGGAGCGATGCCGCCTGCGGTGTGGCGGCAGGCCGCTCCGGTTGTGGCGCGGGGGGCGGCGTTCGTCCTGGCCGGTATCGCCGCGGAATGGCTGCTGCGCAGGGCCGTCCAGCGAACGATCGGAGGCATCCCGGCGCAGCGGCGGGCCCGGCGGACGTCGGCGGATCGAACGGGCGGCGAGGTGGCGATCAGCGAGACTGTGATCATGCGCCGGGTCACCGTCCGGCGCTAAACGGGCGTAGCGGGGAGCCAGCGAGAGTTCGTTGGTGGAAGGCTAAAGCCCCTCGATACCTCAGGACAGGCTCCCTGGTCGCCCCCTACGGTTTGGGCGGGGAGGCGGGACGAACGGTAGAACGCGCTTTTCGGAAATATTACCAAATTCGCACCGCCAAGCCTTGACATTGGGTTGTTAATAGGTAAACTGATTCCCATAAAGTGTGCGCGGTCGGCCGGGGGCGCGGCGAGCGTCAGAACCGGGTCGGGCGCCAATAGGGCCCAAAGGGAGGGATTTATGCGAACCTTTCGCGTACTCGTTCAACTGTCTGTAGTACTTGCCGCCGTGACGATCGGCGCGTTTCTCGCTGGTAAAGACAGCGAGACCGCCGTTGCCGGCGGCAACTGGGATGCTGTCTGGGATGTGACCATCTCGGGGAGTACCGCCGTCAACGGCGCCGGCGACGCCGCGATCACCTACAACATCCCGGGGACAAGCATGAACTCCGGCAGCCAGATAACGCTGTCGGCGGCGCTTTCCTGCATCGCGACGATGCCCGACTACAGCGGCCCAGCCGTCATCTGCCCGACGGGCGGCGCGCCGGCGCTGGGGGATGTCGCAGGGGTGCTCACGGCGACGTCGATCCTGGGGCTGGCGAACAGCGCCTGCAACCAGCCGATCAACGTCAACTTCATCCTGATGATGGCCACGGTGGATAACACCGACACGGGGCCGGGCGGACCCGGCAATCACGTGATTATCCCATCCAACCCGTGGGAGGCGGAGACGCTGGGCGGCATCCTGGAGCCGTTCCGCAAGGACGTCAACACCGTGGCCCTCAATAACGTCGACAATCCCCCCGTAGGCTCGGGCGGCGACACCGTGGGCGCCGCGGGGTTCGGCAGCGCGATTTCAGCGGACAATGGCATCCCGGCGCACGTTGACCTCTACCCGAGCTACCTGAACAAGATTTTTGACCCTGACGGCCCCGGTGGTGTTGCGCCGCTGCAGCCCATCAGCCGCTACTCCAGCAGCTTCGTTGTGGCGAACACTGCGGTAATCCTAACGTTCAACCAGTACACCGCCGCACAGCTGGCAGCGTTCGCGCCGCCACACCCCCTTGCTGACGTGTCTGGGGCCGAGATCGGTTACAGCTCCATCAGCACGCTGCAAGACACGACACAGCCTGCCTCGCCCACTACCATCACCGATTTCTGCGCCCCGCTGACACTCACGGCCAATGTCTATGCGATCACGAAGATCAACCCCTGCGCCGGCGTCGTCGGCCCACCCTGCGATACGGACGCAGCGATAAACACGCCCCTACCAGGCTTGAATACGCCACGGGCGCGCGGCGCGAACCCATCGGTGGCGGGGACGCATTTCTACGGCGGCCTGCAGATGTCATATCGCGACACGGACGGGGACGGCTACGAGAACCCGCTGGACACCTGCATGTACAATGCGAACACCGACAATCCGAAGAACACGTCCGGCACGGACGCCGACCAGTTGGACCCGATCTGCGACCCTGACGACGTCACCCCCGCCCCGAACTACGATGGAGACGTGGCCCAGAACGGCAGCAGCGCCTGGGACAACGGCGGCGACAACTGCCCTCTGATGGCCAACAAGACGAACGAGCAGGAGGAGCTGGATGACACGCTGTCGCATGCCTCGCGACGGCCGCGAGGCGGCCCCGGTGACGACTACACCGGGAACGAATGCGACGCCACGGAAAACGCGTTCTGCAACGATCTCTTGAATAACGACGTTGCCGGCGACGATGCGCTCGTCAACGACGGCTGCCCGCAGGTGGCGTACTTCGCGGAGGCGGGCGCTGACTGCGCCGATGCCGTTGACGACGAAACCGAGAACCCGCTTACGGGAGGGGACGATGACGACACTGTGAACGACGGTTGTCCGGCTGCCGGCGCCAACGGCCCAGAGCGCGACGCCGCGACCTGCGACGGCGCTACGGACAACGACCAGCCGATCATCGATCAGGCCACAGGTCCTGACGGGCTGGTTAACGACGGCTGCCCCGTCTTCGGAGCGGGCGCCGGCGGCGGCGCGGAGAGCGTCTGCGCAGCCGGCGACGCCATCGACAACGACAACGATGGCTGGGTCAACGACGGCTGCCCCGTGGTCGCCGTCTCCGAAAACGGCTTCTGCACAGACGGTCTGGACAACGACGCTGACACAGTCGTCAACGACGGCTGCCCCGCCGGCCCCGCCGCGACCGGCCCAGGACTTCTGACTGAGGGCATGCTGCCGGCCCATGCCGACTGCGCCGACCCCGACGACGACGACGGCGATGGCGCCTACAACGACGGCTGTCCCCAGTGGGGCCCCGGCGAGTTCGGCTGCCTGAACGCTGTCGACGAAGACGGTGACACGGTCGTCAACGAGGGTTGCGCGCCCAGCAGCCGCGTTCTTAACGGCCACTATCACACGATTCACAACCTGGTGGCTCTATGCTACGGAGGCACCGACATTGACGGCGACGGCTATTGCAACGTGGCGACCACTGACCCGCTGGACGACCCGGACGATTTGGACGGTGCCAAGACGCCGGAGCACTACGCGCGGCACCGCTCCTTGCCCGTCGCGCACTCCGGCTCGGGCAGCGCGCCCGGTACTGAGCCGATCGACTCGGTGACGAACGCACTGACGAGCGTATGCTTCGACGGGATCGACAACGACGGAGACACGAACGTTGACCTGCGGCAGCCCGACGGCGGGGACGCCCTTCTCCTGTGGGACTGCGCGCCGACCGGCGCCGCCCAGTTAGGCACTACTGACGCCGACGGCGACGGCACCACAGACCGCAGGGAGGTCTTCATCGGCACAGACGCCCTGGGACGCTGCGAACGCGGCGGCCCCACCGTAGGCAACGTAGCGAGCAGCGACTTCCCAGACGACCTCTCCGGCAACACGCCGCCGAACTCCCTCGACAAGATCAACGTCATAGACATCAGCCGGTTGTCCAACACTTTCGGCGGTACCGGCCCCACGATCACGCCTGCCGGCAAGACTCCTTACATCCGGCGCGTGGACCTGGAACCGGGTCCGCCCACCTTCGCCGTTGGGTCGGCGGCCTGGATCGGCCTGCCAGACTTCTCGGCGATGTCCGGAAGGTTGCCGGCGATGTACAGCGGCGCGGTACGCTCCTTCAACCGCGTGGCTGTCTGCTCGGCCCATCCGCTGCTCAACGACTAACGGCTAATCAGGAGACAAATAGGGTGCCCCGATGCTGTCGGGGCACCCTATCCTTGACATCGCTGATCGGCGGTAGGACAATCGAGAAAAGAGGGGGTTCGCCCGCGCTCGGCGATCGAGGAGGGCGAGGTGTTAATGGAGCCCCAGGGGAGGGAAGCCATGGGAGCAAGCAATCTCGCGGTTTGGTCTGCGAGGGCGGCGGGTGCGCTGGCGATTATTGCCGTCGCGCTGTTGACATCTGACGTTTCGCCGTCGGCGCTGGCCTCGGGCAACTTCGCACCCACGTCGACGCTGACGCTCTCGAGTACCGCGACGAGCGCCAACGCAGACATCCTTTCGACATCGACGAACCCTGGGGGGCAGCTCGTCGGCGGCGCGAT
>Ga0247727_10003290_pt1 | contig 35889 bp, 31 predicted proteins | sample WisWelCaveWW1625_FD_202498 | JGI IMG/M metagenome (GOLD analysis project Ga0247727, IMG submission 202498) | Biofilm microbial communities from Wishing Well Cave, Virginia, United States - WW16-25 | ecosystem: Environmental > Aquatic > Deep subsurface > Groundwater > Cave microbial mat | place...
TAAAATAGCCTACGACTATGACAGCTCTGAGCACAAAATTGATAGAGGAAAAAGCTAACTCAGAATGGTATAACGTCAACTTATCCGGCCATACGAGAAGCACTAGATAGGATGACAAAGCGACCGGTATCTGAAAAAGGGGATTATAGGTTGATTGGTCCTGATAACTCCCCGCCTGAAAGGTGGCTAAGCGCGGACCGATGTTAAGAATATACGGAAATGCCAGTATTCCGACTGATATAACGTATGGGAGCGCTTTCGGCCAGTTTTTCTTAAGCTTTCCAACAGTCAACTCATAAAGCGGAAAGACGATCGCGAGAGACAACGCTACAGGAGAGGACAGCAAAGAGGCGACGAATGACAAGAGAGAAACAAAATATAAAGTCCAATGCTTTTTTGATTTTATATAAAGAAAAAAGGAAAGCAAGAAAAAAAACGAATACTGTACGTACCCTCCACCAGATATCCACGTAACCGATTCTACATGCACCGGATGAACGGCAAAAAAAAGCGCTCCAAGAAAACTCGTAAACGGTGAAAAAAATGAAAGGAAAATGAGGAATAAAATCGCAGTTGAGCCAGCATGAAATAATATATTTACAATTCGAAAATATGCAGGCGAATGTAAGTCGAATTTATAGAATAGTGTCAAGATGGCTGTCCGAAGATCGTGGACCGTAGGCTGCGACAATAATCCTTTATCGTCGGAAACAAAACCATTATTCAGTCCGTTTAGATATACCAATATAGAAATAGAAATAAGAGCGACGAGCAGAGTGAGTCTCTTGGATTTGATTATTGCAACCATACTTATATAATAGTACCATCCCTATGCACCTCATTCACAGAAATACATGCAGAGTATGTCATTCGCCTTCATTAACTCCTGTAATCGACCTTGGCAGTCAGTATTTGCAAAACGTATTTCTCAAAAAAGGCGTACCCTCACCGCCAATGAGAAACATCCCGTTATCTCTCGTATTCTGTAATCCTGCAAAAGATGAAAACGCGTGTGGACTGTTACAGACCGAATATACTGTCCCTCCAAAAATTCTTTATTCAACATATTGGTACCGATCTGGAACAAATAAAACAATGCGGGATCATCTTAAGAGCATTGCTCAGACCGGAGTCATGATGATACGCAAAAAAAATGCCACTGTTCTAGATATAGGCTGCAACGACGGTACGTTGCTTTATTGTTATCCTACTTCGTATAAGAAATACGGCATAGATCCATCAAATGCGATAAAGGAAATAAAGGGAAAAAGTATAAAAATTGTCCAGGACACATTCCCATCTGCCGAACTAAAGCAGGATATGAAAACAAGGAAATTCGATATTATCACTTCAATTGCAATGTTTTACGATATTGAAAATCCGATTGATTTCGTAAAAGAAATAAAAGAATTGCTTTCGCCTACAGGTGTTTGGATATTTGAAGTTTTCTATATGCCGGATATGTTATCCCTTACTGCCTACGATACTATTTGTCACGAACATCTTTCCTATTACAGCCTCGCTGTGCTCGAATACATCGTTACACGCGCCGGTATGAAAATAATTAGGGTAGCCAAAAATGATATAAACGGGAGCACCATCCGCTGTTTTGTAACTCACATTGATAATTTTGATTTTAAAAAGCATGAGTCTTCAGAAAGTCTTCATGATATGAGACAAGCAGAGTTCGACCTCGGACTCGACAATCCAATGCCATATTTAAAACTTCAGGAAAAAATCGTCAAACATAAGGCGGATCTTAGTATTCTTCTTAAGAATTTGAAAAGACAGGGAAAAAGAATTCATACATATGGCGCGTCCACAAAAGGAAACACATTGCTACAGTTTTGCGGATTAGACAATTCAATTATTGATTACGCTGCCGATCGAAATCCTGATAAAGAAGGGGCGATGACACTCGGAACAAACATACCGATAATAAGCGAGGAAAAATCTAGGAGCATGAAGCCTGATTATTATTTAGTTCTTCCTTGGGCATTTAGAGAGGAATTTCTCAAGCGGGAAGCAAAAACTATCGAACGTGGCACAGGTATGATTTTTCCCTTTCCCACAATCGAAATAGTGAAGACGGTAAACGTATGAAAGTCGTGTTTATTTCCAGCATGCTTCCGTCAGGTCACTTTTCACAAATCCTCACTCATGGCCTGCAACAGCAAAAAAAAATTGAACTTATCGTCTACGCTGATTCAGATAAAAGAAATCTGTCTATAAGAGGGTGCGGAACAATAAAAACCGTGTGGTCACGCACAGCTTTTTTTATCTATAAAATATTGAGAGAGATTATAAAAGATCGTCCCGATGCGGTCCACATCCAGCAGGAATTTAATATGTATGGCTCAGTAAAAACAGCTATTCTTTTTCCCTTCCTCGTTTTGGCTCTAAGACTTTTAGGACTTCGCGTCGTTGTCACCATTCATGCCGCCGTTTTTAGAAAACAAGTAAATAAATCGTTCATATCTTTGTTTACCGCGAAACAGTCACAAATTATTACGCCTCTGACGCTTCGTCTTTTTTTTAACTATATCTATCGTTCTGTCTCACTTTTCTCAAATGAAATTATCTGCCATACAGAGCTTATGAGAACAATGTTAGTCGAAGACTGGGGCGTTGATCATAAAAAAATTAGTGTCATTCCGACAGGAATTCCCACAAAACGAAGATACAAGGGAAAAACAGAACCCTATTTCTTATATCTCGGTTATATGGTTAGGAGAAATGGTTTGCCATACGTACTATCTGGTTTTGCATCATTCGTCAAAACACATCCTAAGTATAAATTGGTTCTTGCAGGAGGAATAATAAAAGGTCAGGAATATGCATTTGAAGAAATTAAAGAATATATTCGAAAGAAACAGATCGAAAATAATGTCGTTATCCGCGGTTTTGTCGAACAGAAAGAACAAGATGAGCTTTATAAAAAGGCCTATGCGGTAGTCATCCCGGCTAAAGTTTCTATGGGTTCAAGTGGTAGACTCTATCACGCTCAGAGCTTCGGAAAATGCATATTGACTTCGAAGGTCGGCCATTTTAAGGAAGACATTTCACACATGAAAGACGGCATCTTGGTGAATAACTCTAAATGGGCCGTGGCCTTTCAACTCATTGCATCCAATCCAGAACTAGTGAGAGAGATCGAACAAAATGTCTGGAACCGTGCACACGAAAAAAGCGCATATCAGATAGCCAAACGTCATATTGAAGTTTATAAAAACTCACAATGAATATCTATGCAGATATCTTTATACCTACGTCCAAAAATGTAACCGTCCTCGAAAATTGCTTGGATAGTCTTAATAGACAATCAAATAAAAACTTTAGAGTAATTCTTGTCAGTCTCAAGAATTCGTCTGAACTAAATACTATGCTCAAAAAGTTTCACTTGTTACACGTTCTTTATCTCACGCAAAAAAAAAGAGGGATACTAAATGCTGCTAATCTTGCTTTGAAATACGCAAATAAAAAAATATTTGTTCGGATTGATGATGACGTCACCGTTGCCCCGCATTGGTTTGAAAACATTGTAAGGTCATTTAATCAAAACAAGAATATTGGGGGTGTAACCGGCCCAACGTGGCTGACTGAAGAAGGGATAAAATCTCGCGACTCGATCACATTTCTTAGTCCATCGAAGAGGACTAGTTTTTTTGCCGAAATCATAAGACGTTTTTATCTGAGTTATCTCTATGAAAACAAGCTTTATAGCACTGGAATATTTTTAAGAAGCGGTAATTTCAGTATCGGTTCCAATTTTAGAGAGTACACAAAGCGGTTTGCCGATGTTATGAATTTTGAAGCTTGTAACTTTGCCGTAAAAAGAAATCTACTTACTAAACTCGGCGGTTTTGACAAATTATTTGAAAAAGGATTGAGCGACTATCATGAGGCCGATATCGCGTGCAAGATTCGCGCACTTGGATATCGCATATTATTTAATCCAAAAGTCTCAGTTACACATCGCATAGAATCTGGAACAACGATGTCAAGGCCGGATGCATACCATCGAATACAAAACTTCATTTTTTTCTACAAGCGACATATCGGTATCAAAAATCCTAACTATCTCATGCGGTTTCTAGCAAATGTTTTCTCACAAAATATATATTACTGTTACACATTCCTGAAGACAGGTGATCTTTCTCAGCTTGGTGCTCTGCCAGGTTCAATCATTGCTTTGCTTTCTCATAAAAAATGAATAAACCTACTGTTTCCATAATTATCGCCAACTATAGAGGAGAGCAATATCTTAAAGCCTGTCTTCATTCAATATTTAGAGAAAAAGGCGCGTATGAAGTAATTATAGTAGATAGTAATTCGCCTGACAAAAGCGTAGCGCTCATAAAAAAATACCAATTAACAAAAAGTAATCTGCATCTTTTAGAACTTGATGTAAACAAGGGACCGACACTTGCGAGAAATGTCGGCGCACGTAAAGCAAAGGGGAACTATTTATTTTTCTTAGATTATGATACGACCATCTCTCCTGGATGGGTCCTTGCAACAAAAACATTTTTTGAAAAAAATAAAAAGACCGCCTGCTTCCAAGCTAAACTTATCCGCCGAGGCACTAACAATTTTGACTATGCTGGCGACTATCTTACCCCGTTTGGGTTTTTAAGGGAGCGGTCGCGGGGCACAACTGATAGAGGACAGTTTGATCGGACTGAGTATATTTTTTCGATGAAGGGAGCCGCTATGTGTGTAAGAAAATCAGTCTTTAAAAAAATTGGCGGCTTCGATGAGGATTTAGAGTACATGTGGGAAGAGCCCGATCTTACGTGGAGAATGTGGATGTCTGGGTACGAGGTTAGATTCAACCACACAATCCGAGTAGAGCACGCATACGTTACGGAAGATAAGAATAAAGACTACTACAGGAAGGGCAACGTTACCTACAGGGGTACGAGAAATAGTCTGTCAGTAATACTAAAAAACGCTGACAAACGGACCTTACTGACTATGGTAATCCCAAATGTGTTGAGTCTGCTGACGTTATCGTTTCTTTTCATTATCTCAGGCGAATTTCACAGAGGGACAGCTATGGTTAAGGGCACGTTCTGGAACATATCTCATATTCAAAATACAATACGAAAAAGAGGTGAGGTGCAAAAAAAAAGATCCATAACTGATAATGAAATATTTACGCATGTCGGAGTAAAAAATGATTTAGGCTATTATCTTGGCAAAGCAGTCTCTTATGTAAGAGGAAAATCGTTTTAAGATATTTTCAATATATGAAATCAAAACCTGATATATCAATAATCGTCGCCAACTTCAACGGCGAAAAATATCTAAAAGAAACGATACATTCTTTGCAAAATTTAAAAATCGCTTCTTATGAAATAATCATTGTCGATGATGCCTCGACAGACAATTCCCGAAAGATACTTTCCGCATATAAAAAACACCCGCATATAAAGATACTACTTGAAGACGCAAATCGTGGTCCGGCTGTGACACGGAATTTAGGAGCAAAAACGGCGCGAGGTGATGTTTTGCTATTTATGGATATGGATTGCAGAATCCACAATGGAAGCGTCAGACAGGTCTTAGATGAATTCGCAAGATACAAAAAAACAGGAGGGATAATATACAAACTGGTGAATGCCAAAACAAAACTCTTGGACTATTCTGGGGCATTTTTATCCGCAATCGGTCTTCCCTATGAAGCAGGATCGAGCCAGAATCCAGCGTTATTTAGAAAGCGTTTGAAAACATTTGGCGTCAAGACAGCGGCCTATGCTATTCGAAAAAATATTTTTGCAAGAATTGGCGGGTTCGATGAAGACTACAAGATTCACGGCGAAGACTTTGATCTGGCATGGCGAGTGCGGCTTGCAGGCTATGAAAACATATTTTTACCCACGGCTACAGGCGTCCACCATCAGAAAGGCAGTTACTCTGCAAAAACCTCAGATCTCATTTTTTATGAAGGAACTAAAAATAACTTGTCCAACCTAATAAAAAATCTGCCATTTCGGGATCTGTGTTATCTTGTCCCATCCTATCTTATATTTCATGTATTCCTGATGACTACACTCACGATCCGAGGGAATATTCATGCGTCTCGCCTGATCGGCTCAGGTATAGTCTGGAATCTCAGTCACATTAATAGAACGCTTAAAAAGAGAAAAAAAGTTCTTGAATATTCAGTGCGCTATACGCCGGAGTTATACAAAATTATGTTTGGCCCATTACAGCCAAAAGATATAATAATGAAAGGACTCAGATGGATACGAAGTATTTAGTATCAGTCGTCATTTTAAACTATAGAGGTAAGGAGATGACGGAAGAATGTATCCGTTCTGTCCTTCAGTCACGTTATCCTTATTTTGAGATCGTCGTCGTTGATAACTACTCAGATGACGGAAGCGCCGAGTACCTCAAAAAAATATTTGGGAAAAATAAACGTATTCGTATACTAAAAACGAAAAAGAATCTATTTTTTACAGGTGGTTTTAACTTTGGAGCCGTTCATTCAAAAGGAGATTGGGTCATATTTCTAAGTAACGATATCGTGGTCGATCGCGATTGGATAAAATACCTAGTAGAATCGACAAAAAACGACGAAAAATGTCTGGTACAGCCAAAAATATTGCGCTACGACGAACGATCCGTAATAGATAACGTCGGCGGAAAATACGACCTTTTTGGATTCGGCATCGGCATTGGGATAGGGGAGAAGGACGAAGGTCAGTACGACCAAGACAGCCAACTTGATTATGCAAGCGCTACAACATTTATGATGAACCGTTCGTTTTTCTTAGAGTTGGGCGGATTTGATCCATGGTTTTATTCGCATTATGAAGACTGTGATCTATCGTTTCGCGCAAAGAGAGAAGGCGGCTACTGCATTCTGTCTTATAAAAGTAAGATATACCATCGTGGGTCAATGACTTACAAGAAATTCGTCAGCAATCCATTAGTTCTATTTCATGTACGCAAAAATCGGCTCGTCACAATCTTCAGAAACTTCAACGGAATACCGCTTCTTATCCGCTCTAGTATCGTCTTTTTAGAAAACATCTTCTTTGCGTTTCAAGACATGATTTCTCTTAAGCCGGGCAGGATGTTTGTAACCGTTCGGGCAGTCATCGCTGCCGTAAAAAAAGGCGGGAAAATAAATAAGTCAAACCTCCAAAAAGTGTACGCATAAAATCAATATTTACCCTCAGTAACCATCTGTTTGACTCAATCATCAATTTCGTTTTTTCAACGAATGAAAACTCTGAAGCACTACCATAACGGATAAATGCAAAATAATCATAGAGAAACATAACGGGATAAACTAGGTAACGAAATGTCCGTTTTCTTATATCTTCCGAGCTAAAGAAGTTTTTAATACCTTCATTGGGATTAAGCCCGTATCCTGAGTCTCTCTTTTGCCAGAGACACTTGCGCGTAAAACAAAATCCAGAAATCAAGAGTGTCCTAAAAACAGTCACGTTGTCGCTACCCCAATGAAGAATAGGGCGTGAATCTGTGTGAAAACCACCGGCTTCTCGTAACAGAGAAGTTCTAAAAAGTCCCCAAACAATGAGCGGTGTGAAGCGCAAATACGATGTGATAAGTGATACGCCGTTTTGGTACACAGGATAGTTCATCCTGACTTTTTTTCTTGAACGCTCGTTATACAGATCAAAGTTGCACATTGAAAGACCCGCATTTTGATATTTTTCAAGAAGCAATACAAGTGTTTTAATAAAGTCTTTTTCCCACATATCGTCATCAGATGCCCACATAAAATATATACCCTTAGCTTTTGACAGTACGAAGTTTGAATTATGTGGAAGTCCAAGGTTCTTTTTTTGACGATAAAACGTTACTCTTTTGTCTTTTCGGGAAAACGCACGTGAAATATTTGGCGTATTATCGGAAGAAGCATCGTCAGATATGATGAGCTCAATGTTTCTGTGCGATTGGGCGAGTAAACTTCGTACCGCGTCAGGCAAGGTCGACTCACGGTTGTATGCAATAAGTCCGATCGAGACCAAGGGTTTAGATTTTGCCATGTGAATATCGAAGTAGCGACCGGTATCGGGTGATAATTTTTTTGGCGCCTTCTTCAAAAGTTACTTTAGGTTTCCAACCGAGTGATCTGATTTTTTTGGTATTGACCGCCATGTTATTTATCCCAACCGCCTTATGAAAATCGGGGATAGGTATAGCAACAACCTTAGATCGTCCATCAGTTTCTTTGTGAATAATAGAAATAAGCTTTGAAAATGCGATCGATTTTCCGTAGCCCACAAGATATGTCTGATTTTTTTCCCGACTACCTCGAATAATCGCCCGCGCAACATCATCAACATATATGTAGTCGCGTATGAAATTACCGCCATCATAGATAGTCAGGTCATTGCCTTTTAAGGCTTCCATAATCAGGAAGTTAAGAGCGCCTTTCCTTTTATTTCCATACTGTTCTTCGGCACCATATACATTTGTTAAGCGGAAAATAACATACGGTATGCCGTAAAGTCTCGAATAAATCTTGATTACGTTTTCCGCAGCAAGCTTTGTTGCAGGATACAAAGATAACGGTTCTGTCGGGCTTTCTTCAGTTAATGGTTTTCTCGAGCGATCATATTCGTGGCCATACACGAAAAACGTTGATAAATAAACTATTTTTGGCTTCTTTTTTAAGTTTTTGATTAGCTCCAACAAATGTATCGTGCCTTCGATATTTGTCCTGACATCAAGATACGGATCAGTGAGAATATTGTAATTATCAACCGTGCTTGCACAATGGTATACGATATCTATGTCTTTTATGTCGGCTTTTGTCAGTTGATCAATGGATTTAATAATTACTTTTACTTTTCTTTTGATCCTGTCAGCGTTTTTTTTAGAGCGGGAAACTACCGTAACATCGCCTTTTAATCTGTTTGACAAATTTGACCCTATAAGACCCATTCCTCCGGTTACAAGATACTTCTTATTCATACTTTTTCAAAAATGTTTCAATTTTTTCTGCCATGTAGTCTATCTGACTTTTCCCCAGTCCCGGGTACACTCCGACGAAAAACGTGTTATGTAATATGTGATCTGCGTTTATAAACGACCCCACCTTACGGTGTTTTATATGAAAATAAGCTGGCTGTCTGAGAATATTTCCTGCAAAGACTGGGCGGGTCTGAATCTTATGCTTTTCGAGAAATAATGTTATGTCATGTCTTGTAAAAGGTACTCCCTTGCGAATGGTCATTGGGAAGGCAAACCACGATGGATCTGCTTTTGGAAGTGCTTTTGCAAATGTGAAATATGTTCCCCAGCGTTTTGTATGACTCGCTAATCGTTTAAAATTTTCTTTTCTTTTCTTCACGAAGAAGGGAACACGTTTGATTTGTTCTAGTCCAAATGCAGCTTGGGGCTCAATCGGCTTGAGGTTATACCCGATATGATTGAACATATATTTATGATCATATGGTAAACCACCAACCTTATAATTAAATCTAACACCACAGGCCCCTTCCATAGTCCTATCATCGCCGCGGCACCAGCATGAACGGCCCCAGTCTCGAAACGATTTTATAATGCGCTCGAACCGCACGTCGTTATAGCTAACCATACCTCCCTCACCGATCGTCATGTGATGGGCTGGATAAAATGAGAGCGTAGAGAGAGTACCAAAACCACCGGTTCGCTTACCATTCCATGTCGACCCTAACGCGTCACAGTTGTCCTCGATAAAGATAAGATTATGTTTCTTACAGAATTTCATGATCCCATCGATATCATTCGGATTGCCCAATGTATGAGCGACGAACACAGCTCTTGTTTTCTTTGATAATGCCTTTTCTAAATCCTTTGGGTTAATATTAAGCGTTTCAGGATCGACATCCAAAAAAACTGGTACAAGTCCGTACTGAATAATTGGATTTACTGTTGTTGGAAATCCACATGCAGCGGTGATGATCTCATCACCTGGTTGAAGTCTGAAGGGAGACATTGGAGAAGTAAGTGATGCGATGGACAAAAGACTCGCGCTTGATCCAGAATTGGTCAAAACAGAGCCTTTCATTCCAAGATAGTGAGCCATTTTATTTTCCATCTTTTGACCTTTTTTTCCTAAACCAAACCAGCCATTTATGTAAGCATCAACCGCCTCATTTACTTCTCTATCATCAAAGTATGATCCGGAATATTGTACCCAAGACTTCCCGGGAACGAATTTCTTATCGTTATCACGAAGTTTATAGATAGATGAAATATTTTTTCGTATCTTCTTTTTTAATATTTGCTCTCGTGTCATATTGTCCGTGTTAATATTTTGCCAACTCAAAATATGCTTTTTTATTCGGTTCTAAATACATGAAGTAGTATCTGTTTTTGTTTAGTACAGAAGTGTTAGTGAAAAAAACACTCTTCTCTGATGGACTGCTCTTAAGCGGGCGCAGATAATATTTATTCTTTTTTATATGCTTTCGCAGATCCCACTCAATATGCATTGCTCCAATAACAGCCAGGGAGACTGCCTGAATGTAAGATATGTCGCGATAACAGATAGCAGAGAGACAGGACTGACCAGCTTTTAGGACAAAATAATAAAATAATTTAAGCTTACTTCTTAGACGAATCACTGGAGCAAAAAGCGCGAGATAGAGAAGCGCTCTCGTTACGAAATATACATAAAAAGTAGTCATTCTTCCCGGACTAAATGACGGATGAAAATAGGTTGCGCCAGGTACATAATATTCTTCGTAATATCTGTTTATTCTAAGCGATAAATCTACATCGTCACCCAACCAGAAAAGATGAATGTTATGAAACCCAGCTTTCCGCACCGCCGTGGCCTTCGTAAACATGCAGAATGATACGATGCCTTCACCCGGTATCAGTTTTTTCATAGTAGCTTCCTTGGAGCCAATGAGCGTTGGCCCGACAGCACCGATGCGTACACTTGAGTCGAGAACTTTTTTTAGACGTTGCAATGTAGTCTTTTTCATCAGGATAAGCTCCTCATCAGCGAAAATAAGATATTCGTAGTTGTAGTGTAAACCTATCTCACCGCCGATTCTAAATCCGCCAGCACTTCCCGTGTTTTTATTAAGCGCAACGTAGTTTAATAATGGATATTTTTTTAAAACCTGTTTGTAATCATCTTTGCCGTTATCGACTATCAAAATGTCGAACCGTATTCCGGTTTGAGACCTCAGTGATCTTACACAGGAAATGACTTCTTGAGGAGCTTTGTAGGTTGGAATGATAATAAGTATGTCGCTTTTTTTTATGATCCGCTTTTTAGCGACGAGTGAAGAATAGGTTACAAACGGACTTTTCATGTGTGTATTGTACCACGAAGGTATTTCCAGAATTTTATTTTTTTTAGTAGCATTGTAAGTTTTTTTTGATCGTCTCTAATACGTTGATCTCGTAAATATGAAATTACGGATTTCGGAATTATAAGTGCTGCAAAAAGATTAATCCAAAAAAATAAATAATATGTATATATTGGATCAATTCGAAGTATCGCCCTTGCAATTTCAAGGACGTTTTTATTTGAAGTGTAAAACTTTATGCCGACAAAATTGTTAATGCCGCCCTCTTCTAGATGCATTTTTTTAAACGCTTTAAGGTGAGTAGACGATCCATCGAATTCACGATAAAGGCTAAACATCTTTTCCATATGAAACTCTTTATTTACCGAAATATTAAGGTACGATACATTACCGGTTTTGCTGATCCTCCCTAAAATAAAATAATCGCCAAAATAGAGCGCACTTCCACGAGCGAGAGCGCGATAAATAGGTTTCACATGCGAAAACCATATGTCGTCGATAATGTCCTGTTTGTTTACGATATCAGTTTTATAAATATTACCCGAAGCAAATCCGAAGTGCCATCTCCGCGTGTTAAATAGAAGTGATTTTGAAGGAGGGAAATACACAGTTTTTAATATATGAGGCGTTGCCCATCGATAGGGCGCTCTTGGATCGGTATCATAAAACATGAGGCCGGTTTGACCGTACAACGCTTTTTTTCTTTTCATCATACGATACACATAATTCAGCGTGTCGTCACGGACGATAAGATCATCGTCTGACAGGAGAAATATGTATTCTCCTCGACTTAACTCGACTCCTTTTTTGAAAACTCCGGGGAATCCGAAATTTTTTTTGTTCTCTATATAGCGTATGCGTGAATCCACAAAGCTTTTCACGGTACTTTGTGTGCTGTCCTTCGAATGATCGTCAATCACAATAAGTTCGAGCTCAATGTGTTTTTGTCTCAATACACTTTTTATCGCAAGTTTAAGAAGATCGGGACGGCGATACGTCGTCAGAAGTACTGTGATAACAGGCTTATTCATGTGCCTATTATATAGTACAATTGCTACATGAAATTGCTTCAACTCTTTTTGACGTTACCTGCGAAACTCAAAGGAATGAAGTTTGGCCGTAACGTCCATATCGGTCCAGGCTATTTTTTTCTTACATCTGATTTCCACAATGTATCAATTGGCGATGACGTTGTAATTGGCGCAAATGCGTATATTAATCCAGTCAAGGAGGGAATTATCTCTATTGGGTCAGGATCAAATATCGGAAGGCGTGTAACACTATCGGCACTAAAAAAAATAACAATCGGGAAAAACTGCCTTTTCGGATATGATGTTTCTGTGTTAGATCATGATCACGATGTTATGAAAAAAAATATTCCATCTTCTCAGGCGCCACTCGGCAGGCCACAAGAAGTTGTCATTGGTGATGATTCGTTCGTCGGCGCGCATTCCTTCATTTTAAAAGGTGTTCGCTTGGGTAAACATTGTGTCGTGGGAGCAGGAAGCGTGGTCACAAAATCATACCCTTCCTATTCTGTTATTGCGGGAAGCCCAGCCCGACTTATCAGAACGTTAAAATGAAAAAAAATCAAACTCCACTCGTCTCTGTTGTTGTCACGACCAGAAATGAAGAAAAAAATATTGGCGCCTGCCTTGATTCTGTACTAAATCAAGCATATCCGCATCGCAATATTGAAACTATAGTCGTCGACAACAAATCGACCGATCAAACGGTTCAAATAGCCAAAAAAAAGGCCACCGTATATACCCACGGAAATGAAAGATCAGAGCAACGCAATTTTGGTGCGAGAAAATCCCACGGATTATTTTATTTGTATCTTGATGCGGATATGCATCTTGATAAAGATGTCATAATTCAATGCGTTAATGTATTGGAAAAAGATAGATCAGTTGTGGCGGCTTATATTCCTGAAATTATCGTTGGAACAGGGTACTGGTCCAGTGTGAGGCGATTTGAGCGGAGTTTTTATAATGGTACCATCATCGATTGTGTCCGCTTCGTGCGAATGAGCGCGTTTGTAAAAGTAAAAGGATTTGATACTACTATGACTGGACCGGAAGACTGGGATTTCGACAAAAAAATAAGGTCGGTGGGTAAGACTGTAGTAATTAAAGCGCCACTGTATCATAACGAAGCAAATTTCTCGATCTGGAATTACTTTAAGAAAAAAAAATATTATGCGCGAAGTTTTGACCGCTATACAAAAAAATGGGGGAGCGAAGACGATGACATTAAAAAACAATTTAGTCTTTATTACCGATTCGCCGGCGTGTTTTTAGAAAATGGAAAATGGCGATCGACCATAAAGAAGCCTCATCTATTTTTAGGCATCCTTTTTCTGCGCTTTCTTGTTGGACTTAGCTACCTGCTACGTAAAATGTCCTGACACTTTTTTTCCACTTATTCTATGCGAAGATAGGGGATAGTTATGATGAACTGACCGCCACGTTCACGATAGGTCTGATTTTTCTTCAAAATCTCGTCAGCAAAATTCCAAGACATAAGTAACGCATAGTCTGGCATATCTTTTAACAATTTTTTTTCCGGATAAATTGATAAATGCGTTCCTGGTGTATACTTTCCCTGCTTGAAGGGAATTGAGTCGACGACGTAATCAAGTAACGAGTTGTCGATTCTACAGTAATTCATCAGGACATTCCCTTTTGCGGAAGCTCCGTAACCGACAATTCTTTTGCCAGCCCCACGCAACCTTTTAAGATAATTAACTAAGTCCCGTTTGATAGTTCTTACGCGCCTTGCAAATTCATCATACGTGTCTAATGAGTTTAATTTTTTCAACTTTTCTTGCAAGATGAGTTCTTTTACTCGCTTGTGCTCTTTATATGAAGATGATTTCCTAGCTATATGTAATCTTAATGATCCACCATGAATAGAATCACGTTTCACGTCAATAAGCCGAAGTTTATGCATTTTAAAAAGTATCAGCAGCGGGTTAATAGAAAAATATGACAAATGCTCGTGGTATATCGTATCAAACTCGTTTTTTTGCATCAAATCAACAAGATAGGGAAACTCCATAACAAAAACACCTTGTTTTTCAAGTAGAACCTCTACCGATTTCATTAAGTCTTGAAGATCGTTGATATGGGCGACAACGTTCGTCGCCGTGACGACAGCCGCAGATCCGTGTTTCAATATAATTTGTTGTGCCAGTTTTTCGGTCATATATGCATTTATGGTCGGAATACCCTTTCTGCTAGACAACTTTGCTAGATTTTCTGCAGGATCCACGCCCAATATCTTGATCTTTTTTTTCTTAAAAAACGATAAGAGAGTCCCATCGTTACTTCCTATATCGACTACTAATTTTTTTTGACTAAGTCTGAATGCACTTATAAGTTCGTCGGAAATATGTTTGAAATGACTGACCATTGTAGTAGAAGTGGAGGGTATATACAGATAATTCTTAAACATGATCTCCGGAGGAATTGTGTGGGTTAGTTGGACAAGCCAACAATTTTTACATACACACGCGCTTAGCGGATAACGTTTCTCATTCTTCGCTATATCTCTTTTTTCCATAAAACCGTTTGGAATTGGCATCGATCCAAGGCTAAGAAATTCACTTAGACGCGTTGAAGTGCAAATTCTGCAATGGGTGATCTTGTATTTTTTAACTTGTGTCATAATTATGAAAAAACAGTATGTTATACTAAAAATCGCTATCACTTACAATACAAAATCAATGAAACCGGCAGTGGCCATAGATTCAAAGAAAATATTTGTGGCTGGTGGTACTGGTTTTTTAGGAAGTAGGCTTGTGAGAAAGTTGAAAATCCTTGGAATGCGTTATTGCACTACTTCACTTAGTTTAGGGGTAGACTTTCGTGACAAAAGGCAAGTAGACAAATATTTTGAAATTGAAAAGCCGAATGTAGTCATTAACTGCGCCACTTTCATCGGGGGTATTAAGTTTGGATTAGATCACGAAGGTGAAATTATCTACAACAACTCTCTCATGAGTACTAATCTGATTGAAGCTTCACGTAAATACAATGTAAAGCGATTTATAAATCCAATATCGAACTGTTCCTATCCGGACATTTCTAATAAAAAGTTTAAAGAGACAGAATGGTGGAATGGACCACTCAACCGTACCGTATTGGGTTATGGAATGATCCGTAAACTCAGTTGGGTAAACCTATTCGCATACAGGAATCAATATAAGCTCGATTCCCAGTCATTTTTGATTCCTAACATGTATGGACCGGGAGATCATTTTGATGAAGTCCGTTCTCATGCTCTTGGAGCACTTATAAAAAGAATTTTTGCCGCAAAAAAACAAAGAGAGAAGCAGGTTGTGATATGGGGAACAGGTAAACCTATAAGAGAATGGATATATGTTGAAGACTGTGTCGACATATTTATTAAGTCTCTTTCGTTTGAGACCTCTATACAACCCATAAATATAGGACGAGGTGAAGGCGTCTCAATTGCCAGACTCGCAAACCTGATTAAACAAGCGACCGGTTATAAAGGCAAATTGGTTTTTGATAAAACACGGCCAGATGGAGCCCCTTACAAAATAATGAATGTCACTGTAATGAAAAAAAAATTTAATTGGTTCCCAAAAATAAACGTAGAAACAGGAATAAAGAAAACAGTAAAATGGTACTATAAATCATTACGTAAATAGCTATGTGTGGAATTTTTGGCGTCATTGGTACGTTTGAGGGATCAATAAAAAAGCCACTTGAAATAATTGCTCATCGCGGACCTGATGATTCTGGTCTTTATTCTTCCAAAAACGTTAAACTAGGATTTCGTCGACTGAGTATCATTGATCTGTCTCCTAAGGGTCACCAGCCAATGTCTAATAACAATGAAAGCGTGTGGATAATATTTAATGGAGAAATTTATAACTTCCAGGAACTTCGCAAAAAATTACTACATAAGTATCGCTTTCGTTCAGGTTCAGATACCGAAGTATTGATTCACGGTTATGAAGAATGGGGAATCGATGGGTTATTAAAGCGAATTAACGGCATGTATGCTTTTTGCCTTTTGGATAAAAAGAAGGAAACGGTATTTCTCGTTCGTGACCGAATAGGCAAAAAACCTCTCTACTACTATACGGGAACAAAGTTCACTGCTTTTTCATCTGAGGTCAAAGCGTTTTTTGAGTTATCAAATTTTAATAAAGAAATTGACGAAGAAATGTTTAGTATATGGATGGGCTTTCCTTATCTACCAGATAATACTAAAACAATCCTCAAAAAAGTTTTTAAAGTGCCGCCCGGCTCGTATCTGAAAATTAAAGGGGGACAACATGACGTTGTGCAATATTGGTCTGTACCTGAACCACAAGATAATCTGCGGGATGATTCTGCTCGAAAATTAGAGGCGCTATTAACTGATTCTGTTCATAGAAGACTCATCGCTGATGTTCCTGTTGGAATTCTGCTTTCAGGAGGTTTAGATTCTTCGCTTATCGCTGCACTTGCAACAAAAGGCTCAGCAAAAAAATTAAATACTATTAATATCTCATTTCCCGGCTCAGGTATTGACGAATCAGAATATGCAGAGCAAGTAGCGAGCCATTTACATACTAACCATACGACACTTCGTCTCAAAACAGACGACATTTACAGTGAGTTTAAAAAGAAAATTGATATTTATGATGATCTATCGACGACTGATAGTGGACTATTTAGCACGTATCTATTGGCAAAATCAATACGGCAACAGGGAATACGCGTAGCGCTTGTTGGCGAGGGCGCCGACGAAATCTTTGGAGGTTATTCATGGTTTAGTTTTGCGCAGTTTCCATTTAATATAGCTCCATCCTTTCTCAAGTCTACCTTTTATTATTATGCCATTATGAGGCAACTATCGACTAATTCTTTAAAATATATAAACTATTTAAACGAAAAGTTAAACGAATCATCTGGAAGTTTTTTAAAAAAAATACAATGTTTTGAAATCATGCATTCGTTACCTAATCACTATTGTATGAAAGTAGACAAAGGCACTATGGCAGCTTCTATCGAAGCGCGTGCGCCTTATATGGATTACCGAGTAGTTGAAGCTGCTAGAAATTTATCTATGAACGACCTAAAAGGTGGACACATGTTTTCACCAGGCGGTTCATATGAAAAATTTATATTGCGTACGATTGCACGTAAATATTTACCCAATAATATCGTTGATCGGAAAAAAAAGGGCGGCATGATGCCTGTATATTCACTCCTGGAAAAAGGAATTAAGAAGGAAAGAAATCTTATTCTCAATAATCCCTACCTTGAGTCTTTTTTTTCAAAAAATAAGCTTTCGGCCCTTATAGACTCCTCACCAAAACTACCCTTTTTGCGTTGGCACCGTGAATGGATATTATGGAAATCTCTCCTGTTTTCGTTGTGGGCGAAAAACTACAATCTGATATGAAAAATGGCATACTTTTTATTATTCATCGATTGTATTTTGACAATCAAGCAAAAAAGGGCGGTATCGATAGAATACTTGAATACTTTGAGAAAAACTCACTTGTAAGCATCATTGAACATCCGTTTGAAAAAATCAATCACCCATCAGAGTTTACATCAGTTCGTTTTAAACAAAAACACACTGCTCTATTTAGCACTCCATACATTTGGTTAGAAGAAATTATTATTAATTTAGTTTGGGTTTTGCGTTCGGGACAAACATATTCGTTAATCGTCGCATCTGATCCACTCAATTTCCTATCGTCTTTTATACTTAAGATGTTAAGGAGAACAAAGAAAATACAGTTTCATTCAACAGACTATTCTAAACCGCGCTTTAGTCAAGTCTACCTTGAATTTATTTATCAGTTACTTTACAGATTTGCCCTCAATAAGGCCGATCTTGTAACCTGTGTCAGCGATCGAATGCTACAAAACGCACGGAATTTACTTGGTACCGCGCGCACCGATCACTGCATCTTACTACCTAATTCGCCAAACTATTCTGACATGCCAAGATTCACGTCTTCTTCCAAAAATAAATACACAATTAGTCTTATGATTGGCAGATGGGGAAATCAGCTTGACGAAAATCTATTGATCAAAGCAATTGAAATAGTTGCAAAATCCTATCCGAAAATAAAAATCCATATTATCGGAGAGGTGGCCGATACATATCGTACTATTTTTAAAAAAAATAACGTTTCCCGTTTCGTGAAATTCTATGGTATCTTGCCCTATCGAAAAGCCCTTAAAATAATGTCAAAGTCCTATATCGGTATAACGATATACAAACCAAAAGAATCGTATCTCGCTTTTGCTGATTCGATTAAAATCCGTGAATATGCAGCTGCCGGCGTTCCGAGCGTTTGCGACACGGTTTACGGAAACGCCAAAGAAGCTCAGGATGTAAACGCAGCACTTATATACAAAAATCCAAGCGAAATGGCTCAACATATTGTGCAACTAATTACTGATTCAAAATTATATTCCAGCATGCGTCTATCTTCGTTGCGGTGGGCAAAAAAAAATGATAAAGAGAATATGCTACGTAGCATATATAATACCCATTATGCTTGATACACGAGAAAAAGAGATTTTAAAGTTACTACCCTCTGATCAGACTGTCTTAGATATCGGGTGTGCTCAAAATCCTCAACTTCATATTCATATCGCAAAAAAAAGTTTAAACGCCACCGGCATTGATATAAACACAAAAGGTGTTCGACTATTAAATAGAAAAGGGTTTAAATCGCACGTGATGAATACGGAACACATAAGCCTTACAACGAAATTTGATTTTATTGTTGCAGGTGAACTTATAGAACATTTAAATAATCCTGGTCTATTTATAGAGTCAATGATAAAACACCTAAAAACAAACGGAAAAATTATTTTAACGACACCAAATGTGTCATCAATATTGCTCTATATTCTCGTCGTTTTTTTCGATAAAACTCAAGATTCTACCCATGTCTATTATTTTGATCTAAAAAATCTTCAAAGTCTTATCGACAGATTCGGATTACGAATGAAAAGTTATTCGTATGTACCACCAGAAATTAAATTACACGGAAAAGGTTTTATCTTCCGCTCTATGTTTCTATTGGCGACAGTTATCGCGAATGTTGGTTTTGTTTTTAGTAAAAGACTTTTTGGCAGTTATATAATTACCGTTTTGGAAAAAAATAAATGAAAAAAAGCCTATTCAAACTTCTTGTGTGTCCCGTATGTCATTCATCATTAATAAGTAAGAGAGAATATTTTTTTTGCAGAAAATGCAAAAAAAATTATCCACTCACTAACGGAATTCCTAATTTTTCAGTTACTATCGATGAACCAAATATGGTTCTTTCACAAAAGAAATGGGATGAAAAATATATAAACGAATATAAACCCAATATTAAAAAAGAGTTAGATTTTCTTCAAAATAAGTTTTTCGACCTTTCTTGGAATCAAATTCAACATCAATACCACCTCAAAAAAAGGGGTGTTTTTTTGGAAATCGGCTGCGGCACATTTTATTTAGGTAGGGCTCTAGCAAAAAAAGGATATACCGTTGTAGGAATTGACATGTCTATTCACGCGCTAGAACAAGCGAAGCGTCTTTTTGACAAAGAAAAAATTAAAAGCTACCTTCTCGTTTGTGGTAACGTACTCCAAATGCCGTTTAATAAAAATTCCTTTAATCTTCTCTACGGTGCAGGGGTAATCGAACATTTTAAGGATACCTATCCGGCCATAAAGGAACTAAATCGAGTTCTTAAAATAGGTGGTGTTTCCTATAACACTGTTCCTTATCTCAATATTGGTTCGCTTACCTATAGGCAGGTTTGGGGAAATATTCCTAGACTTCCCCTGATCGAAGACCTCTATACGTTCATCCATACAAAACTTTTGGAAGCTCGACACATGCGTTTTGGTTACGAACTATCCTTTACACGCTCGTACTTGGAAAAAATGCATCGTAAGGCACGTTTTAGATCGGTAAAAACAGGACAATTTTTATGTGAACTTGATTTTGATTATCTTCCATCAAAATACCTTAAGCGACTTGCGGTTTATTTAGCAAAAAATTCATTCTTATTTTGGCCGATGATTTATGTATCAGCAAAAAAATAAATAGCTTATGTTATTTCAGGTTGATTTCGTAGTTATTGTATGTACAATGAGACTCTATGAAAGCATTAGATGAAATGATGCTGCCCTTCCACAAAAGAATTCACCTCATTAATCTGCATACATTAAAAAAAAGTACGATCTTGGTGACTGGCGCAACAGGTCTAGTAGGCAGCAACATTATTGCATATTTGTCTTATGTTAATAGGACACACAAGCTTAATATGCGTATTATTGGAATATACCGTTCGAGCCTTGAAAAATGGATGACAAATGATAAAAATATTAGATATATTAAAAAGGACCTATCCAAAAATAAACTTATACTACGAGAAAAAATTGACTTTATAATTCACGCAGCGACCTATGGTCAGCCCAAAAAATTTATTGCTAAACCAAGAGAAACTGTTGAGCTAAATATTCAAACTCTATTTGATCTGTTGGAATTAGCAGTAAAACATAAGTCACGTTTTATATATATGAGTTCGGCAGAAATATACGGTGAAGCAGACAAGAAGCATTTTCCCACAGATGAGTCGTATTACGGATCTGTAAATACTCTTTCTGAAAGAGCCATATATGCTGAATCTAAACGTCTTGCAGAAACAATTTGCTACCTGTACAGAGATAAGATACGAGTTCGCATTGCTCGTTTATTGATCTGTTATGGCCCTGGTGTTCGACACGATGATCAAAGAGTCTATAGTGAGTTTATAAAAAGAGCCCAGAGCCTTGGACAGATTACAATGATGGACGAAGGAAAAGCAGAACGAACACTGTGTTTTATTAGCGACGCAGTTGAAATGGTTTTGAATATATTGCTATCCTCAAAAGAACTCGTCTATAACGTGAGCGGAAAAGAGGTCATCTCGATAAAAAAACTCGCTCAGCTTATTGCAAAAATAAATAACGCAAAAGTCACTTCGGTGATTAACAGAAACGTAATTACCGGTACGCCCAATAGATCATCTATAAGTAACAATAAGTATCTACGTGAGTTTCGTAAGCGACAGTTTGTCCCCTTGTCCATCGGTATGTCGGCAACATCGGATTGGTTAAAGAATATAAAACCTACATGAAAAATAACGAGCTTGCAAAGATTTCTAAATCAGTTCGCAGGAGCATTATCGAAATGGTCTATCGTTCCTCGGGACAACATGTCGGTTGCGCGCTCGGTATCACGGACATACTTGTGGTTCTCTATTTTATAATCCTCCGGATACATCCGAAAAAATTGTCTGACAAAGCAAGAGATCGATTTATACTTAGTAAGGGCCATGCGTGCACTGCGCTTTATGCCGTATTGAGTGAAAAAGGTTTTTTTTCAAAAAAGATTTTGTCTGATTTTTCAAAAAATGGTTCTCCTGTTGCGGCACACTCCACTCTAGGTTCTTTGCCAGGAATAGAGGCTACGGCTGGCTCATTAGGACATGGTCTCCCAATGGGCGTCGGCATGTCAATTTCCTTAAAAAGAGATTATCCAAACTCAAGAGTCTATGTGCTTGTTGGCGACGGGGAATGTATGGAAGGATCAAACTGGGAAGCGATTTTATTTGCCGCTCATCATAAATTAAATAATCTCACCCTTATTATCGATGATAATGGCCTCATAACACTTGGAAAAACAAATGACATACTGAGCCTACAACCTCTCGAAGCAAAACTCCAAGCTTTTGGATGGTCGACAATACAGGTCGATGGACACAATTATGCAAGTCTTACAAAGGCATTGAAATCACGACACACACAAAAACCCACAGCAATTATAGCTCGTACTATTAAAGGCAAGGGCGTCTCGTATATGGAAAATGGGAAAGAATGGCATGGGAAAAGTCCAGATAAAAATCAATATCAATTAGCCTTATCAGAGTTGACGAAATAGAACCTATGAGATTCGCAGCAATAGAAGCTATTTACGAAGCCGCACTTAAAAACCAAAATATATATTTTATAACGGGAGATTTAGGCCATGCATACGAAGAAGAATTCAAGCAAAATCTTTCGAAACAATACCTCAATACTGGATTATCTGAGCAGAATATGATCGGCGTCGCGGCGGGACTTGCGTTGACGGGCAAAAAAGTTTTTGCTTACTCAATCGTTCCTTTCGTAACTATGAGGGGATATGAACAAATAAAAACTGATATATGTTATCAGAACCTGGATGTAAATCTTATTGGTATTGGAGGTGGTTTTGCCTATGGAAAATTCGGAAATACTCATTGCTCTATTGAAGACATCGCTGTAATGCGTGTTTTACCAAATATGAAAGTTTTGTGCCCAGCCAATCCAAAAGACACAAAAGATCTCACGCGTCAAATTATTGAACGAAGTGGCCCGTCGTATATCAGAATAGGACGTGGGAAAGAACCATTACCAACTACACCCTTTAAGGTTTCATTCGGAAAAGGTCATATCGTAAGAAAGGGAACTGATATATCAATCTTTTCCTGCGGAACTGCCTTAATTGAGGCTGAAAAAGCAGCAGAAACACTGGAGCGTAGGGGAATCAGCGTAGAGGTTGTTCATATGCATACTGTCAAACCGCTAGATGAAAAACTGATAGTTGAAAAAGTGAAAAAAAGAAAAGCCATCTTTACGGTTGAGGATCATAATATTATGGGAGGCCTTGGCGGTGCAGTTGCCGAAATAATAAGTGAACACTCAACAAAAAAAATAGTATTTAAGCGCTTCGGTGTAAAAGACAAATATATGAAATTCATCGGAGACGAAGATTTCATGCGCAATATGCACGGCTATTCAGCTGCTAAAATCTCTCGATATATATTTAACACACTATCACAACCATGAATCGCAAGCAAAGTTTAGATCTCTATAAAATAATGTTTACTATCAGGTCTGCCGAAGAAAAAATCCGTCAATGTTATCCGCTAGATGAAATAAAAACCCCAACACATTTAGCTATTGGGGAAGAGGCTATTGCCGCCGGGGTTATACATGCCGCGGGCAATAATAGTAATGTCTTCGGAACATACCGTAACCACGGAATTTTTATCGCTAAAACAAATAATACTATTGGGCTATTTGCTGAATTATTTGGAAAAAAAACGGGTTTGTCCAAAGGAAAAGCAGGCTCCATGCATATCATGTCACCGGACGAAGGATTTATTGGTACGTCTGCTATTGTCGCCAGTACTATTCCAGTAGCAGTAGGACACGCGTTTGCATCAAAGCAGAAAAAACAAAAAAAAATAACATTAGTTTTCTTTGGAGATGGCGCTATAGATGAAGGTGTATTTTACGAAAGCGTCAATTTTGCATGTCTTAAAAAAATCCCTATTATATTTGTATGTGAAGACAATGATCTGGCAATACACTCTTCTTCCGCGGAACGGCATGGGTTTCATTCGATCACCGACATCGTCAAAGGTTACAAAATGAAAATTTACGAATCAGAAAGCACTGATGTAGAAGTTATACATAACTTAGCGGCCAAAGCCATAAGAGAGTCTAAAAAGACCTCTTCACCGGCATTTCTCTATCTTAAATATTATCGATATTTGGAACATGTAGGCGTCGGAACGGATTTTCATTTTAATTATCGCAGTGAAAACGAATATAAAAAATGGCTAAAGATAGATCCACTGAAAATTCAACGAATGCGTCTTCAAAAGCTGGGAATGAAAGATGGGTCAATAGCGACAGTTGAGGCGGATATAAATAAACGCATAGACCGTGAAATAGTAAAAGTTAGAAAAGATCCGTTTCCATCAATTACAGAATTAATGACCGACATATATGCATAACACAACCTCATACCGCGAAGCCATCAACTCCGCTCTTATTCAAGAAATGAAAAGAAACAAGAACATATTTCTATACGGCCTTGACGTAACTGACCATAAAAGACTTTTTGGGAGCACGGCAAACCTTGTCGAGGAGTTCGGCTCAAATAGATGTTTCGGCATACCTTTATCAGAAGACGCGATGACGGGTTTTGGAATTGGCGCTGCCATTGCTGGATTACGACCTGTCTACGTTCATATCCGTGCTGATTTTCTTTTTCTTTGCATGAACCAACTCGCAAACATGCTGTCAAGTTATCGATATTTGACCGGTGGCAAAGTCACAATACCTATTGTGATACGGGCTGTAATGGGTCGGGGGTGGGGACAGGGCGCACAACATAGTAAAAGCATTCATTCAATTTTAGCTCATCTCCCCGGTTTAAGTGTAGTAATGCCAGCTCATCCAGCCGATGCAAAAGGCCTTCTTGTATCGGCGCTAAGAGGGCATAATCCAGTTGTTGTCCTTGAACACCGATGGTTATATGATACGCTTGGCAACGTTCCAAATAGTAAAGATTTTTCTGTTCCCATCGGCGAGCCAAATATTCTTAAATCTGGAAAAGATATCACTATACTAACTACTTCTTGGATGACAATTGAAGGACTGAAATCTGCCGAACTACTCAAAAAACATCACGGAGTAGAAGCAGAAATTATTGATGTAAGAACTATCGCACCACTTAACTATCAGAAAATTTATAATTCAGTTTTTAAAACAAGAAGATGTGTAGTGGTTGACTATGATTGGCTCGAATTTGGATTTAGCGCTGAAGCGTCAACTAACATTTATGCGAATTGTTTCCAAAAACTAAAATCGCCTGTTGAACGACTCGGTTTTGCGTTTACTCCATGCCCAACTACTCAACCTTTGGAGGACGCCTTTTATCCAACTGCGACCTCAATCATACGAAAAGTAGAGACCATGTTAAAACTTAAAAAAAGTAATTTAACCAACGAGATTTTTTATGATTATAAAAATAAGTTTAAGGGACCTTTTTAATGAAGAAAAACATCATTTGGAAATTACAGGAAAACATTATTGACCACAAGCAGTTAAGCGATCTTGTGCGTTTTATTAAAACAACCGACCGATATACTCAATACACCAAAGTAAAAGAACTCGAAACTGCGTGGTCCAAGTGGCAAGGATGCAAATACAGTGTTTTTGTCAATTCTGGTAGCTCTGCAAATCTTGTAATTATTGATTTAATGAAAGATCTTTATCGATGGAAAGCCGGTGATGAAATTGTTGTCCCGACTATAACCTGGATTACTGACATATCAACCCTTCTTCAATTTGGCCTTAAGCCTGTTTTTGTGGATGTAAACATAGAGGACTTTTCATTTAACTATGACGACCTTGCTAAAAAAATAACCCGAAAAACAAAAGCGATATTTTTGACGCATCTCTTGGGTTTCCCAGCTGATGTTAAAAAAATAAAAAAAATTATTGGCAAACGAAACATTAAGCTTATAGAGGATTGCTGCGAATCTCATGGCGCAATCATCGGAAAAACAAAGGTTGGAAATTTTGGCACATGTAGTTCGTTTAGTTTTTATTGGGGTCATCATATGACAACGGTCGAAGGAGGAATGATATGCACAAACAGCGAAGAAATATACAACTCTGCACTATTGAAGAGGTCACATGGGCTCGCCCGCGAACTTCCAAAAAAATACCACGCACGTTATCGAAAGCAGTATCCTGAGCTCGACTTTAATTTTCTATTTCTTACCACTGGATTTAATCTTCGTAACACCGAGCTTAGTGCCGTGTTAGGATTATCCCAACTGAAAAAATTAAATGGATATATAAAAATAAGAAATAGGAACCACATAAAATTTATATCTGTGCTAAAGAAATATTCCAATCATTTTTATATCCCATATAAAAAAGGCATTTCGTCTTTTTGTCTTCCATTTATTTTAAAAAAAGATGGTGTAAGAGCTAAACTTCAAAAATACCTATCCGATCATCAGGTTGAGTCGAGGCCAGTTATAAGTGGTAATTTGCTCAAACAGCCGTTCTTAAAAAAATATGCACATCTAAATAACTTTTCTTCTGCCAACTTTATTCATAATAATGGCTTTTATATAGGAAATAATCAGTTTGTTGACTCTAAACGTTTACAATATCTGAACGAATTGTTAGAAAAGTTTTTTAATAATAACTAATGATTCAAAAAAGTGCGAAAATCTATATAGCTGGTCACAATGGACTTATTGGATCTGCAGTGCTTAGACACTACCTAACGTTAGGCTACACTAATATTTTAGTCGCTTCACGTAAAGAACACGATTTATCAAGCTTAAACATGGTAGAAAAGTTTTTTTTAAAGCAAAAGCCTGAATATGTCATATTAGCAGCCGCTCGTGTCGGTGGCATTAGAGCAAATATGGAGTATCCAACCGAGTTTATGTATGAAAATCTAATGATTCAAAACCATTTGATTATGACTTCATTAAAAAATGATGTTAAAAAACTGCTTTATATTTCGTGTGGCTGCGCGTATCCAACTAAGTCTTCTCAACCCATGAAAGAAAGCGCAATTTTAACTGGTCCGGTTGAGCCTACCAATGAAGGTTTTGCCATAGCTAAGATTGCCGGAATGAAGCTGTGCGAAAAAATTAATCAACAATATAAAAGAAGTTTTATATCTTGTATACCGGCCAATACGTATGGTGAATTCGATCATTTCGAAGAGTTTAATTCACATGTTATTCCGTCTTTAATCATGAAATTTCACAATGCTAAGATTAAAAATATTTCATCGGTTGTATTGTGGGGTACCGGAAAAGCTCGCAGAGAATTTATATATGTCGACGATATAGCTCGGGCAATCAATTTACTTATGAACACCTATAGATCACCGGAAACCATAAACATCGGCTCTGGAGAGGATATTACTATTTTTGATCTAGCAAGAATGGTAAAAAAAATTATTGGATACAAGGGGAAAATAATGTTTGACACTTCGAAACCAGATGGTATGATAAGAAGAATCCTTGACTCTTCAAAAATACAGTCTTTGGGTTTTAGGAGTAACTTATACCTTGAGCAAGGGATCAAAAAGTCGTATGAATTCTACCTCAAAAAGATATAGTGCTAAGATTTCGCTTCTTTACATTATCAATTTTTATGGTTCTCCTCCTCTTAATTATTTTGAAAAGTTCTGCGAAACTCATAAAATCAACCTGACAATTATAAAACTCCCGAGTGTACGTAGCTCATTAGGCCGACTGATAGTCGATTCGTTTATTAAGGAGTCAAACGGAAAAATTCACACGATCACCTTCAATATACCGTATCCCTTACCTTATTTCACATTATTTATATTTCAATATATAGTTAATCTCGTTATATGTTTTGTTCATTTGAGGAGAGTAAAAAACGTTTCTTTCAACATTGTAATTGGAGAAACGAATTTTGGAAGTGCCATTGCCTATCTAATCAAAATATTCAAAAAAATCAAACTGAGCGTTTTTTTTAATGGCGATATCTTGCCAAATACACACTCCTCCACTGCTTGTTTTTATCTACCAAACGTTTCGTCAAGGTTTAATAAGATTTTTAAGTTAATTGACAATCTAATTGTTGCAATTCAACAAGTCCTCAGGAAAATTGGCTACCGGAACGATCTAGTTTGGTATGCAAACGCAAAAATTAAGAAATGGGACGAAAAACAAGGATTTTTGTCTCAAGATAATATTATCTTTGACCCAATACTTATTGACTATCAAGAATATCAAAAGTATTCAAAAACAAAAAAGAACTTGAATCTATTGGGCTATATCGGCAGAATTGACGACTATGTGGGTCTAGATATCATTATTCCTAGTCTGCGTTATATTCGGAAAAAAATACCAAAAATTTTACTACACATAATTGGCGGGACCAATATAACGGCTGAAAAATATAAAAAACTCGCCATACAACATGCGGTTGAAACGCGCATAGTTTTTCATGAGTATGTACCAAAAAAAAGTGATGCTTATAAACTCCTAGCCCCCTGCGCTTTAGGCATGTGCCTTTATAAGCCAGTAGCCCATAATGTCTCCATGATTGCTCAACCAGCCAAACCAAAAGAATACATTAATGTTGGACTACCAATCGTCGTTACTAGAAATGGGCCAAAATCTGGAAAAGAAATAGTAGATTTTGGCGCAGGCGTTACATCAAGCTTTGATATAGTTTCTCTGAGTGAGATCATTATCAAAACGTTGACTAATAAAAAAAAGTATGAGACATTACGTTCTCATGTTAAAAAATACGCTCAGATGAATCACTACGAAAAAAAATATACATATTTCTGGTCTATTTTGATGGCGAAAATTACTCATGATTAATTACAAAATAAATAGTAATATATACTACGTTTATGCTTAAGGTCAAATCTATTACAAAGGAAGATTTTTTGAAGAAATATAAAATATCTCTCGTCGATCCATTTTCGACAGGCGTATTTAGCCCTGCTGATCTTCAGGCTATACAACGGGATATTGGCATTGTTGGAATAGGAAAAAAAATTGGGACTATCCCAGAGCTCATTATTATATTATATAAGGAACCTGTTCGTATTCTTACCCATATTCTACCAATCGTCAAAGGGCATTTTTCTGGGATCTTTAAATACTACCGAAACAAACTAAGGAATCCTAGAAATGTATACCCGTTTTCTGATTACGCATTAAAGGCAAGTATTATTTCGTCATATAATCCTAGGAGACTTTTAGAAATAGGCACCGCACGCGGGTGGGGGATTACCACTTTTGCGTCTGTTTTAGACAATTGTGAGTGCTTTACTATGAGTCCTAAAAATACGTACGGAGCAAATAATGAACTGCCTACGAAACAAATTGGAAGCGCTTTTAAAAATAAGAAGTTAGGAATACGGCAAATATGGAACGACAGTCTAACATTTGATTATAAATCCTTTAAAAAAGTGGATGTTTCTTATATTGATGGCAATCATGCATATAAATGGGTTTATTCAGATTTAGTAAACTGTAACAAAATTACAAAAAAGCTAATCTTATTGGACGATTATATTCCTTCATCCGATTCAGATCGTGGTGAGGTTGTAAATTGGGGATGGTGGAATGGAGATGTTGTAAAAGCAGTACGAGATTACCTTCGGAAATATCCATCTTCTGTAAAAGAAGCATACTGGATTATAGGGACACCGATAGGTGTACTCATAAAATGAGTTTGGCATATACGTAAAATGTTTTTAAGGCATTTTGATAGACTATTAACACGTATATGAAAAAAAATGCTCAGTATGGGAATATCCTACTCTTCACTATTCCGTCGACTATGTCTACTGGTCATTTCAACGAGTACTTTATTCAAAATTCAAAAAAACTTTTCTTAATTATACTGCCGCTAACTAATCAGCCGCCAAAAGTACAGTTAAATGTATATAAAAACGGATACATTGACAGCACAAAGAATTTCTATTTATATCGAGGAAATAATCTTCTATTAAGATACTTGTTCTTCCTTTTTTACTATTGGTACATAGTATTTTTTGCATTACCGAAAAAAACAGTGGTTTTTGCTACTACACCTCAATACTGTTTTTTAAGTTCAATTTTTAGGCTTTTTCGCGATGTTCAGGTCGTCTATCATGTGGGGGATTATTATCCCGGATCTCACGGCATTATGCGTCTCTACCAGTGGCTTATTCATTTTTATAATGCAAGACTTCAATACGTGGTTTACTGCAGTTCTTTGCTCGAGAAAATACTTAAACCAAAGAAGATCAGCAAAGACTGGATCAGACAAAGTTGGGTTTATGGAGTAAAAATGATAAAAAAAAATAAGCAAAACACTAACAGTACGCTTGGCTTTGTTGGGGTACTTCGACCAGGACAAGGAATTGAGATTATTCTGGAGACATTAACTATAAATCCAAAACTGAGTCTTGAAATCATTGGGCGTGGACCTTTTACTGAATTCATCCAGGATGAAATTCGTCAAAGAAAATTATCAACGAGAGTAAAAATGTATGGACTAATTCAGGACGAAAAGACTATCAATAAAATAGTATCTCGATGGCAGATCGGTCTTGCGCCATATGATCCTAGTCAAAGAAACATGACCTACTATGGTGACCCAAGTAAAGTTAAATTTTACTTAGAGTATAGGCTTCCAGTCATTATGACAAAAATTACTTACATGTCAAAAGACATTAACCGATATCATGCAGGAATTGCTATCGATTTCTCTGTAAAATCCTTACTTGAAGCTATTACTCAAATTCGTGAGAATTACGGATACTATTTAGATGGCCTTGAAAAACTTGTTAAAAAGTACGAATACAACAAATTATACGATAGTCAATTTAAGTTTTTAAAGAAAGTATGATTGTAAAGTTTATTCAAAAGTACTGGCTGATTTTGGCCTGGATTCTTTTATCAATAATTTTACCGATAATTTGGTTCCGCTCTGACTTTATATACCTATCTGAGGAGGATTTATTTGCGAATTATCAGAGGCTAATCTACAAGAACTTATTTGCTTGGAGTAATGAAGTTAATATTGGTATCCCTGCGCATCCTAGCGAAATAACTCAGGTTGTACCAAATGGTATATTTTATTTTCTTCTTTCTCAACTTAACGTGCCAAATTTTGTCACTCAAAGAATATTTCTTTCATTGGTTCTTTTTATGACTTTTATATCTATTTCTCATTTATTGAGTATATTCACAAAAAATAAAATTGCTATTTTTGCCTCTGGGCTTTTTTATTATTTTAATTTTTATGTAAAATCCTCACTGTTTTATTCACCAAAAATGTACCAACTTATTGTGATGCCATTGCTTTACGTATTCACCTATACATTTATCAAGACGGGTCAAAAAAAATACGTCTTCTACTCATTTATTTTGTTACTTACGCTGCAAGGGCTTTTTGCCAATCTCGCAACTCTTTTAGTTACGTTGTCTGTAATACCAATTGCTGTTTTTGTCCAGTTCGCCGAAGGGACTGACGGGATAGTAAAATACGCACATAAAGTCATTAAGGCAGTTGCATTTTTAATACTTATTTTATCGCCACTTTTTATCTTAAATGCATTTATTTATTATCAATCTTTTTTCGCAACAGATATTTTTAATATGGCAAAGGCTTCGCAGACGTTTAGTGCCTTAACAGCTCCACTCAGTCTTATTCTGCAATTTAGAGGCGCGTGGTGGGAATTTGGAGGATTTGAAGGGGCCTCTTATAACCCATGGCTATGGTTTTATAGTCATCCGGCAATTATTGTGATTTCCTTTATTTTCGTACTTATTATTTTTTTCCAGATAATATACCGAGTCGCCAATAGAACTATTCTTTCGTGGACAATTGTTTATTTAGTAAGTTTGCTTTTCGCCACTGGCTCTTCATTTATTCCACAAATTTATAATTGGTTTTTTAACCATATACCACTATTTTATATATTTCGAGAACCATGGGCAAAATTTATGCCTATAACCGTCCTATCTTCGACCGTATTATTGTGTATTTTCCTGCACTCCTTAAAAAAAAATATATTCATTTATTTTTTCTTGTTTTTAATAGTAATTCGGTCGTTCCCTTTTTTTTCACCAAATTTTTTTGACTATAATAGTCAGAGATGGCTCATGCCTTTTGTCAGACTTCCTTTGTATTGGCAAGATTTTGAAAAGTGGTCAAGAACAAATAAAGAAAAAATGGTGCTAAGTATTCCTATTAATTACTTTAAGAGGGATTGGTATGCCGAGGATCTTGGAAATGCGAGTCATCCACTGTTTAGAGTGTTTGGTTACACAAAAATAATGTATGAGCTAAACAACAACGCACTGGGATCTTTGATTCGATATTTTCGCGAGCATAATAATCCTAATTTTATAAAAATTACATCTGTTGATTATGCATTAGATCAACGAGACATTCCAACCGATCCAAATGATCCACCACAGACAACAACTTTCTATAGCAATAGTCTTCTTGAGTTTTTTGAATCAACACCAACATTTAATTTTTCTAACAAACTACTTCTTAAACCTATAAAAAATATATATAAATTACCCCTCATTTACGCTCCAAATGACATTTTTATTTCCGGCGATATTGAAGATCTTATGCATATTGTTTCTCAGAGCCATTATAAGGCTCTTTCTGCAATACTTCTTAAAAATTTAAATCGGCAGAAACTTACCTCGCTCGCAATGTTTGATGAGTTAGCTCATTTGCAGCCACCAAAAATAATATACGATTTTTATAATCCGACTCGATATAAAATACGAGTTGAAAACGCTAAAGGATTATTTTTATTAGTGCTAAATGAATCGTATCATCCCGGTTGGAAACTTACGTCTGAGAACACGTATGATCAGTTGGTCACCGAAAAATATCATCTCGTCAACAATGGCTACAGTAATGCTTGGATTGTGGATCCGAAGATTATTTGTAAGAATTCAGCCCTTATGTGCTCAAACGACTCCGCGAATAGCTATAGTTTCAATCTGGAACTTCGCTATGCACCTCAGAGATTATTTATTAACTTATTAGTTCTTAATATAATTGTAGTGGCTTCTGGTGTCGTATACCTCTGCATAAAAAGGTTAAAAAATAAAAATGTTACATGAGGAAAAAAATATTTTTAACGAGGGGTCTAATGTTAGTTCTTTTAGTTTTTGTTTCTACTTTTGTTGTTTTATTAGGTTCACCAAAAATTAAGAAGGTCACAAGTGAAACGTTGATTGATCCCTATATCAACATACGCTTAAATCCGACGATCGATAAGCACTATTTTAACGTGAATTTAGAAAATCCCTATATTGAGCACCGACCCTCAAGTATTCTTCATCTGTTTACGAAGGTTGCTGAAAAAATAAAAACAAACAATAATTCTACTGACCATGTTTTTATTGCAAGAAAACGACTGAATGAATTGTATTTCTACCGAGATAGTGCTTACGTGCTTGGAGATTACTCAACAATTGATGGATTAAAAGCTTCACTTGTACGTCTAGAGTCGAATATTATTTCAATGCTTTTTAATAGAGATAAATTTTTTACATGGGAAATGGCTTACGCAGGATATATTCAGGAACTAGAACGTGAAATCGCCAAGCTAAAAAATGTACCTGAAAAAGAAAGACTTGACCGCTTGTATGTTTTAAAGAACTATATATTACGCTATTCTGACGCATTCCGTAGGTCAATTGTTTCACTCAATAGAACGGACCAAGAAAAGGCCTATTTACTTAAATTAAATGATAACGTAGCTAGATACCTAGCAGATGGATTGATTGGAAGGTTACCAATAATTGATAATTTTCTTATTGAGTATAACCTATCCTCACTTCATAATGATAAGGAATATGGTTCATATTCGTTTTTTGTGTCAAAAAACTTCCCGCAAAAATACATAAACGACTATTCATCTCTCAGTCTGGACAGTTCTTCTATAGCCAACAGTCAAATATCTAGTGAGAGAGTTTATTTTCAAAATGCTGAGATAAACGAAGATTCAAATAAAATTTTGTTAGCAGTCCCCAAAATAGATCTCGCCGATAATGGCAAGTGGGAAAAAATGGGTAACAATGACGAGTCTTACTACTATCAGGATGTTCAGTTACCAGACGGAGTTAATAAGCTTCTTTTCTTGCTACAAAATGCAAATAACGCCCCTCTTACGTTTCAATTACTCTTGGCAGATAAAAAAGTTGATCCTAAAACATATAAGGTCGTGGACTCGTTTTATACTTTTTCAGACGAAGTTTTATCGCCTAATGCTTCGTTTGAACACTTTGTTGAATTTATAACAGATAGAACATTTAAAAAAGTACGCATAATGATTAAAAAAGGTTATTCTTCAGTTTCGACTTTTTCTGGACCATCGACACTTCATGCGATTCCGCTTATCGAGCCTAAAATTAACCTTGTTAGAACAAAATATCTTCATACTTATACACCAGGTGTTTTGTACACCAAAGCCTCACCGTTTCAGTATGAAATAAAAATCACAAATCCGAATAAAAGCGTATATGAATTAGTAAAAAGCACATCAGGAATGGAATGGTGGGAAACTGGCAGAGTTGTTGACAAAAAAACTTGGACTATTAGTGTTATTTATTTGCCCTTTGTTTTTTACATTATCATCGTTAGTGGACTTGTAATTTTATTTTTTATGCAATTACTTTTATATTTGAATGTAGATCTGCACAAGAAAAGAACCCAAACGTATATACATTTGGTAAAAATATTCGCGCATAAAGTCGCAAAGACTTTCATTTTCATATTTTCTGCGGCTCAATTGTTTCGTTTTCCTATTCTGCTCGTTTCAACGATTGGATTAACTATATACATTTTTATTATCCAGACACACAATACACAGGTACTGCTTTTTATTCTGTCTCTTTGGATTATTAGCCTTGGACTGTATCAAAGAAATTTAAAAATTTGTCTAAAATTTTCTTTTATTCTTCTTACTTTAGCTATAGTGACGATGATCTTTCACGTCAATATGAAGCAGGTAGAAAAGATTCTTGGGGTAGCATACATATTTGCTTTGACGGGTGCTACGTGGTCACTGATATTCAGCGAAAAAAGTAGTAAAATCGACTTAACCCTGCCATTTCTAGACTTACTAGAAAAAGATATTGCCTCATTAATTCGTAGATTTCCAAAACCTCTTGATCGGATAGTTCTTTCGAATTGCGGTCGGATAAAATTATTAATAATTAGGCTGTATGGACCGTTCCCGATAAGTAGGGTAAATCGTGTATATTTTTACCTTAAACTTTTTCTAACCGCATTTTTGATTAGTGGCTTCTTTTTACTTTTTCAACACTATAACGATATCGTACGCAGATACGCTCTCAATCCTCTAATTAAAAATTACCAGCCAAGACTTGCGTATCGCTCAACAAAAATTCGCTTATCTGGAGGAGATTTTGGTTGGAAGCAGAATGAAGATGTTAGGCTTGTCAGTGAGAATGGGAGAATCGATACAGATCTGTGGACGCCAGAAAAAATAATTTTTACCATTCCGCTTGATTGGAGCTATGGTAACAATAAAATTTGGATTGAAAAGCCAGCAATATGGAAGGGGAGAAGTATTGTTACGAAAAGTAATGCGATAATAATCCGAATTATACCCGCGACAAAAACGTTCAATAAAGATGATGATTTATTTTTTTATGAACTAAAAAAGGCTGATCAGGAAGTTCAAAACTTAAATGAACATAGATAAACTTATACTATTTAGTATTGTTCTCGGTGGTTTCATCTACCGTTTGCGTGGCATTATTGACAACCATTCTTTCTGGACGGATGAAGCATTTATGGCTCACCTTGGTCAATACCTTTTTTCAGGTAAGATAAATCCGTTTAGCGCTTTACAATGGGCTCACTATGAACCACTTCACATTGTTCAAACGGGTTTATTTATGAGATTTTTTGGAGATAGTGAGTTTGCAGCTCGACTTCCGGTTGTTATTGTGTCTTCTCTCGGCATTTTTTTTGCATACTTACTGGCGAAAAGACTGTCAAACGAACCGGGAGGTTTGTTGGCCGCTTTTCTTTATGCATTTAGACTAATTAATTTGTCTCATGCCACACAAGCAAAGCCATACGCTACGCTTCAAACAATCTTTTTAATCATTCTTTACTTGTTGTCGACACTTGAAGGGAGCGAGAAGAGAAATTTTCTAGTCAGAATT
>Ga0247727_10003291_pt1 | contig 35887 bp, 34 predicted proteins | sample WisWelCaveWW1625_FD_202498 | JGI IMG/M metagenome (GOLD analysis project Ga0247727, IMG submission 202498) | Biofilm microbial communities from Wishing Well Cave, Virginia, United States - WW16-25 | ecosystem: Environmental > Aquatic > Deep subsurface > Groundwater > Cave microbial mat | place...
TTATGATGTGCCATAGCCTAATCCTCCTTACTTGCCGACGGGAATCGGCAGGGTTATGTGATTCCGCATCAACAATCTTAAGGACTGGATTAGGCTTTTTCAATTCATAATTTGGTCACACATAAGTCAATATGAATATTAATTACCGTCAATCACAGTTTGAACTTTTTCCGCAAACGCTCGCAAATTATGAAAAGGCCAATCGGCCGGCTTATCTATTTTCCAGCTTGACACTTTCGTTAGAAAATATTATCATCGTAGCCATTATTTTGATTATGGCTGTCCTTTTTTCATTTTCGCTTGGGGTTGAAAAAGGAAAGAAGATCGTCACGAATCCAAATGGCAGTCCCCATCAAAATAACGCCCCTTCAGGGCCGGAATTCACTGGCCGGGAAAATAAACCCTCCAACCGAATTAAGTCTTTGCAATTAGAACATAATCAGGTTATAGTTGAGCAGGTTTCGGCCAAGCCTGTCCCTGGTAAGACCGTGCCGGTACTGAAGATGCCCTTGGAGGTTAAAGGGGTTGTCAAGAACGCCTACACCGTTCAGGTCGCTTCCTATAAGCAGGAAAAGTATGCCCAAAAGGAGGCGATGAATTTAAAGAAAACCGGACACGAAATCTTCGTTTTGCCCAAAGGGAGCCATTCGATTGTATGTGTTGGTAAATTCTCAAGTCAGACTGAAGCGAACAATGCGGTCAGCCGTCTGAGAAGTAAATACAAAGATTGTTTAGTGAGGAGATTATAATCATGTCATTACATCCATCATTGAGAGTCGATCCAGCCGCCGCCCAGCAGCGTTCTGTCTTATCCCGGATTGAACGCATTAAAGATTTAATGAAAAAAGGGCTTTGGAAAGAGGGAACCACGGTCACGGGCTTGCCTAAGACCAAATTTACCCGCATCAAAGCTAAATCAAAATAATTGGGCTCCGGGATTTAATGTGGGTCCCCACAGATTGATTTTTCCTTTTGAAAAGATGAATAGAAGGATTTTTACCTTAGTCGGGGTACTATTTCTTTTTCCAGCCGTAGCCGGCGCTGAAGAAAATATCCCATTTCTTGGTGAGATCACCGCCGACCGTGTCAATCTCCGGGCCGGACCGAATCTCAATTTTGAGCGGTTAGCCCAATTGAATAAGGGAGAAGAAGTTGTCGTTGTCGAAAAGGAGTATGGGTGGTCCAAAATCAAGCTGCCCGTTAAGGCGTCTTGTTATATCAAAGCGGATTTTGTTAAGGGGCTGGCCGATGATGTCGGTACGGTGAGCGGCAATCGGGTTCGTCTGCGTGCCGGGGCTGGAGAGAATTTCAGCACTATTGGTAAACTCGACAAAGGGACATATGTTCGTCTATTCGAGCAGACCAACGGCTGGTATCGTATTGAACCCATCGAAGGCGGTTACGGTTATGTGAGCGGGGAATTTGTGAAATTTAAATCCGAGGTTATTCCGCCGCCCCATATGATTGCCGAACCGGTACGCAATATTTACCGCAAAAAAATGTTGGAAGAGCAGGCCACTTTGTCCCAAGCGGCCGAGGCTCAGGTGGCCATGGAGCCGCCACCCGAGGAATTCCTGACGGTCATCGGACAATTGGTTGACCAAGGCCGTATGATCCGCACCAAAGAACTTCGCTACAAACTGGTCTCTGACGGTAAACCGGTGTATTATCTCATTGGCGACAGTCCCACCTTTAACAGCATTATCAATCAAAACGTTGAAATCAAAGGCAAAATAAAGGAATACCCCGTTGACGTTTATAATTATCCCGTTTTGGTTGTTTCTGAAATCAAAGTTATCCCATGAACTATGAATTGTTGTTGATCAATATTGCCGCCTTCACCCCGGCTATCATTTTACATGAATGCGCCCACGGCTGGGTAGCAAACAAGTTAGGCGACCCAACGGCAAAGAATTTAGGCCGGCTGACGCTCAATCCGCTCAAACATATTGATCCTTTTGGGACGGTGATTCTGCCATTTACGCTTTGGTTCAGCGGCCTGACGCCGTTTGGCTGGGCTAAACCCGTGCCGGTTAATCCGATGAATTTAGAGCATCCTAAGCGCGACATGATGTGGGTCGGTCTCGCGGGTCCGGCAATCAATATCGCGCTAGCGGTTATCTTAAGTCAATTTTTGAAGTTGGATCTTTCGTTTGAAGTGAAATCCGTCATTCAGTTAGCTATTTTGATTAATCTTTTTTTAGCGGTTTTTAACATGGTCCCCATTCCGCCTTTAGATGGTTCGCGATTGGTCATCGGTTTGCTGCCCAACCGCTACGCGTATTTGTATAGCCGTCTGGAGCCTTACGGGATTATTCTTGTTTTTCTTTTGTTCGTGGTTGGGAAATTTCAAATTTTTCTTCTGCCGGTCATTGATTATTTAGCCTCATTGCTGGGAGTTCATTAATGCGAAATGAAATCAAAGTCAATTTAAAAGACAACAGTTACAAGATTGTTGTCGGTGATAAAATTCTTTCTCAGACCGGTCAATCCGCGCGTTCGCTTCAATTGGGGGAGGATGCGGTTATCGTGACGAACCGGTATATCCATAAGACACACGGGAAATCGCTTATTTCCGGATTAAAGAAGACCGGTTTCACGGTGAAAGTTTTTGAAGTCGCCGATAGTGAAAAAAGCAAGTCCGTCGCGGTCGCTTTCGATTTATTAAATAAAATTGCCAGTTACGATATTAACAAAAAGATTTTTATTATTGCCTTTGGCGGGGGCGTGGTCGGCGACCTGGCCGGTTTCGTGGCCGCGGTTTATAAAAGAGGCGTGCCGTACATTCAAGTGCCGACGACCTTTCTGGCCCAGGTTGATTCAGCCATTGGCGGTAAGACGGCCATTGATTTATCCGTTGGGAAAAATCTGGTGGGGGCTTTTTATCAGCCTAAATTAGTTTTAAGCGATGTGAGTGTTTTATCTACTTTAAGTCTAAGACAAATTCGAAACGGCTTGGCCGAGGTGGTTAAGTACGGCGTTATCGCCGATAAGAATTTGTTCGCGTATATTTTTCGAAATTATAAAAAGTTGTTGTCTCTTGACTCGAAGGCTCTTGGAAATGTGGTTTTAAGCAGTAGCCAAATTAAAGCGAGGGTTGTTTCTTTCGATGAAAAGGAAGCGAAGGGATTAAGGATGATCCTTAATTTCGGACATACGGTGGGACATGCCATTGAGACCGCCGCTGGCTACAAGTTGTATCACCATGGGGAGGCCATTGCCTTAGGGATGCGTATCGCCGCGGACATCGCTCATCAAATGGGATTATTCAGCCAAAATAATTGTTTGCTTCTTGAAACTCTTCTGTCCAATATTGGTTTGCCAGAACGGATTAAAAATGTCAGTCTCGCTCGTATCCTTGCGGCCATGGCCCATGACAAAAAGTTTCAAGCCGGAAAGAACCGTTTCGTTTTACCTGTTCAAATCGGGAAGGTCAAGATTGTGGAAGGCGTCGCCGTGGACGTCATTCAGGCAGCCATTAGGTGCCGTCTTTAGCGTTTTTTTGCGTTAACTTTCGCGTCTTTTCGCGTTCACTTTTTATTCTTCAAAATAATAATCTCGCCTTTATTAAAGATCTCCACTTTATCCATCGAAATACTTAAGACCCGCTTATCGTCAATATAGTCGCCTTCCTTGAGGATCTGATTATTGATCAAAGCGAGTTTCTCCTTATCCATCGTTATGATACCGTTGAGCACAAGGCGGGAAGGATTTTTCGAGGAATCTTTTGGGGCGGGTGTTTGCATTGCTGGCGCAGGGGCCTGTGTAAAAAGAGTCACCGTGCCTTGATTTTGAGTGTTGGCGGTGGCGAGTGATTTATTTTTTGCAAAGTTGGCCGTATTGGGGTGATTTTTAAAGATGAGCAATAGGAATACCCCGGCACTAGACAAGAAACCCACAAAAAGCAGAGTCGTCAGGATCAACACCCAGATATTTTTTCCCGGCTTTTTAGGCTGAATAGGAGCGGATGCTGGATTTATCTGTTCAAGCTGGGATTGTGTCTTCTTTAAGGCCTCGTTGATGATGCTCATAGCCTGCAATAACCTCCGCTATACATCGTTTTATGATGATTTCATCGATGGTAAATGTTTCCGCGACAAAACCGGCCAACAGGGCCCGGTCGCAGATGATATTGACCAGTCTTGGAGTTCCTTGGGAACGAAGATAAATCTCTTCAATCGCCTCTGGGGTTAATTGAAGCCTATCGGGCGCCTTGGCGACCCGCAGGCGGTGCGCGATATAGTCCTTGACTTCCTGCCGATCGAGAGGCAGGATGTGATATCGTACCGCAATCCTTTGATTGATTTGACGCAAGGAATGGAGTTTAAGTTTTTCCAAAAGTTCCGGCTGGCCGACCAGCACGATTTGCAGAAGTTTTTCTTTCTCGGTCTCCAGATTCGACAAGAGCCGGACTTGCTCAAGCTGGTTGGGCTTAAGATTCTGGGCCTCATCAATGATGACAACGACATTGTGGCCCTGGGCAGCCTCTTCCAAAAGATAATCGTTAAGGGCCAGAATAAAGTTATATTTATTTTTTAATCTGCCCTCAATGCCTAAGTCTTTGATGATAAGCTGCAGCAATTGCAGCTCCGAGAAATTCGGCTGTAAGATGAGGGCGGTCTTAATTTTTTGATCCAATTGATTAATGAGGGTGCGGCAGAGCGTTGTCTTTCCCGTGCCGATTTCGCCGGTGACGACGATGATTCCCTTGCGTTGCTCAATGCCGTAAATCAAATGGGAGAAGGCTTCACTGTGGCGTTTGCTGGCAAAAAAGAAGGCCGGGTCGGAGGTGATATTGAAGGGATATTCTTTTAATTCATAAAAATTCTTGTACACGGCTGCGATTATAACACGCGACCATTTCCTCTACAACAATTTCTTGATATGGTTGGGGCCGTATTTTCTGCGTATTGTGGTGGGTGGAAAAAATGTTCCTCTCAACAATCGTTTTCAGGAAACCCCTTCTCGAAAGACATTTTCATTTTATCTGTGATATAATTTAAGCGTGTTAACCAATACTAATATTAAAATGAACCCCAAAACTAAAAATTTTCCCTTTCGCCTCCTGACCGGTTTTGTCCTTGTCACCTTCAGTTTGTCTTCGGTTTTCCCCAATCCATCCTTTGCCCAGAGCGTGCTCAATCTTCCTATCCCGGGGGTGATGGTTGCCTTGACCCAAGCGTATGTGCCGGTGATTTTAAAAGGTGTCAAAATCTTTCCCGACAATCCTCTGCGGTTTGATTTTATCGTGGACACCGGCGATTCCCATATGGCCGGTGAAGAGCTCAAAGAAGAAAGCCGTAAGCTCATTAAATATTTTCTGGCCAGCTTAACCGTTCCCGAAGAAGACCTCTGGGTAAATTTGTCGCCTTATGAAAAAGACCGTATCCTGCCCGAGAAATTCGGCGTCACGGAAATGGGCAAGGACCTTTTGGCGCAGGACTATCTTTTAAAGCAGCTCACCGCCTCTTTGATCTATCCGGAGGAGAGTTTGGGAAAGGAATTTTGGAATAAGGTCTACAAAAAGGCCTATGAAATATACGGTACCACCAACATCCCCATCAACACCTTTAACAAGGTCTGGATCGTTCCCGACAAAGCGGTGGTTTATCAAAACAAGGACACGGCCTTTGTCGCGGACAGCCATTTGAAGGTCATGCTCGAGCAGGATTATTTAGCCTTAAATAGTAACCTGCGCAACAAAGAAAAAGGCATCGCCCTGCTTGAAGAAGATAAGGTCAAGGGGTTGAGCGATCTTTCTTCAAAAGTCGTCAAAGAGATCATCCTGCCCGAGATCGAAAAGGAGATCAATCACGGCAAGAATTTTGCCCTTTTGCGGCAGATCCACAATTCGCTCATCCTCGCCACCTGGTTTAAAAAGACCTTGAAAGAAAACATCCTCAATAAGGTGTATGTGAATAAAAATAAGGTCAAGGGCGTCGACGTCGCGGACAAAGATATCAAACAGAAGATTTATGGCCAATACCTCGCGGCATATAAAAAGGGCGTGTACGATTATATCAAAACAGATGATGATCAGTACATGAACACCGCCATCGAACGCCGCTACTTCTCCGGCGGAGCGAATTTAAGAGATGTGGCACAGATCATGACGTTTACCGTTGATCCGGCGATGGTCACCATGGCCGGCGAGCCGTTTTCTACGCCAACAACCTTAGAGCCCTGGCGCCCGGACCTGGAGGAGGTTGGGGGGGCGATGGATTTGGCAAGTGTTAAAACAGTAAATACGGACACCCGGTGGAAATCATTTGTGAGTGGTTGGAATTGGGTGAAGGCTGCTGTAGTTATCTGGCGGGAACTTGTCCAAAATCCAGAACAGCCAGATTCTGACTTCCTAAAGAAAGAGGATATCGATATACAGGATGGAGAAGAATACGTTTATGTTGACAAGTGGTCTTTCGGAGTATTACTGCTGAAAAGAAAATATGTCAAAAATTATAAACGAAATACAATAGACATGGTTCCAATCTGTCTTAAATTTTTAAATAGAATGGCACAAGGCAAGTTCTCAAGCATAAAAGAAAAACGGCGATATGCCATGAAAGTATTCTTGGCAAAAATGAATAGGACTTTGTTATTAGGAAAAGATCTGAATACATTTTATGTTCCTCGGTTTTATTCTACGGAAGAGGAAGTAAGGCAAGAAGCCGGCAAGTTTATGATGGGAGATACTGCCTTAAATAATTTGCTTGATTCTCTATATGAGATATTAGAAAAATTTATGAAGTCACCAGATTGGAATCAAAAAAGGAAAGTTCATCTAATAGGAGAATTTTATTATGCCGCGTTAAAGCAGGATGTGTTTCGGGTAGGCAATAATTCATTATTTATGTTTATAGTCAATCGTATGCTTCGTCTGATTGATCTCAATGGTATCTCTCATGATTATTTCGATATGGAAATTAATCGTGATTTTGCTGGTCAATTTACCTTTAGAAAATTTTTTAGTAATTTCGTAAAATCCGTCCAGGCTGCCAATCTCGATGTCGACCTAGCGATGATGGAAGAGACCACCGGCCAGTCCCAAACCCTGTCCGCCGCGTCGGACCAGGCAATGGTAAGTCAAGAGGCCAATGTCAATACCCCCATCGCCGCAGTTCCGGAACAGGTCAATACGCAGCAGCCGCAGTTTGCCCGGGCCGATATCCTCAAAGCTATCGATCTTTATGCTCAGATTTTGCGAGATAAAGAGGATCAAAAGACGTTTCGAGAATTGCTATTTGAAGCAGAAGAATTAGAAAAGTCCCAGAAACATTCAGCGGCCATGACGAAACGGCAGGCGGCAAAAAAATTATTATTAGAGAAAGGTTCCTTTAAAGATTTCCAGAAAGAGCCTAAGGAGGGTATATATCCCGGGGGTTTAGGGCACGACATGTTTGAGATGTTCCCTACTCTTAAAACAATGCATTATATAAATTATCGAAAATTTAGAGTTCCCTCCGAGAGAAAGGATTTAGGCTCCGATAAATTAAGCAAAGATATAGCCGCCTATTTACAACAAAGCATTTATGGAAGATACGTCGAGACTTCTTTACAGCAAGATATTTTGGGGGCTCATTTAAATCCCCTTTATCGTGGGGTCGAGAGCTTTTTGAAAGCAGAGATTGAGGCCCGAGGTGGATCTATTCGAGATGAAGACGTGCATTTAATCTCTGCTCAGTATTACAACGTGTATAAGATCGAATATAAAAATATTTTTGGCGATATAAAAGTTATTTTTTATCATGAACGAGATTTACAAGATCAAGATTTACCGTTTGATGACATTTTGCAGAGCCACTTAAAGGCTAGGAATATTGATCTTTTGGCATTTAAAGCGTATTCAGGAGTTGAAGGTTTGATCTCAAAACAAATTTATGATGGATTAAGAAATAATGGAATTTGTATTTCGGATGATCCCAAGCGGGTAGGACCTGACGCCCCACCACCGAAGCTCCGTTTAACAACCATCACTGAATTTAATAAGAAATTAAAGAAGTTGTCAGAAGGAATAGGGAAAAAGGGTGGTCTTTGGGGAGAAAAAGGGTATCAAAACACATCGAATGATTACGCCTTTAATGTTTATCGTGTGGTTGATTTTGCTGCGATAGATGAGGGGACACTCAAATCCGATATTGCCTCGACTTCGCCGGATGACGCGATGGTGCGGGGGGAAGACCCCAACCAGGACCTTGTCAAAATCACCTTTGAACCGACGAATACGCAAGAACTGGTGGCGGCGTTGGGTTCTGGGCGCCCCATTGGTGATATGAATTCTGACTGGACCTTGATGGAAGGTGATCAGGTCTGGAAACTTTTGAGCAATGTTAAAGACGAAGTGTATGATACCTATGGGAACCGATTGGATCTTAAGGACTTGGATAAAAGCAAAAAAGAGGTCATGCTTTATGAAATTACACTTAAAAACGGCGAGAAGAGCTATGTTTTGATCTTAGACCCAGGCGAATTTTATAAAAATGAAATCCATCGTCGGCGGTGGCAGCAAGAGCTTCCCCTAATCTGGTATGGAATATTGATGGATATTGATCTTTCAATCACTGGTGAAGATCGTATTGTCCCTCCAGAGGTTATTGAATTTTTTCGTGATAAATTACTCAATCGCACTCATATTGGTCTGTCGACTGCCCGCCCTTTTGAGGTCCCACAAATAGATAGTAAAAGGCTATATCCCGATGCTAAAACAGTTATTGATCAAATCAGGGCATCTCTTTCTGCCGATCAGCAATGGGCATTGAACTATTTACATGTTTTTGTTAATGAAAGCGAATCCGGCTTTAATGTTGGGACAAATGAACAGTACGACTTTGGATTTCAGCCTTTGCTGCGGACTGAAAAAGAGACCGAAGAATTTTATCGTGAATTTGGTAGGTTTTTAGTTGAGGAGGGTTTGATTTCATTTTTAGCGAGAGAGTATAGAACTCAAACGGCTATTCATTTGCAAACACGGCCAGGTAACAAGACTGCGGTTAATATGGTATTTGTTCCGGGGGATAAAATAGCGAAGATGCAAACGGACGAGGCTTTTAAGGAAAAATTGTTTCTTAAGCTGAGCGTCTTGCTGGGTTCTGACATTGAGATCAAATGGTATCCGGGTGGGATGGCTGTCTGCACAAAGGGAGTTTCAAAAGTGTATTCCCGAATCAAATTTAGCGAGATTGTTGGCCATGAGAGGTTTCTTGCTTTTGATGATTCTGGCCAAAACAGTGGGCGTCCGTTGATTAATCATTTTGGAGGCAATTCGTTGGATAAAGATGACGGGGAGAATCAAGATGTTGTTTCTATCCCTCGCGTTTTTGGAAAAAGATATGTGGAAGGTTTCCGGACAGCTATAAAACATTTAAAAATTGAGTCTGCTCACAATAATGGGATGGCCTCAAATGTTCCCGGACTAAACCAACCCACGTCCGCCGCGCCGGATGAGGCGATGATCGATACAAAGAAAATCGCTGATGACGGTTTGAGTTTGGATTTACCTGCCGAGGAATTACAGCAGAGAATCAATAAGAGACTGGGGGTGCGAGAAGAATTTGTCCCCATGGATCGTGAATTTGACTCAGGCGAGAAGTCCTCTAAGATGTTTTGGTCCAGAAAAAACTTTGGTTTTCGGAACGGAATGAGTAGTCGAGACAGAATGTTTATTAATACATTAAGTAAGGTTTTAGAAACTGAGATCACAAAAATTCTAAGAGAAAAGATGGATAATGCGGCAGCTAAATTAAAAGCACAAGAGATTGCCAAGACTGCAGTTAATACGCTGGTACGATATTATAGGGGCACATTGGATGTATTTGTTAGGATTGGGCTTTTAAATGAAGAAGAAGAGAGGGCCATTTTATTACGGAAAATATCAAAAGAGAATGAATCTTCAGAGATTAACTTCAGTCATTTAGCCAATAATCTTCTCAAAGAAGATAAGTTTCGAGAAACCTTAAGAACTCAAGGGGTGTCTGAGAGTCGTCTCAAAGTTTTTAGAGAGAGAATGTTCCCGGAATCCTTGATTAAATTGTATAAAGAAATGGATTTTTCTTATAATGAAATTGCCTTAGTGGCAGAACAGGGCGTAGATTTTGTGACATTTCTTACTGAGACTATTAAACCCGGAATCGAGTATTTGCGTTCACAATGGTCTTTATCAGTAGAAATTTCTCGGACATATCTTTCAAAGCGAAGACTTTTCTGGGAATCTCTGAAAGAAAATTCTGCGAGACTCAAACAGTGGATGGCGGAGACAGGATTTACGGATACTGAAACTGTAGATTTATTTTTTAGGCTTCCCAAAGGTCTCGATCTTTTTAATGAGGTGAAGACTAAGGTCAACGAATTGGAGATTTTTGAAGAGGAGATCCAGAGATTGGAATTTGCGCGGAGGATATTTTTTACTAAAGGTAAAAGCGCTGTTGCCTGGCTGGAGAAAGAAATATCTTCAAATGTAAAAGCCGACATCAAGAGAGCGTTTGCAAGTGGTATGTCTGTACGACGAATAGCCTGGGTTCTTGATATGAAAGGGACCAAGGCCTTAAAAGAACAAGGGAAGATTTATTATAATTTTACAGAACTGGGATGGGGAAAAGATCTTATTTTCCAGTTGGTTGAAATCTTTGACGAAGATCTTAAAGAGACCTGGGAGTGGTGGAATCAAAAATCTGATCGTCAGGAAACATTTAATAAGTTATCTGAGAGTATAAGAAAGATTATTCTTAACTTTAAAGATAGGGATGCCAGGCGAACAGATTTGGTAATGATTACCCAAAGATTAGCTCTTTTAATTATGGTAAAAAAAGAGGGGCAGGAGGGACAATTTTTAGATGAAATTCAGGATCGATACGATGATTTTCAAAAGAGAACAATCAGTTTCGCGGAATCCATAATATATTTTTTGGGCTCAGAAAAGAGAACAATTGATGAGACATTGTTGGAATATGATACATTTCATAAATATCTAATTGAAAAAGGGATCCCTCCCACATATGCAAGAACCATCCTGATAACTCATCAAGAGAAAAAGTGGATTACACGAGGGGTAACGTGGTGTGAAACGATTGCTCAACGGTTTCATGTCCCCCCTAAATTAGTATTTGAGTTGCTTTTTCGGAGGAGTCAAAGTAAAGCTGAAAGTGCTATTTTTTCGTTACTCAAAGCCCTTGTCCTGGCTCAATCTCTTGGTGGGCTTAAGAGTCCACACAAAAGTTATATAACAATAACCCCGCAGCAGGCGTGGATAAAAATTTATCGTAAAGAGGATCCGGTTGAATGGGTCAAGGATAGGTTAAAAAAACAAAATATTGAGCAACAAAGAATAGATAATATGTTGAGTAAAATTGAGGAGCTGGGGATAGACGGCATTAAATTTGATACCGTGTTAAAAGAAGACGCCGATAAGGCGATGGTACGAGGGGAAAGCGACCAGGCCCAGCTCAACGCGTCCGCGTCCGATGAGGAAAGTAAAACCTGGCGAGCAAGAGATAGTGTTCGGGAAATATCCAGTGGCCAGGAAGGGGAGATTATTAATTTCGCAACGGTTGCCAAGCTTGGTAAAGAGTTTAATGTTCCCGCTGTTGGGATAAGATTTAAAAAGACCGGGAGTGTCGAATATTTCCCCCTTGCAACCGCAGCAACGCTGCTAGAAAATTTGACGCGAGGGGGAAATCCTCCATTGACTCAAGACAAAATCCCGTTAAAAACTTTTCCAGAACTACTACAGAATGTTGACGACATTATTAATCGGGTAGATTCTTTGATCAGGTCACTTACGGATAGAAACAGGGAAAAGGTTGCTGAATCACTTCATGTCTTGGAAGATGAAATGGAAGTGATTCTTAAACGGTTGATTGATATTGATTCCCATGAATCTTTTTCCGGTAAAGAAGAATCGCAATTTTTAAAGAGTCTAATGGACATAATCCTGACTTTCCCAAGAAAATTTCAATTAGATCAGGAGAGGTGGGTGATCTGGCAAGAATCTGATGAGGACAAATCCTTAGGCGTTTCCAGAATTGCTCAAGAGGTCTTAGAAAGGAAGATCACAGGATATCCCGATCCCATACCACCTTACATAGAACAAGCACATAAAGCAAGGTTATGGAAGATTCTGCAGACTTATGTTCATCAACAAATCGATTTTAGAAAGTTTTCCTTGGGAATTCTGACGGTCATAGAGCCATTCAAAAAATTGGGGGATATAAAAAAGTTATTAAGCAAAATAGGTGATGAAATTGCCATTTCCGTCATCCAAACGGCTGACACAGACCCCTTGCTTGTATTGGGGTCAATGCATGAGTCGATATCTGATCACCTATTCGGGAAATTTAGCAAAAATATGTGCCATACGCATAATACTCAGCCAATAAAAGTGAGCCTAGAGGATACTAAAAACGCGATTATTTACGCAGAAATAAGAGTGCTTCAAATTATTCTCGCCGTTGATCGAGAATCCAAAAGTATCGAATTAGCCTATTATTCTCTTGAGTCAAAGGAATGGATATACCTGCGTGATTTTACTCCAGCGGGGCAGAGGGCGATTGCTAAAAAATTACGAGAATTTTCACTTCTTGATCAGGCGATGATAGAAAAGCCGGCTGGACAGGAAGAGGCCCTTCCCCGATTTGCCGATCCAAAAGCAAAAAGGGGCGGTATTGACCTTAACCCCAACAACGTTGACTTAGAGATCAAAGGCGGGGAAATGGATGTCCCCATGCCCGCGTTCGACCCCGCGCAATTAGAAACCATGCCCATTGAAGGTTTTTATCCGGTGATCTACAACATTATCCCGGTGACAAACCTGCCGTTGTTATTAGGAACGTCTAAAGATGGGGAGAGTCAGCCCGCCGATTCCGCGCAAGAAAAGGACAAATCTCCGGGAATATCCTTTCAGAAATCTCCCGCCGTCAAAGAACCGGAATACGCGCTGGCGGATGCGGACTAAAAATAATTTTTATTTCTAAAACAATTGTGATATTCTTAAAACGTAAAACGATTATTAGATCGATAAAATAAGGAGGCTGTCAATGAGTACTGTAACGATCTCACCAAAATTTCAGGTGGTAATTCCTTTAGAAATTCGTAAGGTTTTTGAGATTCATCCTGGGGAAAAAATGCAGATGGTCCCTTACGGGAATCGAATTGAATTGATCCCCGTTAAGAAACTAAAGAAGATGAGAGGGTTTCTTCGTGGAATAAATATCGTAGTTAAGCGTGAGGGTGATCGGCTGTGAATTTAGTGGATTCTTCTGGATGGCTTGAGTACTTTGCCGATGGAAAAAATGCCAAATTTTTTGCCCCTGCCTTAGAAGATATCGAGAATTTAATTATTCCAACTATTTGTCTTTTGGAAGTATTTAAACGGATTCTTCAACAACGCACCGAAGATGAAGCATTAAGGGCCGTTGCCACCATGCAGCAAGGCAATGTCGTTACACTCGATGTTCCCATCTCGTTAGTTGCGGCAAAATTGAGCTATGATTTAAAACTTCCTCTTGCTGACAGTGTTATCCTGGCGACGGCCAGAGCATTTGATGCTGTTATCTGGACACAGGATGCTGATTTTAAAGGAATAACCGGCGTAAAATTCATTGAACATAAAATGGGAAGTTAAGTCCGCAAAAATTGCTTATCTAGAAATTTTTCCTGGACCTCAATGACCGTCGGTCGGCCATGGGGGCAGGTAAAGGGGTCATGACAACTGAGGAGTTCTTTCAGTTGATGATCGGCTTCTCGCGGGTTCATTTTATCGCCGGTCATTACCGATTGCCGGCAGGCGCGGGTGGCGAGGTTGTCGTAATCAAAACGGGAAGGATTCCCCGCAGATAAAATCTGGCGGACAATCAATTCAGGATTTTCCATCAGCCGGGGATAAGCGTGCAGCGCGAGCGTTTCTTTATCCCATGGGCCGGCGGCAATGTTCATCTCGGATAATTTTTCCTGGGCCTCCGATAGGCTCAGCATCTCCTGGGCCGAGAGTTTCATTAAAAAGGGGCTCAACAAATTTTGGACTTCCACCTGATTGGCTTCAATCTGCCGGCGTAATTTTTCAAAGTTGATTCTCTCCTGGGCCGCGTGCTGGTCCACGGCCAGAATAGAATTCCCCGATTCAAATAACAGATATTTCTTGATAAAAACGCCAATGAAACGGGCGCAGGCGAGTTTGTCCCGGAGATTTTTTGATGACTGACCAAATAAAGTTTCTTGAGATTCCAGCCGGTTTTTTACGGGAACAAAGGCAGTCTCGGGGAAAGCTGTTTCGACGGGTGATTCAAAGGGCAAGAATTCTTTTTTTTCGATTGCTCCGACAAAAAGTGAGGGAAGGCCCGAGGGTGAAAGGGGCTGTGGGATTTTTTCTTGAACACGTCTGGCCTGGCCTGCGCGCATGAGGGTTTGTTCACACAAGGACCGGATGAGCGCGGCCAGATTGTTTTCATCCTTGATCTTGACTTCCCGTTTGGTCGGATGGACATTGACGTCCACGTCAGAAGCCGGGACGTTGAGAAAGACCGCGAAAAACGGGGAGACTTCCGGCGGAAAGATTAGCCGGTAGATTTGATTGAGGTGAAAACTGACAGCCCGGTTCTGCACGGGCCGGTTGTTGACGAATACAAACTGCATGTCTTTTCTGGCGCGTTGAATATTAATATTGCCTAAAGCTAAATGGACTGATAGGTTTTCGTTGGGGAAGTCGCGTTTGACTTCGGTGATATCCTCGCTTTTGAGATGCAGAGATTGGGATAGGCGTTCCAAAAGGGTTGGGGTGCCAGCAAGGTCGAGTAAAGTTTTTTGGGAATGTGTTATCGAAAATTGGCAATCCGGGTGACCAATCGTATAGGGAATAAAGGTGTTGAGAATTTGTGTCAATTCCGCGGAGTCGGTTTTAAGAAATTTTCTGCGGGCGGGTGTGTTAAAGAATAATTCTTTGATCTCAATTTCGGTGCCGGTGGGCATGTTGACCGGTTTAAGATTCAGTCTTTTGCCGCCGCGTAAACGGATTTCCCAGCCGGTATCGGCATTCTTTGTTTTGCTGCGCAAGGTCAGATCGCTGATGGCCGTGATACTGTAAAGCGCCTCACCGCGAAAACCTAAGGAATCAATGGTATAAAGGTCATCAATTTGAGAAATTTTGCTGGTGGCGTGTCTTTGGAAAATGTTTTCGATGTCATCGGCCTCAATGCCGTGTCCGGTGTCCTTGATGTGGATGAGGGTCTTTCCGGCGCCTTTTAAATGGACTTCAATGCTTTGAGCGCCCGCGTCAATAGAATTCTCCATCAATTCTTTGACGACCGAGGCCGGCCGTTCGACAACCTCACCGGCGGCAATCTTGCTGACAATGTCAGCCGATAGGACGCGGACATTACCCATTTTGGGAAAGCAGCTCCTTCCATTCATGGATTTTTTCAAGGGCATTGAGCGGCGTAATGGAGTTGACGTCCATGGCCTTGAGGACGGATTTGATTTTTTCCATGGTGGGGTCGGATTTTGAGGAAAACAAGGGCAGTTGAATTTCTTTCGACGGACGATTGCGGATTTTATCTTGAAGACTTCCGAAAACCTCCAATTGCGATAAGATTTGTTTGGAACGGTCAATAACGCAATCAGGGATGCCGGCCAGCTTGGCCACGTAAATGCCGTAACTGTCATCGGTGCTGCCGGGAGTGATTTTATGGAGGAAAATAATTTCATCCTGCCATTCTTTGACGGCGACATTGAAATTTTTGATCCCCGTGTACTCATCGGCTAAAGCGGTTAATTCATGGAAGTGTGTGGCGAAAAGTGTCCGCGCCTTTTGCTTGTGAAGATATTCGGCCAACGCCCAGGCCAGACTTAATCCGTCGAAAGTGCTCGTCCCCCGGCCGATTTCATCGAGGATGACCAGGCTGCGCGGCGAAAGGTTGTTCAGGATGTCCGCGGCCTCGTTCATCTCCACCATAAAGGTACTTTGTCCCTTGGTGATCTGGTCTTGCGCGCCGATGCGCGTGAAAATTTTATCGACCAAGCCGATGCGGGCGGATTTTGCCGGGATAAAACTTCCGATCTGCGCCATGATGGTCAGTATCGCAATCTGACGGATATAAGTGGATTTGCCAGCCATGTTCGGGCCGGTCAGGATAATCAGATGATTTTCATCACAATCCAAGAGTGTGTCGTTGGGCACAAATGGTTCGCTGATGGCCTCTTCAACTACCGGATGGCGACCGTCTTTGATAATTATTCCGGTGTCTTCGGTTATCTGCGGGGCCACATAGCCGGGGCGGTTGGCCAGAAGGCTGAAAGCATGCAAAACATCAAGGGTGGCAATCTGCGAGCTGAAGGTATGGAGCGCGGCCGATTCATCGAGGATGGTCTTTTGAATGCCGCTGAGGATTTGCTGCTCGAGTTTTAATATCTTGTTTTCCGCCGTGAGGATTTTTTCTTCGAATTCTTTTAACTGCGGCGTGATAAACCGCTCGGCATTGACCAAGGTCTGTTTCCGGATATAGTCGGCCGGGACCTGCGCCAGATTGGCCCTGGTCACCTCAATGTAATAGCCGAAGACCTGATTGTAGCCGATCTTCAGGGAATTGATTTTTGTGCGTGCGATTTCTTGTTCTTGCAAGTTTTTTAACCATTGACGACCGTTTTCTTGGATTTCGCGTAGAGTATCCAACTCTCTATCATAACCCGGCCGGATAATTTTTCCCTCGGAGTTGGACAGAGGGATGTCGGGATTGATGGCCGAGAGCAACAGTTCACGCAGTTGCGGAATATCATCGATAATGAAAAAGGAATTCCGTCCGCTTAGCGATTGAATAGCCTTCTGGATCTGGGGAAGGCTTTCCAGGGAATGGCGTAAGGCCAAAAAGTCACGGGCTGAAGTGTACCCACAACTCAAACGCGATAGATTTTTTTCGATGTCGGGAATAAAACGTAACAAATGGCTTAAGTCCTGCTGGATATTGCGGTTCTTTTTAAGCAAAGCCACGGCTTCCTGCCGGCGGTTGATGACCCCGGGACTTTTGAGCGGATGATACACCCAGGCGCGCAACTGGCGTTTGCCTAAAGCGGTCACGGTATAATCCAGAGTCTTGATAAGACTTTCTAATTCCAGGCCGTAATGGGCGGCCGGGGAGATAAAAACAAAATCGGAATCCGCGTACAAACGGATTTTATCAATATGGCGCAGCGGCTGGCGGTTCATTTGTTTTAAATATTCCAACAAAGCCCCGGCGCTGGAAATGGCGGAAGGCAGCTCCTCGATGCCGAAACCTCTTAAGCTCTGCGTGTGAAAATGCTCGCACAGCGATTTTTTGGCGATATCGGGATTAAAACACCAATCCTCGTGGGGGCTGAGCATGATGGACTTTGCTTTCAGTAAAGGATGTTTAAAAATTTCTTTAACGGCGCTGGCTTCATTGGTCGGAAAGATGCATTCATAAATCGGCAGTTTGGAGATGATTTCAATGATTTTGATTTTATCAGTGTATTGATTGGCCTCGATGGTACCGCGGGTGACATCGGTAAAGGCCAGGCCGACGGAATGTTTATTCTGGCTTAGGCAAAGGATGTAACGGTTTTGGGCGTTGTTATCATCAATAAAGGTCCCGGAGGTGATCACCCGAATGACTTCGCGTTTAACGAGGCCTTGGGCTTGCGCGGGGTCTTCGGTTTGTTCGCAAATGGCAATTTTTAATCCAGCCTTAACCAGTTTGGCGATGTAGGAATCGGCCGCGTGGTAGGGGATGCCGCACATGGGGATCTTTCCCGAACGGCCCTGACCGCGGGAGGTTAAGACGACATCGAGGATCCCCGAGGCTTTCTGGGCGTCAGCGTAAAACATTTCGTAGAAGTCACCGAGGCGAAAGAAGAGGATGCAGTCCTGGTGCAGGGATTTGATGCTTTGGTATTGCCGGAGCATGGGGGTGATGTCTTCCATGGTTTTCTTTTATACCATAAAGTTAAATGTTATAAAAGGATTAAAGCATCAAAGGATCAAAGGATTAAAGGGTTTGGTGATTAGTTTAAGGGGGGAAAGTTTGTTCTTCTTTAAATCTTTAATCCTTCAATCTTATCCGCATACTTTCTTCAATTTTTTCCAAGGTTCAATTGCAAAGAGTAATGATTTTATGTAGAATGACCACAGTACACTTATTAATCGTATATCCTTGACCCTAAACCCTTGCAAAAGATAATAACTCTATTTGAATCCGTTGGTCTGTGGACAAAGAATTATTTTTTTGTCATGGTGGAATTTGTCAAATTGTCATCGGAAATCCTCTACTGGGTCATCGCCGGACCTTTCCGAGGCAAGCCTGTCAACCACGCGCATGTCTTTGAGCAAATGGTTTTCATGGGGGCTAAATCCATCGGGATCGTTTTCTTTGTCACGTTTTTTACCGGCGTGGTTTTGGCCATGCAAAGTGCCTATCAATTGTCCCAATTCGGGGCGACGATTTATGTGGCCAGTCTGGTGAGTGTGTCGCTTTGTCGGGAGCTGGGGCCGGTCTTGACCGCTTTGGTGATTGCCGGAAGAATCGGCGCGGCGATTACCGCCGAAATTGGGTCCATGAAAGTTTCGGAACAGATTGAGGCTTTGGAGACCATGGCGATCAATCCTATCCGGTATCTGATGGTCCCAAAATTATTGTCCCTTCTGGTGATGCTACCATGCCTGACGGTGATTGGCGACTATTCCGGCATGGCCGGCGGGTATTTGGTCGGTGTTTTTAATTTGAAAATCAATTCCACGCTTTACATCCAAACCTCGATGAAGTTTCTGGATTTGAAAGACATTTATACGGGTTTGTCGAAATCATTTGTCTTTGCCGCGATCATCGCTTTGGTCGGATGTTATCAGGGGATCAAGACCAAAGGCGGCGCCGTGGGGGTGGGGCAGGCCACCACGCGTAGTGTGGTCGTGAGTTTTATTTTGATCATTGTTGCCGATTGTATCTTAACCGGGGTTTATTACTTTTCGAATATGTAGACCCATGCCTCAAAAAAACATTACCATTTCCATTAAGAATTTACATAAATCCTTCGGGGATAGAAAAGTCCTCGATGGGATCAATATGGACATTTACGCCGGCGAGACTTTTGTCATTATGGGGCCGTCGGGCTGCGGCAAGAGTACGCTCTTGCGGCATTTGATTGGGGCGCTCAGGCCCGACTCGGGACAGGTTTTTTTCGGCGATAAAGATTTGGCTTCACTGTCCGAGGTCCAAAAGGACCAAATCCGCAAGAAGTTCGGGATGTCGTTTCAGTCGTCGGCCTTGTTGGATTCCTTGAGCGTTGAAGACAATGTCAGCTTGCCTTTAAAAGAACACACCCATTTGGACCCGAATATCATTTCGATCATCGTCAAAATGAAATTAGCCCTCGTGGGCTTGCGCGGGGTGGAACGGCTGATGACCAGCATGCTCTCCGGGGGGATGCGAAAACGCGTTGGTCTGGCGCGGGCCATCGCCATGGACCCGGAAATTGTTTTTTATGATGAACCCACCGCCGGCCTGGATCCGGTGATGTCCGCCGTGATTGATCATCTTATTTTAGATTTAAGTAAAAAACTTCTGATCACCTCCGTTGTGGTCACGCATGACATGAACAGTGTTTTTCGCATTGCCGACAGAGTCGCCATGCTTCATTTAGGTAAGGTTTTGGAGGTCGGTACTCCGGAAGAAATCAGGAATTCTAAGAATAAAATTGTTCAACAATTTATCAAAGGCGAAACGGAAGGGCCGATGAATATCATTGATAAGGATGACCACCCGGTGGCGGAGGTAACGGAGTGAGTTTTGACATTAGGCATTAATAATTTATTTGGATTTTGTCACTGGTCATTTGATATTATGTCAGGGAATTATTACATCTAAAAAGGGGAGTGCGATGAAAATAAACAATGAGACAAAGATCGGGATTCTGGTGGTGGGGGTCATCATCTTGCTTTTGACGTTAACGATCAAGGCCGGGGATTTTCATTTCATTGAGAAGGGTTATCCCATGAAGGTGCACCTTCGCCAGATCGACGGCGTTGAAATCAACGCCCCGGTGCGCTTTAACGGTCTGGAAATGGGACAGGTCAAGGACATTCATATCCTTTATGGGGAAGAGACTCTCATGGAATTGACGTTATGGCTGAAGGATTCCGTGCGGCTTCGACAGGGCGCTAAGGTCCATGTCAAGAACATGGGATTGATGGGAGAAAAATATATCGGGATATCCGATGGCGACAAAGGCGCGCCGTTTCTGGAATCGGGGGCCGTTATTGTCGGTGAGGATCCGGTGGATTTCGAAAAACTTTTGGCCAAAGGCGATGAGATCGGCACGAACTTAAAGGAAATCTCGGCGAATATCAATGAACGTTTAAAGGTCAATAGTCAGGCCATTGATGAGATTATCGTCAATCTTAATAAATCCACCAACCACATCGCCTCCATCAGCGAGAATGTTGATGAACGTCTGGCGGTCAATCGTTTGGCGATTGATGACACGGTGGCGAATTTGAATTCCACCAGTAAGAATCTAACGGAATTAAGCGAAGATTTGAAGCTTAATCCCTGGAAACTTTTGTATAGAGAAAAAAAGAAAACAACCCAAAAATAACGCTTGATTTTGTCCGGTATTTGTCTAAAATGCCCACGGGTTAAGAGATTCTGTTTAACAATTTTTAATGAGGAGAAATATAAAATGATGTTTGGAGTACAAACAAAAAAATCGACAGCAGATTCTTTAGGATTAGAGAAAGTCGGCATTGGTCAATGGACAGAGATTGTTCGCAATCCTTCGTACGACGAAATATTTAAATTGGAAACCGACTCGTCCTTGCAAGGATTTGAACGCGGGGTCGTGACCAATCTCGGCGCGGTGAATGTCGATACGGGAAAATACACTGGCCGCTCGCCGCAGGATAAATATATTGTGGAAGAACCCAGCTCCAAAGACACGGTCTGGTGGGCTGACGGCACTTCCTCCGGTCCGGATAATAAAAAACTTTCTCAAGCGGCCTGGAATCATTTAAAAGACATTGCCGTCAAACAGTTATCCGGCAAGAAACTTTTCGTGATGGATGGTTTTTGCGGGACCAATAAAGAGACCCGTATCTGCGTGCGGCTGGTGACCGAAGTGGCTTGGATGGCGCATTTTTTTAAGAACATGTTTATCCGTCCGACCGAGGCCGAGTTAAAAGAGTTCATCCCCGACTGGACCATCCTTAATGCCTGTAAAGCTGTCTGCCCCGATTTTCAAAAATATGGAATGCGGTCCGAGGTTTTTGTGGCCTTTCATATTAAGGAACGGATGACGGTTATCGGCGGCACCTGGTACGGCGGCGAAATTAAAAAGGGAATCTTTTCGATTATGAATTATTTTTTACCGTTAACAGGTATCGGTTCGTTTCATTGTTCCGCCAATATGGGCAAAGCCGGCGACACGGCCTTGTTTTTCGGCCTTTCCGGAACGGGAAAAACGACCCTTTCGGTTGATCCGAAACGTCAATTGATTGGTGATGATGAACATGGTTGGGACAAGGAAGGGATATTTAATTTTGAGGGAGGGTGTTACGCTAAATGCATTAATCTCTCCGTCGAAAAAGAACCGGACATCTACCGGGCCATTCGCCGCGATGCCTTGCTCGAGAATCTCGATGTGGACAGCTCCGGCAAGATTGATTTCAATTCCAAGAAGAAAACCGAAAATACCCGCGTTTCCTATCCGATTTATCACATCAATAATATTGTCAAACCCGTTTCCAAAGGTCGACATCCGGACAAAATTATTTTCCTGGCCTGTGACGCTTTCGGCGTTTTGCCGCCCGTGGCCAAACTTAATCAGACTCAGGCCATGTATCATTATTTAAGCGGTTATACGGCCAAGGTCGCTGGGACCGAATTAGGTGTCACCGAACCCAAGGCAACATTTTCCGCGTGTTTCGGCAAGGCCTTTTTGATGGTTCATCCGACAAAGTATGCGGATATCTTAGGCCAAAAAATTGCGCAGCATCATTCGAGTGCGTATCTCGTCAATACCGGCTGGGTCGGTGGCCAGTACGGGGTGGGACAGAGGATGTCGCTTCCGGCTACCCGCGCGATCATTGACGCTATTCTGGACGGCTCTTTGGACAGCTCTGAGTTTGAAGAGATGCCGGTTTTTAATTTTAAAATTCCCAAAGCCGTCAAAGGCGTTGATGCCAATATTTTAAATCCACGCAATACCTGGGGCAATAAAGAAGAGTACGACGCGACCTTAAAGAAATTGGGGCAGATGTTTATCGATAACTTTAAGAAATTTACCGATACCCCGAAGGGGAAAGAGTTATTAGCGGGCGGCCCGTCTCTTTGAGAATTATATAGGAGACGGCAGTCCTGCTACCTTGAAATGTTTATAGATGAAGCAGAGCGGCCCAGCACTTTAAAAATATCTTAGCATGGCGAAGAAAGATAAAAAGACCGGCACTAAGAATATCAATATCTCTAAACCAGTAGCCACCGCCCTGGTTATTCTCTCTTGCATTGTCGCTGTCCAGATCGCCACGTTCGTCCTCAGTTATTTGCGGGGGACTCCCGCCGCAAAATCTGTTTTGGCCCGCACCAAGGGAAATTCCAAGGCCGATTTTAAAGTAACTGAGTACATTGATTTTCAATGTCCGGCCTGCGCCCGCGGCGCTAAAACTCTTCATGAGATTACCGTGAAATATCCAACCAAGATTTATCTGGAAATGAAATATTTTCCTTTAGACCAATCGCATCAGCACGCCATGATATCCGCTTTATATGCCGAGTGCGTGGCCAGGCAGGATAAATTCTGGATGTTCGTCGATCTTCTTTTGGAAAAGCAAAATTTGTGGGCACAGCTGACCAATGCCGAACCGATGTTTCGGGAGATAGCCCAAGCTATCCAAGTGGATTCAGACAAGTTGAACAGTTGTTTAATGGATAAAGGGGTGGAGGAAACTATATTCAAGGAAAGAGATTTTGGAAAAGCGTTGGGGATAAAATCGACACCCACGTATTTTATCAATGGCAAAATGGTCGTGGGAACCAAGTCCTTGCAAGAAGAATTGGATAAACACTTTGGCGTATCGGTAGATGTGCCAGGAGGGACGAGCCATTAAAGTATTTTTCATTTTAAGAGTTCTTATTGGCGGACTTTTTATTGTTTCCGGATTTGAGAAACTGGTAAGTTCTTATCAAAATTTCTTGTATGTGGTCCAGGGTTATGATTTAGGAAATCCGTTTTTAGAAAAGCTGACGGCGTGGGTGGTCCCCTGGGTGGAAGTATTCTTAGGAGCCTTTTTGGTGTTGGGACTGTGGCTGCCTTTGGCCTTACGGTTGACTTGGGTTTTAACAATAGCTTTTATAACCGTGGTTGCTCAAGCCATCGTTCGGGAATTACCCTTAGAAGAATGCGGATGTTTTGGCCAACTGCTGTCAATTCCGCCCCGCGGGATCATTATCTTTGACACGCTCATGTTGATTACCTTGGCGGTTTTGATTGTCTATATCTCAAAAACTTCCTATATGAGTTTAGATCGGTATTATCTTCACAAAAAATAAGTCTTCAGAGAAGAGACAAGGGAGCTAAGGTATGCGACGGCTATTTCTATTACTAATGCTTCTTTTGTCACTGACTTCGGCAGTTGCTTTCAGTGAAGACCTTATCAAAACTTTAAATGTTAGTGGGAAGTTTTACAGCGCCAATCCCGGCGCCCTGTCCAAAGATATCGACACGTTTTTAAATTCCGCGCAAGTCGAACCATCCGCGCAAAAAATTCCGATACTCATTGTCCCTCATGCCGGATATTTTTATTCGGGAGAAGTGGCCGCTTATGGCTATAAAGCAGCCAGTTTAGGCGGATATAAAACCATTGTCGTGATTGGCCCTAGTCATTTTTACAATATCGATGGCGTGTCGATTTGGCGGGAAGGCGCTTTTGAGACCCCTTTAGGACGCGTTGAAGTCGACCGTGATTTTACCGCTAAGCTTTTGGACGCCAATGAGCGGTTTCGCTTTGAGCCCAAAGCCTTTGACAAAGAACATTCCGTTGAAGTGCAGTTACCGTTTTTACAGAAAACCTTTAAAGATTTTAAGATCGTTCCGATTTTGATGAGCGCCCAGAGATTTGAAGATTGCCAGGCCTTGGCTGTGGCTTTGCATAAGGCCAGCGGAGGCAGGGACGATGTTTTGATTGTTGTCAGCACGGACATGTCGCATTATTATGACAGCCAAACCGCTGAGAGAATGGATCAAGGGACATTGGAGAGCATCGTCAGTCTTGGGGCGCGGGACATCTGGGATTCGAATCTAAAGCGGACAAAGGAAATGTGTGGTTTCCCGGGCGTGGCGACCGGGCTTTTATACGCCCAATTAAAAGATTTAAGGAATGTTAAGGTTTTGAAGTACGCGCATTCTGGACATGTCACCGGCGATTTATCCGGAGTGGTTGGATACGCGGCGATTTCATTTCAAGAGGGCGATAAGGAGGATAGACCCATGTCAGAAGAAGTTTCGACATTAAATCCCCAACAAAAAAAAGAATTGTTGCGGTTAGCCAGAGAAACGATTTTAGCCTATATCGGTGAAGGAAAGACCATTGACTTTCCTAAAAATGATCCGCGGTTTTTAATTAAAGAAGGGGCCTTTGTGACGCTTCATGAAAAAGGAGAATTGCGCGGCTGTATCGGGCATATTGTGGCCGATGTGCCGCTGTCGCAGACGGTGCGGGATATGGCCATTGCCTCAGCGACACAAGATTATCGTTTTCCAAAAGTCACGAAAGAAGAAATAGCTGGTATTGACATTGAGATCTCCGTTCTGACAAAGCCGCGGCGTATTACCGATGTGCAAGAAATTGTCCCTGGTGTTCACGGCGTTATTATTAGTCAGGGTCATCGCCATGGTGTTTTCTTGCCCCAGGTAGCGACCGAATATGGCTGGTCCAGGGAGGAACTTTTGACGAATCTCTGCGCGCATAAAGCCGGTTTACCGCCGGATGCCTGGAAAGACCCCAAAACCACTGTTGAAATTTTCACGGCCAATGTTTTTTCCGAAAAAGAATTTTCTCAACCATAATCAAAAAAGAACAGTCATTTCAGTCTTTGTTGTTATTTGGCTGTTTATTTTTTATTATGAATCGAGCCGGCATTTTTTTCTGAATCCTTTCTTTGGACGAGAATTTCCAAAAATCAAATTCCTTTTTCCTCCCGCCGGCTGGATCATGTTCTTTAACGTGGATGAAGGTTATGGCGGGGCCGAGGTCTACGGTATTAAAGACGGCCAGCGGTATTTCATTAACCCCCACGATATTTTGGAAACCAAGGCCGTCGGTTACGATAATATTCACCGTAACGTTTTAAGTGAAATGTTATCATCTTATCATGGTCCGTCATTTTGCCGGTTTTTAAGACGGAAATTCCCGGGATACGAGCAATTCGAGGTGGTCGCCGTGTTTTATCCTGATGTCACCGAAACTCCAAAGAAAAAACTTTATCGGACGGTTTATGTATGCGAATAAGGCTAAAGTCATTGCGAGGACCATGTCCCGAAAGGGACAAGGGACGAAGCAATCTTTTTTTTGAGATTGCTTTGCGCCTTCGGCACTCGCAATGACGATTAAGTGGTGGGCCAGAGCCTTCCTTGAACTCAGGCCATCGATTGGCCTTTCTTTTTTTAGGATTTTCATGGCTCTTACCGTTGGACTCCATGTCCTCCCATCCTTTTTTCATCTACAAGACAATTATCTCAGCACGGCCTTTAAGACGGTCAATCTGAGCTTTTTCACCCCCGGAGCCATCGAGTTAGTTCAAAAAAGTCCTGATAGCGTTGTGTGTTTTTTTGTGATCTTCTTTTGTGTGACGTGGTTTTTCTTTTTGATCGGACTTTTTTCTCAACTCAGTTGTATTTTGATGGCTGTATGCTGTTATTATTTTTATGCCCTCAATGCCTTTCATATTGGAACGCTGTCCTGGGACATTTTGCTGGTGACTTTATTTTTGATGTGTTTGACTCCGTATCATGGCGATTATTTTTCCGTTGATGCATTGCGAAGCGGGCAGATAGATAGTTTTAAACGATTGCGGCCATTTTTTTTGCAGCGGCTATTGCAGATTCAAATCGCCTCAACTTATTTTTTTACCGCCTTTCACAAAATTACGGCCAGCGGCAACTGGCTGACGGACAACCCGATGTATTATCTCCTCAATTATCCACCGGAAGGGGTGGTCAAACAGTTTATCTTTCGGGAATTTTTTGTCGCCAGACCGGAACTTTGCTATGTCATCGGGGTGACCATTATTGTTTGCGAAATTTTACTGCCATTTTTATTGTTTATCTCTAAGACGCGGCTATGGGCAATGGGCCTGGGGATTTTCTTTCACGTGGTCTTAGTGTCGACCTTTCATGTTCCGACGATATTCTTTTTTCTCTTTCCCCCACAATTACTGTTGTTTATCAACCCGAAAGATATTGTCCAATGGCTAGAGAAGAAAAAAAGTCAGTCCCAAAATCAGGGGCAGGCACAGGTCATTTATGATGGCCACTGTCAATTCTGCAGGACCAGCATTAATATCCTTCTGACCATGGATTTATTCGGTTATTTAAAACCGGTGAATTATCATACGATTGAAAACGTCAAGACCTTGCATCCGAATCTAACGAAAGAACTTTGTCATAGCCAGTTACATTTAATTGAGCCGGATGGGACTTTAAGCGGCGGTTTTTTTATTTTCCGTCGTCTTTGTTTTAGACTCCCCATGATGTATCCGTTTATCTTTGTCTTTTATTTTCCCGGTTCAGGAATAGTCGGTCCTTTGGTATATCGATGGGTGGCCAAGAACCGGTATCTTTTTCATCGGGCTAAAGTTTGCCGTGACAATGCCTGTTTTCGGTGACATGTACGTGGGAGAGAATCAAGAAATTAAGACTTTAAATCAAATAAAAGAATGTGTTATACTGAAGACGCTTGATAAAAATTGCCGGGGATAGAGAGGCAAGATTTCTTGAAAGAAAACGCTGGAACTATTTTAAGGAGGGGAGGATGATAAACGCCATGAAACGGAAGCTTTTTTTAAATATCAATCGATTTCAAAGACCGATTTTGTATCTGACTGTCGCGGCGACGTTCGTTACCATTGTGATCCTGTCTATTTGTGTTTCCTTCCTTTCTTATGATATCGCCAATATGATTATCACTTCCACCAAGGAAATCCCAACGACAAAGCTGGCTGTGTCTTTTGTGCTTATGATTCTTCCTTTAAGCTATCTTGCGATTATTTACTTTTCCTTGAGGATTTCCAATAAGTTGGTCGGTTCCATGGAACGCATTCTCAAAGAACTCGACGAAATCATTGAGAAAAGAGAGAAGAAGCACCTCACCGTCCGCAAAGGCGACGATCTGGTTCAAGAACTTTTGAAGAGAATTAATCTTCTGATCGATAAGATGAATTGAGCATCGGGAGGCCCAAGGCCGCTATTTGATGTTACTCCGATATCTCCAGAAAAAAATATTTTGGTCCCTTGTCCTGTCCTTGTTCATCCCGGCCCAATCCGTTTTTGCGACCCCTCCCAAGGAGATCAAATTGAATTATGATAAGGACAAGAACGTTTTGATTGTTGAGATTACCCATATTACCAGGGACAGGACGGAACATTATATCCGAAAGATTCTTGTCTACAGTGTAGGAAAGTGTAAAACTTTCCTAACTGCTGAAAATTCTTTTCCTACACAGCAAAGAAGATATGACGCCCCAACTTACCTTAAAGAGCCATTAGAGGAAGTTGGGACAGTCCCAGCTTCCTCTTTTAATGACATTAAGGAAAGCTGGGACGACCGCAGGGAGGAATTTTCTTGTAAGAATCAAGAGGAACCCATTTCCTTTTTTTTTGTCGACCAAGCGACATCGACCGGATTGACGGTGGAGATCCCGATAGTTTTGGTTCAGGGGGATACTGTTCGCGTTAAGGCCGTTTGTAATGAGGCCGGATTCAAAGAAGAAGCCACCATCGTCCCCTGAGAAAAGTTGGTTGTTCTCTATTTTTGAATTTTATGCATTCACCCGGACCTGTAGTCGCTTATGCCAAGATTGATTTTTACCAGTATTTTACTTTCGGCTTTATTGTTGGGAGCGATCGTTTACTTTGGTTATGTCGTTGGCTTTGCCCCGCAGATTAATCTGAAGAGACAAACTTTTTTTACGGATAAGGTTTATTCTACTAGTAAAAGACAAAGGATTTTTTTTGATACCGCAACGCAATCCCAAGAGGTCGCGGAGACCTTAAAAGAACAGATCGCCACCGAGACGGCTCGAGGGTTAGAGAAGAGTTCGCAAACGAAAATTTTTTTTAGAAAAGACATGGGAATTCCCGAGGCGTTTATTCCTCCTTATGAAAATATTAATCAAAAAATGGAAATGTATGATCGGCGGTTGAGATCTCAAAAATTCCGCGATCAAGCTTTAATAAGGATTGACGATCAAATAGAGGCTGAAGCGCTTCAACTTGATCCGATCAATCCCTTTCCACTTCGTTTAAATAGGCAGATGACGATGATTAATGAATTCGAGGCGGCTGGGCAAGGACAATTCCCTCATTACGGAATGAAGCGACCAAGTGATGAACAGTCGCTGGATTCTGTCCCCCGTTTTTTTGTTAAGATGGCGGAATCGTCGGCTTCTTTACCGACGGCTAGTCCGATGCGCCAGACGTTCCAGTATTTTGCGAGAGATAGAAAACTAGAGGGATTCTGGAATGACACGACTTACTTTTTAAATCAACCGACACCAAGGCAAAGGAGATTCTATCAAAAGTTAATGCAAATGGACCAGGAGTGGGAGGATTCAAATTTGCTCAGGCGTAATGAATATAATATGGCGATCGGGCTTCAGAACCTGGACGAGCAACAAGGACGAAGATTTGGCCCGCCGGATTACTTGTCGGATTTTATCCAGCATCAGAAGTCCTTTGACGAACATCGCATAGCCGAGGAAATTGAGGCGCGAAGGAAAAGTTTGATGGAAGATTTAAAGCGTCAATTCGAAGCGCGGGGCGACGATTTGAAAATGAAATCGAAGTCAGGCAGTTCCCGTTAATTTTTAGTTAATCATCCCAATCGAGGTGCCCAAACAAAGGTTCTCCCAAAAATTGTCCTATTAGTTGTACAAACGTCAATAGAAAATAGCTGATAAAGAAAGGGGGCAGTGATGGAGTTGACCAGCGTGGATTTATGGTTAAATAAGAGAATTGAGCTGACCAGTGTCGATTGTGTTCCCGGGAAAAAAATCGTTGCCCACTTTGGGATAGTTCAAGGGAGTACGGTGCGTGCCCGCCACATGGGTTCGGATATCGCCGCCGGTTTAAAGAACATGATCGGGGGAGAATTAAAAGGATATACAAAACTCTTGGAAGATTCCAGGAAAGAAGCCATGGAACGCATGTGCCGGCAGGCGGAAATGTTGGGGGCGAACGCGGTGATCAATGTCCGATTCGCGACGGCCTCGATCACCCAGGGGGCCGCGGAAATTATGGCCTACGGGACGGCGGTCCGTACCGAATAGATTGGAGAATCCATGGAACAATTATTACAAATATTTCTTTTTATTGTTACCATTGCCGTCGCCTATGCGCTGGGGTCAATCGTGGAGAGCGAGCATTACGTCAGTATTGAAAAAAGGGAAAAAGATTGTTTGAGTCTACCAGTGGTCACTTCCTATAAGATTGAGGAAAAGGACAATATTCTTGAAGCCCGGCTTGTTTATGGGAGTGTGGTTATTTCCGTGGACTATTTTAAACGTTTCCTGGCTGTTTTGCGGAATTTTACCGGGGGGAGACTCACGGCTTATGAATCATTGCTGGATCGGGGCAGAAGAGAGGCTATTTTGCGCATGAAAAAAAAGGCCCAAGAATTAAAGGCAGATATCGTGCTGAATATGCGGTTTGAAACGTTTCCCATCGGGGGACTATCATCTGCCCAGCCGGGCGCCAGCAATTGTTTTGAGATCCTCGCGTACGGCACAGCCGTCAGGCTAAAGAGCTGATGAAGTATATCCCGAAGGCCATCACCGAGAATGTCAACGTCACGAAGGTTAACCACTTGCAAGAATTTTTTGTTCTGATCGGCGGTATCCTGGGAAGTTTTATCATCATCTACTTGGTCCTGGGATTAACTCTGGACAAGGTCATTGAAAAAATGCCGGCCAAGTTGGAACGAACATTTTCCAATCTTTTTAGCCAGGCTTATGGTTTCAAGAAGACATTACCCATTCAAGAGCAGGCAGCGCAAAATTTATTAGACCAATTGGTTGAGCGTATCTCACCTAAAGATCCCTCGGGCTATGCCGTTCATATCGTTAAAGAACCCGTCGTTAATGCCGTGGCTTTGCCTGGCGGAAATATTGTCCTTTTTTCCGGTTTAATGGAACAAGTCAAATCCGAAAACGAGCTCTCAATGGTTTTAGCGCATGAACTGGGACATTTTGCTCATAGAGATCATTTGCGTGGATTGGGACGGGGTGCCGTTTTGGTGCTTTTGAGTTCCATGTTTTTGGGCATGGACAATTCTTTAACGAATTTTCTTATGAATATCCTGGTGACGGCTGATTTGAAACATTCCCGTGAACAGGAAATGATGGCCGACCAGTTCGCCTTGGATTTGGTCCAGGAGCGTTATGGTCATGTCGGCGGGGCAATCGATTTTTTTGAACGGCTTAGAGAAAAGGAGAAATTACCCCATTTTTTAGCCTTTTTCGCTACCCATCCGCATCAGGATGATCGCGTCCATCTTCTGAATCAAAGGATAAAGAATAAAGGTTATACGGTTGGAGAAATAATCGCCTTCCATTTTACCGAGGAGGAAAAAAAATGAGATTTCTCAAAGGTATTTTTATCTTTTTATTGGTTATTGTGGTCTTAATCATCGTCGCCGCGTTCATTTTTATCAAAACCTTTGATGTCAATAAATACAAGCCCCAGATCACCCAGGAGATAGCCAAGGTCTTAGGCCGGGAAGTGACCATCGGTAATATCGCTTTGAATCTTTCCGTTGATCAGAAGATCACTTTGGCGGTTCAGGATTTGACTATTGCCGATGACCCGCGGATTTCGAAAGAAAATTTCATCGAGGTCAAACAGATTGACCTGGGGGTCGATGCGGGCTACTTTGTTGCCAAGCGGCAGATACTTGTTTCCAGTATCGAGTTTTTGTCCCCGTCCATAACTCTTATCCGTGATAAGAAAGGACAATTCAATGCCTCAAGTTTGGCCAACAAGAATACTTCTCCACCGATAAATTCTGATAATCATAGTCAGTCAGATAGCCCTTCGCCGTCAGTTGGTTCGAAAGAGCAGGAAGGCGAACAACGCATCCCAGAGTTGATCGTGAGGTCATTGGAAATCAAGGATGGTCGTGTTAAATATATTGACCAATCTTTTAATCCGCAAATGATTGTCGGGACCAATTCCCTTTCTTTGAAAGTAAATGATTTTTCGATAGATAAACCATTTGCGTTTTCCTTTCAGGCCGCCTTGTGGAATCAGCCAGAAAATATCAGCCTCAACGGAGATGCGAAGATTGATATGGAAAACATGGGCGTGGAGTTAAGCAATGTTGTTTTCGAAAGTGATTTGTCCAAGGTATCGCTTGAGCAGTTGAGACAATCTTTAGTTGCCATCGAAGCTTTAAAACTCATTAAGAGTTTCAAAGGTCAAATCAAGGCTGAGGTCAAGAGGGCCAAAGTCAATCCTCAGGGATTCGTTGATTTGGACATGGAAGGTCAATTCACTAACGGTAAAATAGAAGTTGAAGGTTTGGCATCGGTCATTGAAGCCAGCCGCGTGACGTTTCGTATGGATGAAAGTGATATTGATATCCCTGAGACGACTCTGATGGTCGGATCCGGAAAGGTTATCGTCAGCGGAAAAGTGGATGATTATTTTAAAAGTCAGAAGTTTGAATTCAAAAAAGTCGTCGATAACGTGGAGTTATCAGAACTGATTTCCCAAGATCAACAAATCCAGCAGCTCTATGGAAAGGTCTCCGGAGAGTACCATGTCCAGGGAATCGGTTTCAAGTATCCGGACGTTTTAAATTCGTTGAGCGGTGAAGGGAACATCGATGTCAAAGATGGAAAGCTGACGAATATCAATATATTGAAAGTAGTTTTAGACAAAATATCCATGATTCCCGATCTTACGGAAAAACTCGAGGCCAATTTACCGGAAAAATACAAGGAACAGTTGAAGCTCAATGACACCGCTTTATCGAAAGTGGCTTTGACTTCCGCCGTCCGTGACGGAGTTTACACCGTTGATAATATGGAAGTGGAGAGTGACGTTTTTTCCATGACGGGTCAAGGTGAATTAACTGTGGACTATAATCTCGATTTGAAGGCGTCTGTTTTTATCCCGCGGGATTTGTCTGAAAGCATGGCCGTTTCCGCGGAAGGTTTAAAATACCTTTTGGATGAATCCGGCCGGATTTTTATCCCGATTACGATCCAGGGTAAAATTCCTGATCTGACATTTTTACCGGATCTGGAGTATTTGGGTAAGAAAATCATCATGAATCAGGGCGTCCAGCAATTAGAGAAAGTCATCAAAAAGGCACTGGGTATTGAAGAGCCGGCAGAATCCGCTCCCGCCGAAGGTCAGCCGGGGCAAGAAGGACAGACTCAACCTTCTCCAGAAGAAAAAACCCAGTCTCCTGAGCAGGAACTGATTCAGGGAATATTGGATGGAATTTTTAAATGATTATAAACTTTAAGGGAAAGGTCTTGCAGCTGGCAACTCAAAGGCGGCGTTTGCCTAATGGTCATGTGGCTACGGTTGAGATCATCCGGCATCCCGGTGCGGTGGTGATTATTCCATTATTAAGGAAAGACCAGCTTATTTTGCTGAAACAGTTCAGACCCGTCATTGGTACGTATCTTTATGAACTTCCCGCTGGAACGCGGGATAAGAACGAAACTCCTTTAAATTGCGCCAAACGCGAGATCATTGAGGAAACCGGTTACCGGGCAGAAAAATTTACCAAGTTGGAAAAAATTTATCCGGTGCCTGGGTATTCTACGGAGGAGATAACGATTTATAAAGCCGAAGGCCTCATGAAGGCGTTCGCCTTGAAAGATCCGGATGAAATTATTGAAACGCATTTAATGACTAAGGCCCGGGTTAGAAAGTTATTTCAATTAGGAAGAATCGTGGATGCCAAGACCATTTGCGCTTTGACGTTTCTTAGGTGGCTGTCATGAAAAGAAATCGGATTTTCGGATTTTCAGTCATTGCGAGGGCGCTTTTTGCCCGAAGCAATCTTTTAAAAGGATTGCTTCGTCGCCCCAAAGGGGCTCCTCGCAATGACCCTATTAGAAAAGTTCTAACAATAATCCCATACCTGGCTTTATGCTTGGGTTTCCAATTATTTTTTTCCTCTTGCATCAGTTGGACCGAGCGGGATTACGAACTTCAAAAGAAGGCCTACGAAAAAGAACGTCAGCAAAAGGAGCTAGAAAACCAAAATAGCGGGGTTGTCCGCTGGTAGCCACAGCCAAAATAAAAAAGCCAAAATAAAAAACTTGTCATGTCTTTGGGTTCATTGTATACTTACCCTCGCATATGATACAAGCCGTTTATTCCGATAAAAGAAATTTCTCCAAACATGAAGCCCGCCATGATGTTCGCATTGGCGAGCGTTTACCCATCAACTGGTCCCTTAAAGGCAAAGAGATTAATGGCACCGGAAGAGTCTGTAATATCAGTGCCTCAGGCATGATGGTGGAAGCCAGAACAGATATCCTGCCGGATAAAGATTGTGTTTTAGAGTTCCAAGCACTTCTTCAAGGACAGAGTAATCTCTTGCCTCCCACCAGCCGCTTAGTCTGGTCGAAATCAAGAGGTCTACTCCCTCGCAGAAGCCTCTGGGGAGTTGAGTTTGTGGACCCCCAACCAGAAGTGATTGACCGTCTTCACAATCGGATCCAGCAAAAAGTTGAAAGCATGATTAGTGTCCAGAAGATTTTAAACGTTATTGGCTGGATCTTATTAGCATTTATGACCGTTTTGGCCGCCGGAATCCTGGTCGTCCAAGCCGTGAATTACAACAATTTGGTTAGCGCCTCCAACATGCTGTTAGCAAGTTCTGCCCAACAGGCTACTTTGTATAAAGAAGTTCAAGACCAATACGTTATTCTTAAAGGCGAATATCTTCAGGTCAGCAAGGAACTGGAAGAGACCAGGGTCATTTTATTCCAGCTTCAGTTAGCGAACGGAAATCTCACTCAGGAAATGAAAGCGGTGAAGGCCAAATTAAAAAGGGATAATCAAAAATTAACTCAGCAGTTGAGAGAAGTTAAGGCAAAACTCGATCTTTATGAGGGTAATGTTAATAATATGGACCAAGCCCAATTGGCGCTTTCGATGAACCGCTCGGGTTTGCGTTCGATTAAAACCAGTTTAAGACAAATAAAGCATCAGGCCCATTTGGCCAAAGTAGAGGCCCAGCAAGAGAGAGATAGAATTCTTTTAAGCCTCGGCAATCGAGGATTAGTTATCAAGGAAGGCAAACCTTTCCAACCCGATTTCCCAGCTCCTAATGAACCGATTCCTCCCAAAAAGGTACGCATTGACGTTGAGATGGTCGATTGACAAAGTATCGTGAAAGTTCTCCCCGTAGTTTAAAAACCAAAGAGGGTGTCATTTTTTACCTTCTTGTCCGTTCCCCCAAAAGAAGAACCGTTGCTATCCATATTGATCAACAGGCGCAGATGAAGGTTTTAGCCCCGCGTTTTGTTGCGGAAGATCAGATCACAACCTTTGTCCGGCAAAAGACCGATTGGGTCTGGCGGACCATCAATAAAATGCGTGGGAAGAGGATTCTTCAGAACAAACATCACTTTGCCGATGGTGAGCAATTCCTATTTTTAGGAAAAGAATATCCTTTAACAATCGTCCCTGATATTTGCCGCTGGGTAGAGGTGTCTTTTGATGCTGAAAAATGGATTGCCGTGACGCCTGTGTCTCTTTCGCATGAAGAGCGTCCCAGGGAGATTAGGGAGGCGATGAGCCAATGGTACCGCCGGCAGGCCAGGGAGGTTTTAGGCAGCCGCGTTTTTCACTACAGGCGGCTGATGGGTTTAGAGCCTTTAAAGATTTCGGTCAAAACGCAAAAGACACTTTGGGGTAGCTGCCATCACGTTAAAAAGAGCATCCATTTAAACTGGAAAATTATTACGGCGCCTATTGAGGTGGTTGATTATGTTATTGTTCATGAATTGAGTCATCTTAAAGTACCCAATCATTCTCCTCGATTCTGGCGGGAAGTGGAAAAGATATTACCGGATTATAAAATCCGCAGGCAATGGCTAAAAGATAATGCTTATAAGATGAATCTGGATTGATCCGCTGAGATGAAGATCGAAGTTAAAGTTATCCCGAAAGCAAAACAAAATTTAATTAAACAGGAGGGGTCTTTATACAAAGTTTATTTAACCGCGCCGGCGGTGGACGGGAAGGCCAATCAGGCCTTAATTGCCTTTTTGGCGGATCATTATGATATCCCTAAGTCCCGGATTGAGATAATAAAAGGATTGAAAACACGGCACAAAATGATTATTATAGACAAGGCTTAGACTTGCGGAACGTCATGTTTTAGCCGAATTAAAGGAGGTATGCTAAGAATGATCAAGAGTCAAAGAGGGCAGAGCACCATAGAATATGTGATTGTGATAACAGCCGTCATTGTGGTTATTTTAACCATAGCCGGTAATAATGGGATATTTCGCAAAGCGTTGGATAAGACCTATGAACAGTCCATGAATGGGATGACGGATATGTCTAATAGGTTCTATAATGCCATGAAAAATTTTTAATTATTTTTTTATTTCGATCTATAAAGGGAAGAATTATTGATGTTATCCGATAGAATCAC
>Ga0247727_10003292_pt1 | contig 35885 bp, 37 predicted proteins | sample WisWelCaveWW1625_FD_202498 | JGI IMG/M metagenome (GOLD analysis project Ga0247727, IMG submission 202498) | Biofilm microbial communities from Wishing Well Cave, Virginia, United States - WW16-25 | ecosystem: Environmental > Aquatic > Deep subsurface > Groundwater > Cave microbial mat | place...
CTGCGTCCCACAAGCGTGCACTGCCGTCCCAAGACGCGGTCACGATGCACCGCCCATCGGGACTGAATGCCGCGTCCTGAACAGCTTCGGTATGGCCTTGCAGGGCGGCAATGTGCTGTCCGGTCTTAGCATCCCAGGTGCGCGCGGTGTTGTCCCAAGAGGTGGTCACGATCCGTTGGCCGTCGGGGCTGAACGACACGCTGACCAAACCGTTGGCATGGCCTTGGAGGGCGCCAATGTGCTGTCCGGTCTTAGCATCCCAGGTGCGCGCGGTGCTGTCGCCAGACGCAGTCACGATCCGCGCACCATCTGGGCTGAACGCGGCGCTCTGCACGTCGGCGGCGTGGCCTCGCAAGACGGCGATCTCTTTTCCTGTCGCTGCGTCCCAGAGGCGCGCCGCCTGGGCCCGAGACGCGGTCACTATATTTTGGCCATCGGGGCTAAACGCCGCGACCAAGACCTTACGCGAATGTCCTTTCAGCACCGCGACCGTGCGCTTCTCGAACATCGCCCGCGCCGCCGGGCTCCATAGGTCGGGCACCAACTTCATGTCGAGGTCGTTCGCCAGCAGCGCCCCCGCCGCGCACAACCGCAGCGCCGCCTCATGCCGCCCCTCCCTCAACGCCTCCTCGGCCGGCTTGACGAAGGCGCGGCCGGTGGTGCGGCGCAGGCGGCGCATCTCCTCCTCCAGGCGGGCGCGGCTGGCCGCGAGGAAATCGGCGAGCACCTGGGGCGGCGGGTCGGCGTTTCTGGGGCGGCTCTTGAAAAGGTCCTCGGTATCCCTCATATCGTCCGGGCTCATCACCCGGTCGGCCGGGCGGCCGCTTTTCGCCCAATGCTCGGCAAGGTCCACCAGACGCGTGTGCTCCCGCAGCCAGACGATGTCCGTGAGCAGGGCCTGCTCGAGCTTGCCCAGCGCCGCCTCGAAGTCATGCCCCGCGGTGAAGAATATCCAGTTGAGCCGGCGCAGCCGCCCCGGCACCTTCTCGGTTTCGACGGTTCGCCAGACCACGGGCAGAACGCGCTTCGACAGCCGCTCGGCCTCGTCGACCTCCCAGGCGCAGATCTCGGAGGCGACCGCATCCGGCGACAGCAGGAAGACGACGCTGTCGGCGCGGGCGATCAGCTCGGCCAGGCGCTCCCGCCAGGGTTCGCCCGGCGCGATGTGCGTCTTGTCGAGGTAGGCGTCAAAGCCGAGCCCCGAGAGCGCGGCCACCAGGCGTTCCGCAAACTCCAGATCCTCGCGGGCATAGGAGATGAAAACCTTGGCCTGCGCCTCGCCGCCAGCGGCCTGAACTGCATCGAGCAAACCGCACCTCCCGCAATGCGGGTGTCAGACCCTGCGGGTCTGACACCATGGGAAACCCATAAACAACCCGCCGTCCCAGGGCGTCTGAGGCGGAGGGTCGAACATTCACGCCCCGTGCTAACGCCGAACTTTGTCCCCCGCATGGTGCGCCCGCCGCGGCTGCGGGTGCCGCAGCCGCGACCCGTTCCCGAGCGAACGGGCGGACAGGCGGAACACGTGCGGGCAGCCCCGCCTTCGCCGCGGCCTCCCTTTTCGCGGCTGCGGTGCTCGCAGCCGCGGCGCCTTCGCGCAGATTAAGATACGGCGCCTGCTGTTAACTGTTGCATGTCCCGCGCCACCCCGCCGGCTCGTAACGCGGGGGCGGGCAAATTTTAGCGGGAAGCTCCGTGGCTACCCCCCTACCGGTCCCCTCGCCGAACGCAATAAATGTCCGCCCCCGCGTTACGGCAAACGGCCATCCACGCGCAAGCCCGGCTCACCCCTCGAGGTTCCCTGCCGGCGGCCCGGTAAACCAGTTGGAGCCCGAGGCCGACGCCGTTAACCCGTTAACCTACCCGTCACCCCGGCCAAGCAATGGCGCAGGATGCGCGAGCGCGGAGAGCCGGGATCTCGGCGGTTCGACGCGTTGGTCGAGGTCCCCGATAGCCTCGGCCCAGGCCTCGGCTTCGGGGATGACGGGTGCATACATTCGCTCGCCGGTACAACTAATCCCCGAACGCCGCATCGACCGGCACGCGATAGCCGTTGGCGAGCCGGTTGGTCTCGTTCGCCATGCCGACCACGGCCATCAGCTCGCCGAACATGGGCTCGCTCATGCCGGCCTTGCGCGCCGCCGCCGTGTGGCTGGCGATGCAGTAGGCGCAGCCGTTGGTGACGCTGACCGCGAGGTAGATCATCTCCTTGGCGAGCGGGTCGAGCGCGCCGGGCGCCATCGTCGCCTTGACGCTCTCCCAGGTGCGCTTGAGCAGCGCCGGGTCCCTGGCGAGGTACTTCCAGAAGTTGTTCACGTCGGGAACGTTGCGGGTCTTCTTGATGTCGTCGAATACGGCGCGCACCTCGCGCGGCGCTTTGCGCGGGTCGATGGGCTTGGTCATGGCAGGCCTCGGGCTGGTTGCTGGGCTGCCGGCGCAGCCGCTATGGTCCCGGGCATTGACAGGCTGCAGGATCTCCCATGTCAAGGCTGGCGGCGCTCTTCCTCGGCTCGGCGCTCGGCGTATCCCAGGCGCTGGCCGACGCGCGCACCGACTGCTACGCCAAGAGCGGCGAGGCCGCCATCCGCGCCTGCACCGAGGCCATCCGGAGCAATCCCAGGGACACGGTGTCCTACATCAATCGCGCCTTCGAATTTCTGCAAAAGGGCGACTATCAACGCAGCGTCGCCGACTACTCCAAGGCGATCGAGCTCGATCCGGCGCGCTGGGATTCGCACCAGGGCCGCGCCTGGGCCTACTTCAAGATGGGCAAGGCGGCGCAAGGGCTGGCCGATGCGGAGGCCTCCCTGAAGCTCAAGCCCAACGCGGCCCAGACCCTCGACACGCGCGGACATATCCTGGAGGTGCTCGGCCGGCGCGAGGAGGCGATCGCCGATTTTCGCCGCGCGCTCGCCATCGAACCTCGGTTGCAGGGCAGCCGGGACGCCCTGAGGCGCCTCGGCGCCGGGCCTTAGGCGTCACCCGCGCCGGCGAGCCGCCGCGCCAGGGCCGGTACATCGGCGCGCCGGGTCAGCTCGTCGTGGATGTTGCACAGGTTCACTTTCAAGTAGCTGCGCGTGGTGGGGAAGTCGCGGCTGCGCAAGTCCTTGTGGATCGGCATCAGGTCCCAATACTTGCGCGCGTAGGGCTCCGGAATGTCGATCACCCGCTTGGGCGGATGCAGGCCGATCAGTTGCAGGCGGCGCTCGAGCTCCGCGCGCGCATCACGCCACTCCTGCTGGCTGAGCCCGGCCGGGGTCGGATAGCGGTCGAAGACCGAGAGGACGAGGGCATTTACCCGGTCGAGCTGCATGGCCCGATCGGCCTGCGCGTGCGGACGCAGGACGCCCGCGACCATCTCTCCCACCATGGCGAGCCCCACCGGATAGGCGCTCCAGCGCGACCGCTCGAGGGCGTCGAGGAACTCGCGCTCCGAGAACAGGACCTTCGAATAGTGGCCGGCCAGGGCGCGCGAGTATTCGTAGATGCCCTTTTGCACCAGAAAGGCCGATTGCTCGTCGATGAAGTCGGCGAGCGCGTGCGTGTCGTCGATCGCCGGCCGGCGCCAGAACAGCAGATCCCGCCAATCCATCAGTCGGCAACCTTTCTGGACGCGCGCCTCTTGGTCGAAAGTATTTGGACGAAAGTATTATGATCGGGCAAGGCCGCACAATGTTAGCCTTTGGTCACAAAACGAGCCTTTTATAGCGGATTTCCGTTAAGCGGCTAGCAGGCCGAGCGGAACATGGCGGCACCGGGGGGGAAGCCGCAGCCGTGCTCCTCCCACCGATGGTCGCAACGGGGACCAGCGCGTTCTAGGGAGGAGCACACGTCCATGCAGCAAAGCGACAACGAGAAGACCCACTGGAAGCGGACGACCCGGCTGATGCTGGCGCATCTCGGGGTCTGGGTGTTCTTCGGCTACATCATCCACATGTTCGTGAACACCTTGAACCAATACACCGTGCCGATCCTAAAATTCCCGCTGGGCTTCTACATGGCGGCGCAGGGATCGCTGATCGTGTTCGTGGTCATGCTGTTCGTCTTTGCTTGGCAGCAGGACCGGATCGACAAACAGCACGGCGTGGCGGAAGACGACTGAGGGGGGAAATACCATGGCAACACAGTCAGAATCGGCTGCGGCATTCTATAAGCAGCTAGGCCGGATGTACGGCACGTACACCGGTCTATTCCTCGCGTTCATCGTCTTCGTCGGGCTGCTCGAGCTGGCGAAGGTTCCGAACGTCTACCTCGGCTACCTGTTCGTCTTCTTCACGCTCGCTGTCTACGCTATCATCGGCGTGGCGACGCGCACGGCGCAGGTGTCGGAGTATTATGTCGCCGGCCGGCGGGTGCCGGCCTTCTACAACGGCATGGCGACGGGCGCCGACTGGATGTCGGCGGCCTCCTTCGTCGGCATGGCCGGCTCGCTGTTCCTGCAGGGTTACGACGGCATCGCCTGGGTGCTCGGCTGGACCGGCGGCTTCGTGCTGGTGTCGATCCTGGTCGGCCCGTACTTGCGCAAGTTCGGCGCCTACACGGTGCCGGATTTCCTGGCGTTCCGGTTCGGCGGCAACTTCGCGCGCTTCCTCGGCGTGATCGTGCTGGTGTGCTGCTCCTTCACCTACGTGACGGCGCAGATTTTCGGCACCGGCATCATCGCCTCGCGCTTCCTCGGCATGAACTTCGAGATCGCGGTGTTCGTCGGCCTCGTCGGCATCCTGCTCTGCGCCATGCTCGGCGGCATGCGTGCGGTGACGTGGACGCAGATCGCGCAATACATCGTGCTGATCATCGCCTACCTCACGCCGATCATCATCCTGTCCACCATGAAGTACGGGATCCCGATTCCCGAGCTCACCTACGGACTGGCGGTCCAGGAGATCGTCGCGCGCGAGCAGGAGATGCTGCGGACTGGCCTGGCGACGGCCGCTGGGCTCAAGTCTCACATCGAGCCCTTCACAACCTGGAGTCCGCTCAACTTCTTCGGCATCATCTTGTGCATGATGGTGGGTACGGCGTCGCTGCCGCACATCCTGATGCGTTACTTCACCACGCCCAGCGTGCGCGAGGCGCGCCAGTCGGTGGCGTGGTCGCTGTTGTTCATCTTCCTGCTGTACTTCTCGGCGCCGGCCTATGCGGCGTTCTCGAAGCTGGAGGTCTACAACAACATCATCGGCGCCAACGTCAATGCACTGCGGCCCTGGCTGTTCACCTGGGGCGAGCTGGGCCTGATCCAGATCTGCGGCAAGAGCGCGGCCAGTCTGCAGGCGGTCGTCGACGCTTGCAGGGCGATCCCCAATCATCCGGGTGTCGTTCGGCTGCAGGACTTCGTGATCAATACGGACGTGATCGTGCTCTCCACCCCGGAGATCGCGGGCCTGCCGTACGTGATCTCGGGGCTGGTGGCGGCCGGCGGGCTCGCGGCGGCGCTGTCCACCGCCGATGGGTTGCTGCTCGCCATCGCCAACGCACTGAGCCATGACGTCTACTACAAGATGATCACGCCGCTGCGGCGCGGTCCGCGCTTTGCCGTGATCGTCGCGATCGTCGCGGCGGTGGTTGCCGGCATCTACTTCCTGCTTGGTACTCCGAGCCCTGTCGTCCTCACGGCGGCTTGGCTACCGGACGTCCTGCGGGTGGGTGCCATTCAGTGGCGCTGGCTGCTGCTTGGCGGGCTTGGCATTTTGATCGTGGTCGTCATCCCCTTCTGGGCGGGTGCGACCGAGGTCGCCAAGCGGCTGATCGTCGCCCGCGTGCTGCTGCTGCTCGTGGCCATTGCGGCAGCCGCCACCGCCTCCACCAGGCCGTCCGACATCCTTGCCATGGTCGGCTGGGCGTTCTCGCTGGCGATGGCCGGCAACTTCCCGGCCCTCGTCATGGGCATCTGGTGGAAACGCACGACTACGGCTGGGGCCATCTGCGGCATGATCGCCGGGTTCGGGCTGTGCGCGTTCTACCTGGTGGTGACCCGGTACTTCCCGGGCTTCGGGGTGGCGTACGCCGGCATGAGCTCGCTGCTCAACCCGGTGACGGGAGCGCCGCTGGTCGACATCGCCAAGGCGATGGCACTGCCCAACGCCATGGAGAACTTCCCGACGCTCGCGCACCCGCTGGCCAACAAGGTCGGCTGGTTCAATCTCAACAACATCAGCTGCGGCATGTTGGGGGCGCCACTGGGCTTCCTGGTGATCTACGTGGTGAGCTTGATGACCAAGGCCCCCTCGGCCGAGATGCAAGCTCTCGTCGACGAGATCCGCAAACCACGCGGCCGGACGGTGCTCGAGGAGAAGGCCGAGTGACGAACGCCACGGTGTAGCCAAATGGCGGGGCCCTGCGGGGCCCCGCTTCTTTCTGGAACATGGCATCTTGCCGGCGTGAAGAACCCCGGTCATCCTGTAGCGGGAGAAAGATCAGCCGTGGCCGTCTCGAACGTCTTCCTCACGTACTGGTACTTTCATCTGCCCAATTTCGTGCTGGCAGCGTTGATGTACACGCTGCTCGGCCGCGTTGTGCTTGCGCAGTTTTTCGAGCCGGATTCCCCGAACTACATCTGGCGCTTCTTCGTCCGCGTCACCGACCCGGTGGTCACCGCCGTCGCCCTCGTCACCCCCAGGGCAGCCGCCCCGGTCGTGATTTGGCTGTTTGGCGTCGTATGGCTGTTCTGGCTGCGCGTCCTGCTATTCAACCTGTTCCTGCTTGCCGGCATCGTGCCCCGGATGAGCTGAGCCATGGACCGAAACCTCTTCTATGTCGGCATTGCCTTCTTCGGCATGATCAACGGGCTCTTCAACCAGCTCTGGCTGGTGGTTGCGCTCGTGCATACTCAGGTCTTGGCGCCTGCGCTGTTGTTCGGCAGCTTGCCCCTGACGTTGATGTTCACGTCCTTGATGGTGTCGACGGCCACCATCATCCTGGGTGGTATCCCAGCCGCGATCTACGAGCGATACGTCGGCGCCAAGGAAGACTCGACGGAAACCTCGCTCTGGATATGGCTGGCGGGCACGGCGATCCTGACGATCCCTGCCATCGGCAATTTCCTGAGGATCGGGCTCTGACAAGTGGGGAGCGGCACCGGTGCGAGCCGGAGGCGCGGACCCACAGGATTCCGCGGTCTCTACCATCACCGTCCTTTCATTTCCCCGATCACCGCATTAGACTAAAGTCTAATGCCTGAATTCGTTGGGGCTGATGCCCTGGCGTTCGCGGAGGTAGCGCCATGAGTGCGTTTCACCGCTTCGCCGTCGCCACCATTGCCCGCGACTCGGCCTTCGTGGCGCTGGCGGCATCGACACTGATGCTCGCGTTCAGCTTCGCGCCGGCCCTGGCACTTGGCATCGGCGCCAACATTGCGCTGCTGTTCGCGATTGTTCTCCTGCTGCGGGCCGCCTGTCTCAGCGACGACCGCATCGAGCGCACCGAGGCCTGGCGGATCCTCCGGCCGCAGGAGCGGCCCGTCGGGGATGCAGGCCGCCGATCGGCGCGGGACGACCTGCAGGAAGTATTGCTCAGGTTTGCCGAAGCGGCGGCGGGTGCTGCGATCTTCCTCTACAGCGCCTCGCTCTACCTCTCCCTGACAACGCAATCGCGATCGCTACACGCTCTTTTGAACCAACCCCACGGGTGAGTTGCCGCAAAGGCTTGGTATCGCCTCGCTGCGCCGAGCCGGAGGTGTCATGGACAACATGCGCCGGGTTGCCTACGAGACGGTCCTGCGGGCCTGCGGCTTCGGCTCGCTGGCGATCTTCTGCTTCATGGTGGGCTTGTCGTTCGCGCCGCGCGTCGCCTTTCAGAGCGGCGGCGTGCTCACTATGCTCATGACCGGCATCTTGTTCGTGAAGGCGATCGAGGCGCGCACCAAGCCCTACCGGCGCACCGAAATGTGGCTCTATCTGCCCAAGGAGCATCGCCCCCCCGAAGCCTCCGCCCAGCAGCTCACCTCGGCGGTGCTGCGCGAGACCTACCTCACCTTCGCGCTGTGGACGTCGCTGGTCGCGATTGCCATGTGGGGCCTGGCGCTGATCTTCTCTTTCCTGGGCCTGTAGACCGTGCCAGGAACAGTCGCGCCAGAGGCTTCAGTCCCGACGGGTGCGGGGTGGACGTCGAGACTGAGCGCCCCCAGTCCGCACGCACCGCGGGTGCGCGTGCCGATATAGTCTGACTGAGCAGAAAAGCCGTGTCGAGCCCGAAAGCAACTAGCTGCCTTGATTGCGCGCCTCGCTCCGGCATTCCTCCGTGTGCAAGTCAGCATCCTAACTTGTGACGGCGCGCGGAGGAAAGTGAAACTGCCACACGCATCGAACGCACACGGATCTGACCGACAAATTTCGCGGGGCGGCAAGGCGCTCCGGCAATCAGAAGTTGTCGCAAGGTGCCGGCGCAACGGCGAGATGCGGCGCTGGGGCGGCCGCGGCGGGAGGCGACAACATCCGAAATGGCAGCAGGATGTAAATTTCCGCCGCCATCAAGTGCGGGCCAGGACGCGGCCGGCCACCGCATCGAGCTTGGCAAGGAGAACCGGATCGCGCGCCGCCGGCGGCGTGATGATGGCGACGTCGAGCGCCCGATCCGAGCCGATCGGGCACGGCGGATGCTCGCGCGGGAATGTGCGTGCCAGCCGCTCGATCAAGCGGTGCGCCTTGTCGACGTTCTGGTTGAGCACCTTGATGACGGCGGCGACGTCGACGTGGGCATGCTCGTCATGCCAACAGTCGTAGTCCGTCACCATCGCCACGGTCGCGTAACAGATCTCGGCCTCGCGGGCGAGCTTGGCTTCGGGCATGTTGGTCATGCCGATCACGGCACAGTCCCAGCTGCGATAGAGATTGCTCTCGGCCCGCGTCGAGAACTGGGGGCCTTCGATGACCAGGTACGTGCCCCCACGCGTGGAGGGAACCCCCTCTTCCCGCGCGGCCTTCTCGACGAGATCGGCGAGCATCGGGCTCACCGGATCGGCCATCGACACATGCGCCACGCAGCCCGGCCCGAAGAAGCTCTTCTCGCGCGCAAACGTGCGGTCGATGAACTGGTCGACGATCACGAAATGCCCGGGCGGCAACTCCTCCTTCAGCGAGCCGCAGGCCGAGACCGACACCAGGTCCGTCACGCCGGCGCGCTTCAGTACATCGATGTTGGCGCGGAAGTCGATGGCCGACGGCGGCACCTTGTGGCCGCGGCCGTGGCGGGGCAGGAAGCGGATCGGCAGCCCGTCAATCTCGGCAAACAGCACCTCGTCCGAGGCATTCCCCCACGGCGACCCGACCGCCCCCCAGCGCCCGTTGCGCAGGGCCGGCATGTCGTAGAGCCCGCTGCCGCCGACGATGCCGAGCACGGATTTGGTCATGGGATCCCCGCTGCTGTCATCCCGGGGCTTGTCCCCGGGATCCAGCGGGCAACGAATGCCGGCGGCGGACCTGGTGCACAAATGCGCCGCATGGAGGACGTTGCACCGTGGATCCCGGGCATAAAGCCCGGGATGACAAACGCGGTCAATGCGCCTTCGACCAGATCCGGCGCTTGGCGAAGTAGAGCAGGATGGCCGTGATCAGCAGATAGACCATCACCAAGAGTCCGAGGCGCTTGCGCTCTTCCAGCTGGGGGTCGGCCGCCCAGGACAGGAATGCCGTGACATCGCGCGCGTAGTTGGCGACCGTCGCCGGTGTCCCGTCGGTATATTTGATATCGCCGTCGCCGGCGGCGAACGGATTGGGCATGGCAGTAAAATGCGGATCGGGGAAGGCGCGATTGTAGTTCATGGCGTCCGGGACCTTGACGCCGGTCGGCGGCGGCTTGAAGCCCGTCAGATAGGCGTAGAGATAGTCGGCGCCGCCCTCCTGATAGCCTGACGCGATATCGCGCAACATGGCCAAGGGGACCAGGTAGAAGGGATTGTTGGTCTCCACCGAGCGCGCCCGCGCGATCAGCGAAAGGTCGGGCGGCAGTGCACCGCCGGGTTGGGCCGCGCGCGCCTCCTGCTCGTTCCTGAAAGGCGACGGGATCAGGTCGGCGAGGATCGCCGGCCGCTTGACGACCTTGCCCTGGTCGTTGGGCTCGGCATCGACCTTGTACTTGTCGGCGGCCAGCGATTTTATCGCAGCCTCCGGGAAGCTCGGGCCCCCAGGCTGGGCCAGGTTGCGGAAAGCAAGCCGCTTGACGCCGTGGCAGCGCGCGCACGCTTCCGTGTAGACCTTGAAGCCGCGCTGCAGCTGTGCCTCGTCGAACTTGCCGAGGAGGCCGCCAAAGCTCCACGGCTGGCGATCGATGTGCACGTGCTTCCCGCTCGCCGCCCAGGCAGGCGCACCTGCAGCCAGTGCCGTTGCCAGCAGCAGTGCCGCCGCACCTGCCTTCGCGCTGTCGATGGCAATCACGACACCTCTCCCGCGCCAGCGCGCTGTCTCGGCGCGGCCTTGCCGAGCACGGATTCGGAAATCGAGCGCGGCAGCGGTCTGGCCGTCTCCATCACCCCGACGATGGGAAGCACCACCAGCAGGTGAATGAAATAGTAGGCCGTGAACAGGCGTGCCCACCAGACGTATTCTCCCTCGGCTGGCTTGGAGCCGAGGTAGCCCAGCGCAACGACGCTGAAGACAAAAAGCCAGAAGAACCATTTGAAAACGGGCCGATATTTGGCGGAGCGCACGCGCGAGGTGTCGAGCCACGGCACGAAGATCAGCAGCAGGATCGAGGAGAACATGGCGATCACGCCGAGCAGCTTGTCGGGAATGGCGCGCAGGATGGCGTAGTAGGGCAGGAAGTACCACTCGGGGACAATGTGCGGCGGCGTCGAGAGCGGGTTGGCCTCGATGTAGTTGTCCGAATGACCGAGGTAGTCGGGAAGGTAGAACACGAACCAGGCGAACAGCAGCACGAACACGGAAAGCGCGAAAACGTCCTTCATGACGGCATAAGGCGTCATCGGCACGGCATCCGACGGCGATTTGATGTCGAGCCCGGTCGGGTTGTTCTGTCCCACCACGTGCAGCGCCCAGATGTGCAGGCCCACCACACCGGCGATCACGAACGGCAGCAGATAGTGCAGGGCATAGAACCGGGTCAGCGTCGCGCTCGACACCGAGTAGCCGCCCCACAGCCACTGCACGATGCGCGTGCCGAGGCCCGGAATGACGGCATCGATCGAGGAGAACAGGTTGGTGATCACGGTCACTGCCCAGAAGCTCATCTGGCCCCAGGGCAGCGAGTAGCCCATGAAGGCGGTGGCCATCATCAGCAGGAAGAGGACGACGCCCAGGATCCACAGCACCTCGCGGGGAGCCTTGTAGGAGCCGTAGTAGAGCCCGCGGGCAATGTGGATGTAGGCGGCGACGAAGAAGAACGAGGCGCCCACCGCATGAATGTTGCGGATCAGCCAGCCGTAGTTCACGTCGCGCCGGATGTGCTCGACGCTGGTGAAGGCGTCGGCCGCCGTGGGCACGTAGTGCATGGCCAGCACGATGCCGGTGGCGATTTGGATGGCGAGGAAGAAGGTGAGCAGGCCGCCCGTCGTCCACAGGTAGTTGATGTTGCGCGGCGTCGGGAAGTCGACGAACTGCCCGTGCATCATGCGCGGCAGCGGCAGTCTCTCGTCGATCCACTTGCCGGCGCGGCTGGTCGGCCGGAAGGTCGATTCATGACTGGCCATCGCTGGCTCCTCAGCCGATCTTGATCTGGGTGTCGGACAGGAATTCGTAGGGCGGCACGGCAAGGTTCTGCGGCGCGGGCCCGAAGCGAATGCGTCCCGAGGTGTCGTAGTGCGAGCCATGGCAGGGACAGAACCAGCCGCCGTAGTCGCCCCTGGAATCCCCCATCGACTGGCCTTTGGGAATGCACCCGAGATGGGTGCAGATGCCGACCAGCACCAGCCAGTTCTCCTTGCCGCTCTTGGTGCGGTTCTCGTCGGTGGCCCTCGTCCGCTCGGGCAGCGCTTCGTTGCGCGCGCTGGGGTCCTTGAGTTCCGGCAATTTGACGGCGCGCGCCGTTTTCACTTCGTCGGCCGTGCGGTTGCGGATGAACACCGGCTTGCCGCGCCATGACACCGTGATCGCTTGCCCCGCCTTGATGGGCGCAAGGTCTACCTCGATGGAAGCCAGGGCTTGCGTGGAAGCGTCGGGGTTCATCTGGTGGATGAAGGGCCACAAGGCGACGGCAGCGCCCACCGCGGCAAAGGCCTGTGCCGCAATGACGATAAAGTCGCGCCGGTTGGGCTCTTCCGCGGAATGCGACGCCAAGGCAGCCTCCCTTTGCATACGTTCGCCCGGATCAGCCAATCACAGCCTGCACAACGACGATGTGCACCAACATCGTGGCGCGGGCCTGGATTGTCAGCGGACGTTCCATGCCTTCGCAAGGCCTACTTTGAGGAACCGGGCAATTGTCGATGACGAGCTGCCGGCCCCCAACAGGACCTTTTGACGCGCGATCTTTTGCATTCCTCTCCCGGTTTCACAAGGCCGTTCGGGGCGCCCCGCCGCGGGCAATTTGGCGCATGGACGGCGGCCCGGACCTTGGCGTGGCCGATGCGGTAGAATGCCTGCATGCGTCTCGCGCTTTACCAGCCGGATATCCCGCAAAACACCGGCACCATCCTGCGCTTGGCGGCTTGCCTCGGCGTTGCGGTGGACGTCATCGGGCCGGCCGCGTTCGACCTGACGGACCGGGCGCTGCGGCGTGCCGGGCTCGACTATCTGGCCGAGGTCGAGATCGTGCGGCATGCAAGCTTCGCCGAATTCGACGCGGCACGGCAGCGTCCGTCACGCCTGGTGCTTCTGACGACCCGCGGCGACACCCCCTACATGGCGTTTACCTTCCGGGGTGGCGACACGCTCTTGCTGGGTCGCGAGAGCGCAGGGGTGCCGGACGCCGTTCACGAAGCTGCCGACGCCCGCCTGCGCATCCCCATGCGTCCCGGCCTACGCTCGCTCAACGTCGCCGTTGCCGCAGCGATGGTGCTGGGAGAGGCGTTGCGGCAGACGGGTGGGTTTCCGAGGTTCTGACGTGACGCGGTAGCACCTTCCTTCCACATTCACTGCAGGTCAGTGTGGGCTGGGTATGAGGAGACGCCGTTGGCGGACCAGACTCCTACCTACACAGTGGTCCTGCACCTCGACTCTACCGTGCGCGTCCCCGAACTGCCCGAGATCGTGACCTAAGGCGAGGACGAGGAGAAAGCGCTATGGCGAAGGACGTGATCGATAGCGACCCGCCAGACGACCATACCGGTGCACAAGGGCGAAGACATTCCGCGCGGCACGCTGCGCGCCATCATCGAACAAACTGATCTCTCTCACGGTCGAAGAGTTTGTCTCTGACCAGTAGAACCAGACACCTAGCGCAGTCGCCCGCTTGCGTGCGCAAGAAACAGATACACCCGGCCGCTCTCTGAGATCAGATGGGGGTACACCGTGCGTCCAGACGCGTCCTTCTGTTCGATGTCACGGATCAGCCACTCGAAATCGACCAGGAAGCGATCAACCACGCGACGAAAGTCGAAATCGATCCCGTAGCGCCTGGTGATCTCGTCGAACAGCGCCCGGCCCTCGTTCGTGTAGACCCCGCGCTCCATGATGCCGCTCTCCCCGGCGCGGAAGCGTGACCAGATGGCCCAGGCGGTGGTACCATCGAGCGCTCTGGCGATGCTCGCTATGCTGATGTCACCAGCGGGCGGCGGTGGGGTGGGCAGTTTGACATCGCGGCGTGCGCGCGCCGACAGGCTCGAGAGCTGCTCGAGAGCTTTCAGCTGGTCGCTGATCGCGTGGCGCATGCTCTCGGCGCTCTCGCGGGCCACCACGGGAAGTCGCTCTTGCTCGATCTGCAAATCCGCTACCTCGCGCGTCAGCGCATCCGACTGTCCGGAGGTCTCGCTGGCCTCGCGCGTGACAGGGGGAAAGCGGTAGCCACTGTGCCGAACTTCCCCGTCTTCTTTTGCAAATGACTTTCGAATTGCAGCTAGGATCTCTTCCAACGTCGCGCCAGACGACATCTCCGCTTTGTGCAGAGCTTCCTCCTTGGCGAAGGTGTCATCATCTACTGCCACCCACTCTCCTGGCGGAGCGGCCCGACTCCCGGTCTCCGCCCGTGGGGATCGCATCGCGCTGCTTGCAGAAGGGACGCCGGCGCCTGGGATTGCCCCCATGACTAACATCCTACCTGCGTGGGCCAGAACGGCAGCTGCTGCATCCAGGCCAGCTGCGATAGTGCGCACCGCGGCGGAAGCGAACCCAGCTGCTCGGCGCACAAAGCGCGCCACCACGCGCGCGGCGCCCTCAATGGCCGCATCCACGCCGGCAACATCCACTTCCGGCTCTGATAGCAGTTCGCGGGCCAGACCAGTCTGCTCCCCCACTCCCTCCACCACTTGGTCTATGGCGGCATCGGCCACTGCTGCCTCGATGGTACCTTCACGATGGCGTTCCAGGTCCTTGACGCGCACCTCGAGTTCGCCAAGTCGTGTCTCCACAAGGCCGCGCGCCTCAGCCACCTTCGCCTGAGGGATCAGCACTGGTGATGGGATGCCAAGCAGCACACGAGAGGTGAACCCCGCGGCTCCCGCCGACTCGAACACAGCCATCAATTGGTCGCGCAGATTGGCTAGCGCTTGAGAGAGGCGTCCGTGCTCGTCACGTGCAAACTTGCACCGCCTCAGGCGGCTGTAGGCGGATGCTACCTCGTCCCGTAGCGCCGCAGTGTCGGCGCCGAGAGCGGCCTTGGCTGCAGTCAACGCGGATTCGATCTCGTCACGCGAGACTCCGCCCAGATCCACGGGCACCTGCCGCACCGCATCGAGCGCACCCTTCAAAGCGACACCAGCATCAGCCAGTGCGGTATCAACCTCGCTGCGGTTGGCGATACCGGACGCGCGCTGCTCCAGGACCTTCTCGATGGTGCGATCTATCTCGACGATAACCTCGCGCCATGCCTCGTCCCGGTTGGGCGAGGATGTCACTGAACGCTTGTCCCGTGGCACCTGCTGCTCGTCGCGAAGCCATTGATAAAGTGGTACCTTGGGATCGTAGCTGGCACGCACGCGGACCGGGATGATGGTGAGTTTGCCCTCCGCCCACCGCCGCTTCGCCCGGGGCAACTCTTCGTTCCAGATGAAGTCTGACGCGTAAAAGTCCGGACTAAGCATCAAAACAGCTATATCAGCAGCTTCCAGTGCTCGCATAATCTCCGCATGCCATTGGGCGCCTGCATTGACAGCGTGATCACACCAGAACCGGGCGCGTCCCTCGCGGCTGAAACCGCTAAGGCGCGTTTGTAGCTCTTTGCAAAGCGCCGCATCCTCATGCGCATATGAGATGAATCCCTGCAGCACAAATCGTCTCCCGCGGGTCGATTCAACAAGAATATCGCATCCTTTGCTGGTCCCAACGAAGTTGCCACGCTTCGAGACTACAGGCTTCGCAGCCAAGAGTTGTCTCAAACGAAGCATCGGATCAAGTTGGCGATAGTTATACCAGACGCCGGGGACTTCGACCGAATTGCGTCACGATGAGTCCTGCCTCATCCCCGACAAGTGCATTGGTTAGGAAGCGGACGTCGCCCGAGTAGCGCTGACCATCGGCCGGGCCACCAGAACGGCCTCGCTCGCCAGCCGATACTCCGCCACCACTGCCTCGGGCAGGAAGGCGCCCGACTGGCGCGCCCGCAGGTCGGCGTAGACTCCCGCCTCGCTTCAGGAGGGAGGCGTGATCGCCCTCCTCGACGATGCTGCTCCGGTCAATGATCAGCTGGTCCATGGCGGCAATCGCCAACGGGTGGTGGGCGATAGCGATCACGGTCTTGCCGGTCATCCTGGTGCCCTCCCGCCATGAAGCGTCGCTGGTGCGTTCTCGCCAAAGTAGAAGCGCAGCGCCGTCTCCCCGAATATCCTCGAGCGGGCTTGGCGGTCAGGCACGCATCCGATGAGCCAGTCCACCGTCTGCTGGTAGCTGACCTCGCGCTCGCAGCCGACGAACGGGCAGTCGCTGGCCCACATCAGCCGGTCCGGCCCAGCCATGCGGACAAGCTCGCGTGCGTAGTCGTCGCTCTGCGGACCCTGCCGATAGGCGGCCGACAGCTTGACCCAGGTGCGCCCGCGCCCGATCGCGCCGAGCACGGCTTTGAAGCCCGCCCCGCCGATGCCGGTCTCGGGCTCAGGCCGGCCCATGTGGTCGATCACGAGCTTCACGCCTGCGTCCTCGATCACCGGCAGAAGCCGCGGCATGCGCGTGCCCTCGACGTGGAGATGGACGTGCCAATCGAGGTCGGCGAGACGGCGCAGGAACCTGCGGTAGTCGAAGGTCGTGAGGTCGGGCAGCTCGCTCAGCCCCATGAACGGCAGCCGCACGCCGAGGAAGCCGTCGCGCGCCATGCCCTCCAGCTCGTAGCGGCCGGCGGTGGGCGGCAAGATGGCGGTGCCGCGCAATCGCCGCGGATGCGCGCGTAGCGCCGCCAGGATGCAGTCGTTGTAGTCGCCCCATGGGCTCGCCGCCGCGATCACGGCGAATGCCACGCCATGCGCATCGAGCGTGGCGATCAGCGCATCGTGCGTGAAGTCGTAGTCCGGGCGGTGGCGCGGTTTGGCCACCAGCGGCATGTCGCGGGTGAACACATGGACGTGGGTGTCAACCAGTGGCTGCTCGCTCATCCATGCCTCGATCCGATGGGCGCCGACAGGCGGCTGCTTGCAGGACTACTTGGGCTCGAGCCCGGCCTGCTTGACGACGATTGCCCACTTCTCGATGTCGCTCTTGAACCGCGCCCACAGCTCCTGCGGCGAGCTGGCGCGCGCCTCGGTGCCCAGCTCGTGCATCCGCGCCCTGAACTCGGCGCTGTCGACGATGGTGCGGATGTGACGGTTGAGCGTTGCGATCACCGCCTCCGGCGTGCCGGCCGGCGCCACCAGCGCGTTCCAGCCCACCACTTCGGCCGACACTCCGCCCTCGTGCAGAGTCGGCACCTTGGGCAGGAACGGCGAGCGGACGTCGCCGGAGCTGCCGATCGGCCGCAGCGCCCCATCGTCGATCTGGGCCCTGAGCGCCGCGTAGGTCTCGACCGCGATGGTGACATCGCCGCGCAGCAAGGCGGTCGTCACTTCCGCGGTATTGCGCATCGGCACGATCGTCATGTTGACGCCGGTGGCCGAGCGCAGCAGCTCGGCGGTGGTGTTCTGCGTGCTGCCGCGCAGAATTGTGCCGATGTTGAATTTGTCCGGCGTGGCGCGCGCGGCGGCGAGGGCATCGGCGATCGAGCGCAACGGGGAGTCGGCCTTGACCAGCACCAGCAGATCGAAGAAGGCGACCGTCGAGACCGGCGTGAACGCGGTCAGCGCATCGTAAGGAAGCGATTTTATCAGAGCACGGCTGATGGCGCTGCCGCTCGACAGCACGAACAGCGTGTACCCGTCCGGCGCCGCGTTGGCGAAGGCGGCTGCCGCCAGGATGCCGCCGGCGCTCGGCCGGTTCTCGATCACCACCTGTTGGCCGGTGCGCTCGGTCAGCTTCTGTCCGACGAGCCGCATGGTGATGTCGGCGAGGCCGCCGGCACCGAACGGGATGACGATGCGGATCGGCCGATCCGGGAATTCCGCCCGGACTGGTGTCGAGTGTGTGACGGTGACCAGCAGCGATACCGCCAGCAGCGCCTGCAAGACGCGCGTCATGATTTCCCTCCCAGTGCACAGCCGAGCGGCAGCAATGCCCAATCGGTGCGTCGCCCAGGCTCGAGCCTACCACCGAGCCGTCGTTGTGGACAGGACACCCGACTGACGCGCCCACAGTTCGGCGTAGACCCCGCCCCGCTTCAGCAGGAAGCGTGATTGCCCTCCTCGACGATGCGGCCATTGCAGCTGTCGCGGAGGCGCTGCTCTATTTGACCGCGCCGGGCGGTTTCGATCCCATGGCGCGCGCCACCTCGGCCAGCGGCAGATAGAGGCTCATCGGCGCGCTCGCAAAGGGGGTGAAGCGGAAGTGTCGGTAGAATGCGGCGGCGGCGGCGTCCTTGGCGTCGACAACGATCGCGAACGCGGCGACCTCGGACCGCAGCGCCCGGCCGATGGCATCGAGTAGCAGGCCCGCGCCGAGTCCCTTGCCGCGATGGCTTTCGGCGACGGCCAACCGGCCGACACGCACAGCGGGAATGAGTGGATAGCGGGGGAGCTTCTTGGCTGTGGCAGGGGCGAGGTCCGTTATGGGGACGGCGCTGGCAGCAATCGTATAGAAGCCGACGACGGTGCCGCTCGCGCGTTCCACCGCCACGACGCATGCCGACACACGGCGGCGGATGTCCTGCGTGACCTGGCTTGCGAAATAGCGATCAAGCGGCTCGACGCCACTCTTGAAGCCGGTTCGGTCGTGCGACGGCGATAGAGGCTCGAAAGCATAGGGAGTCGCGGCCTCAGACGTCACCATCGACGGGCCCAAACAGGCGGCGATGACGCTTGATGGCCCGCTTCATAGCCGGCGCGAGGGGCGGTGGATTGATCAGCGCCTCCGCGAAGCCCTGCTGATCCTCGACCGAAAGGCGGATCATCCCGGCCTGCTCGATTGTCTTGCGCGCCGCGGCGCTGGCGGCGGCGACGACGAAGTCGGTCAGCGAGCGGCCCTCGATCTCAGCTGCACGCTTCAACAGCGCGTGTGCTTCGGCCGGCAGGCGTGCTTCGAGTCGAGCAGTGGTGGTCCTGTTACTCATGCTTGTACTGTACGGCAAATAGCCGGAACCATCAAGCGTGGGCGCCAATTTGGCAAAACACGATTTATGTGTTTATTACACATTTGTTATATGGAGGTGACGATGAAGCGACTGAGGCCGGCCAGGGAACGCTCGGGTCTCACGCAAGCGGAGCTTGCGGAGCGTATCGCCACGACCCAGCAAACTATTGCGCGGTGGGAGACAGGAAAGGCAGAGCCAAACCTAGCTTCGTTACGCGACCTAGCCCTATGCCTCCACACCACGGTGGACAGCTTGGTCGGCTGCAGGTCGGTGCTTGAGCATCAGACTACAAATCCCCTTGCCTGGATCTCAGGAGATAAGAGCGGTTACTGGGGAAACATTGGCATCCGTTTGCCGCACCATCAGCACTCTACTTGGTATCCGGTTACGACCGCGACCATGGAGAAGATCTTTAGCAAGCTGCAAAGTGTAGAGACGAGCACTTGGCTCTCGTTTCAAACTCTAAACAACAAGATGGTGATTTGCCGGCCCTCTCAACTCCACGCCTTCACGTTTCTTGATGAGGCCGAGGATGAGATCAAGGGTGACTGGGACATTGGACCAGACGATGTGGAAGGTTGGCCCGAGGAAATATACGAGTGCCTTGAGCATCTGATGTGGGAAGGGCTCGGCGATCCAGGCGATGAAGGAGAATTCTCTGACAAGTTGATCGCGGCCACAAAAGAACTCATCCATGAGTATAAATTGGACGATCAGAAGCTAATGGAAATGTGTGTCAAGACGCGAATCACACACTCAAATGGAACGTCTCGCTGGCTGCACGTCTCGCCGGAACAAATGGCCGAGGCCATGTTCGATATTGACCTAAGTATGGAGGGCCTAGGCTCAACAATGCTTCATCTTGATGATGAAGCTGGCGACCACAGCGTTTTCCTGTCTCTAGATCTCATCTCGCGCCTGGAGTTCCCACTGCTCGCCTTGAAAAAAGGCATGGAAGAGCAACAAGACGAATATGCGGCCGATGATGCGAATACACCCGTTGCAGAGCCGGAAAAAACAAGGTCGCGCAAGCTGCCTAAATCGAGCAAGAGGGGAACATAGCTTGTGGCGGCCAGGCGTCGGGAACGGTGGCGGCAGATTGCTCCCGCCGCCACCGCCTCTCACTCCGCCGCCACCGCCTCGGCCAGGAAGCCGCCAGATTGGCGCGCCCACAGGTCGGCGTAGACCCCGCCCCGCTTCAGGAGGGAGGCGTGAGTGCCTTCCTCGACGATGCGGCCCCGGTCCATGATCACCAGCCGGTCCATGGCGGCAATCGTCGACAGGCGGTGGGCGATGGCGATCACGGTCTTGCCGGCCATCAGGTTATAGAGCTGTTCCTGGATGGCGGCCTCCGCCTCGGAGTCGAGCGCGCTGGTCGCCTCGTCGAGGATCAGGATCGGCGCATTCTTCAGGAGCACGCGGGCGATCGCGACGCGCTGGCGCTGGCCGCCGGACAGCTTGACGCCCCGCTCGCCGACGTGGGCGTTGTAGCCCTTGCGGCCGCGCAGGTCCTCCAGCATGCCGATGAAGTCGTGCGCCTGCGCCCGCTGCGCAGCCGCGACCGTTGCCGCCTCGCCTGCATCGGGGCGGCCGTAGAGGATGTTGTCGCGGACGGAGCGGTGCAGCAGCGAGGTATCCTGCGTCACCATGCCGATCTGCGCGCGCAGGCTGTCCTGGGTGACGAGCGCGATGTCCTGGCCGTCGATCAGGATGCGCCCCGATTCCAGGTCGTAGAAGCGCAGCAATAGATTGACCAGCGTGGACTTGCCCGCGCCCGAGCGGCCGACCAGGCCCACCTTCTCGCCTGCCTCGATGTGCAGCGCGAAGTTGTGGATGATGCCACCGGGCCGTGCCGTGCCGGCGCCGACGTCCTGGCCGTAGTGGAAGCTCACGTCGTCGAAGCGGATGTCGCCGCGGCTCACCACCAGCGGCTTGCTGTCCGGCCGGTCGACCACCTGGTTGGCGCGGCTGATGGTCTCCATGCCCTCCTGCACGACGCCCATGTTCTCGAAGATGCCGGCCACGACCCACAGGATCCAGCCCGACATGCCGATGATGCGCAGCACCAGGCCGGTGACGACGGCGATGGCGCCGATGCTCACCAGATCCTGGCTCCACAGCCAGATAGCGAGCCCGCTGGCCGACACCATCAGGAGGCCGTTGAGTGAATAGAGGACGAGATCCATGGTGGTGACGAGGCGCAGCGACGCCTGCCACTTGGCAATCTGGTCCTCCAGCGCGGATCGCGCGTAGGCGTCCTCACGCTCGGCGTGGGCGAACAGCTTCACCGTCAGAATGTTGGTGTAGCTGTCGACGATGCGCCCGACCAGCATGGAGCGCGCCTCCGACGCTTCCGTCGAGCGCGCCTTGATGCGCGGCACGAACACGGCGAGTGCAGCGATGTAAAGGGCGAGCCACACCAAGAGAGGCAGCAGCAGGCGCCAGTCGGCGACGGCGAAGATGATGGCGGCGCCGACCCACTGCACGGTCGCGTACCAGATGGCGTCGATCACCTGCACCACCGACTCGCGCAATGCCGGTCCGGTCTGGATGACCTTGTTCGCCACCCGGCCCGCGAAGTCGTTCTGGAAGAAGCCGAGGCTCTGGCGCAGCACGTAGCGGTGCGTGAGCCAGCGCACGCGGTTGGCGACCGGCGCGGCGATCAGCTGGTTCTTGATCAGCTCGTGCGCGGTCGAGACGGCCGGTCTGGCAATGAGCGCTACGCCCGCCATCACCAGCAGCGTCGTGCCGTGGTCGCTCCAGAATTGCGCCGGCGATTGCGCCCCCCGCATCATGTCGACGAGGCTGCCGACGAACGCCAGTAGCGCCACCTCGATCAGCGAGCCCAGCAGTCCCGCCACCAGCAGGAGCGCAAACACCGGCCAGACCGGCTTGGCAAAGTGAATATAGAACGCCAGCAGCGTATCCGGGGGGCGCGCCGGGAGCACATCCGGAAAGGCTGAGATGCGTGTCTCGAACCAGCGGAACATTGCGAAGTCCTCAAATTTGCTCTTCGCCGGCGTGGCGTGCGTCTCTGGGCGCCAAAGACAACACGACCGAGCGTCTGTGTGAGAGACGGCAGCGGCAGCCAGAAAGTCAGGGTTCGCGCGCCGCAGGTCTCAAAGAACCGTCTGCGGCCGGGCGCGAAAGGGCGCGGGCGACCGTCAGCGGTCGATGGTGGCAATGATCTCGATCATGGCGGGCCCCCCGCGGGATGTTGTAGCGTCGAGCGGCGCCTCATAGCACAGCAGGGCGCAACGCGCCAGCGTCTGTTGCGCTCGATTGCGCGAAGGTTCGAGGCCAGGGATGACGACCGCAGGCATTTCTCTCCACGAGTGCAAGGAACGCGCACGGAGCTGGTTTGAAACGCTGCGAGACGATTTGTGCGTGGCCTTCGAGCGCCTTGAGGCGGACCTGCCGGCCGGTGCCTCGCACGGCGACGTCGCTCCGGCCAGTTTCGTGCGCACACCCTGGACGCGCAGCAACCACAGCGGCGCTCCTGGCGGCGGCGGAGTCGCGAGCCTCATCAAGGGCCGCGTATTCGAGAAGGCCGGCGTTCATACCTCGACCGTGCACGGCGAGTTCGCTCCCGAGTTCCGCCAGCAGATCCCCGGTGCCGACAGCGACCCGCGCTTCTGGGCCTCGGGCATCTCCCTCATCGCCCATCCGCACAATCCGAACGTGCCGGCCGCGCACCTCAACACGCGCTTCGTCGTGACGAGCAGGTGGTGGTTCGGCGGCGGCGCCGATCTGACCCCGGTGCTTGCCGTCCGCCGCACCCAGGACGACGCCGATACTCTCGCCTTCCACTCCGCCATGCGGACTGCGTGCGAGCCGCACGCTGTGGCCGACTATGCCCGCTACAAACAATGGTGCGAGGAATACTTCTTCCTGCCGCATCGCGGAGAGATGCGCGGCGTCGGCGGCATCTTCTACGACTACCTCACCCCGGCTGACGCGGACGGGGGATGGGAGGCGGCATTCGCCTTCACCCAGGACGTCGGCCGCGCCTTCCTGCAGGTGTACCCCGAGCTCGTGCGGCGCAACTTTGCCAAGTCGTGGAGCGAGGCCGAGCGCGAGGAGCAGCTCGTGCGCCGCGGCCGCTACGTGGAGTTCAACCTGCTTTACGACCGCGGCACCACCTTCGGCCTCAAGACCGGCGGCAACGTCGAGTCGATCCTCTCCTCGCTGCCGCCGGTGGTGAAGTGGCCTTAGCGCTCAAAGGCGATTGTGCGTCGTGTCGCTACCGGAGCTGGCAACACTCCGGATCTCGCTGCGGTGAATGCCGATGTCCTTGAGGAGGTGGTCGCTCAGGCCGGCGAGAGCATCGACGGTGCGATTGATCCGGCGCCGCCGCGCGTGCCAGGCGGCGATCCTGGAGGCAGCCCCCGCAACGGCGCGCCAGGCTGCCCATGGGAGCAGCAGGCGCGCGGCGTGGCGCATTTCCGCCGCGTCGACCAGAGGTTTCAGTGTCACCGATGTATGCGACATAGGTTTTCCTTTCTATTCCCAGGTGCTGAAATTCGGGACCGGCCGTCGCCTCAGCGCGGCAGCCTGAGCTCGCCCTTGCGTAGGGCTGCAACGTTGCTGTCGATGAAACCGAGACCCCGCAGCCGGGGATCGTCCAGCGCTGCCAGTAGGCCAACCACGCGCCGCTTGGCCCGCTCCTCGCGAGACGCAAGCAGCCGCTCCACGAAGCTCGATCCAGGTTTGGGTTCGACCGCGGACGCGATGGCGCCCGCCGCCCGGAGGGCGAGCGTGCTCATGATCATCTCCATTGTGCTCAGTCGCGGCCGTTGACCGGCCTTGGCGACAGACGGCAGATAGGGGGCACTTGAAGATTGAACAAATTTATTGTTTCAATCATGATCATTGGAGAAGGCAATGTATGCGCAGCCTCAATCCTGATCACTTGCGCACGATCTCGGAGGTCGTCGCCCAGGGCAGCTTCACGCGCGCGGCCAAGCGGCTGAACCTGGCGCAGCCGACGGTCAGCCTGCAGGTGCGCGAGCTCGAAGACCGCCTGGGCGTGCGCCTCGTCGATCGCCTCGGCAAACGGGCCTTCGCCACCGCCGCCGGGCGCGAGCTCATCGAGCATGCCAGGCGCATCGCCGAGGAGACCGAGCGGCTGCTCGCCGCCATGCGGCGGCATCGCGACGGCTGGCTCGGACGGGTGCGCATCGGCTCCAGCACAACGGCGCTGATCTATCATCTGCCGCCCGTGCTTCAGGCCCTGCGCATGCAGCATCCCAACATCGAGCTGGTGGTGACGACGGGCACGACCAGCGGTGTGGTGGAGCGAATCCTGAGGAACGAGATCGATTTGGGAGTGGTGAGTCTGCCGATCAAAGAGCGCCTCCTGGACGTGGTGCCGCTGAAGAGCGAGCCGCTGGTGGCGATCTTCTCGGCGCGCGTTGCAAAGGTTCCCGCCCGCGTCACGCCGCAGTTCCTGCTGCAGCATCCCCTGCTGCTGGAGTTCGCCCGTGCGCATGTGCGCGCGCTGATCGTCGACTGGTTGTCGGCAGACGGCGTCGAGCCGCGGCCGGCGATGGAGCTCGACAACCTCGAAGCCGTCAAGCGCATGGTGGCCTCGGGCCTCGGCGCGTCGATCGTGCCGGCGGCGGCGATCTCGAAGGAGGACCTGGCCGCGGGCCTGGTCGTGCGGCCCCTCGAGCCCCCGCTCACACGCACCCTGGCGCTCGTGCAGCGCCGCGACAAGCCGAGCGACCCGGCGCTGCAGCATGTGCGCGGCGCGCTCATGTCGCTGGCGGAGCCGGCCGCGCGGCAGAGGTGAGGCGCTGCGGTCACGCCAACCCAGATGGGTGGAATACTGTTGCTTCCCCGGGGCACAAGGCTGCTTGGCCGAGGCTGGCGCTCCTGCAAATACCCTGTAACGCTGTACTTGACATGTAACGCGAGGCGTTCCATATCATGCCATGATCAAGAGTTTCCGGAGCAGGGCGCTCAGGGACTATTAGCTGAAGGGCCAGGCGAAAGGCATAAGGCCACAGTGGCTGGATCGCGTACACGACCTGCTCTCCGCTCTCGACGCTGCGGACTCGCCTGAAGCCATGCGCCTGCCGACGTTCGGTTTTCATGCCCTCAAGGGTGATGACCGGAAAGGCGACTATGCTGTGACGGTGCGCGGCAACTGGCGCGTCACCTTCCAGTGGAAGGGCGGCCAGGCCGTTAGGGTCGATCTGGAGGACTATCATGGCCGATGAGTATCTCGTGACCGGCTCCCCCGCTGTCCGGCCCTCCCATCCGGGCCGCATCCTGAAGGGCATTCTGGAGGACGCCAGCATTCCGCTCGCCCGCTTCGCGCGGCACCTGGGCGTGTCGAGGCCCACCGTCTACGCTCTGATCAAGGAGGCGAGACCCGTGACCGTCGACATGGCCGCCCGGCTCTCCCGTGCCTTTGGTAACTCGACCCGGTTCTGGCTTAACCTCCAGGCCAACCACGATGCCTGGGCCGCCGAGCGCGCGGCGGCGAAGCTCAGGATTGACCTCATCGGCCATGGGACCGTCGCGTAGACGCCGCCGGAACCAGATTGAAACGGACCGGCAAGGCGCGGGCGGTCAGTGCTCAGACACGCCGCCGTAGTCCGAGGATGACGGCCAGGGGAAACACGACGGCGCTCACGGTCACGGTCAACACGAGCGTAGGCAGCTGGTCATAGGCACCGCGGTCGACGGGAAAGAGCAGGTTGACGTATTTGGTGAGCAGCTGGCTGGCGACGACCGAAAGGCTCATCAGCGAGGCGATCAGCGCGAACCAGGTGGCGCGCTGTTCAGGGGGAGCGTGGACCGCGATCAGCGCCAGCAGGGGGACGGTGGCGAGAAGGAACAGGGGCGACTGCGCCGCCTCGTCTATCAGGGCGATGCTGCGCGCGCCGAAGCCCAGCACGCGCTCGGTCCATTCGTGTGCGCCGTTGACCAGCAGGAGGCTCGGCAGGAACAGGACCGCCGTCATGAAGGTGAGCCACAGCAGCACGGTGCCGGCCGGTCGGCGCACCAGCGCATCCGCGAGTAGCCACATGGCAACGAGGCCCAAGCCAGTGCTTGTCAGCTGCAGCACGCCGAAGAAGGCCTCGTCGAAGCCCAGCCGGTCCATGGCAAACCAGCGGTAGCCGTCGCCGATCATCGGCACCGCACGGAAGGCGAAGATCATGGCGGCCACAAGCGCGATGCGGCGCTTGATCTCGGGCGTCAGGCTCGCCATCACGCGCCGCAGCATCAGGCAGATGACGCCGAGGGAGAGCAGAAACACCACCTCCTGCGCATAGCGGAAGGCGGTGAGTCCCAGCAGCGTGGCGGCAGCGGCGAACAGCAGGCCGCCGCCGAAGATCCTCCAATCGAGCGGGCGGCGGCGCCCGCTCTCGGCCCGCACGAGCAGCGCGCCGCTGATGGACAGCGCCGGCACGATCAGCCCCAGGAGGAAGACCGTGTGGTAGGCAAATGCCTTGGCGAGGATCCCGGCCAGCCACATGAGCCCGCCCGGCACGGCGAGCCCGTGGCTGCGCAAGTACATCTTCCCCGGCGCCTATTCGCCGGCGCTCTCGGAGGTATTCGCCGCCGTCGAGCAGGCGAGCCTGTGGGTGACCGACCTGGAGTTCCTGCGCCTGCACTACGCCAAGACCCTCAACCACTGGAGCCGCCGCTTCGAGGCCAACCGGGCCAAGATTGCCCAGATGTACGACGAGCGCTTCTGCCGCATGTGGGAGTTCTATCTCGTCAGCGCCGAGATGATGTTCCGCACCGGCAGCCAGCTGGTCTTTCAGATGCAACTCGCCCGCAAGCGCGACGCCGTGCCGATCGTGCGCGACTACGTCACCGACCTGCAGCGCCGCTACACGGAGATGGAGTCCGAAGAGGCAGATCGCCTGCGGGCCTCGTAGCGCCAAGATCCCGTCAACGCGCGACGGAACGTTCATCCGTTCACGGGCCGAGCAACAACCACGACGTGCACAATATCGATTGCACTCTGTGGCTGCGATATCACCAGCAGTTCCTCAACCGGTGAGTATAATTACCGTGACGGGCCCACGTGTTGCGCCCGTTTTTTCATATACACTATAAGGAGAAAGCACCATGAGTTTGCCGAGGGGACGGGCCATGGCGGCGCTGGCCGCGCTTGCTGCAGTCACCTGCTTCACTGCGGCTCCGGCTGACGCGAGAGACTGCAGAGGAAACAAGTGCACCAAGGTTGCTTACAGCAAGAAGCTCACCACGGCTGTGGGTTACGGGCCAACGAAGGCCAGGCAGCGTCGAGCCGACCGCCGCCGCTCCCCGCAGCGCGAACCGAACAGGATTGTCTGGCATGGATGGGCGGGAGACTCTTTCTATCTCGACGGCGTCCGCTACCGCCGGGGCAACCCGCGCGGGCCGGCCACCGCGTACAACAACTGGGAAGGCGGCTTCCATCCGGTCGCGTTCTGGGTGCTCCACCAGCGAAACAGCTTCTGAGGATCGCGGCGAACGCGGCCTGCAGGTTCCATCGTCCGTGACGTTTCCGGTGATGGAACCGGTGCCCTGCGGGCAGCCACGGGCGCAGCGGTCGCCGGCTGTTCGCAGCGGGCTCCTTCCTATGAGCTGCGGACCGCCAGCCGCCCCAGCAATTCCAGCAACCGTTCGCGCCCGCCGGGGCCGAGCTTGGCGTCGAGGCGGGCCTCGTGGGCGGCTTCCAGTGCGCCCGCACGGGCTAGCACCCTCTCGCCCTCCTCGGTGAGATAAAGCGCATAGGAGCGCCGGTCGTTCGGCGCAGCGCTGCGCCGCGCCAGGCCGCGGCGCTCGAGCCCGTCCAGCAGCACGACAAAATTGGCGCGCTGGATGCCCAGCGCCGCCGCCACGTCCGACTGCTTCAGGCCCGGAGTGTGCCCCAGGAGCACCAGCACGCTGTACTGAGCCGGCCGCAGCTCAAGCTCGGCAAAGTTGGCGATAACATCGTCGAACACGGCCAGCTGCGCACGCCGCAGCGCGTAGCCGATCATGCCGGCTAGCGGCCCCAGGTCCACCGCCAGCGCGCGCGCGTCCTTGGCGGGCGTGGTTGCCAGCTCTTCCGCAACAGCTTTCTTGTCGGCGTTGGTGCCCATGCGCGCTTGATATTATAGGGCATAATTGTTATTCGAAACTACAAAAAGCCGGCAGGGAGGACCCGATCGGGAGCGCGCGCTTGGACACAACGATTCTGCTCTTTCTGCTGCAAGACGGCGTAACCAACGGGGCGATCTATGCGCTGCTGGCGCTGGCGCTCGTCCTCGTGTTCGCCGTGACACGCGTCATTCTCGTGCCCCAGGGCGAGTTCGTCGCCTACGGCGCTCTGACGCTTGCCATGCTCGACGTGGGACGCGTGCCGGGCACGGCCGGGCTGCTCATCGTCTTTGCCGGCCTCGCGCTGCTGGTCGAGGCATGGAGCAGTCGCAGGCGGCTCACGCTGAAGCTCGCGGGCCGTCTGTTCCTGTACTACGTGCTGCCGCCGCTCCTGATCGTCGCGCTCACCTGGTGGCTCGCGCCTATGCGGCTCGGCCCGGTGGCGCAGGCGCTGATCGCCATCGCCATCGTCGCGCCCATGGGCCCCTATCTCTACCGCATCGCTTTCCAGCCCCTGGCCGAGGCCTCGATCCTGGTGCTGCTGATCGCCGCGGTGGGCGCCCACTTCTCGATGACGGGGCTGTGCCTGCTGTTCTTCGGGCCCGAGGGGATGCGGGCGCAGCCGCTGCTCACCTCCGGCTTCACGGCCGGCCCCATTCCCGTGTCGGGCCAGAACATCGCCATCTGCCTGGCGGCGGGGGGGCTGATGGCCGCGCTCTACCTGTTCTTCGAGCGCACCATTCTCGGCAAGGCGCTGCGCGCGACCGCCGTCAACCGACTGGGCGCCCGGCTGGTCGGCGTGCGCACGGCGCTGTCGGGGCAACTGGCGTTCCTGATCGCCGCCGCCATGGGCGCGTTGTCCGGCATCCTGATCGTGCCGGTGACGACGATCTACTACGACTCCGGCTTCCTGATCGGCCTCAAGGGCTTTGTCGCCGCCATCGTCGGCGGCCTCGTGAGCTACCCGCTGGCTGCGGCCGCCGCCGTGTTCGTCGGCATCGTCGAGGCTTTCGCCTCGTACTGGGCCTCGAGCTTCAAGGAGATCATCGTCTTCATGATCATCATCCCGGTGCTGCTGGTGCGTTCGCTGACGACCACGCACACCGAGGACGAGGAGTGAGGCGATGCCGAGCCGCGCGCTCATCGCTGCGCTCGTCATCGCCGGCGCCCTGTTGCCGGTGCTGCCGGGCATGCCCGTGTTCTGGATCACGTTGCTCAACAACATCGGGCTCGGTGCGCTGGTGGCGATCGGCCTCGTGGTGCTGACCGGCGTCGGCGGCCTCACCTCGTTCGGCCAGGCGGCGTTCTGCGGGTTCGGGGCCTTCACCACCGCCGTCCTCACCACCCGCTACGGCTGGTCGCCGTGGGCGACGCTGCCCGTGGCGCTGGCCATCACCGCCGCCGGTGCTCTGGTGCTCGGCCTGCTGACGGTGCGCCTCTCGGGCCACTATCTGCCGCTCGGCACCATCGCCTGGGGCTTGAGCCTCTACTTCCTGTTCGGCGAGCTCGAGCTGTTCCACCGCCACGACGGCATCACCGCCATCCCGCCGTTCAACTTCGCCGGCTGGGACCTCTACGACAGCCGCGGCATCTACTACGTGATCTGGGCCTTCGTGATCCTGGCCGCGATTGCCACCCGCAACCTGCTGGATTCGCGCACCGGCCGCGCCATCCGCGCACTGCGCGGCGGGGCCGTCGCCGCCGAGTCGTTCGGCGTCAGCACCATGCGCGTGAAGCTCGTCGTATTCGTCTACGCGGCGCTACTCGCCGGCATCTCCGGCTGGCTCTATGCCCACATGCAGCGCGCCGTCAACCAGACGCCGTTCGGCATAAATGCGGGCATCGAGTACCTCTTGATGGCGGTGCTGGGCGGAGCCGGGCACGTCGGCGGAGCGATCCTCGGCTCCGGCATCGTCACGTTGCTGAAGGACCAGCTGCAGCGCATCCTCCCGGCTCTGTTCGGCAGCAAGGGCAACTACGAGATGATCGTGTTCGGCGCCTTGCTCGTAGTCCTGCTGCAGACCGCCCGCGAAGGCTTGTGGCCGCGCCTCGCCGCTCTGGTGCCCGAGCGCGGAAGGCGGCAGCGTCCGCCGCAGGCCGAACCGCTACCCGCGCGCACCATGCCGCCGGCGGGCGAGCCGCTGCTGTCGCTCAAATCGGCGCGCAAGGAATTCGGCGGGCTGGTTGCGGTCAACGACGTCAGCTTCAATGTGCGCGCGCGAGAGATCGTCGGCCTGATCGGCCCCAACGGCGCGGGCAAGAGCACCATCTTCAACCTGGTGACGGGCGTGCTGTGGCCGACCGCGGGCGAGATTGCCTTCAAGGGCGAGCGCATCTCCGGGCGGCCATCGCAGGTCGTCGCCCGCCGCGGCATCGCCCGCACCTTCCAGCACGTCAACGTGCTGCCCAACATGAGCGTGCTGGAGAACGTCGCCCTGGGGGCGCATCTGCGCGGGACGAGGGGAGCGGTCTCCAGCGTCGCGCGCCTCGACCGGGCCGAGGAGGCGCGCCTGATCGACGAGGCGGCGCGGCAGATCGAGCGCATGGGGCTGGCCCAGGTCATGCACCGCCCGGCCGGCAGCCTCTCGCTCGGCCAGCTCAGGATCGTCGAGATCGCCCGCGCGCTGTGCCTCGATCCCGTGCTGCTGCTGCTGGACGAGCCCGCCGCCGGCCTGCGCCACCTGGAGAAGCGCGAGCTGGCCCAGACCCTCACGCGGCTCAGGGAGGAGGGCCTCACCATCCTGCTGGTCGAGCACGACATGAGCTTCGTCATGGGCCTGACCGACCATCTCGTGGTGCTCGATTTCGGCACCAAGATCGCCGAAGGACGCCCGGCACAGGTGCGGGCCGACCCGGTCGTCATCGAGGCCTACCTCGGGGGCGTGGCGTGATGCCGGCAACCACCCGTCATCCCGGTCGGACCCCGGATCAAGTCCGGGGGAGCGGCACGCGAGCGGCGCTCCGAACCGGGACCTCCTCGTGCTCGAGCGGCTCCCTCACCGCGCCGTCATGCCCGCGCAGGCGGGCACCCAGGTCACCTCTCAACGAGGGCTCGCGCGCCGCTGCGGCGAGGCGCCCTCACGCCTGCGCGGGGATGACGCTTGTAGGGAGGCTGCCGTCATGAGCCATCCGATGCTGGCAGTCAGCGGCCTGTCGGTCGCCTACGCCAAGGTGGAGGCGGTGCGCGGCGTGTCGCTTCAAATCGCGCCCGGCAGCATCGTCACCGTCATCGGCGCCAACGGCGCCGGCAAGACCACCCTCCTCAACGCCGTGATGGGCCTGCTGCCCTCGCGCGGCTCAATCGCTTTCGACGGCGTGGCGCTCGATGGCCACGCCATCGAGGAGCGCGTGGTGATGGGGCTCGCCTTGGTGCCCGAGCGGCGCGAGCTGTTCGGCTCCATGACGGTGGAGGACAACCTGGTGCTCGGCGGCTTCCGCACCTCGGCCGCAGAGCGTGCGCAGTCGCTGGCGCAGGTGTTCGTCCGCTTTCCCCGCCTGGAGGAGCGCCGCAAGCAGCTTGCCGGCACGCTGTCCGGCGGCGAGCGGCAGATGCTGGCCATGGGCCGCGCGCTGATGGGCCGCCCGCGCCTCCTCATGCTGGACGAGCCGAGCCTGGGGCTCGCCCCGCTGATCGTGCGCGACATCTTCGAGATCATCGTCGGCCTGCGCAAGACCGGCGTGTCGATCCTGCTGGTGGAGCAGAACGCGCGCGCGGCCCTGCAGGTGGCCGACCACGCCTACGTCATGGAGCTCGGCGAGATCACCGCGCAGGGCCCCGCCGCCGACCTCGCCGCCGACCCGCGCATCGTCGAGAGCTATCTGGGGCTCGGCGGGCCGGCTTAGGGCGTGGACTCACAAACGGTCGGCCGCCTCCATCTGCCTGCCAACGGCCTCGCCGCGGTCGATCTACCCCCCAAGGGCGGACGGCTCAACGGTCAGTTCCGCAGGGGGCAAAGGTGCCAAGTTCGGGCATTCGGCCAGGCTGTCGATCAGCAAGCGGGTTGCAGATCGCGAGCTCCAGCGGCGCCTGTCGGAGTCCGTCTAGGTCGCCTCGATCAGCCATTCGAGCACATCGAGCGCAGTGGTTTGATTGCGGTCGCCGAGCACGAACCTCTGCGTGCGCGGGCTCTACGGTCGGCACAAGCCACATCAGAAATCGGAAGTGAGCCTCGACGGCGGGACCGGTCTTGCGTGTGTTGTCGGCCATTGCGGAGCCGCCGATTCAACCCGACCAGGGGCTTCGCCCGTGGACCCCAAGACGTAAAGAAGAAAAAATCAAGGACTTAACGTTCTGGCCAACCGGAAGCCCTGGACGTAGATCCGGCTGTCGGTGGTGAACCAGAGGCGGTAGGCCGAGCGGAGGTCCCGTGGATAGCTGAGCCAGGAACCGCCGCGGACCACACGGCGACCGCAATCACCAGTTGTCCACGCCAAGCCATCCGTCGGTGCACCCTGATAGCTGTCCCTGTAGCAGTCCTCGACCCACTCCCGCACGTTGCCGTGCATGTCGTGGAGGCCGAAGGCATTCGCTATCTTCTGCCCGACCGGCTGCGTCTTCCCTCCGGAGTTCCGCCCGTACCACGCGTGGTCGCCGAGCTGTCTCTCGTCATCGCCGAACGAATACCTTCCCGAGCCGCCGGCCCGCGCCGCGTACTCCCACTCCACCTCGGTCAGCAGGCGATAGGGTTTGCCGGTCAGCTTGGCGATCCAGGCCACGTACTGCTTGGCATCGTCCCAGGATACATGGATCACCGGACGCCGGCCGCGGCCCCAGGAGAGGTCGTCGGGCTGCGGCTTGCAGCCACCGTGCGCCACGCAGGCGTCCCACTCGTCGAAGGTCACCTCGAACTTGCCGACCGCAAAGGGCTGCCTGATCCTCACCTGGCGCTGTGGGCCCTCGTCGCTGCCGCGCCCCTCCTCATTGCTTGGGGAGCCCAAGGTGAAGCTCCCAGCCGGCATCACGACCATCTCCGGGCAGCTCGCGCACTCCTTGAACGCGCCGCCGGGCTTCAATGCCCGCTCCGCCTCGGCGGTGAGCGCACTCGCGCGAACGTACCAGAATATCGGCAGCAACCGCGCCCGCTGATAGTCGTACCAGCCGGCCAAAACTACGACCGCGATCACCGCCGTTGCACCCGCGCCGAGCATGACGCCGCGGCGGAGTGTGCCCTTGCCCAGGCTCAGCTCTTGGAGCCGCGCCTTCGCCGCCACCGCGTGCTGGCCATTCGGCCAATCTTTCAGGAACGCCTCGATTGCTGCCTGGTCAGCGCCGGCGGCGATCGCGCCCCAGGCCTCGGTCTCCTCGCGCGCCCGCTCCGCCGTCGAGGCGGCGGCCGCCGCCTCTTGTTCCATGGCGGCGATGCGCGCCTGCCCCGCCGCAGCTTTCGCGCCTCTCGGGAACTCGTCGAGATAGGCCCGGAGCTGCGCCGTCGTCGGCTTTGTGCCGAGCCCGGCCCATACGAGCCCGTCGAGCTTGGTCAGCGCATAGCGCTCGGTCGTGCCGCCGGGGAACCGCGCCAGATGATCGCGCATGTCCTGGAGGTCGTTGCGGTCTTTCACGAAGTCCCAGCTCGCCAGCTCCTCGGCCTTGCGGATTTCGTCCGCCGACGGGCCCGCCGCGGCCTGCGCGCGCCCGCGCTCCTCCGCGGCTTGCGCACGCGCCGCGGCTTGCGCCTCCGCCTGCCGCCGCGCCGCCTCGGCCGCCTTGCGCTCGGCCTCTGTGCGCGCGGCGCGCTCCTGCTCGGCTACCGCCAGGCTCTCCTTCAGCGCTGTGACAAGCCCCTGGCAGTCTGCCTTGAAGCGCTCGGGCCTGAGGCCGACGGCGTTGCGGCGTGCGAGGGGGCGGATCGGCTCGGGCAGCGTCTCGGCACGCGGGATGCCGGCGCCGCCGACCAGCACCGGGATCACGCGCTTGCCCTGGTCGAGCGCAGCCTTGATCTCGATCGCGACGAAATCGTCCGGGTCGTTCTGGCGCTGGCTGAACAGTTCTGCCCAGCGCGGTCCAATAACGACCAGCAGCACATCAGCAGCCGCGACCTGAGCGTTGAGCACCTCGACGAAATCATCGCCCGGCTTGATTTGGCCCTCGACGTCCATGAACAGGGCGCCATCTCGAAACTCGTGCTCCAACCGCTGATAGAGCGCCTGCGTGTAGCCAGGATCGTCTCCGCGACGGTAGTTGATGAAAATCTTGCCCGCCATGACCGCTCGTGTCGGATATTCAGTGCAATCGCCTCGACGAATAGCGCGGCAACGATCGCGCGGCGAGCCTAGCGACCTGATCCCGATCTGTCATTGCCATGCCGAGCACCTACGAGCGCAAATGTGCGTGGGTGCCACAGACCGTACCTCCGGGCAACATGGCGGTTGTGGGGTCAGACTCGGTAAATCTCTCGTCGACAAAGTATTTCCGTTGCAAGAACCTCGACCGTACGGCGCTGCGCCTCGGGGCTTCAGGAACGCATTCACTTCGTCCAGGAAGCGATGCCACGCCGGGTCGCTTCGCAGGATTATGTGGGTTGCGGCCTTCCAGGGCCACGAAGCGGGCCACCGTGGCTGCAGGAGCTGCCATCGGCAAGGTTACCCCCGCAATGAGCGATGTCATGGTGCGGGGTTTATCTCCGTCGCTCCGGGCCCTGTTAGATTGACCTCGTCGCTTGCCAGCGGGGGTGCTCTCCACCAGCGCCCGGCGCAGCGAAGCGGCCGGTGCCACCCGGCGCTGCGCTCTTTGACATCGTGAAGAAATTGTCGGCCGCGGGCACGTTTTTGCGGGCGCTGACGTGCTGCCGGCTAGCCCAGTCGATCTAGCGGTGCACGATCCACAGGATCAGGCTGAGCACGGCGCTGATCAACAGCGACGTCCCCAGCGGCAGATAGATGCGATAATTCTCTCGCTCGAAAACGATGTCGCCGGGAAGGCGCCCCAGTCCGAGCTTGCTGATCAAAGGCCACAGCAGGCCCGCAGCCACCAGCACCAGCCCAAGCATGACAAGAAACCGGGAGACCGACATCACGACCCGCCTCAGCAGCCTGATGGAAGCTCATATCGGTTGCCGGCTGGTCCCGGTCCAGGGCCCGCACGAAAGCAAAGTGCACGAGCCGATGCCAGGCGGTATAATTAACGATGACCCCGTTCAAGACCATCCGGACGCGTGCCGCCAAGCGCAAGGGCGGCGAGGCGGCGCTGACTGCGCTGCTGCCCAAGGTGGCGAGCCCGAAGGCGCTGGCCAAGCTCGGGGATGACCGAGTGCTCGCCGAGATGACCAAGCGCATCTTCTCTGCCGGCTTCGCGTGGAGCGTCATCGAGACGAAGTGGCCGGGTTTCGAGGCGGCCTTCCTCGGCTTCGCGCCAAAGCGGCTTTTGGCTCAGCCCGACGAGTTCTGGGAGGGCCTGGCGGGCGACAAGCGCATCGTGCGCAACCCGCAGAAGATCATGGCCGTGCGAGCTAACGCCCGGTTCGTCGCCGACATTGCCAAGGAGCTCGGCAGCTTCGGCAAGTTCCTGGCCGAATGGCCAGCCACCGATCAGGTGGGCCTGCTCGAGCTGCTTGCCAAGCGCGGCGCTCGGCTCGGCGGGCGCACGGGCCAGTACCTCCTGCGCTTCATCGGCAAGGACGGCTTCGTGACGTCGTCGGACGTCATCTTATGCCTACGCGACGCCGGTCTCGACATCGCCGAGAACCCCACGTCCAAGAAGGACCTCAGGAAGATCCAGGACCAGTTCAATGCCTGGGCCAAGGAGACGGGCCTGCCCTATACGCATCTCTCGCGCATCTGCGCCATGTCCATCGGCGAGAGCTACGACGCCGAGACGCTGCGCGGCCGGGCGTCCATGGACGAATGACGGACACCAAATCGGTTAATCACATCCCGCCGGCCCCGTTTGGTTAACCGGCGCCGGGCCTGCTCGGCGGGGCACCTCACATGGTCGAAGCGGGGTTCGCCCCTGGATGGCCGTTTGCCGTAACGCGGGGGCGAGGTTTTATCGCGTTCGCCGAGGCGGCCGGTACGGGGGTAGCGTGTGCCTTGAAAACGATCATCAACCCTGTGGGAGGAGGAGACCATCCGGGCCGAGGTCGATAGGGCCTGGAAGCTGACGAGCGGCGTGG
>Ga0247727_10003293_pt1 | contig 35876 bp, 27 predicted proteins | sample WisWelCaveWW1625_FD_202498 | JGI IMG/M metagenome (GOLD analysis project Ga0247727, IMG submission 202498) | Biofilm microbial communities from Wishing Well Cave, Virginia, United States - WW16-25 | ecosystem: Environmental > Aquatic > Deep subsurface > Groundwater > Cave microbial mat | place...
ACGATCGGCGGCGAGAGCGAGACGACGATGTTGTCCTCGTAGACGTCCTTGATGACGAAGAGACCCTCGCGCACCTCCTCGTAGGGCTGGCCGATGCGGATGAGGTAGCTCTCGACGTCTTCGCGCGTTCGCATGGGACCCTCGCCTGTCCGGGGCGGGGGAAGATAGCACGCGTTGACGGTGCAACCGACCCCCGGTAGCGTGCATCCAACCCTCGCCCGGACAATTCATGAACCTCACTACTGCAATCCGCGATACGGCGCGATCTCCGCGCGTTTCCTCGTTTCCGCATCCTCGACGTACGTCCAGTACGCCTGCGGTGCGGAAACTCCGGGACGCGCGGATCTCGGCGGGGCGCGTGAATCCGCTCCGCGAATTCACGCCACCCCTCACCGTCTCGCGCATTTCGCTACGCGAGTTCATGAATTGTCCGGGCTAGAAACGAGCGAAACCTCCGAATGTTCCTGGCATACGTGTTCAGCCTCGTCGTGGGCGGGGTGTTTCTCGGCGTGTCCGCGCTGCTCGGCGCGAAGGACGCGGACGCGGGGCATGGCGACGGCGGTCACGACGGGGCACATGACGGCGGGCACGACAAGGACAGCGGGGCCGACGGGGACGTCGCGTGGCTCCCCTGGTTCTCGCTGCAGTTCTGGATGTTCGCGATGGCCTTCTTCGGCCTCACGGGTACGGTGCTGGAAGGGTTCGGGATCGCGGGCACGATCGTGACCGCGCCCACGGCGATCGCACTCGGGATCGGGTCGGGCCTTGCCGCCTCGTACGCGCTGCACAAGCTCAAGCACGACAAGGTCGAGAGCAACGTCGGCGCGTCCGACTTCATCGGGCGCAACGCGACGGTGCTGCTCCCGGTCCAGAAGAACCAGACCGGAAAGATCCGCGTGCAGGTGAAAGGGCAGCTGATCGACCTCGTCGCGGTGACGGACGACGTCGATCCGATCGTGGCGAAGGACGAGGTGCTCGTGATCGAGATGCGAGAAGCGACGGCCGTCGTGGAGCGTCGGTCGAGGGCCGAAGGGGAAGAGGTCGCCGCGGCGTCCGCGGCGTCCGGCAAGAGACAGAGAGGAAAGTGATGCCCGACTACAGCGGAATGCAGCAGGCGATCGAAACGGGACCGTCCCCCATGGCGCAGATCGGGATCGTGGTCCTCGTGGCGTTCGGCGTCGTCATCGGCCTGTTCGTCCTGATCGCCATGATCAAGGCGTTCATGTACATCTGCCGGCCGAACGAGATCCTCGTGTTCTCGGGACGCAAGCAGAAGCTCGAGGACGGGACGGTCCTGGGTTTCCGCGTCGTTTTCGGCGGACGCGCGTTCCGCGTGCCGATCCTCGAGCGGGTCGAACGGATGGACATGACGGTCATCCCGAGCGAGATCGAGGTGCACAACGCGTTCTCGAAGGGCGGGATCCCCTTGCACGTCCAGTGCATCGCGAACGTGAAGATCTCGAGCGATCCGCTCTACGTCGGAAACGCGATCGAGCGCTTCATGGGCAAGGGGCTCGGCGAGATCCAGCTCGTCGCGCGGCAGAACCTCGAGGGCGCCGTGCGCGCCGTCGTCGCCCAGCTGACGCCGGAAGAGGTGAACGAGGACCGGCTCAAGTTCGCCGAAACGCTGGTGCACCAGGCGCACGACGACTTTTGCAAGCTCGGGATCGCGATCGACACGCTCAAGATCCAGCACGTCTCCGACAGCGTGCATTACCTCGACAGCATCGGGCGCAAGCGGATTGCCGACGTGCTGCGCGACGCGGAGATCGCGGAGTCGCACGCGCAGCGGGAAGCCGAGCAGGAGGCGGCCGCGGCGAGCCAGCGCGGCGTCATCGCGATGGAGACAGCCCGGACGGTCATCGCCCGTGCCGAGAACGAGCTGCGGCGGATCAAGGCCGAGCTGGACGGCCGAGCCCGGACGGAGGAAGAGCAGGTCGAGCCGGCCGCGGCCACTGCACGCGCCCTCGCCGAACAGGAGCTGCAGACGCTGCGCGCGGAGCTCGAGAAGATCCGCCTGGAAGCCGACGAGGTGATTCCCTCGGAGGCCGACAAGGTCGCGAAGCAGGCGATCGCGAAGGGCCTGGCGGCGCCGCGCGCCGAGCAGGGCGCTGCGCAGGCGCAGGTCCTCGAGATGATGACGCGGGTCTGGTCCGAAGCAGGGCCCGACGCGCGCGACATCTTCCTCATGCAGCAGATCGAGCAGGTCATGCGCGTCGTGACCGAGGCCCTCGCGAAGGTCGACATCGGCGACGTCACGCTGATCGACTGCGGGGACGGCAAGGCTCTCCCGCAGTTCCTGGCGAGCTTTCCAGCGAGCGTCTCGGCGGTCCTCGAAGCGCTCAAGGGCTCGACTGGCGTGGACATCCCCAAGATCCTGTCCGAACGGGCAGGCCCGCAGCAGGGAAGGTAGGAGGGCGCCATGGGAAATCTCGGCGGTTACATCGCGGCGGTCGTCTCGATCGGGTTCTTCGCATTCGTGTTCCTCCTCATCCTCGTCAAGCGAATGCTCTACATCTGCTCGCCGAACGAGGTCCTCATCTTCAGCGGGAAGCGGCGGATGTCTCAGAACCGCGAGGTCGGCTACCGGATCATCAAGGGCGGCCGGGCGATCCGGATCCCGTTGCTCGAAACCGTGGATCGGATGGACCTGACGAACATGATCATCCACGTCGAGACGCGGAACGCGTACACGAAAGGCGGCATCCCGCTGACGCTTCAGGGGGTGGCCAACATCAAGGTGCCTGGGGAGGAGCCGCTGCTCAACAACACGCTGGAGCGGTTCCTCGGCCGGCAGCGCAACGAGCTCATGGCGATTGCGAAGGACACGCTCGAGGGGAACCTGCGCGGCGTCCTCGCGCAGCTCACCGCCGAGCAGCTCAACGAGGACAAGCAGCTCTTCGAGCAGAAGCTGCTCGAGGAGGCGGAGCACGATCTGAACCGGCTCGGCCTCGTCCTCGACACGCTCAAGATCCAGAACATCGCGGACGACGTCGGTTATCTCACCGCGATCGGCCGGAGCCGTTCGGCCGAGGTCCGCAAGAACGCCCTCATCGCCGAGGCGCGCGCGAAGGCGGACTCGCTCGAGCAGCAGGCCAAAAATCTCGAGATGACGCGGCTCGCCCAGGTGAACGCGGAGATCAGGGGGCTGCAGGCGGTCACGGAGAAGCGGATCGCGGACGCCGAGACGAAGCGGACGGCCCGCATGGCCGAGGCGCAGGCGGAGGTCGCGGCCGTCGTCTCGCGCTCGAAGGGAGAGCGCGAGCTGCAGAAGCAGCGCATCGAGCAGGTGCGTCGGCGGCTCAACGCCGACGTGATCCAGCCGGCCCTGGCGATGCAGCGGGCCGCCGAGGAGAGGGCGAAGGGAGACGCGGCCTCGGTCATCGAGAACGGCCGCGCGGTCGCCTCGGCCCTGCGCAACATCACCGTGCAGTGGCGCCAGGCGGGCCCCGCTGCCCGCGAGGTCTTCCTGATGCAGAAGCTCGAGATCCTCCTCGCGCAGCTCGTCACGACCATCCAGGACGTGAAGGTCGGGAAGATGACCGTGATCGGCGGGTCCGGAGGCGGCAATGGAGGCGGCGGGTCGCTCGTCGCGAGGCTGGTCTCCGGGATCGAGCAGGTGAAGGCCGCGACGGGCGTGGATCTGGCCGCGGCGGCCCAGAAGAGACTCGGCTAGGAAGTCCGGCGCTGCTGTAACTGAAAGATCATTGATTACGACCAGTTGCGCCCACTCACCGCTGCCCCTCAGCACGTTCTTGACCCCGCAATCCCGGCGAGTAGCCTTCTGACCCGACGGGGGTTCCGAGGCGAACATGGGAACCGGATCCGCACGAATGAGCTGGAACCAGATCAGAACGCTGCCGGAGTTCCGGGGCCGCTGGGTGGCACTGGACGGTTGCGTCTACGACGGGCACAGCCCGGACCCGTCCGACGCCGAGGTGATCGACTCGGACGAGGACCTCTCCGAGCTGTGCGTCCGCATCGAGGCCGCGTCCCGCCGCAACTGCGAGATCCGGTTCTGCGAAACGAATCATCCGGGCTAGCCGTGGGACGGGGGCTTCTCGGGGTCGCCCTCCTGCTCGCCGGGGCCGGATGCGCCCGAAGAGGGCCCACCGGCGGCGCCTTGTACGCGGCGAGCGCTTCCACCGACCCGGTGGGCGATCACTACGCGCGGATCCGCGGGGACCTCGAGAAACGCGGGTACGCGCCGATCGCCGAGCCGACGCGCGGCGACGTGGCGGGGGAGGGCCTGCTGACCTTTCCGCTCGAGATGCAGGGCGGCTCCTGCTACGCGCTCGTCGCGCTGGGCGGGCCGGGCATCGTCGATCTCGACCTTTACCTGTTCGACGCGTCGATGCGCCAGCTCGGCCGCAACACGCGCCCCGACGCGCACCCGTGGCTCGTCCACTGTCCGACGGCTCCGGCGCGCACGACGGCGCGGCTGCGTGGCTATCGCGGCACCGGACCGTTCCTGTTCGCAGCGTTCCACGGGCCGGCGGGCCTCGGCGACATCTCCGAGATCGTCTCCGCGGGCCTGTTGCAAGCACCGCCTCCGGCGGTCGACGGCCAGGCGGCCGAGCGGATCGCGCGCTCCGACGTCGAGATGTCGAAAGCGGGCTCAGTTCGTGCGGGTCCGGCGATCACGCTCAAGATGGTGCGCGGCGAGGTCCGGCCCATTCCCGTGAACCTCACGCAAGGTGCGTGCTACGCGCTCGTCTCGTTCGCCGGGACGGGCATGGGCGACAGCGACCTCTTCCTGGTCACCCCGGCGGGTACGGAGGCGTCGCGCGACGTCCGTCACTCTCGCGACGCGACCATCCGGGTCTGCGCGGCATCGACCGGGGCGTACCAGCTCCAGGTGAAGGCGAATCGCGGCGACGGGCAGGTCTACGTGCTGGCATACGGACCGACGGCCGCGGCCGTGATCGCGGCGGCGGGCGACATCGCACCGGAGCCGGGAGCGGCCGTCGCGAGCGCGGCGGCGCCGGCGTCCCCCGCGGACGAGGCCTTCCGGTCCCTGGACTCGGACGTGCGCGCGCGCGGGTACGAGCCGGTCGGCGAGCCGGTGCTCGGCGACGCGTCGACGGCGCAGCCGGTGGTGTTCGAGATGCCGCTCGAGGCCGACAACTGCTACGCCGTCGCGGCGGCGACGACGCAGGGCGGGGAGATCGAGGTGCACCTCAAGACCTCGCGCGGCAACGCGATCGAGGCGGAAGTGTCCGCGGGCTCGGCCACGATTGTGCGTGCCTGCGCCGACGGCAACGGTCCTCACCGGATCGAGGTCGGTCTGCGGCGGGCGAACGGCCCCGTGATCGCCCAGGCGTACCGTTGGCCGCGCTCGACGCGCGGACCGTTCGGCCTCGCGGGCGTTCCGTTCGTACGCCTTGCCGAGGCGACGAGCCTGCTGTCGCTCGAGGGCTACGAGCCGCTCGGCGCGCCGGAGTCCTCGGACCTGCGCGAGGGTGCAGTATCGACCTATCCGATCGCGTTCGAGACGCCCGTGTGCCACGCCGTCGTCGGCGTGGGGGGCCTGGGCGTCGACGAGGTAGACCTGCAGGTCGCGGCCGGGGGGGCAGACGATCGTGCAGGACACGTCGGACGGGCCGATTGCGATCGCGCAGGTCTGTCCGCCGCCGACCGAGGGAGTCTCGGTCGCCGTGCGCTCGACGCGCGGCGCGGGGCGCGTCCTCTACCAGCTCTTCGAAGGGCCGGAAGAGGCGCGGTAGCCGTCGGCTCGAAGAAGCTCCTTCTGAATCCGCGTTCATTCTGGTACCTTGGCGGTGGGGCATCGGCGCCCCACCGCGCAAGGAGTTCCGATGGGTCGGAAGCTGCTGCTGGCGTCGCTCTTCCTGCCTCTCGCAGCGTGCAGCCCCGGGACGACCACGGGGGGTGACGCGGACGCCGATTCAGACGCGGACAGCAACCTGCCGGACGCCGACGGAGACAACATCTCGGACGCGGACGAGGGACGGGCGGGCGGAGATTCCGCCGACACGGATGGGGACGGAACGGCCGACTACCTCGACACGGACTCGGACAACGACGGGATTCCCGACGAGGACGAGGCCGGCGACGGCGACGCCGACACGCCTCCCGCGGACGCGGACGAGGACGGCACACCCGATTTCCGGGACGAGGACTCCGACGACAACGGCATCCCCGACGAGTCCGACAGCCGCGAGGATCTCGACGGCGACTCCGACGGAGACTGGCGCGACACGGACGACGACGGCGACAACATCGACGACGTCGACGAGATGGGGAGCCCCGACGACCCGATCGACACCGACGGGGACGGGACACCGGACTACCGCGACACCGACTCCGACGACGACACGATCTCGGATCACGACGAGCGCGACGACGACGTGGACGAGGACGGGACCGCGAACTATCGCGATCTGGACTCGGACGACGACGGATGGTCGGACGCCGAAGAGGCGGGCGACGCGGACCTGGCGACGCCGCCGGTCGACACCGACGACGACGGCATGGCCGACTTCGTCGATCCGGACAGCGACAACGACGGGCTGTCGGACGAAGCCGAGCGCGAGGCGGGAACGGATCCGCGAGACGCCGACACGGACGACGACGGCGTGACGGATCTGGTCGAGACTGCGGCCGGGACGGATCCGCTCGACCCGAAGTCCAACCCCGGTGCGCTCGGCGACTTCGTCTTCCTCGAACCGTACGAGGAGGACCCGTCGCCCGCCGAGGACACGCTTTCGTTCGCGACCGACATCCAGCAGGCGGACGTGTACTTCCTGGTCGACACGACCGGGTCGATGGGCGGCGAGATCGCCAACCTGTCGGCGGACCTCGACGGGTTCCTGATCCCGGCAGTCGAGGGGGAGATCCCGGACGTCTGGTTCGGCGTCGGGCACTTCGACGACTACCCGGTCTGCGACGGCGGAGGCGGCTTCTTCGGGTGTGGCGGGGATTGCTACGGAGCGGCCGGCGACGAGGCGTTCGAGCAGCTGCAGGAGATGACGGGAGACGCGGGCGCAGCCCAGGCGGCGGCGCGCGCGCTCGTGCTCGGGTTCGGCGAGGACACTCCGGAGAGCGATGTGCCGGCGCTGGAAGCGGTCGCCACCGGAAACGGAGACGGCGCGTACATCGCCGACGCCCCCGCGTGCGACGACGCCGACGAGTCCGGCTATCCCTGCTTCCGCAGCGGGGCCGTCCCGATCATCGTCCTCATCACGGACGCGCCGTTCCATAACGGGCCGGGCGGGACCGATCCGTACGACGACGGACTGCTCGGGATCGCGGCGCCGAGCTACGACGACGCCGTGAACGCGCTCGTCGCCGGCAACATCCGGGTCCTCGGCGTCAACTCCGGCGCGGCGCGCAGCCAGCTCGAACGACTCGCGCGCGACACGGGAGCCGTGGACGTCGACGGCGGCGAGATGGTGTACGACATCGGCGCCGACGGCACCGGGCTGGGCGATGCGGTCGTGGACGGGATCGCGGCGCTCGCGAACCAGGTGCCGCTCGACATCACGGCGGAACCGCGCGACGACCCCGCCGATGCGGTGGACGCGACGCGGTTCGTCGATCGGATCGTCCCGAACGCGGACGGAGATGACGCGAAGGGGTGCGCCGGCGGCCTCGACACGGCCGACACGGACGGCGACGGCTTCGACGATACGTTCGTCGACGTCCTGCCTGGCACCCAGGTGTGCTTCGACATCATCCCGGCGATCAACGACTTCGTTCCGCCGACCGACGAGCCGCAGCTCTTCCGCGCGACGGTCGTCGTCGTCGGCGACGGGATCACGGACCTCGACGAGCGCGACGTGTTCTTCCTGGTGCCGCCGGTCATCGACGATCCGGGAGGTCCCAAGTAACCGGGACGTTGGACTCGACCCGGTGTTCACGTCACAATCCCGGGTCGTGAAGCACGGCACGCTCCTGTGTCTCGATGTCCACCCGGCCGTCGTCGAGGCGATCTCGCGGCCCGTGATCGACGCGGGCTACGAAGTCGTCCGGGAGACGCGGGCCACGGCCGGCGACAAGATCGCAGCCGCCGCGGTGGTGCTCGCCGATCTGCGTGCGCCGGGTCCCGCGCTTCCGGGGCTGGATGGACGGATCCTGGTGGCGCTTCTCGCGAAGGAGACGCCCGTCCCCGTCGGCGCCGTCGAGATCCTCGTCGACCCCGGCGATCCAGACGAGATCCTCGCCGCCGTCGATCGCGGTCTCGCGCGCCACCGGCTTGCTGCGGTCACCGAGTCCCTGCAAGCGCCCATCAAGCTGCTCGTCGAGGCCGTCCGCGAGGCCGAGGCCACCTACGACTCGGGCGGCGCTTCCGCCGCACGCCCTCACCTCGAGCGAATCCGCGACGCCCTCGCCGACCTCGAACGCCGCGTCGACGCCATCGACGACGACTGAGCCCAGCCCGCGGCGAGGCGGACACGGGAGCGGTCCGGATCGTTCGGAGCGACGCGCACGATCGACGTCGCTGACTCGGACGTCCGGGTCACGGGGTCAACAAGAAACCGTCTTTGCGCGGGCCCGGGCCGGTGCCTCCCCACAGGAAGACTGCACCGTCCGTCCAGACCGCGACGGCGTACCACCGGTCGTCGGGCAGGCCGGTGGCGGACAGAACGCGCGTCCACTCGTCGGTGGACGGCCGGTACGCCCGTGCGCGCGGGGGGCTCGGGCCGCCCCCCAGGATGTCGACGTAGGTCCCGACGCCGATCATCTCCTCGCCGGTCCAGACTGCGTTCGCGATGTTCGCGTCCGCGACGCTGGTCGGCCAATCGGCCGGCTGCAACGCGGTCCTCGACCACACATCGTCGGCCGGGTCGTAGAGCGCCCGCTCACGAATGCCGTCGAAGACCATCAGCTTCGAGCCGACCCAGCGGGCCATGTAGTTCATCTCGGGTGCGCCGTCGACGGAGGTCGCGCTCCACAGGTCGGTCGTCGGGTCGTAGAGGCCGCCGGTCGGGGTATTCCCTGCCTCCACGTAGCCGCCCCACACGAGCATGCGATCGCCGGTCCAGAAGCCCTGGTGGAAGACGCGCGCCTCCGGCGCGTCGACCGTCGACAGCGCCGTCCACGAGTCGGACTCCGGGTCGTAGCTGCCTCCGGTGTCGAGGGACGTCAGATCGTCGCCGACGCCCTCTGCACCACCCCAGACCAGCATGCGCGAGCCCGTCCACACGCCGACGTGACTGCTTCGTGCGCTCGGAGCGTTCACCGTCGACACCGGCGTCCATCTGTCGGTCACCGGGTCGTAGCGGGCGCCCGTGTCCTGCCGCTCGCTCGCGATGCCGCCGATGCCTCCCCAGACGATCATCTCGCTTCCCGTCCAGACGGCCGAGTGGCCCAGGTGGCCGATCGGCGCGTTCAACCACGACACCGTCGACCACTCGTCCGTCGCGGGATCGTAGCGGTGGCCGGGGCCGGGATCCTGGTACTCGACGGTATCGACGCCGCCGAAGTGCAGCACCTCGGAACCGCTCCACACGGCGGTCATCCCCGCGTCGGCGACCGTCGCGCCTTCCGTCGAGACCGCGGTCACCGCACCGCCGGCGGCGATCACGTTCGAGGCGTCCGTGGAGCTCTCGAGGTCCCCATCGTCGACGACCAGGCTGGCGCGGTAGAGGCCTGCACGCTCCGCCGTGAAGGTCGGGCTCACCGCGCTCGCGTCCGACAGGGTCACCGGGCTGCCGTCCTCGACGAAGACCACTTCCCAGGCGAACGTGAGCGGCTTGCCGTCGGGCGATCGCGACTCCGTCCCGTCGAGTGCGACGACGTCGCTGACGTCGACGAGTTGGTCGCCCCCCGAGGACGCAACCGGCGGTTCGGCGACGGTCACGACCGCGGTCGCCTGCTCGCTCTCGAGGCGCCCGTCGTCCACGACGAGCGCAATCTCGTAGTCGCCAGCGAAGAACGGCCTGAACGAGGCGACCCCCGTCTCGCTCGTCGTGTCGAGGCTCACCGGGTAGCCCCCAGCCGGGACGGCGAGCGTCCACCGGTAGCTCAAGGCGTCGCCGTCTGGGTCCGACGACTCTACGCCCGACGCCGCGACGACCTCGCCGACGGGCACCAGCGCCGGAGCGCGAACGCTGGCGGTGGGGGGCTCGTTCGTAGAAGCGTCCGCGTCGCCGGAGTTCGGCCGGTCGGAGCACGCCGCCGCCAAGACCAGCGCCGACGACATCCACGCGTTCGCGCAAGCCCTCATGGCCACCCTTTCCGACTGCGTCATCATCATGGGAAAACGCCCTCCTCGCAAACTCCGGTCCATTCGGGAGGCGAAGCAAAGCGTAGCGCCGCGACCGGGACGAAAGGCCGGCCGTCGCCCCTCGTCGGGCGAAAACCATTCACAATGTGAATACGGCGCTCAGCCCGAGTCGAGCGCGGTCGCGAGACAAGGAAGGAAGATCGCCCGCCAGTCCGCCTGCGCGCCGAGCTCCGCCAGGACGGAATGAAGCCCGAAGAAGAGTCGCATCATGAAGAGGAAGTCGCGCGGGAGTTGCATCCGCGTCCGGTTCGGATTGTCGAGGACCATCGCGCGCCAGTTGCGCTCCACGTAGTGCCGGTCGAAGCGGAAGGGCTTCGTCGAGAGCCAGGGCTCGTGGAACTGCTTCATCATCTCGTGGTGGTAGTCGAAGTCGAACGCGTCGGGCTCCGGGGCGATGCCCTTCTCGACGACCAGGCGATCCGCGTCGTCGCGCCGTCCTTCGAGGACCGCATGGTCGTATCGCGCGATCCGATCCAGGAAACGCCGCGAGAACCGCTTGACGCAGCCGAAGTCGAGGAAAGCGACGCGTCCGTCGTCCGTGAAGAGGTAGTTCCCCGGGTGCGGATCGGCGTTGAAGATTCCGTGCTCGAAGAGGCTCGTCATCGCGACGCGGAAGAGGATCGCGCCGGCCCGGTCCTTGTCGGCTTGCGTGGCGTCGCGGACGAACGTGGCGAACCGCCGTCCGTCGACGTAGTCGCTCGTGAGAATGCGGTCGCCGCAGAAGCGACGGTGCGCGCGAGGGACGAGCACGCCTTCCTGGTCCGAGAAGATCCGCCGAAACGTCTCCTGGTTCTCGCCCTCCCGGAAGTAATCGCATTCCTCCAGCACGCGGTCGCGGAGCTCGTGCACGAGATCGTCGGGGTGCTCCCCGCGCAGCCCGAGGCCGAAGGCAATGACCGTCTCGAGGGCCCCCGCGGTCGCGAGGTCGGACTCGATCGCCTGGCGGATCTCCGGGTACTGGACCTTGACCGCCACGGCCGTACCGTCTCGCAGCTCGGCGCGGTGGACCTGGCCGATGCTCGCGGCCGCGAACGGACGAGCCTCCCAGCGCTCGAAGATCCGTTCGGGCACCTTGCCGAGGCACTCGCGGAAGACCGCATCCACCGCGGCGCCGTCCATCGGGGGCGCTTGGTCTTGAAGGTACTGCAGCCGTTCCCGGACGGCCTCGGGTGCGGTGAAGGCGAGATAGCTCATCGTCTGGCCGAGCTTCATGCCGAGCCCCTTCATCTTTCCGAGCGTGTCGGCGAGGTCTTGCCCGATGGCGAGCTGCGTCGCGTGCTTGATCTCCGTCGCGCGGGCATCGCTCGCGACGAGGCTTCGCAGCGAGCTGCCGGCCAGGCGCGTCGCCATTCGCGCGCTCGCCCCGGAGAGGCGCAGGGCCCGGTGCACCCACGTGGCGTTGACCTTGGGGCGACCCGCGTCCGCAGGGGGGTCGATCATGCCGAGGGCCTCTTCGTAGATCTCGACGAGGCGGCGGATGGGGCCGCGGATCGCCCGCTGCCCCGACTCCCACTGCGAGACGGCGGCCGGCGTCACGCGCATCTCCTTGGCGAGCTTGCGCTGCGACCAGCCGAGGAGCCGGCGCAAGTCGCGCAGGCGGCGCACCCAGTCGACCGTCTGCCCCCCCGGCTCGCCCTCCGGGTCGAACGCCTTCTTGCTCGGCGGTTTGATCACCAGGCCACGGCATCGTTCCAGGAGCGATCCGCGTACGTCGCCAGGATTGCGAGCAGCGCGGTTCGTTCCCCTGCCTGGAGCCAGCTCTTGGTGACCGTGAACCCTCCCTCGCCTCGGACGTAGTAGATCAGACGATCTGGATCCGTCTCGGGTCCGCCACTCCGAGGCCGAGGGCGGCGGCAGCGGCGACGTGGGCGGGCGGGGTGCCGCGGCGTTCGAGCGACGGGAGGCGTCGCGCCCGACGATCGGTTTCGACGAGGGCGATCGCGATCGCGTCGAGCGCGACCGGATCGGTCGACACGTAGATCGAATCCCCGTTGCGGCGGAACGGGGGCGAATCCTGCGGGCCTCCGTTGCACAGCACGCGGGTCGCATCGAGGACTTGCAGCCGCATGCGGCTGCGGATCGCCTCGTGCGCGTACAGTTCCGCTATCTGCGGGCTCGCACCGTGCCGATGGAACTCGTGCGGGTTCACGATCGATCCGTGTGTCATGTTCTTGAGCGCGCCCGTGATCCCGGCGATCGAGTGATCCTTCGCGATCGGGAACGCGATGACTGCCGTCGCGTCGAGCAGCGAAGTGACGTACTTCGTCCGGCCCGACGGCACGCTCGTCCACGCGCGCGGCGCGTCCTGGTTGCGGTGCACCGCCGTCACGACGCCCTCGGGCACGTTGTTCGCGCGGACCCGGCAGTTGCGCAGAAACCCGGAGAACTGCTCGTAGATCGTGATGTTCTCGGGCGGTACGCCGATCCCCAGCAGCGCCTCGATCGTGGCGTCGATCAGCTCCTTGTGGGTCGCGAGCTGACGCCCCCCGAGCCCGTTCGGCTTGAGCGCGACCCGGTCGTCCCGGCGGATCAGGCGCCGCCACGCGTCGGCGGCGTTCGCCTCGCCGGTCAGCTGCGTGACCGCGCGCTCCAGCATCTCCCCCGCAACCGCGGGTTTCATGTCGATCCCGTCGAGCGGCGATTCGTGCATCGCCTTCGCCACGCGCCCAGCCTCCGCGAAGGGCCGCCAGTCGTCCGCGCGCGACGGCGCCGCCCAGAACGTGGAGGCTCCCGTCGCGATCGCCGCGGCCCCCGCCGCCCCGATCCCCGTCCCGATGAATTCCCTGCGAGACGGTTTCACCGCCACTATCCTAGCACGACGTGAGTCGCTTCCACTTCGTCGGCGTTGCGGGCAGCGGCATGAGCGCGCTCGCGCGCTACGCGGCGATGCGCGGCGACGCCGTTTCGGGCAGCGATCGCGCCTTCGATCGCGGCGAGCGCGCCGAGCTGCGCGCGGCCTTCGAGGCCCTGGGCGTCGTCGTCCATCCCCAGGACGGCAGCGGCGTCTCACACGGTTGCACGGTGGTCGTCTCCACGGCCGTCGAGGATTCGATCCCCGACGTCGTCCGCGCCCGGGAGACGGGCGTGGACGTCGTTCACCGATCGGAGCTGCTCGCCCGCTTCGTCTCCGAGCGCCGGACCGTCGCGATTGCGGGAACGAGCGGGAAGTCCACGGTCGTCGCGATGGTCTTCGAGGTCCTGCGCGCCGCCGGCATGGACCCGTCGGTCCTCTCGGGCGCGGACCTGCTCTGTCTCGGCGAGGCGGGCAACGCCTGGGCGGGGCGCGGCGATCTGCTCGTCGTGGAAGCCGACGAGTCCGACGGCTCCCTCGTCCGCTACGAACCCGCGGTCGCGGTCGTCCTCAACGTGTCCCGCGACCACCAGGAGATCGCGGAGAGCCTCGCGCTCTTCCGGACGTTCGCGCAGCGTGCGCGGGAGCGCGTCGTCGTCGGCGAGGACGATGCGCTTCGCGGCCTCGCTCCCGGTGCGGTCGTCTTCGGCTTCTCGGCGGACGCGACGGTCCAGGCCACCCGCATCGAACTGCATCCCGCCGGAAGCCGGTTCGTCGCGGACGACGTCGCCTTCTCGCTTCCAGTTCCCGGCCGCCACGAGGTCGATAACGCCCTCGCGGCGCTCGCCGTGTGCGACGCGCTCGAGGTCCCGCACGAGGTCGCGGCGCGCGCGCTCGCGGCGTTCCAGGGGGTGGCCCGTCGTTTCCGTATCGTCGGCCGGCCGCGCGGCGTCACGGTCGTCGACGACTACGCGCACAACGCCGCGAAGATCCGCGCAGCGATCGAGGCCGCGCGGGTCGTCGGCCGCCGGGTCATCGCGGTCTTCCAGCCCCATGGGTACGGACCGCTGCGGCAGGGCCTGGCGGAGATCGCCGAGGCACTCCGATCGGCAGACGTCGTCCACGTCCTTCCCATCTACTACGCGGGCGGCACGGTCCGGCGCGACGTCACGAGCGAGGATCTCGCGGCGCGAATCGGCGCCACTACGGGCGATCGAGTGACCGTGGGGGGACGGATCGCGCGGGAGGCGCAGTCGGGCGACGTCGTCCTCGTCATGGGCGCGCGCGACTCGACCTTGACCGGGTTTGCGCGTGAGATTGCCGCGTCGATTGACGCCACCGGCGGGCCGTGAGACGAGCGACGGCCGTGCGGGCAGTCTTCTTGGCGACGGTTCTCGGCTGCGGCGGATCCGATCGGACGACGACGTCCACGGCCTCGCCGACGCAGGGCGACGAGCTCGGCGTCCCGACCGATCTCGCCGACGTGCCGGCGGAGGACGTCCCGGCGGCCGACGCACTGACCAGACCAGCCTCCACCGGTCCGTTCCCGAGCACCGAGGAGCTGTGCGCGCATTACAAGGAGGCGCGGGGGCGCGAGGCGGGGCTGTCCCTGACGCGCAGCGGTGAAGCGACCTGCGAGGAAGTCGCCGCCGCGCGTGAAGGGGGAAGCGGGGAAGTCCTCGAGGCGGCCGCGTTCTCGACCGTCGTGCGGCAGGGCGATCCGGTGGAAGCGCGCACGACTCTGGACATCGCGATCCGCGGGCCCGCGGGCTGGACGCCCGTCGAGGAGGTGGCGGCGATCGACGCGCCGCCGGACGTCGAGGTCGAAGTGGGCGTGCGGGTGTCGCAGATCGCGCTGCGTCAGGTGATCCCGGACGGCGCGCCCGAGGTCGTCGTCGAGTTCGAGTCGACGAACTTCTGGTACGAGGCGGGCCAGGCCGTCGAGCACACGTTGCGGGAGCAGAACGTCGCGGTCTGCGGCGAGCGAGAGGGCAGGCCGACCTGCTACGCCGTCGTCCCGCGCAGATCGACGCGCGACTGCGCGGTGTACGAGGACCGGTTCGATCCGTTTTCCGGCGCGGACGTCGGGGATCTGCACTGCCCGAACCGCCGCAGCCGCCTGCACGCCGAGACGGTGCTCGACGTCCGCATCGGATCGGACGGGCTGCTCTTCGTCTCGACGCGGCATCCGGTGGGCGACCGGCTCGGGCCCATCATCGGTCGGTTCGACCTGCGGACGGCGCGGGTGCGTCCGTCGGAATGAACGCCTCGGAGCCTCACGGACAGCTCCACCGCAACGTGACACGACGCAACACCGGCGTTTCCTCGTAGCCCAGGAGCCGCAAGGAGATCTGGAGGAAGGTCCCGTCGAAGGCGCCCAACTCGAAGACGGGTCCCTGCGGCGGCATCGACCCGACCGAGTCCCACGGAGCGTCGGCGAGCGCCGCGAGGTCGTCGGCCGCGCGCGCGGACACGAGCAGCCCGGCGCCTCCCGGGAGATCCGCTTCGATCTCAACGTCGATCCACAGGGCGTCCGGACAGCTCTCGGCGATCGCCGTCCACGGCGAGCGCGGATGGAGCGCGGTCCAGCGCCGCAGGCCCGTGAGGTCTCCAGACGCGGACGGCCTGACGAAGGGTCCGTCCTCGAACACGGCTTCGATCGCCCCGTCCCCGAGATCGATCGTCTGCCCGCCAGACCACATCCACCCGAACGACCAGAACCGCCCGTCGAAATCGGCCGTCGTGGCGCGCGTCCCGCCGACGGACTCCTCGATCGCCTCGAGCGCCGCCCCCGGTCCCGCACTCAGTCGGTACACGTGATCGCGCGCCGCGAGGCCCTGCATCCAGGCGAACCAGACCCTGCCGCGCCCGTCCGCCGTCGGGTTGCCGAAGCTCCCTCCCGGCGGATCGGCGAAGGGCGGATCGAACACCTCCCACTCGCCGAGCGGGCTGCGCGAGGCGACGTGGGTTCCCGCCGCCCAGATCGTCCCCGTCTCGTCGATCGTGAGCGTGTCCACGCTCGCCTTCTCGTCGCCCAGCGGGACGTCGATGCGCTCGAAGACGTCCTCCCCGGCGGCGGGGTCCAGCCTTCCCAACGATTGGCCGATCGCCGTCCACAGGACGCCGTCGGCGTCCACCAGGAGATCGCGGATCGAGACGTCGCCCGTCCGGTCGCCCGTCCAGTCGCCGCTCTGCGCGTCGTACGCCTCGACCGAGTAGGCTTCGGAGCTGAACCCGACCCAGGCGATTTCCTGCACCGAACCGTCCAGCTCCGGCAGCGTGCCCACTGCGACCGCGCTGGCGTCCTCTCCGGTCTCGGTGCCCACGAGCGTGTGCCAGAGCAGGCACTCGTCTTCCCATGCGTCGGGCGAGTCGAACGCGAGGCGGTCCTCGGGACCCGTCGACGTCCGGATCGCTCCGTCCCCGTCCCGATCGATGCAATGCGAGACTTCGCCCGCGATGCGGCTGACCGACGCGCGGCCACCGCCAAAGCCATCCGAGGTTGCCACCAGCCCATCCCCGTCGGCATCCACCGCGACATGAGACGAGACGAACGACTCACTCCGTTCAGATGTCGTCCAGAAGCTCGCCTCGACCTCCAGATCTCGCGTGTCGACCCGGTGGACCGCGCCCGGCGCCTCCGATCCCTCGAGGCCGCCGATGTCCGTGAGCCACAGAACGTGTGGGACCGGGCCGACGTCCGACAGCAAGAGCGCGCCGTCTGCGTCCTGCCGTGTCCCTATCGGCGGCTTTCCCCAGGGCGAGCAATCGCCCTGCCCCCAGCAAGCCGAGTCGCACTCTCCGCAGGTGCCGCACTCGGAGAGCACCCCATCGTCCACCTGCCCGTCGCAGTCGTCGTCGAGCCCGTTGCACGCCTCGTCCCGCGGCAACACCATTCCTTCGCACGGCCGCCACGCCTCGTCCGCGCAGACGATCACCCCGGCGCGACATTCTCCGACTCCCCGCGCCGTCTCTTCCCCATCCAAGCAGGGCACCGGGGCCTCGTCGCGACAAGGACACCCCGGCCCGGTGGGATCCGCCTCGCACCCCAGCTCCGGTCCGGAGTCCAGGGCCCCGTCCTCGCGATTCGAGCGCGCCCCGCACCCGCAACCCACGACCGCCACCAGCAGGAGTCGTACCACTCGACTTCGAGTCTACCTTAGCTCTACCTCGACGGCGCGGGTGCGGCCGTCGGAATGAGCGCCTCGGAGTCGACGGCGAAGAGCGCGCCGTGCAGGTAGATGCCGGGAAGCCACATCGGGACGCCGAGTAGATCGGGAGCCGAGTAGGTGTGCATGCCGAGCGCGGCGAAGGTTGCCTCCGCGGCGGGGCCCAGCAGGCCGACGATCAGCGAGTAGACCGCGGCAGCCGGCGAACGGCGGACGCCCACGCGCAGTAGCCAGGCGGCGAGAAGGCCCGCCGAGAGGAGCAAGGGTGAGGCGTGCAGCGGGCCCGTCACGACGTAGGCGATCGCCGCGAGGACGCCCGAGCGCAGGACGCGCGCAGGGCTCCATGCGATGGGCGGCTCGCCGAAAGCGCTACGGATCACCGGATAGCCGGCGAGGATCCCGGCCGCTCCGGCGCCGAAGACGGGCAGGACCCACAGGCCCTGGCCGAGGAGCTTCGGGCCGGCCTGCACCAGTACGCCGTAGGCGAGGTGGACACGGTCGCACAGCGAGAGGGCGACGGCGCCGAGGGCGAACAGGCCGAGCCAGCGCAGGATCACTCGATTCGCAGGTCCAGGGCGTAGTCGTTCTCCGCGTCCTCGAAGCCCTGGACGACGACGTAGTGGGTGCCGGTCTCGATCGCGATCGTCGTCAGGTCCTCGTTGGCGTCCGCGCTCGAGCTGGCGTCCAGCTCCGAGACGGTGTCGGGCGCGAAGAGGTACGCGTCGAGGTCCTCGGTGTCGAGGGCCTGCGAGAAAAGGACGTCGATCATGACGGTCTGGCCTTCGGCGAGCTCGAACGCGTACCAGTCGATGTCCACCCAGCAGATCTGCGCGTCGTACGTCCCGGGCGAGAGGGGTGCGGCCCACGGGACGAAGTCGTTCTCTTCGAAGGCGTCGTCGGTGCACGGATCGCGCAGGACCGCGATCAGGGCGTACTCGTTGGTCGTGTCGGCCGCTCCGGAGACGCGCAAGAGGTACCGGCCGGCGACCTTCGGCGCGAAGGCGAGGTGCTCGCGCCCGAAGACGGAGGCCTCGTCGAGCGGGTCGTAATCGAAGGCCGTCGCCAGGACCTCCGAGCCGGTCTCGTCGAGGAGATCGAGATCGAGGTGGCCGTGAGGCGAGTAGTACTTCGTGAGGGCGACGACGGAGTTGCCGGCCGGCACGTCCACCTCGAAGAAGTCCGCGTCCGCGGGGCACATCGTGTAGTCGCCGCCCTCGTCCTCGGGCGGCAGGGCGCCGGCCTCGTCGGGCGCGTCGTCCTCCTCGTGATCGTCCGGGAAGCAGGGGACCTCGTCCTGCACGTCGAATTCGACCGTGTAGGGCGTCCGATCGAGCTCGCCGCCGGGTGACGGCCGCCCGAAGACGCGGAAGAAGTACGTCCCGTCTCCGATGGCCTCCCACGGCCACCAGCGGACGATCTCGTCGTCGTCTTCCGAGTTGATCGAGTAGAGCACGACCTCTCCGTCCTGCCCGATGACCTGCGCGCCCAGGTCCGTCTGGGCCGAGTGTGCGTAGCGGACGGTCACCTCGAGGAACTGGCCGACGGTCAGCGGGATCGAGAACCAGTCGTCGTCGTTGTGACAGACGACGAGGTCCTCCACGATCTCGCCGTCCTCCACCGCGACCGCCTCGCCGTCGTGGTTGTTGTCCTCGAGTCGGTCGTCCTCGCACTCGGGGACGTCGCTCTCGCTCTCGGTGTCCGAGCCGGTGTCGGTGTCCGTATCGGTGTCCGCGTCCGGCCCCGAGTCGACCGGCGCGTCGTCTCCGTCCCCCCCGAAGAAGCTCGAGCCGCAGAGGCAGCCGGGGAGCAGGAGGACCGGGAGAACCGCGAGGCGAGTCAATGCATCCCTAGGATGCCACGGAGCCCGCGATGCGACGAACCTCCCGCGCGGTACTCAGTACCCTCCGCGCGTGCGGGCGGCGTGCCAGGAAACGAATCCGTGACGGATTCGCGCGGCTCCGCGCACTCAAGAAGGCGAGGAGGTTCGACATGAAGACTTGGTTCGGGATTGCGCTCGCAGGAGCGCTCGGTGGCTGCGGGGGAGACGAGACGGTTCCCATCGGGCGGGACGACGTCGGCGGGGATTCCGACACGGACGGGGACACGGACGGAGACACGGACGCGGACACCGACGCGGACACCGACGCCGATACCGACGCGGACACCGACGCGGACACGGACACAGGCACCGGCTCGGACACCGACACGACCTGCACCGGGCACTACCCGACCCCGTGTCCGAATCCGAACCAGAACTTCTGCGACCCCGGAGAGCTGCAGTGCCAGCTGGAGCCGGGCGCGTTCGGGCTCTGCTACCCCGCCGACTGCTGCGCCGACGTGTGCGGGGGAAAGTGCGTGGAGGCCCCGGAGGCGGACTGCTCGTAGCTCTACGGGCAGGGGAAGACGGTCTCGATGTCGCAGTTCAGGGCACGGTCGGCGACCGCGCCGCCGGATGACCAGGCTGCGTCGAGGCGTGCCGCGATCTCGGGGTCGCGCAGCTCCGCTTCGCGCTGAAGGACCGGGCCGAGGATCGAGATGAACTCCCAGGCGGCGTCCTTCTCGGCGCCCGCGGGCAGACTGTCCCACTGCTCGATGCGGTCCTGAAGGATGGACGCGACTCCGCGCAGCAGCGCCCGGTCGACCTGGGCCAGGGCGAGGTCCCGCAGTGCGAGATCGTCGCGCCAGGGGAGGCTCGCGTCGTCGAGGTCGTCCCAGCAGTCGAAGGCGAGGATGCCGTCGAAGGTCCGATCGAACGCCTCGCGGTCGAGCCTCTGCACCGCCAGGCCGAGGCCCAGCACGTCCTCGTCGCGCTGGAATCCGCCCGTGTAGTGAGCCCAGCAGGAATCGCAGTCGCCCTGATTGCCCTCGCAGACCGCGCACTCCTTGTAGGTCGTGACGTAGAGGTACCAGAGGAGACCCGCCTCGACGCGAGCGGCGTTGAGAAGGGCCTGCTTTCCCGCGATGCCGGCGTCGAGCGCGTCGCGGACGAGAGGCTGCATCCGGCACTGGCCCACGCAGCGATCGCAGTGCGCGATGATCTCGGCTGCGGTCAGGTCCCGGCACCGCAGGCACCCGCCGGCGCCGTCGTCCACGCACGGGTAGTGCACGTCTTCGCGACGGGTGACGCCCGACTCGATGCCCTCCGCGAGTGCGTACTGGCCCGCCGCCTCGAGAAAGTCCGCCGAGTCGGGCGGTGGCCCGGGGTCTTGCCACAACGCATCGGCGATGGTCTCGAACGCCCGGATGCGCGCAATCGCACCGATCATCAGCCCGTCGAACGGGTGGTACCGGTCGTCATCCGCGACGCAGTCGGAGTACGGCTCGTCGTCCGGGTCCCCGATGCGCGGCTGGTAGTCGTCCTCGGCGGGGACGCAGGCCAGGTCCTTGGCGGGGCAGGCCTCGTAGGCCTCGAACGGGGAGCCGGCGTCTTCGGCCGGGGCGGCGTCATCCCCAGGGGAGGCATCGGGGCGAGTGCCGTCGCCCACGTCCGGGGAGCCGAGCTTCGGCTCCGGATGTAGCGACCGCGCCTCCCAGCACCCTGCGAGGAGTGTGATCGTCAGCGCGGACATCATGGGTGCAGATTGCTTCGCCCCGACGGAACTTGGGATGGGGAGGCTGCCCGACGTGACTGCTCCTCGGGGAGCGGCGCACTACGGGCAGTGGAAGACCGTCTCCAGGTCGCAGATCAACGCGTCGACGTCGGGGACGACGCCGTCGGAGCCCCAGGCGTCCTCCAGCTGTCCGGCGATGACCGCGTCGCGGACCTCGGCCTCGCGCTGCAGGACCGGGCCGAGGATCGAGATGAACACCCAGGCGGCGTCCTTCTCGGCCCCCGCGGGCAATCCATCCCAGGTCTCGATGCGGTCTCGCAGGATGATCGCGACGCCGCGCAGCAGCGCCCTGTCGAGCTGGGCGAGCGCCAGTGCCTGCAGCGCGAGGTCGTCGCGAGCGGGCAGGCTCGCATCGTCGAGGTCGTCCCAGCAGTCGATCGCGAGGATCCCGTCGAAGGTGCGATCGAAGGTCTCCGCCTCGATGCCCTGGACGATGTCCGCGAGCCCCACGACGTCCTCGTCGCGCTGCCAGCCGCCCGTGAAGTACGCCCAGCAGGAGTCGCAGTCGGGCTGCGCGCTCGCGCAAGTCGTGCACTCCTTGTAGGTCGAGATGTACAGGAACCAGATGAGGCCCGCCTCGACGCGCGCCGCGTGCAGGAGGGGCGACTCGGCCGCGATGCCCGCGTCGAGCGCGTCACGGACGATGGGCTGGATCTGGCACTGTCCGACGCAGCGATCGCAGTTGGCCGTGATCTCGTCGGCGGTCAGGTTCCTACACTGCAGGCATCCCCCCGCGCCGTCGTCCACGCACGGGTAGTGCTCGTCCTCGCGCCGGTTGACGCGCGACTCGATCCCCTCGGCGAGGGCGTACTGGTTCGCCGCCTCCAGGAAGTCCGCCGAGTCGGGCGGCTGATCGGGGTTGCGCCAGAGGGCGTCGGCGATCGCCTCGAACGCCGCCACGCGCGCGATCGTCGAGATGCTGAGCGCGTTGAAGGCGTGGTAGGCGTCGTCGTCCGCGATGCAGTCGGCGTACGGCGCGTCGTCCGCATCTCCGGTGCGCGGCTCGTAGTCGTCGTCGGCCGCCTCGCAGATCGGATCGTCGCCTGCGCACAGATCCGTATCGGTGTCGGTGTCCGTGTCGGTATCGGTGTCCGTGTCCGTGTCCGTGTCCGAGTCCGTTCCGGTATCGGTATCGGTATCGGTATCCGTGTCCGTGTCCGTATCGCTCCCGGTATCGGTGTCGGTGTCCGAGTCCGCGTCGGTCGCGGTCGGGTCGTCCTTTTCACCGCACGAGCAGCCGGCGATGCCCATGGCCGCAAGAATGAAGATCGGGGTCCAGATTCTCGTCATCTCGAATGCCTCCCTCACGGTCGGCACCATGCGACGGGCACGCGCCCCGGTTCCATCGGGGGATCTCCCGATACTCGCCCCCGTCGGGTGGCGTCTGCCGAACGCGTGCGGCAATCCCCTAGTCCGCATCGACGAGGCCTCGCACCACGGCCGCGCGGACGAGGTCGGCCGTGGTGGACGCGCCGAGGAGCACGCGTAGACGCGCGCGCGCGGCCTCGACCGTGCGCTCCGCGAGCGCCAGGCGCGCCCCGATGTCCCGGTTGCTCGCCCCCTGCGCGATTCCCATCAGGATCGCGCGATCCGAGGGCCCGAGGTCGTCGTCCTCCGCGCCGATTCGCGCGAGCGTGAGCACGACGTCCGTCAGGCTCGGGCTCACGAACGAGCGGCCCTGTGCGGCCTGGCGGACCGCTTCGACGACCTCCGAGGCCGGCGCGCTACGGGTCACGAGTCCGCGCGCGCCCGCCCGCAGGGCAGCGCGGATCCAGGTCGGCGTGTCGTGCAGCAGGTGCGCGACGGCCGCCGGACCGCTCTGCTGGATCCTGCGGACGACTTCGTCGCCCGGCAGGTCCGGCAGCGACAGATCGACGACCGCCACATCGCACGGCGTTCGGGCAACGACGTCCAGGGCTTCGGCGCCCGTCGCCGCTTCTTCGACGACCTCGATCCCCGCGCGTTCGAGCACGGCCCGCAGACCGCCCCGAACCACCGCGTGGTCGTCGACGACGATCGCCCGCGTCACAACCCGACCTCGGCGGACAGCACGAGCCCGCGCCCGGCGCCGTTCACCGCGGAACCGTGGTACCGGTAGATCTCGTCGAAGACGTTCTCGAAGACGATGCCGACCGCGAGCTGCCGCTCCAGCCGGTAACCGGCCCGCAGGTCGACGACGACGAAGCCCGGCGTCCCGCTGCCCGGGATCCGCGAGTCGCCGATGTCCTGGGGCGCGAGGCGGTCCTGCTTCCTCGCCCAGCGCAGCCCCGTGCCCGCGAAGACTCCGAGCTGGCTGCGCCAGACCGCCTCGACCGTCCCGTTGAGCGGCGGGATCCGCGACAGCGGCACGCGCTCCTCGTACTCGGCCGCCTCGGCGGGGTCTTCGGGGCGCTCGGCCGGGTTCTGTCCGTCGCCGATGGCGTAGGCGATCGTCGCCCGCAGACGTACGCCGCCCGGCAGGCGCGCGAGTGCCGTCCCCTCGTACCCGCGGATCTCCGCCTGCCCGGGGAGGTTGACCAGCTTGTAGCGGAACGTCGAGCCGCGGCAGTCCAGGTTCGGGCACTCGTCGGCGCTCGCGAGACGCCGGGCCATCGCCCCGTCGATCGTCGTCCTGTATCCCCACGCGCCGAGCTCGATCCGTCCGACGGACAGCAGGCTTCCGACCTCCGTGGTCAAGGACCGCTCGGGCTCGAGGTCCGGGTTCTCGAACTGGAAGCCCGGACCCGTCTGCTGGCGCGAGGTCATGTCGTTGAGGTTCGGCGCGCGAAAGCCTTGATCGACGTTCGTCACCAGCGTCCACCCCGGCAGCGCCTCGTATGCGGCGCCCACGCGCCCGACCGCGGCGTTCCAGTCCTGATCGACCGCGAGCGAGCCGCTGTCCGGGTCGTCGGGCGCATGGGCCGAGACGGACGAGACGCGCCCGCCGACGCGCAAGGTCAGCCGCTCCCACAGGGTCAGCTCGGGCTGCGCGAACGCGCCGGTCGAGAAGTACGTGGACCCGTCGAGGTACTGACCGCGCGAGTCGTACTCCAGGATGTAGTTACGCTCCGTGTCCAGGATGTGCCACGCGACGGACTCGACCGTGTCCTGGTACGCGTCGGCGCCGTAGAGGACCCGGACCCTCGCGCGCGTGCCGATGAGCCGTGGCCAGCTGGTCGCCTGCAACGAGATCCCGACCGTGTCCACGTCGTCTCGCCCGTACGCCTTGGAGAAGATGCCCTCGGGGCGGTCGAGGCGCCGGCGCTCGTGCTGCCTCTGGTACGAGACGACGAGACGGCTCTGCGCGGCGACGCCTCCGAACGGGCCTTCGAGCGCGAGCGTCGAGAGGGTCCGGTACTGCTCCTCGTAGGTCAGGCAGTCGCCCAGCGGGGCGTAGGGTGGCGGGCACTGGTCGGTGCGCGGCGCGTCGGTCATCAGATATCGGTATAGCGCGAGGACGGCGCGCGATTCGCCGTTGAACTGGTAGACCAGCCTTCCGTCGTAGGTGGCCTCGTCGAAACCGGTCCCGAGCTGGGTGCGGCCGTCGGCGGCGAACTCGGGGACGAGGGGGCGAGGGCCGGCCGATCCGACGTACGGACTCTCGTCCACGATGCGCCCCGCCGCCTCGAGCTGCCCCACGGTCCGGTAGCCGACGCCGCCCACGAACCCGATCCGGTCGCCGATCTGCCCGTCGAGCTCGAAGCGGCCCCCGATCTCGTCGTCCGCCGTCGCGTGCCTCACCATCGTGCGCGGCGTGAGCCGGATTCCGTCGACCGTCTCCTGCATCGCCGGCTCGATCGGGTGCGCCGCGAGCGCGCCGCCGATGGCGTCCGAGCCGTAGAGCACCGACGCGCTGCCCCGCACCACCTCGATCGACGAGACCGCCCGCGAGTCGACCGTGAAGAAGTACTGGTTCGGCCCCTGCCGGTACGTGGAGTTGTTCATGCGCACGCCGTCGAAGAGCAGGACGGTCTGCTGCCCGGTGACCCCGCGCACGTACGCCGACCCCTGCGAGTGCGCGGTCTGCTGCACGTAGACGCCGGGCTCGTAGCGCAGGGCGTCCGGCGACGATCGCGGCATCCGCTCGCCCATCTCGCGGCGCGTCACCTCGGAGGTCGCGCGTGCCTCGGTCGCGGCTTCGTGCGGAGATTCGGCCACTACGATGGACTCGTAAGACTCGCGGATGCGCTCCTTGACGAGGCATTCTTGGCGCTCGACCTGCATCGTCGCGGCGATGTCCCGCCGGCTGATGCCGGGATGCATCCGCCTGGCCTCGCGCCCCTTGGCGCGCGCGTACACCGCGCACTTCGCTACGGCCTCCGGCGACGGTTCGGGCTCCGCCGGAGCGGCGTCGGCCGCCTCCTGCGCCAGTGCGGTCGACGGCCCGAACAGGGCGAGGCATGCGAGCCCAAGGCGCATCCGGGGAAGCCTGACCGCCCCCCCCCGACGGGGTGAATGGGGTGAGCACCCGAGCCCTACGGCTGTGGGCGCGCAACCCAGGGGCGGCCGGCGACGAGGGCCGCGAGCGCGCGGGCGTCCGCCTCGTCGATGGGCTCCTTGGCGGCGCCGCGCAGCGTCTCGCCCGCGAGGACGATGGGCGCGTCGGGGCTCGGGCCGAGGGCGACCTCGACAGCCCCCGCCGCCGCCCGCACGTCGCAATCGACATCCTTACCTGCACCCGCTGCGACTGCCCCATGCGCCTCGTCGAGATCGCCACCGACCCGGACGACGTCGCCCGTGTCCTCGCCGACGTCGGCATGGGCCCGCGCGCTCCGCCTCGCCCACCGCCCACCGTTCGCGGCCAGCTCCCGCTCGACCTGGGCTGACGCCGCCGATCGCGACGCTGCCGCGCCGCGCGCCGCACACCTGCGCCTTCTTCCCGAAGAGCTCGCAAGATCCACGGCCCTCCACGTCCCGCGTCGGGCTGCAAGCCTGCGGGGGGGAGGGTTCAGTGGCGCGAACCGCCCGCCGATCCGTGCCACAATCGCCCGCGCGACCCCCGTGATCCCCGCGAGTACCCCCTTTTGGATCGCCGCCGTGGTGGGTCGCGTGACGGCGGTCGTGCTCGTCGCGTACCTCGGTCCGCTAAACGCTCGTTACCGTCTCGTCCTCCACGCGACTCATCCCCACCGGTGGGAGCGCTGACTCATGCGGATTGCCTGGCTGGTCTTTCTCGGCTGTCGGGGGCCCGACGCGGCGTCCCGATCGATCCTGGAGGGCCCACCGTCCGAGCACGCGCCAGGTGATTGGCGCACCGAGGTAGGGCTGCGGATCGCGAACGAGGAGTATCGCTTCCAGCGCCAGGAGGGCCGCTGGCACGCGTCGAATCGCGCGCACGACCTGCGCGCGCATCTCGATCGGGACGGTGCAGTAGTGCGGTCGCGGACGGGACCGAGCGACTGGAGCGTGCGGATTCAGGCGTCGTCGATCGGACGACCGGGACGGATGCGACGGCTCGAGGCGGCCGAGCCGCGTCTCGGGGCGTGCGACAGTGCGGCGGGAGCAGGCGCGACGGCGGACTGCCTGAGGCGCCTCGAGTATCGGCGGGACGGTCTCGTCGAATGGTGGCGCAACGGAGTCGAGGGACTGGAGCAGGGGTTCGACGTCCCGGGCCCACCCGCGGGTCGCGGACCGCTGGTCGTCGAGGTGGCGCTCGGCGGGGAGCTCGGCGGCCGCCTCGATGACGGCGCGGTGCTCCTCGGCCCCGAGGGCAGCGAGCGGCTGGCGTACTCGAAGCTCACCGCGCTGGACGCCAACGGGTCGGCGCTCGAGGCCAGCATGGAGTGGAACGGCCAGCGCGTGCGCATCGTCGTACGCGACGGCGACGCGGCGTACCCGCTGCGCATCGATCCGCTCCTGACGACACCGAGCTGGACCGCGGAGTCGAATCAGGTGGACGCGGTCTTCGGCACCTCCGTTTCGGCGGCGGGGGACGTGAACGGCGACGGCTTCGACGACGTCGTCGTCGGGGCCGGCTACTACGACAACGGCGAGGCCGACGAGGGGCGCGCGTTCGTCTACGAAGGCTCGGCCACGGGGCTCGGCGCGGTGGCTGCCTGGACGGCCGAGTCGGACCAGGCGGATGCGCGTTTCGGCGATTCCGTCTCGACGGCGGGGGACGTGAACGGCGACGGCTTCGACGACGTGATCGTCGGGGCCCTCTATTACTGGGATGCCGAGCCCGGCGAGGGGGCCGCGTTCGTCTACCACGGCTCGGCATCCGGGCTCGGCGCGACCCCCGCATGGACCGAAGATTCGGATCTGGTCGGCGTGTTCTTCGGCGACTCCGTCTCGGCGGCGGGGGACGTGAACGGCGACGGCTTCGACGACGTCATCGTCGGGGCGCCCTACTTCGACAACCCCCAGTCCCAGGAGGGACGGGCGTTCGTCTACCACGGCTCGGCCGCGGGGCTCGGCGCGGCCCCTTCATGGACGGCGGAGTCGGACCAGGCGACCGCGCACTTCGGCTTCAGCGTCTCGGCGGCGGGGGACGTGAACGGCGACGGCTTCGACGACGTCGTCGTCGGGGCATGGCAATACGACGGTGGCGACGTCGACGAAGGGCGCGCCTACGTCTACCACGGCTCGGCCGCGGGGCTCGGCGAAGCGGCCGCCTGGACGGCCGAGTCGGACCAGGCCGACGCGGTCTTCGGGTGGTCCGTCTCGACGGCCGGGGACGTAAACGGCGACGGCTTCGACGACGTCATCGTCGGGGAGCCCTACTACGACAGTGGTCTGATCAACGAAGGGCGCGCGTTCGTCTACCAGGGTTCGGCGGGGGGACTGGGCGGGGCGGCCACGTGGACGGCGGAGTCGGGCCAGGCGTACGCGTTCCTCGGCAACTCCGTGTCGACGGCGGGGGACGTGAACGGCGACGGCTTCGGCGACGTCATCGTAGGGGCCTGGCAATTCGACGACGGCGAGGCGGACGAGGGACGCGCGTTCGTCTACCACGGTTCGGCCGCGGGTCTGCACGCGGCCTCAGACTGGATCGCGGAGGCAGACCAGGCCGGCGTGCTCTTCGGCAACTCCGTGTCGACGGCGGGGGACGTGAATGGCGACGGCTTCGACGATGTCATCGTCGGGGCGGGCGGCTACGAGGATGGCGAGGCGTACGAGGGGAGGGCGTTGCTCTACCTAGGCAGTTGCGACGCGGACGGCGCCGCGTGCTCCGGGGGGCTCTGTCGGGACGGAGCATGCGAAACCGACGACTGCTTCGTCGCCGGATCCTGGTACGACGCGGACGCCCCCGACCCCGACAACCATTGCCAGGCCTGCGTCCCGACCGCCGATCCAACGGGCTGGACGGCCCTCTCGGACGGGACCCCCTGCGACGATGGGAATGCGGACACGACAGACGAGGCCTGCTCGGGGGGGCTGTGCGGCGGCAGCGGCGGAGACTCCGATGCGGACTCCGACGCTGACACGGACAAGCCATCGGACTCGTCGGGCGGCTGCGGCTGTCGGATGCCGAGCGACCGACGGACCGGATGGATCTTGCCGTCGCTGACCGCATTCTTCGTCGCGGCCCGAAAGAGACGGTAGGGCGGCTCTGACTCAGACCCCGCCGTTCCAGACCCAGGGCCAGAACCCGTAGTGGTCGAAAACTCGTTCCGGTAGCTCGATTACCCCAGGGAGGGTCGTGCAGTGAAGATCGGCGTGGCGTGCTCGGACTCGGATCGCGCTTGCGACGAGCGACACGCGGCGGCGGCGCTCACGATCGCCACCGCGAGGCACACCGGTGGCGTCCGCGCGACCCGCCGCCGCGCGCGCTAAGCCGCGCGGCGGACGTAGTCGTGGTGCAGTCCGCCGAGGACGGGGAGCGCGACGACGCGGCCCACCGTCGGCGGGTCGGGCGGGTCGGGTACCCGGATCTCCTGGCCGAGCCCTTGATGCGGGCGCTTTCCGACGAAGAAACGGGCGTACTCACGGACCAGATGCAGGAGATGACGCTCGTTCCAGACGATGACGTGGTCGAGCAACTCCTCTCGGACGGAGCGGATGAAGCGCTCGACGTACGGCGAGCAGTTGGGTGCCTGGGGCGGCGTGCGCACGATCTCGACGGAGGCGTTCTTCGCTGCGCGGTCGAAGTCGCCGCGGAAGAGGGGGTCGTTGTCGCAGACGAGAAAGCGCGGGCGCTGGTCGAACGGCGTCGCCTCGACGAGCTGCCTCGCGGTCCACTGCGAGGTCGGATGGTCCGTGACGGCGATGTGGACGACGCGACGCCGTTCGTACGAGAGGAGACGAAGACGTAGACGACCCTGAACGTCACGGTCCTCGCTTTGTCGGACGAGGATGACCGAGGCCGCGCCGTTCCTTAAACCGGTCGCTCGCGCGCGGCTCGCGGCGGGTTGCAGGCGCAACGAGCCCTCGATCCACCCCGCCCACCTCGCCAGCACGCGCCACTCCGCCTTGCTCGTCTGCGGCCCCGCTCCAGGCGATGACGCCGGCGATGTCCTCGGCGGCGAAGTGGGAGAGGTACGAGGCGAGCCGGCCGCCGCTCTTCGGGCCGAAGGTCGGGATGCTCGGCAGGAGCGCATCATCGGTGCGGCGATCGAGGTCCACCGCACGCTTGGTCCCGGATTGCTGGAGGCGGTGTACGAGGAATGTCTCTGCCACGAGTTACGCCTGCGGGATCTGAAGTTCGAGCCCGCGCGTATCGCTCGCATTTCGTGATCGCCTCGGGCGACGGCTCCGGTTCCGGTACCTCGGTCTCTTCCTGCGCGAGCGCTGTCGCCGGAGCGAGCAGGCAGAGGCACGCGAGTGCGATGCGCATCACGGGGAGGCCTGTCCGGCGGTCTGGACCCGGTGAATGGGGTGAGCACCCGAGAACCCCAGGCTCGCGAGGGCTCACCCGTCGGCCTCGTCGAGTGTGCGAGGAAGCCCTGATCGCAGCCTACCGATGCTAGGATTCACGTCATGCGTCCTACCTTGCTCGGGGTCGCGCTCCTGCTCGGCTGCGGGTCGGTGAATGAGGGCGGGGATGCGGACGGGGACTCCGATTCGGACTCCGACACGGGCTCGGACACGGGCTCGGACTCCGACTACTGCGCCCCCCACGCGGCGCACAGGGTGACGTGCGGGGAGACGTATGCAGAGTCGGAGGCGAGCTGCCGGTGCTCGGAGTGCGCGTTGCGTCCAGCATTCGCCGAGGCCTACTTCGCGTGCGTGACCGAGGTCCCGTGCGACGACACCGACGGGCTCACCGCCTGTTTCGAAGTCGCCCTGCGAGAGAGCCCGCCGGGGACCCAGGCCACCGAGTACGACACGACGTGCACGGCGCGCGCGACGGAGTGCGCGACAGGCGACGCGTGGGGCGACGACCCGAATCTGTTCACCTGCGGGGGCTCCCTCGGCGCCACGGAGGAGCTGGCGGAGGCGGTCCTCGGATGCTTCGGGCAGCCATGCGTCCAGATCCGCGCGTGCCGTGACGGCGCCGAGCAGGCGATCTGCCCGGCCTGCGGGTGATTCGCTGCTATGGCTGTGGACGTGCGACCCACGGCCGACCGGCTACGAGCGCCGCGAGGGCGCGGGCGTCGGTCTCGTCGATGGGCTCCTTCGCGGCGCCGCGCAGGGTCTCGCCCGCGAGGACGATGGGTGCGTCGGGGCTCGGGCCGAGGGCGACCTCGCCGGACAGGACGCTGACCGAACGGATCCCGTCGTCGCGCGCGGTCACGCGGAAGACGGCGTCGCGGGTCCCGACGCGTCCGCCCGCGACCTCGACGGAGATCGACTCGCCCGGCGGAAGGGACTTCACGGCGACTCGCAGCGATCCGTCGGAGAGGACGAGACGGACGCCGCCCGCGCGGAGCGAAGCGAGTCGGGCACGGGTGCCGAGGTCCACCACCACGTCGATGCGGGATCCGATCTTCAAATGCACCGCGCTGCGCGTTGGCGTCCGGATCGTGCCGGCTTCCGCGACCATGGCTCCGACCAGCAGCGTCTCGTCGTACACGGCGGGCCGGCCGAGGACGCCGACGACGTTCGCGGTCAGGCGTCGGGACGGATCGCGCTCGTCCGGCGCGCACGAGGCGAGGAGGACGGCGAGAACCGGGAGGCGCATCACTCGACGATCTCTACCCGATCCCCCGCGCGGACCTCCACTTCCGACGCTGCGCCGCTCGGCCACTCGACCGTGACCGTGCCCGAATCCTGGCCCAGGGCCACGACGATCCAGTCGCTCGACTGGCTCTGGAAGCCCTGCGTGCCCCGCACCCAGTAGTGCCGCGTGGCCAGCGCGTCCACGACGAGGTGCGCGCCGATCGCGGAGCGGTTCGAGGCCGTGCCGACCAGGTGGACCGTCGCCGTCTGCCGTCCGTTGCCGCGGTTCACGTAGTACGCGGCGAGGTCGCGCGAGTCCGTGCCGTTCGACAGGTCGTACTCGACGTGCCCGCCGAGGTTCCAGAAGACGTCGACGTCCCCGTCGTGATCCGGGTCGCCGAGGATCGGCGCGTGGTTGCGCACCTCGCCGTGGCCGACGACGACCTCGGTCTGGCAGCGGCGGAACCGCAGGGTCTCGCCCTCGTGGCAGTAGATGATGGCGTTCGCGCGCTGCTCGGGCCGTCCGGGGCCGATGAAGACCTCGGGCCAGCCGTCCGCGTCGAGGTCGCCGACGGCGAGCCCCATCGTGTTCTCGCTCGTCTCGGGGAAGTTCTCCATGTCGAGGCCGATCTCCTCCCCGAACGGCTCGAAGGATCCGCCGAGATTGTGCAGGACGAAGTCCTCCCGGTCCCAGCGGCCGAGGTAGAGGTCCTCCACGCCGTCCTGATCGAAGTCGGTCGCGGCGGCCGAGAAGACGGGCACGCCCGTGCCGGTGGAGTCGAGCACCGCCAGGGTCACGTCCTCGAACGTCGCGCCGTCGTTGCGCCACAGCCGGTGGTCCTCGACGCTCGCGACGTACAGGTCGGGGTCGCCGTCCACGTCGTAGTCGAACCACACCGGGTTCTTCGTGTCCCCGGCCGGGTCGGTGAGTCCGACGTCCGGGGCGACGTCGACGAACGTGAAGTCTCCCTCGTTGTGGTAAAGGACGAGCGGACCGTCGATGCTCGTGACGGCGAGATCGAGCCAGGAGTCGCCGTCGTAATCGGCGAACGACGCCCCCCACCACTGCTGGGCGTCTTCGCGGATCCCGGCGTCCTCCGCCACGGAGGTCATGAGCCCGCCTTCCGGCAGGTCGTTCCTGTAGAGCGCGAGCGAGGATTCGCGGCTGTACCCGCCGTTCGTGAGGAAGAGGTCCGGATCGCCGTCGTTGTCGACGTCCGCCCAGGACCCGGTCCAGTTCGCCAGCAGATCGAACTCGGGGATCCCCAGGTCGAACGGTTCGAACGTCCCGTCGCCGAGATTCCGGAACAGGGTCGAGCTGCGCGCGTGGTGCGCATAGCCGGTGCCCGAGTCGGACTGCCAGATGTCTTCCCAGCCGTCGCCGTCGACGTCCACGAACGCCGCGCCGCGTCCGTAGGCCGGGCCTTCCACGAGCAACCCCGCGGCAAGGGCGCGGTTGCAGAGCTGGAAGCCGCGCGGGCAGTCGTCTTCTCCGGCGTCTACGCCGCTATCCTGGCCGCCGTCTCCCGCGTCGGCGCCCGGCTCGGCGTCGGGGCCGGCGTCCGTCGCTGTCGCTGCATCCCCCGCGCAGCGTTCGCCGCGGCACCGGTCAGAGGCGCAGCCGGCCAGGAGCAAGGCAGCCACGAGTCGCACGAGGAGAGGATAGCGCGGGCGGCTCACCGCAGGTCGACGGTTCCCCGGATCGGCTCGGCCGCGGGGAGATCGAATGCGACCGTCGTGCAGACGGCGGGCCCCATCCCGCCTTGGTCGCAGCTGCCGTCGCCGACGAGATCGGGCAGCGCGCACATGCGAACCTCGTGGCGGCCCGCACGGGCGCAGCCTTCCTCGCCGATGCATTCGGCCGCGTTCGCGAAGTACGTCCCGTCCCACTCGAAGGTGATCGGATCGGTGAACGGCTCGAAAAGGCGGTAGTCGCAGTCCATGCATCCATACGAATCGCATCCGGTCTCGCACTGATTTTCCTGGAGTAGCAGAGCGACCCCACCGGGACCGGTCAGGGACAGCCAGTACTCCAGGGCGCAGTCGCGCCGGAGCGCCGATCGACAGCCGGGTCCGTCGTCCTCCCGGCCGAGGATGAAAGTCGCGCCGCCGGCACAGGTCCCGGCGTCACGGCTCGCTCCCGAGTCGCGCTCGGAGACGCCCCCCGGATCGACCGACTTCGCCCCGCATCCGGCGAGAAGGAGCGCGATCAGCGGCAGGCGCACATGCAGAGGATAGCGCCCTGGCGTCGACGCGGGGACGTGCGATCCTGGCGCCCGTCATGTCCCCCGCGGCGAGGATGTGGGCGACGTTCGCCGTGGCGAGCGTCTCGTCCGGTTGCCGCCAGGCGCCGGTCACTCAGCTCGTCGTCGTCGTCGCGACGGACATGACCGTGCCCGATGCGATCGACGGGTTCGCTGTGCGCGTCATGACGGAAGCAGGAGACGTCCTCGAGGACCGGACTTACACGCTCGGAAGCGCAGAGGGCACGGTGACCCTGCCGGCGGACTTCGGGATCGCGCCCGACGGAGGCAACGCCGGCAAGCGCGTCCGGGTCGAGGCGGACGCGCTCCGCGGGGCGACGGTGCTCTTCACGACGAGCGCGCTGACGGGGTTCGTCGAAGGACGGGTCCTGCGCCTCGACCTGTTCCTCGCGAGTCGGTGCGTCGAAGAGGTCTGCGAGGCGGACGAGACCTGCCGGCCCGAGGGCTGTGTCGACCCGGAGATCGATCCCGGCGACCTGCCGGACTTCGGCGAGGGCTGCGACGCCGACGGCGACGGACACGATGCGCTCTCGTGCGGCGGCGACGACTGCGACGACACCGACGCCACGGCGTTCCCCGGCGCCGAGGATCCCCCGGTCGATTGGACGAGCGAGACGGTCGACACGTACGGCGACGCCGTCGAGGTGGACGTCGCGGTCGGACCCGACGGCGTGACGCACGTCGTCTACCACCGATCCGTCTCGACCGACCCGTGGTACGCGACGGATGGCTCCGGCGATTGGGCGACGTCGTCGATCGAGGGGGTGTTGGCCGAGTCCGGGCGGTTCCCGGAGGTGGTCGTCGACTCCGAGGGGATCGTGCAAGCCATCTACCACGACACCGCCGCGGGCCTGCGGAGCGCCAGCCTGGTGGACGGCGCCTGGGTCCGCGGGACCCTGGACGCCGACGCCCTCATCGCCGGGGGCGCGAGTCTCGCGCTCGGTCCGACCGGAGACGTACACTACGCGTGGGTCACGGTCGCCGGCCTTCGCCACTTCGGGTTGGCCGATCCCCGCTACGACACGCTTCCCGAAACGGGCGAGAGGCGCCTGTTCCCGGCTCTGGCGGTCGACTCCGCGAACGTGCCCAGCGTCGCCTTCCAGGATGCGGACACCCAGGATCTGCGCCTCGTGCGTTTCGAGGGGGCCGAGCCCGCGTCGGTGCTGGTCGACGGCGGGGCGAGCGTCGGCGAGTTCGCGTCCATGGTCGCAGGGCCGGGCGACGTCCTTCACATCGCGTACCTGGACAGGGACGTGGGCCTTCGGCACGCGCGGACGGTCGTCGGCGGGTTCGAAATCGCGACGATCGAGGCCGGCCCGGGTGTCGGCGACGAGGCGTCGCTCGCCATCGCCCCGGACGGGACTCTGATGGTCGCCTACCTCGATCGCGGGTCCGCGCAGCAGCTCCGTTTCGCCGTCCGCATGCGCGGCGTGTGGAGCACCGAGGTCGTCGTCTCGGAGGAGGTCGTGAGCGCGTCGCTCGCGATCGGACCCGACGGCACGCCGGCCATCGCGCACACGGTCGCCGGCGAGCTGCGAATCTCGAAGCGCTCCGGCGACCCCGAAGACCGCGACTGCGACGGAACGCCGGAGTAGCTACGTTCCGGCCGAGTAGTCCGTGGCGTACTTCGCCTGCTCTGCAGTCAATGTGTCGATCCCGATGCCCATCGTCTTGAGCTTCAGGCGCGCGAGGTCCTGGTCCTGCTCCTTGGGCATGTCGTGGACGCCGGGCTTCATGTTCTTGCCGTCCTTGTGGAGCTTGAGCAGCGCGAGGAACTGGTTCGCGAAGCTCATGTCCATGACCTCCGAGGGGTGGCCCTCGGCCGCGGCGAGGTTGACGAGGCGGCCCTTCGCCAGGACGTAGATGCGCCGTCCGTCCCTCATCGTGAACTCCTCGTTGTTCGGCCGGACCTCGCGGCGCGACTTCGCGAGCTTCTCGAGGTCTCCGATGTTCACCTCGCAGTCGTAGTGTCCTGTGTTCGAGAGCACCGCGCCGTCCTTCATCGTCTCGAAGTGGCGCCCGACCAGGATGTCCTTCATTCCGGTCGCGGTGCAGAAGACGTCGCCCACCTTGGCGGCCTCGTCCATCGACATGACGCGCATGCCCATGAGCGTCGCGCGAAGCGCGGCCGTCGGGAGCACCTCCGTGACGATGACGTTCGCGCCGAGCCCCTTCGCGCGCATCGCGACGCCGCTCCCGCAGTGCCCGTAGCCGGCGACGACGAAGTTCTTGCCGGCGATCAGGATCGACGTCGCGCGCAGGATCCCGTCGATCGACGACTGTCCGGTGCCGAAGACGTTGTCGAAGTCCCACTTCGTCTCGGCGTCGTTGACGGCCATGACCGGGTAGAGGAGCTTGCCGTCCTTCGCCATCGCGCGCAGGCGGTGCACGCCGGTCGTCGTCTCCTCGGTCCCGCCGATGACTGTCTTCGCCAGTTCGGGGTGCTTCTTGTGGGTGGTGAAAATCAGGTCGGCGCCGTCGTCCAGCGTCAAGGTCGGCTTCATCTTCAAGGTCTCGTCGATCGCCCAGTAGAACTCCTCGGTGTTCATGCCGTGCCAGGCGTAGATCGAGGCGCCCTCGGCGGCGAGCGCCGCCGCGACGTCGTCCTGGGTCGACAGGGGGTTGCAGCCGCTCCACGAGATCTCGGCGCCCGCGGCCCGCAGCGTCCGGACGAGCACTCCCGTCTCCTTGGTGACGTGCAGGCAGCCCGCGATCCGTGCGCCCTTGAAGGACTGGGCCTTCGCGTGCTCTGCGCGCAGCGTCATCAGGACA
>Ga0247727_10003294_pt1 | contig 35875 bp, 28 predicted proteins | sample WisWelCaveWW1625_FD_202498 | JGI IMG/M metagenome (GOLD analysis project Ga0247727, IMG submission 202498) | Biofilm microbial communities from Wishing Well Cave, Virginia, United States - WW16-25 | ecosystem: Environmental > Aquatic > Deep subsurface > Groundwater > Cave microbial mat | place...
CGAGATTCTGAATCCGGGTGATGTTGCCGTTGGCGTCATAGCCCGGCGTCCCGGCGGAGTAATTCCCATAATAGAAATCCTGCAACAAGCCCTGCGGCCCGTTCGCCTTGATTTCCTTGAGCCGGCCCCAAAAATTGTTTGTGTTTCTCTACACCCTCACAACGCCCACGCCAGCAAAAACCCCAAAATCGCCACGATCACCCCCAAATGCAACAACAGGTCGCTCTCCGCCAGCCAGCCGGTCAGGAACAGGCGCGCCACGAAGTTGAGGATGACGAGCAGGATGCCCAACAGGGGGAGCAGCCCCTTGCGGTGGGCGATGAAGTTGGAAACGGTATCGAGCAGTTTGCCAAATGCTTTCATGGGCGGGTTCCTTCGGGGCGTGAGGATATTTTAGCCGATAAGGATGGGAAGCTATTGTCGCAAAGGACGCAAAGGTTTCGCAAAGTGCGCAAAGATTATGCAATCATTTGGTCTTCTTCGCGGTCTTTGCGTCTCCCCGCGTGCTTTGCGATAAAACTAATCCTCATCCTTCCCAAAAGCGGAGGGGATAAAGGGTTGGAACCGCGCCAGCAGCCGCCCCGGCAGACGCCCCTGCACCGAGACGCCCTCTTTGCCATACGTGACCTGCTCCACCTTCCCCTGATCATGGAAGAGGGCCAGCAGGCCGCCTTCGCTGTGCGGGAGGAGCAGGCTGACGTACTCATAGCTCTCATACAATTTCCGGTTGACCGCCAATTTGAGTTCATCGATCCCCAACCCCTTCAGGGCCGACACAGCCACCGCGTCCCCATTGGCGATCAGCGCCCCCATGGCCGCCTCCGGGTCGGGCAGGCGGTCCACTTTATTGAGCACGGTCAGCATGGGGATATGATCGGCTTCGATCTCTTCGAGCGTGCGCAGGACGGCCTCCGCCTGGGCGTGGACGCTGGTGTGGGTCACATCGAGCACGTGCAGGAGCAAATCCGCCTCGGCGATCTCCTCCAGCGTGGCGCGGAAAGCGGCGATTAACTGGGGAGGCAATTTCTGGATGAAACCGACTGTATCGGTAAACAGGGCGACGTTCCCCGCCGGGAGGCCGACGCGGCGGGTGGTCGGGTCGAGCGTGGCAAAGAGCTGGTCGGCAACGTACACGTCGGATCTGGCGAGCCGGTTGAGCAAGGTGGATTTCCCGGCGTTGGTATAGCCAACTACGGCGACCACGGGCATGCGCGTCTGGCGGCGGCGCGAGCGGTGCCGCCCACGGTGGGCGCGTACTTTGTCCAGTTCCTTTTTGAGGTGATCGATCTTCCTCCCTATTTCCCGGCGGTCCACTTCGAGCTGGGTTTCGCCGGGGCCGCGCAGACCCACCCCCCCCGCGCTCCCGCTCCCGCCCGCCTGTCTCGCCAGGTGCGTCCAGGCGCGGGTCAGGCGCGGCAGGCGGTATTCATATTGCGCCAGTTCCACCTGCAAGGTACCCTCACGAGTGTTGGCATGCTGGGCAAATATATCGAGGATGAGCGCTGACCGGTCAATGACACGCATGTCGTCCCCAAAAATTTTCTCAAGCTCGCGCTGGTGGCGCGGGGAGAGTTCGTCGTCAAAGAGGATGACCTGCGCCGCGGTCTCGCGCGCCAGCGCCTGGATTTCCTCCAGTTTGCCGGAGCCGACAAAGGTCTTGGGTTCGGGGGTGGCGCGCGTTTGCGAGGTCTGGCCGACCACGTCCAGCCCGGCAGTATCGGCAAGGCGGGCCAGCTCGGCGAGTGAATCTTCGAGGGTCAGGAGGCTCTCCGAACTGTGGATGTGGACACCCACGAGGAAGGCGCGCTCCCGGAGGGTTCGGGTTAATTCAGGCTGTTTTTTCGCCATTAGAGGGACTTTACCCAGCCGACCATGCGGGCCATGGCCTCCCGCGTACGGTCTTCCGGGGTGCAGATGGACATGCGAAAATAGTTGCGCCCGGTAGGGCCAAAGACGGAACCCGGCGTCGTGCTCACCCCGATCTCCTTGAGCATCCAGTCGCAAAAGGTTACATCGTCCATCCCATCGGGGACGGGCGTCCAGGTGTAAAGCGCGGCCTGCGGGATGTTGGGGTTGAGGCCCATGGCTTCAAGGGCGTCGCGGATGATGAGCAGTCGTCGTTCATAGACCGCGTTGCGCTCCTGTGTCCAGGCTTGATCCCCGGTGAGGGCGTGGATGCCCGCATAAAGGATCGGTTCAAAATGGGCGGTGTCCTTCTGGCTTTTATAGGTCTCGATATACCCGATGACGTCCGGGTTCCCGACCGCCATCCCCAGCCGCCAGCCCGCCATGTTGTACGCTTTGGAGAGCGAGTTGAACTCAACCGTATAGTCGAGCGCGCCGGGCACCTGGAGCAGGCTGGGGGCGCGGTAGCCGTTGTAGCAGATGTCAATATAGGGCGTGTCATGCGCCAACAGGAGGTCGTATTTGCGGGCAAACCCCACCGCTTCGACAAAGAAATCCAACGGGGCCACGGCCCCTGTCGGGTTGTTGGGGTAGTTGAGCCAGAGTAATTTTGCGCGGCGCGCCACCTCTTCAGGGATGGCGGAGAAATCCACGAGAAAGCCATTTTCGGCCAGCAGGGGCATCGTAACCACCTCGGCTCCGGCAATTTCGGCGCTGATCGAGTAAGTGCCGTAGCCGGGATCGGGGACGAGGACAGTGTCGCCGGGGTTGAGGATGACCTGGTTGATGGTGAAGATGCCCTCCTTCGAGCCGATCAACCCGACCACATTTTTGCGCGGGTCGAGTTCCACGCCGAAGCGGCGGCCATAGTATTCGGCGACGGCCTCGCGATAGGCGGGCGTGCCGCCAAACGCGGTATAGCCGTGCGTAGTTGGCTGGGAGGCGCGCTCAACCAGCGCCTCTATGATAAAGGGCGCGGGCGGCAGGTCGGGCGAGCCGATGTCCATGCGGATCACGTCCATCCCGGAGCGTTCCAGGTCGGCGACGCGTTTGCCGAGGTGGGCAAAGAAATACGGCTTCAGGGAAGCAATGCGGTCAGCGGGCGCAAAAGTCATTTCAGTTTCAATCCATCCATCAACGGTTTGAAGAGCTTGGCCGATTTGTCATCGGGCGGCTCTTTGCGGAGGGGGAGCATCACGTGGAAAACCGATCCGGGGCAGGCTTTGGCATCCTGTTTTTCCGACTCAACCCAGATCGTGCCCCCATGCGCCTCGATTAACCCTTTGGTGATCGGCAACCCGAGGCCGGGGCCGCCCCCCATAAACTTCGTCTTCCCGCTCGAATGGAGCGAGACGTTGCCCAGTTGGCCGAATTTCTCAAAAATGATGATGTGATTCTCCGGGTTGATCCCGATCCCCGTGTCCGCCACGGTGATTTCGAGGAAGCCGGGGAGCATGCGGCCATCCACTGTAATCGAGCCGCCATCCGGCGTGTACTTGATGGCATTGGTGAGCAGGTTGCGGAACGCCTGGAACAACCGCTCCGGGTCGCCAAAGGTCATCTCACCCGCACCGGGGAAATTGCGGATGCCCAGCGTCTGCCGCCGCTCGCGGACTGACTCCTTCAATTCCTCGTCAAGCGTGGAGAGGAGCCGGTTAATCCACAGGGGCTGGAAATTCAGTGAAAGGAGATTGTTGTCCAGCAGGGAAACGTCGATCATGTCATCAACAATCTCACGCAGGCGGCGGGTGCCATTGTCGATCCCTTTGAGCAGCAAAATTGACTGGGAGCCCTCATCACTATTGGGGAACATCTCCCGGATCATGGAGGCATAGCCCTCGATGAGGGTGAGCGGGGTTTTTAGCTCGTGCGCGGCGACCGAGATAAAGTCGGATTTGGATTTATCCAAATGCTCCAACTGCAACCGGGCGGCCTCCAGTTCGCGGTGGACGTGATCCACGCGAATGCCCAAATCGCGGCGGGCGGTATATTCATAGGCAAATGTAAAGAGTGGGAGTATTTCCCCCAACAGGCGCAAACCGTCCGCAGAAGCCATACTTTCGGCCAGGAAATGCTGGGTGGCGAGCATAATTTCGGAAAGGATGGCGGTGATACTGCCGCCCGTGATGGCCAGCTCAGTTTCCGTTTGCGAGAGCAGCCAATTGTTGAGCACCGGCTCCAGCCAGGCCGGGTCGCCCGATTCTATCGCCTGTTTTAGCCCGTCATAGAACTGGTTGAGTTGGACAACGAAACTTTCCCGCACCCCCGCGCCGCGTGCCAACTGTTGCGAGACGCGCGCAATCCATGCATCCCGAATTTCATCCAACAGCGCCAGCACACTCATAGGATGAATAGTTTACGCCATCAGCAGGTTTTTGCCAACACGATGGGTGCAACGCAAAAGTATCGGCAAGTTTTCAGCTGCTTTGCAGCCGCTCCTTGCGCGGCCCAACCCCCCTCTAACTCCCCCCGTGGACGGGGGGAGAACTGGCTTCTCGAATTCAACCAGCCTCCCTCCGCACGCGGGGGGACGGGAGGGGGGTGCACTTCGTCATTCCCCGCCCACCAGCCAGGCCAGCAGGGTGTCCCCCACCGCAAACAGGCTGGCCGCAGAGAGTTTATCGGGCGTATCGCCGAGGGTGTGCCAGTACGGATAGTCGAAGTCAATCAGCAGGGCTGCCGGGATGTCCGCTTGCAGGAAGGCGGTATGGTCGTCCAACATGCTGTACTTGGGCAGGGGGATGATCTGCCCGGCGTGCCCCTGGCGGGCTGCCGCTGACCATATGGCCGCGGAAAGCGCAGTATTCGAGTTGGTTTCGAGGTGGATATTCAGATCAGCATCGCCAATCATATCAATGATGACGACCCCCGCGGGGAGGCGACCCCCGGAGAGTTCCGGCAGTCCCGCCACAAAACCCGCTGACCCCAGCGCCCATTCCCGCCCGTCAATCTCACCGTTGTCCTCCCCGTCAAAGAGGACGAGCCAGATATTTTTATCCGGTAAATCCGGGAGGACGCGCGCCAGTTCGAGGAGCACCGCCACCCCGGAGGCCCCGTCATTGGCCCCAGGGCCGGGCTGACCCCGGTTGGCCGGGTCGGAGTCCTGGTCTGCCAGGAGGCGCGTATCATAGTGCGCCCCGATGATGAGCCAGGATTTTTCGTCGGCCAGGGATTCCCGCGTGGCAACGATATTTTGGATTTCCCCTCCCTCCCCCACGCGCTGAATCTCCACCTGCCAGCCTGCATCTTCAAATTGCGTTTGTGCCCATGCGACAAAATCAGCGTGCCCGGCGCTGCCCGGCGTGCGTGGCCCAAAGGCCACCTGGGTCACCACATCCCCCAGGGCGCGCTCCCCGCTAAAAGTCCGCGGGCCGTTGATTCCGCCACGCAAAAGCTGTACCGAGACGAGGGTGGTCAGGGCGATGAGACCGGTTACTCCAAGAAACAACCGGCTTCTACGACGCATGTTCGATTTCCTGGCTATGCGCAGACCAGAATTGATCCAAATCGGCCAGCGAGCGTTCCGAGTAAGCGCCAGCCCGCGCCCGCTTGCCTTTCGCCGCGACACCCAACGGGGGCAGGATGCCAAAATTCGCCTTCATCGGCTGGAAGTCGGCGGCGCTGGCATGGGTGACATAATGGCAGAGCGCGCCGAGCATGGTCGTTTCCGGCAGGACGAGCGGCGGCGGCCCGGCGAGGACGCGGGCGGCGTTGATCCCTGCCAGCAGGCCGGTGCCGATATTCCCGGCATAGCCCTCCACCCCCGTGATCTGCCCGGCAAAGAGGAGGGTGTCCCGTTCCTTGAATTGCAGCGTGGGCCGCAGCAGGGCGGGCGAATAAATAAACGTGTTGCGGTGCATCTGGCCGTAGCGCTCAAACCGGGCGTTTTCGAGGCCGGGGATTAGGCGGAAGACGCGTTTTTGCTCGGAAAACTCGAGGTTGGTCTGGAATCCGACGAGGTTGTAGAGTGTCCCGGCGAGATTATCCTGCCGCAATTGGAGGACGGCGTGGGGACGGCGGCCCGTCCGGGGATCGGTGAGGCCAACAGGGCGCATCGGGCCATAGGCGAGGGCCTCCACCCCGCGGGCCGCGAGGATTTCAATGGGCAGGCACCCCTCGAAGTAGTGGTGCAGCCCTGCCTTGATGCCGTGTTCCACTTCCTGTTCAAAATCCTTGAGCGCAATCCGTTCAGCCGCCAGCAACCCGTCCACAAATGCGTGGTATTCGTCGCGGGTAAATGGGCAATTGATGTAATCCCCATCATCCTGCTCACCGCGCCCGTAACGGCTGGCGCGGTAAGCGATCTCAAAATTGACGCTGTCTTCCGCCACAATGGGCGAGATGGCGTCAAAGAAGTACAGGTGCTCACTGCCGGAGAGGGCAGCTATTGCCTGGGAAAGCCGGCTGGACGTGAGCGGCCCGGACGCAATGATGGTTGGCATTTCAGGGATTTCCGGCATCTCGGCGCGCACCAGTTCGATATTGGGATGCTGCCTAATTCGGTCTGTCACGCGGGCGCTGAACGCGTCGCGGTCCACGGCCAGCGCGCCGCCCGCCGGGACTGCCGTCTCCTCGGCGCAACGGATCAAGAGGGAACCCATCCGCCGGAGTTCCTCCTTGAGCAAACCGGAGGCCCGGTCAACGAGGGCGGAGCCGAGCGAGTTGGAACAGACCAGTTCGGCCAGCGATTCCGTGACGTGCGCGCCCGTGGACACGCCGGGGCGCATCTCGTACAAACGCACTTTTACGCCGCGTTCCGCGGCCTGCCAGGTCGCTTCACTGCCCGCCAGCCCGCCGCCAATTACAATCAATTCGTCCACGAGTTCTCCTCAACAAAAGGTATTTTACCAACCCGATCCTCTTCCCGATCCAAACCCATCCAAAATAACAAGGAATCCAGGAAATCAGGGAGCATTACCACTGCTGCGGGCTTATTTTCCTGCATGCCTGGCTTCCATATAAAATATCCAGATGCGCCCTCTACATCAACCCAAAACGCTAACGGTGCGCTTACATGGCTTGCGTGCCAGTCCCTCCCCGCTGGGGTAGAATTGTTGCAACTCCTGGCTCGCAGGAGCCACAAACCCAACTTGAGGTGTACCATGCATTTTTCAGGATTAGAAATCCTCGTCGTGCTCGTAATCGTCGTCTTGATCTTTGGCGTTGGCCGTATCGGCAAGATAGCCGGAGAGGTCGGGACCGGCATCCGGGCGTTTCGCAAGGGGCTGACTGGTGACGAAGCCGACAAAAAAGATACCGGCGACGAAAACACGGACGGCACTGCTTCCAAATAGTGCATGCGCCTGAACAATAAAATCGCCATCATCACCGGCGCGGGCCGCGGCATTGGCCGCGCCATCGCCCTCGGCTATGCCGCCGAAGGTGCGCACATCGCACTCGCCGCCCGTACCGTGGACGAACTCAATACCGTGGCCGCTGAAATACGCGCAACCGGCCAGCGCGCCATTGCCATCCCCTGTGATGTCACGAGCGAGGACCAGGTCAAGACCATGATCAAAACCGCCCTCGAAGAATTTGGGCGGATTGATATCCTCGTCAACAATGCCGGGGCTGGCGCGTTCCGCCCCGGCTATGGCACTCCCCTTGAGACGTGGAACTGGATGATGGACGTAAACGCCAAATCCACCTACCTCTGCACCAAGCACGCCTGGCGTCCCATGCGGCAGACTGGCGGCGGTACCATCATCAATATCTCCTCCACTTCCGGGACGCGTGCCTACCCCATGTACGCCGCCTACACTGCCAGCAAATGGGCGCAAATCGGCTTCACCAAAGCCACCGCAGAGGAAGGCAAGCCCGACCACATCCGCGTCAACGCCATCGCCCCCGGCAAGGTGGACACCCCCATGCGGGCCGGCCTTGCCGAGGACAAAGCCCGCATGTTGACCGCGCAGGACTGCGTCGGCGTGGCCATCTTTTTTGCTTCGGATGATGCCCGCTTTGTCACCGGCCAGGCGCTGGAAATCGAATGGTTTGGGCCGGCGGCGGACTAACCGGGCCTCCAGGCGCCTGACCCCCAAAAATTCAGCGCACCCCGCACCGTGCGTGCGTGAATCTCCACCGTATCCCCGATATTTTTCCCGTACCCCCCGGACATCACAATCGCCACAGGAATCCCTGCCTCCCGGCACAGCCGGAAAATCAGGTCATCGCGGCGCGCCAGCCCATCCTTTGTCAGCGCCAGCCTGCCGAGTGAGTCGCCCTCAAAGGGGTCAGCCCCGGCGAGGTAAATTGCCATATTCGGGCTGGCAAAGGCAATCGCCCGCCGCGCACCCTCCTCCAGTAAATCGAGATATTCTTCATCCCCCACCCCGTCGGGCAGGGCGAGATCGAGGTCGGAGGGAAATTTACGAAAGGGGAAATTGTGCTGTGCGTGGATGGAGAAGGTATAGATGGATGGGTCATCTGCGAGGATGGAGGCGGTACCGTTCCCCTGATGCACATCGCAATCGAGTACGACCGCACGGCGGATACGCTTTTCCCGCTGCATCAACCGCAACGCCACGGGTACATCGTTGAAAACGCAGAAGCCCTGACCGTGATCGGCGCAGGCGTGGTGGGTGCCGCCCCCGAGGGAGACGGCGACCCCATCGGTAAGGGCGGCCCGGCAGGCGGCAATTGTCCCACCCACGGAGCGGAGGGAGCGTTCCAGCAGTTCCGGGGACCAGGGCAAACCTATTCGCCGGATTTCGCCTTCGGAGAGCCGCCCCCCGTGAACCCGCGCGAGGTACTCGGCGGTATGGGCCAGGGCCAGTTCATCGCCGGTGGCCGCTTCGGGGATCAGCAATTCCCCAGGGGGGACACATTCCGCCTGGATTTGCGCGCGCAACAGGCGGTATTTATCCAACGGGAAGCGATGTCCCTCAGGGAGGTCGAAATGAAACTGGTCGATGTAAAAAATTTTCAGGGAGTTTTACCTGAGCCGGTTGATGCCGTCAAAGGCCGCCGTTTTGTAACACTCGGCAAGCGTGGGGTAATTGAAGACGGCGTTGACGAAATAATCAATCTCGCCCCCGTAGGCCATGACGGTCTGCCCGATGTGGATCAGCTCGCTGGCCCCTTCGCCGATGATGTGGATGCCGAGCAGTTTGCGGGTTTCGAGGTGGAAGATCAATTTGAGCAGGCCGGTATTGTCGCCGATGATCTGGCCGCGGGCGATTTCCCGGTACTGGGCTTTGCCCACTTCGTACGGGATGCCTTTTTCGGTGAGTTCCTCTTCGTTCATCCCGCAGGTGGAGATTTCGGGGATGGTGAAGATGCCATAGGGGAAGAGTTCGGGGACGCTGTTGGCGGGTGCGCCGAAGGCATGGCAGGCGGCGACACGCCCTTGCTCCATGGAGGTGGAGGCCAGGCTGGGGAAGCCGATGACATCGCCGACGGCGTAGATATTCGGGACGTCAGTCTGGTAGTTGGCGTTTACGGTGAGGCGGCCGCGGTCATCCGCTTGCAAGCCCACGGTTTCCAGCCCGAGCGATTTGGTGGCCCCGGTGCGCCCGATGCTGTAGAGAGCTTTGTCGGTGACGATTTGTTTGCCGCTGTCGAGGAAGATCTGGACGCGCTGGCCTTTCTCGTCCGAGATGGGAACAATCCTGCTGACGGCCTCGCCGAGCCGGAGGGTGGCGCGCTGGTCGCGCAGGTGGTAGCTGAGTGCATCGGTGATCTCGTCATCCACAAAGGGGAGCAGACGGTCGCGCTGGTCGATCAGGGTGACGCGCACACCGAGCGCCGCAAAGATGCAGGCGTATTCACAGCCGATCACGCCGCCGCCGACCACGGTAAGGGTGCGCGGGAGATGATCGAGGGTCAGGATGTCGTCGCTTGTAAAGATGAGGTTGCCATCGCAGGGCACTTCGGGACTGCGGGTGGCCATGGCGCCCGTGGCGATGACGATGTTCCTGACGCGTACTTCGCGGCTGCTGTGCTCACCCACCATCGTCAGGCGCAGGGTGTGCGCATCCACGATGGCGGCTTCGGCCGCGTACAATTCCACGCCGTTCCGCAACAATTGGTGGCGCGTCACGTCTATCTCGTGCTTAATCACAAAATCCACGCGGTAAAGCAGGTCGGCCATCGTGATGTGCTCTTTGACCGCGTACGAGGCCCCGTAGATTTCCTTCATCCGGTAGCCGGACAAGTAGATGACAGCTTCGCGGAGCGTTTTGCTGGGAATGGTGCCGATGTTGATGCACACGCCGCCGACAACGGACTTTTTCTCGGCCATGCCAACGCGTTTCCCCAGCTTGGCTCCCTGGATGGCAGCGCGCTGCCCGGCGGGGCCTGAGCCGATTACGAAGAGGTCGAAGTCAAAATCATTATCACTCATGGATTGTCTCTAATTTCATACCTGTACTCATAGGAACTCCGGGAACTCGTGGAAACTTGTGGGAACTCTGGGGAATTCGTGGGGACTCATAGGAAATCTCACTCAATCACCCAATCACCCAATCAATCACCCACTCAACCATCATACTTGCGAATAAACTCTTCCGCCGCCAGCACCATTTCCCGGTTGCCCACATATAACGGTACGCGCTGGTGCAATTCCGTCGGCACAATATCGAGGATGCGGTTGCGCCCATCGGAGGCGTACCCCCCGGCTTGCTCCGCCAGGAATGCGAGCGGGGCCACCTCGTATAACAACCGCAGCTTGCCATTCGGCTTGGCCGGGTCGCGCGTGTCCGCCGGGTAGTAGAAGATGCCCCCGCCCAACAGGTTGCGATGAAAATCAGCAATCATAGAGCCAATGTAACGCAGGGAAAGATTCAGCCCACTGCCATCCAAGCCCTGCACATAATCGGTGAATTTTTGGTTGCCTTTTGTCCAGTAGCGCTGATAGCCCTGATTGGCGCTGTAAAATTTCGGCTTGGCCGGGATGCGAATATCGGGATGGGACAGCAGGAATTCACCCACGCTGGGGTCGAGCGTAAACCCATGCACGCCCTGCCCTGTTGAGTAAACGAGCATCGTACTCGAACCATACACCAGATACCCCGCGGCCACCAGGTCACGCCCGGGCTGGAGACAATCCTCCAGCGTCCCCGGCCCGTCCTCGGAAATCCGGTTATATACACCGAAAATCGTGCCCACGCTGACGTTGTAATCAATATTCGTTGAGCCATCCAGCGGGTCGTAGAGCAGGACATATTTTCCCGTCGGGAAATGCGCTGGAATGGGCAGGATGCCGCGGTGCTCCTCGGAGGCCATCACCGCCACGCGCCCCGTGTGGTCGTTGAGCCGGTACATGGTCTGGTCGGCCAGCACATCCAGCTTCATCACCGTCTCCCCCTGGACATTCACCGCATTCGTGCTCCCCAGGATTTCGGCCAGCCCGGCGCGGGTCGTGTGGCTGGCAATTATCTTCCCCGCCAGCGCCACATCGTACAATAGGTTGGTCAAGACACCGGTGGCCTGGGGAAAAAACCGCTGTTCTTCCAGGATGTGGCGTTCAATGGTCGTTATTTTATCGGTAAAAGTGGGGTAATTGCTATCCATAAACGCTCCGCTGCCTCCCCCCAAAGATTACGCCCGCAGCCGTCAATTTACATGCGATGCCAATCAGTCTACAATGGATACCAGTCCTAGTCAATGATATACTGCCAGCCGCCCTGCCCCTGGAAAGAACTAATGACCTGCCCCGCCCAAACCTCCCCAACTGTCCGGAAATCCCCCGCCATGAGACAACCTTCATCGGGGCACCGTAACCCGCCGAGGGGCGCGCATCCCCTGAGGACCCGATGATCCCGGAGGCCCACGCGCCCAGCCGATGGGCCCCCACCCATCCCTGGCTGAGGACCGTTCGCGTTGCCTACGCCCCCGGCTCAACCAATCCCCTGCTGGAAGATTTCGCTGGGCGCTTGCTGGAAACCCTGCAAAGCCTGGGACACCTCCTGCACGACGCCCCCATCGCCGATACGGATGCGATCATCACGACTGCGGAATTTGGCGTCCCGCATAACTGGCGGCAAGCCAAACTCTTTACGGCGCGCAGCGTGTACCGCCTGCCCCGCACGCCGGGCGTCTTCACCCTCATCCACGCCACGCCCTCCGAATTGAAGCGGTACATGGATCATTTCACCCGCGTCCTGCCGACCAACCCGCCCGACCCGGCGGATTACGAATTCCCCGGTCTGTTGCCACGCGCCTACAAAACCATGTTTGAACAGGGGCAGCGCGGCGGCCCGCTCCTGGCGCTGGCGAGATTGCTCCAGAGCCAGTCCAAAAGCATCCGCATCATCCTCGTAGTGGGCGAAACCACGCCGGATTACGCCTACATCTTCGACCTCGTCGGCGCGCATCCCAAAATCGACGCGGGCGACCCGGAACATTTTTACCGGGATATCGCCCTGCGGATGGTGACCGCGATGAGCACGGACGAAATCACCAACCACCAGGTACTTGCGCCAGCAATTACGCAGGAGACCTGGGCCAGCCTGAAAACACCGCACGCCATGCGCACCGCGGCCGACCGGCTCGGCCAACGCAATTTCTTTACCGAAATGATCCTGATCTCCAACCTCATCCACGTGCCAGCCCTCTCGGAAGCAGTCGCCAGCCAGTACAGCGAGGGCTGCTACGCCACCTGGGAGCCGGAGATTGACGCCCTGATCGCCACCATCACCGGGTCGGCGCGCCCCGTCGAGAAAGATGCCATCACCGATAATGACCTTGCCGTGATCGTCGGCGTCAAGCCGGACGGCTCGGGGGCGCAGGTGCGCCACGTGGACGGCAAAATCAACGACCCACCCTCCTCAGAATCGGTGGAGATGATGGAGATGGACGCCAAACTGCCCAGGATTTTTCTGCCCCCCGCATGGGAGCAGGCCGCCCTCGTTCCGGTGGTACGCTCGAAACTACACGGCCACCGGGGAGTCGGGGAATACGACCCCCGCAAGGTCGAATTTGTCCCGCTGGATTTACCATACTATCACTACCCCGTCTCCTGTGCGACCGCCGCCCAGGCCAGCGGCATCGTCGCCGCCTTCGCCCGCTCGGAGGCCCTCCAGAATCCCCACGATCCGAGACAGGTAATATTCACCGTCCTGCCCGGCCACGGGGTGGTCATTGCGGAAAAATGGGTACACGGTAAACAACCCTTTGAAATCATTTGCGACTTTATGGATCAGGGAGAACTCTCTATTGAGAACCTGATCCCGCAAGGGCCAATGCACTACAGGGCCACCGCCAGCGGAATGAGGCGCCTGGCAGAGGGCTAAACTGGCAAAGTGAATTTATTGCGCACCCCTGCTTTGTCCCTTAAAATAGACTATCATTAGGCCAGACATTCCCCATGGGTTATAAACTTTCAGCAGCAACCTGTACGCACCCCGGCAAAGTCCGGAAAGTGAATGAAGATTCCGTCTTTACCTTTGTGCGCCCTTCCGAAAAGGGCGAGGCTCTGGGATTGCTGATCGTCGCTGACGGCATTGGCGGGCACAAGGCGGGCGACATCGCCAGCAAGATTGCCGTGGATACCGTCTTCAATCAATTGCAATGGTTTCTTGACCGCGACTCGTCGGATGACACCAAGCCCCTCAACATGGACACCTCGTCCAAAATCAATTCTGCCATTGGTGAAAATTTCCTGGAAACCCGGTTGCGCGGCGCGATAGAAGCCGCCAACGTCAACATCCTGGAATTCGCCCATCAGAACCCCCAGCAGGCCGGGAACATGGGCACGACGATGACCTGCGCCCTTGTCTGGGGCAAACACCTCGTGCTCGCCCATATTGGGGACAGCCGGGCTTACCTGTTCCGCAAGTCGGAATTGACCCAGCTCTCGGATGATCATTCCTTTGTCGGGCAGATGGTCCGCGATGGTCAGCTCCCCTTTGAAGCCTATTACGTCCACCCGCGCAGGAATGTAATTACGCGCGCGCTCGGACAATTTGACGACGCCCAGATCGACATATCCACGAGCACCCTGGAAAACGGGGACAAGTTGATTCTGTGCAGCGATGGACTGTGGGAAATGGTGCGCAACCCGGATATCGAAAATTTACTCTTGAAAGAGGAGAACCTCGACAAGCTATCAGAATCATTGATAGAGCTTGCCAACAAAAATGGCGGCTCCGATAACATCAGCGTGGTAATCGGGGAGGTAAGCAAGAGCTAATTATGGAATTCGAAAATATTGGCAGGTACAAAGTTATTGCAGAACTTGGCCGGGGCGGCATGGCCACGGTTTATAGCGCACATGACCCGCGCTTTGACCGCGACGTCGCAGTCAAGGTATTGCCCCAAACGATGATGCACGACCCCCAATTCCGCACCCGCTTTGAGCGGGAGGCGAAAATGATCGGGTTGCTGGAACACCCGGCGATTGTCCCCGTCTACGACTTTGGCGAGGAGGAAAACCAGCCATATATCGTGATGCGGCTGATGACCGGTGGCGCGTTATCGGACAAACTTGAAGCCGGCCCCTTGTCCCCACAGGAGGCCGGTTCGATTATCACGCGTGTGGGCCAGGCGCTGGATGTAGCCCATTCGAAGGGCATCATCCATCGCGATTTGAAGCCGGGGAATATCCTGTTTGACCAATACGGAAATGCCTTCCTGTCCGACTTCGGGATTGCGCGCATCTCGGATGGAGGCGGCACCCTGACGGGGAGCCAAATCATCGGGACGCCAGCTTATATGAGCCCGGAACAGATCCAGGGGGACAAGCAGATTGACGGGCGGAGCGACCTCTATGCCCTTGGCATTATCCTCTTCCATATCCTGACCAAGGATATGCCTTTCAAGGCGGACACTCCCGCCAAGTTGATGATGGCGCACGTGTTGGACCCGGTGCCGCGCATCACCAAGCTGCGCCCCGGCTTGCCCGCAGGCGTTGATCAGGTCATCGAAAAGGCGATGCAAAAAGACCCCGATGACCGGTATGCTACAGGCGCCGCGCTCGCCGCCGATTTCAATGCCGTGCTTCAAGGCAAACCCATTGATAGCACGGCCACCCGGATCAGCGGCCTCCCTGGTTCAGACTCTCAATCCACGATGGTTTCCGCCGGTGCGGTAAATGAAAGCGCCGCCACCATGGTCGGCCAGTCCACGCCCCTCCCCGGCGCAGGCCCCACGCCTGTTCCCGGCTACACCGGCCCGTATGCCCCGCCCCAGCCTGCCCGGAAAACAGGCTCGTTCGTACTCCTGGCCGTCATCGGCCTTGGGCTGGTCGTGATGGCCGCCGTCGGCGGGTTGTTTATTTTCAACGCATTGGGCAAGGAAAGCCCAACAGACGTGGCTGCCGCGCTTACCCATACCGCACCCGCCAACGCTCCCGAACCCACCCTGACCCACGCTCCCGAACCGAGCGCGACCTCCGCTGAAATCGCACTCCCAGTCGAGACGGCCACCGACACGCCGCTCCCCAGCGAAACGCCGCTGCCGTCCCCCACCGCCACCCCGGCAGCCCCCATCATCGGCGGCGCGGACAAGATCGCCTTCCTGTTTGGCAATGATGTTTGGGTGGCTAATCTCGATGGCAGTGACCTCGTGCAATTAACCACTGATCAGGAAAGCAAATTCAACCTGATCTGGATGCCGGACGGCCAGCATGTAGCCTATATTTCGGGCGACTGCATCAACCAGGTTGGGTTGGATCACGTGGTGGACCGGGTCGCCTGCTTTGAGGGCGCGCTGTTTCTCGATGGCTTTGATATCTCCCCGGATGCCAGCCAGATTGCCATCAGCCTCAACCGCGAGTTGTTTATCGTTACCTTTGATGCAGCGGTACTTAAGGAAGCGCGTTCGCGCAACAATCTGATTGCCCTCTCGACATGCGAGCATTTTGCCCCATATGACCGCGGCAGTAATGTTTCCTCCAAAAGTGTCCAGTTTTCCGAGGATGGCACACGCATTGCCCTCTTGCGGCTTTCCCCCGGAGCCAGCGGCCTCCAGGAAGACCTGATCCATGTACTGGACATTTCAGCCTGTGTCGAGAAACCACCGAGCGTGGACAGCTTCCCGGCGACACGCTTCACGATCGACAATTACGATGTCACGCCCCTGCTCAAAACCTGGGACTGGAACGGTACAGAACTGTTCCTGATGACCAATATTGTGCGTAACGAGCACTTTGGCAGCCTGTACTTCTACAATATGCCGCTTTTTCATGGCGAAAAACTCGACCCGATCAACGGGGACTGTTGTTACGTTGCGCCCAGGTGGAGCCCGGATGGCCGGTTTATTTTCTTTGCCTTCCAGGACGCCGGTCAGGGAGAGAACAGCGTGACTGTGTTCTATTTTGTATCTTTCTCCAGTATAGGTTCCGGCAGCCAATTGGTCCCCATGAACCTCCCGGAGATCCTCACCAGCCGGGAATACACCGAGGCTGCTTTCCGAGCGGCGCAGAACCCCTGAGCCACCTGACCCCCTGCGGGTTTCGCACTCCCCAAAAACAAACGGGGCGGCATCAGCCGCCCCGTTTTGATTCTCACCAGTTCATTACGATTACGGGAGCACTTCAAATTGAAGCACGTGGACGATTAACGCCGTCCCTTCCACTGGCTCACCATCCTGGATGACTTCACTCAAGTAGATGAGCTCGGGAACCGCTGGTGTCCCACTCGTGGACATCCTAATCTCATCCCTCGGAACCTCTTCGTTTTGCAGGGCAGAGCGCACCAAGTCAAAAAGCCCCGTCACTGTAAAATATTCAGCTTCCTTGGTCGAGAGTGGCACATACGCACCCATGTCACCCGCCTGCATGTCCCAGACCGCTACCCGCGCGGCGCTCACTTTACCACCGGTAACGGTGATTTCGTTCCATCGCTGCTCTGACGAGAACTCAACCGAAACGAGTATCCGGTAATTCGAAACGCCCGCTGCGTACCAGGCTGTTTCTGCTTCCACCAACCGGGCGTTTTGCATCATTGGCACATCGGTATACATGGAGCGGCCGGCAAGCCTGCTCCAGATCACTGCCACCACAATTCCCATTACCAGGCCCGCGAGGGCAAGCGCGCCTTTTTTCATCGGCGCGGTTCTCGTTGGGGGGATGGTGAAATTTGAGGGGTCATTGCGGCTCGGATCGAGAGGGGGTTTGCCCTTCAAGGGCGGCGCGCGCCCGATTTAGGTCGTATTCGGCCCCAAGGGTGGAGAAAATCTCGATCGACCGCGTCAATTGATATTGGCGTTCCTCGCCGTCCAATTTACAGCCGAGCTGGTATTGGGCCAGTCCCTGATCGTAACGGAGGCCCAGTTGGTTTGCGAACGCGGCGCTGCGCTGCCAGGACTTGCGGGCATGGTCGGGCTTGCCCGCCTGCCATTGCCGGACGCCTTCATACAGCCAATAGCGCGGCCTGGCAATCGGAAAGATGGCAGAGAAACTCTTGAATAATTTGAGCGCTTCCGTCGCGCGCGGATTGGGCGGCGCACTCTCGACGAGGTAGACCTCTGACAGGGCGACAAACGCGTCAAGGAAATAGAAGGAAGTCGGTGAACCGACATCTTTGAGCCGGTGGAGAATCTTGTCGGCCCAGATTCGGGCTTCTGATAAGTTGCCTTGCATGGCATAGGCTTGAGCCAGCAATCCAAGCGTGGCGATTTCCGAGATGTAATCGCGGTTGCCCAGGTAAAGCTCATGCGCCTTTTGAGCGTATTCAAAGCCATCGGCAACACGGCCCATGCGGAGGGAGTTCTCAGCCTTGGCAGAATATATCCAGGCGAGGTGCAGGGTGTGGCCGGTACGCCTTACGCCGATTTCCAGGTCATCGGCATACGAGTAGCTCAGGGCGTAGTCGGCGTGATAGTAATGGAGCTGCTCAAGGAGGATGCTCGTTTCGACCAGTTTCTTCTGATCCCCAAATTGGACCGCATAATCGCGGGCACGAATCAGCCCGGTTCGGGTTTCATCCCAGGCGCCTTCGCCAATCCCGGAAAGGCTGGCGACGAGGTGCGAAAAACTCGTGGTTGGCAAATGGTCAAGTTCGGCGAGGACGCGCTTGAGGCGGGTGTCATAAGCTTGCGCCAGTTTGCGGGCGGAGGCCAGCCAGAGAACGTATTTGGTGCTCATGAGCGCGCGCGCCAGCTCGGCGGAGGTGCCTGCCTTCTCAGCGTAGTTGAGCATCGAAAGGGTGGTGTTCAGGATGGGGAGCGTTTCGGTATCAAAGTAATGGACTTCGGCGAGGCCGTCAAAAGCCAGCGCGATTTCCTGGTAGCGCCGCAGTTCGGGCGCAGATTTCCTGGCCGGGTTGGGGGCTGAGAAACGGTGCATAATTTGCAGGCCTACCTGCCCAATTATCCGGGCGACCATGCCCGCATCGCTGGCGGGCACGGCGCGCCCCAAAAGTTCCAGGCTTTTGTGGAAATGCGTTTTGGCTTCGCCGTGCTTCCCCAATCCGATCAGGGCGGTGCCAATCTGCCGCTCCCAGCGGGCGAGGTCCAATGGTCCCCAGGTTTCCCGATCAGCAGCGGCGAGGCGGGAGGCTTCCTCAAAAAAGTCGCTGGCCTCCTGGTTGGCGTGCGTCTGGAGGGCCTGCTCCCCGGCCAGGTTCAGGTAATACACAGCCCGATCACGAACCTCGGCGCGCACCCAGTGATAAGCCAGGAGCGGGTAATGGGGAGACAGATCCTGCATATACTGTTGTTCGTACCACTCAGCAATCGCCATGTGCAACTGGCGGCGGTGTGAAAAAAGCATGAGGTTATAGGCCACCTCCTGCGTGATGATGTGCTTGAAAATATAGATGAGTTCGGGTTCGCTGGTCTCCAGCGGCGTGATCTCCAGCCGTTCGAGCGCATTTAGGTGGCTGACCAATTGGGGTTTGTCGCTCTCGATCGGGTAAATGCTCGAAAGAACCTGGTAGCCAAAGATGCGGCCAATGACGCTGGCAACTTTGAGGGTCATCTGCTGTTGGGGGGAAAGCGCATCAATACGGCTGGTAATCACGCCTTCAATCGTATCGGGGAAATCGAGGTTTTGCAGTTCCTGCCCGGCTGCCGTCAATTTGCAGACACCGTCTTCGACACGAATATACCCGCCATCCCGCAGGGCATAGACCAGCTCCTCGCAAAAGAACGGGTGCCCTTCGGCCTTGAGCGTGAGCAGTTGCTCCACCTTTCTCGGCAGGTGCGTCACGTCCAATCGCTGGCACACCAGGGTAATCGCTTCCTCCGAATCCAATGGGGCGAGTGGGATGCGCTCAACGACGGCCCTTTCCAGCAATTGCCGGAAATCCGCCTGAACAGGTTCAGCCAGCGGGCGCAAAGCAAGCACCAGGAGCAAGGGTCGTACCGATTGGGATACCTGGCGGGCCAACGCCCACGAGGCCGAATCCAGCCAGTGTGCATCTTCCAAAATAATGGCCAGCGGTTTGGTCTCGCCCGTTTTCATCGTAATCGAACGCTGCAAAATCTCGACGAGGAACGCCTGGGTATTATTCGCCCGGACTTCGCCGGACATCGGGGAGGTAAACTTGTTCTCCTTCCAATCGAGCGGGACGACGGCATTTAGGAGCGGCAGGAAGCGCAGCCATTCGTTTTCGGGTTCGGGCAGGGTTTGGCGAAGCTGGTGCAATACCCTCGAGCGGGATTCGTCCGGACCGGGCGGTTCGCTGCGCATTTCGAGACCGAATAGTTGGCGGAACACACCGCGCCAGGCATTGTACGGGGTCAGTTTTTCTATCGCGTCCCCGCTGCCGTAAAGCATCTCAATTTTCAGGTTGTTGGTCTCGTATACCAGTTCAGTAACGAGACGCGATTTGCCAATTCCCGCCTCGCCCTCAATGAGGACCAGCCCGCCGCTCCCGCCGCGCAACAGGGATTGCAATTGACTGACCAAACGCGCCCGCTCGGCGATCCGTCCCACCAACTTGCCGCTCTCTGACGGGCGCACCTTGACGGCATTCGTGTCATCACGCCGACCCAGGGGCATAAACACCGCCACTGGCTCCACCTTCCCCTTGACGAAGGCTTTGGGGAGATACCGGAATTTAATCTGCCCCTCGGTAAATTCCTGGGTGGCCGCGTCGCAGAGCATCCGGTTCCCGGCCAGCTGGTAGTCGGGCAGTCCCGCCAATTGCATCAGCCGCGCCGCCAGGTTGACCACATCGCCCATGACCGTGTATTCACGCCGCCGCGCATTCCCGATGGAACCGCAAAATACGCGGCCCGTAGCCACCCCGAAAGCGCTATACCAGCCCATCCTATCCAGCGATTGCTGCATGGCCAGGGCCGCCAGGATGCCCCGCAACTCATCATCTTCATGCACCACCGGCGGCAGGCCAAGCACGGCTACGAGCGTCGTCCCCTTGTCGTCCACCGTAATCTTGTTGACGCTCCCTTCAAACTGGTACAGGTTGGATTGCAAAGCGCGGGTGATAGTCTGGGCCTGCTCCAGCGGCGTTCCATAATTGAGGTCGGGGAGGTTGATAAAGATCACGGTGACACGGCGAAGTTCAGCAAGCCAGCCGCTCTGACCGGCGCTCAACCTCGCCAGGATCGCCCCAGGAATGTAGGACCTCAGCCCGCCTTCCATCTCCACCGACAGGCTGACCGGCGCTAATGGATGGCGTGGAATCTCCCGCCGGACCGCCGAGAGGCGCACATAACCATCTTCCATCGGCTGACCGTCAAAATCACTCCCAATCAGATTCCACATCTCAGCGGACAGAATCGTCTCACTTGGTTTTGCCCGCTTTTCACCAATACCCACCTGGTCAAAGGGGGAACCGGTAACCACAAATTCCCAACGTCCAAAAACACCCCCCACGTAGATCATAACCACCTCGCCAACCCCAAGGGCGATTTTCAGGGATAATGGTATCCCCTCGGTGGAGCGGAATTCCCGCAGGGCATTCTGGATTTCGACGGCGCACTGGGTCGCCAGCCGCGCCTGGTTGCGGAGTTCGTACGCCGTGTCGAGCTGCCCTTCGGCTGAGGGCCGGATCGGCCAGAGGGCGATCAGGGCATCCCCGGCGAACTTGACCACATCTCCCCCATATGAGTTCACCAGATCCACAATGCCTCCAAAATAATCGTTGAGGACGCGGCTTAGCACCTCCGCCCCGTTAGGCCCAGCCTGGGCCAGTTGCTCTCCGAGGGCGGTGAAACCGGATATATCGGCGAAGAGGACGGCGGCGGTAAAATTTTCCAGTTCGGGTTTGGAAACGGGCGCGGGGTTATCTGCAATCCGCCGGACGATCATGTTGGGGACGTAGCTGGCGAGTGTCGGAAGCAGGTTTTCCATGGGAAGGTCAGTATATCATTTTGGGGTCAGGATTAATCGCGAAGGGCGCGAAGAATTCGCAAAGGTCGCAAAGATTTCTTTTTTGATTTTCGCCTTGTACGCTTTGCGCCTCTTCGCGTGCTTTGCGATAAAGTTTTCCCGCCAGCCCTGCGGCAGTCATTGATTCCACGCACGAAAATCCTTGAAGACCGAGCCACCCAGGAACTCGCGGAGCAGCGAATTATCGGGCACCAGTTCCCGATCCACCGGCTCCACCCATTCCAGCAGCGCAATCAGCCGCTTGGCCTCCACGTGTTCGGGCGAGCCATGCGGCACCTGTAAAAGGAGCGGCTCGGCATAGGCTTTGAGTGCGCCCAACTCATAGACGAGGGCAGAGTTGAAGATTTCATCCGCGTTTTCCTGAAAGGGGAAAATATTGCGCTTCTCGCCGCGCGTGACGGACTCCCAGCGGCGAATGCTGTCCAGGGCGGAGTAGCCGCGCTCGCGCTGGTCACGCACAATCCGGCGGATCAGGCGCGTATCCGTCGTGGAGACACGATTGTGGCGATCCAGGTTGAGTTGCGTCAGGGCGGAGATATAGATGCGGAAGGTTTGGTCAACGGGAAAATCCGGCAGGAGGCCCGGGTTTAGGCCGTGAATTCCCTCCATAATGATCAGCTGATCAGCGTGAAGGGTTACCGCGGCCCCCGGCCCGGATTTTCCAGTCTGGAAATCGTAGCGGGGCAGTTGCACTGTTTCCCCTAGAATCAAGCGGTTGAGGTCAGCCGCGAGGCGTTTGAGATCGAGGGCGGCCAGCGACTCATAATCATATTCCCCCTTTTTGTCTTTAGGCGTCCGCACCCGATCCACAAAATAGTTGTCCATTTCCAGCGGGAAAGGCGAAATACCGCGCGCCAGCAATTGCACCGTCAACCGCCGCGACGAGGTTGTCTTGCCCGACGAGGACGGCCCGGAAATCAGGACGACGCGCACACGCTCCCTCCGTGCCGCAATCTCTGCCGCAATCGAGGAAATGCGTTGCTCGTGGAGGGCTTCGGAGACCAGGATGATCTCGCGGATACGGCCATTCTCAATGGCGGTGTTGAGCGCGCCGACACTGACAATATCCAGCGTTTCGAGCAGGTCGCCGTACAGCCGGAACGTCGCCAGCATTTTCGGGTACTCGCCGGACGAAGAGAGCCGCGTGGGCGATGAGCGCCGGGGGAAACGCAGGATAAAGCCCCCGCTGACGGCCTCCAAACCAAACCACTTGAGATAGCCCGTGGACGGCACCATGTAGCCGTGATGGTAATCCCGGTGTTCGCCAATCGCATAAAGGATCAGGTAGTCCTTTTTGCGGTGTGCCAGCAATTGCACCTTATCCGGAAAGCCGCGCTGTCCAAAATAACGGATCGCCTCCGGCAGGCTGACCTGCTCCTTGACAATGGGCAGATCGGCAGCCACCAGCGACCGCATCCGCGCCTCCACCTCCTGCAAATGCGCCTCAGTGAGGGAGGCCAGCCCGGACACCTGGCAAAAATATCCACCCGCCGCCACCGAATGATCCACCGTCAGGACGATGCCGGGAAACAGTTCCTCAAACGCCGCCTCCAGCAGGAAGATCAGCCCGCGGCGATAAATACGCATCCCGTCTTCCTCCGCCATCGTGACGGGGCGGACGGTAGCGTCAGCCTCCAGGGCGTAGGTGAGTTCGCGCAAATCCCCATTGACCAGCGCGCCGACCACGGGGGCCGGGCCGGCCTCCAGGGCACGGAAAAACTCCTCGACGGTTGCGCCGCGCGGCCCTTCGAGTACCCGCCCATCGGGCAGGCGGATTTGGATGGTTTCACGGAGGGGAACAAATTGAACTTTGTTCATGGATTTCGTAGTAACGACGTTCGTCGTACTCTCCCGATTTTATCATCCTGGTTTCATGAGGGGCAGTTTCACCCAGGGGGGCGCGCGGCCCGCAGGAAAACGCGCAATCCCTCGCCGCGCGGCCGGGGTTTGAGGCGCGGGACCAGCCACGGGCCGAGCAGGCGCATCAAGGGCCAGGTGCCCCAGCGAACCCCGTAGCGGTCTTCGGCCAAAACCAACCGGGCATGCCAGCCGGGCGACTCATACCAGACCATCTCAATATCCCAACCCAGGCTTGTGAGCCAGGCGGCCACTTGGTCCGCGGCGGGCAGGCCATAATCCAAATGATCGGCCAGCCAGGCGGAGCCGCGCGGGTAATGGACAGCCATGCGCTGGTAGGCACGCGTGGCCGCCGCGCCGGACGGAAAGGTGAGCAGGAGGGTACCAGCCACGCGGGCCATCTCCGAGACCGCGGCGCGGCGCTGGGCGGGGGGGACGTGCTCGAGCAAATCGCTGGAGACAACGACGGGGAAAGCCCGATCCGCAAACGGGAGGGCGGTGGCGCTGGCGATGGTGGCGTGGTGGAGCGGGCGGCGTTTGTAGCCGAGTTCCACGCCGAAGACCGGGCCGCGCCAGAACATGGCGAGGCCCTCCGGCCCACTGCCCACGTCGAGGACGCGGGCGGGTTTGCACAACCGGAGCCATTGCACGATCGGAGAGTAACGGATGGCCCAGTTGATCATATTTTGGGATTGAGGGAAGTGAATGGCTGTTCGCCCCTCCCCCAAATTCCGTTTTTGGGAATTTGGGGGAGGCCGGGAGGGGGCAACGGCGGCATTATACTGGAATCCGCGGTATAAATTTGCCATGACCACTGCCCGCCAAGCCCTGGGACGCTGGGGCGAGGACGCCGCTGCACAATACCTGACCCGCAAAGGATACGCGCTGCTGGAAACCAACGCGCGCACGCCCTATGGGGAGATTGACCTCGTGGCGCGGCTGGGGGACACGCTTATTTTCGTTGAAGTGAAGACCCGCAGCAGCCGGGCGTATGGCGTCCCGGAAACGAGCATCACGCCCCAAAAGCAGGAGCACCTGATCGCCAGCGCCGAAGCCTGGCTGGAGGAACGCCCCGCCCTGCATGAACTCGACTGGCGGATTGACGTGATCGCCATTGAGCGCCCGGCCAATGCCGCCCCTCGCATCAAACACATCGAAAATGCCGTCACCGGATAACGCCCCACCGCTGGAAACTGCCCTGCCCCCGCTAGTCGTGATCATCGGCCCGACGGGTGTGGGGAAAACGGCGCTGGCGCTGGAACTGGCCGCCCGGCTGGACGGGGAAATCATCTCCGCCGACTCGCGCCAGTTCTACCGCGGCATGGATATTGGCACCGCCAAAGCCACCCTCGGCGAACGGCAAGGCATCCCCCATCACCTCATTGATTTCCTCAATCCCGACCAGCCCTACTCTCTGGCCGAATTCCAGGCGGATGTCATCCGGCTGGCGGGCGGGATCACAGAGCGGGGCCGCTGCGCGCTCCTCGTGGGCGGGACGGGCCAATATGTGCGGGCCGTGACCGAGGGGTGGATCATCCCGGAGCAGGCGGCTGACCCCCGGCTGCGCCTCGTCCTCGAAAAATGGGGGGCGGAACTTGGCCCGCGGAGCCTCCACGCCCGGCTGGCGATCCTCGACCCCGAGGCAGCCCGCAACATCGAACCCGACAACCTGCGGCGGACGGTGCGCGCACTGGAGGTGACTTTCCTCACAGGGCGGCCATTCTCGTCCCAACGGCAGGTGGGGTCCCCGAAATGCCGCGCCCTCCTGATCGGGCTGATCCTGCCGCGGCCCGAACTCTATGCGCACATTGATGCCCGCATCGGGCAGATGCTGGCGGGTGGGCTGCTGGATGAGATGCGCAGCCTGCTCGTCGCCGGGTATCCCGCCGATTTGCCTGCTTTCAGCGCCATTGGCTATGCGGAAATGGTGCAAGTTTTGGCGGGGTCGCTGACCCTGGAGGCCGCGCGGATGCAGATGCAGAAGCGAACGCGCACCTTCGTCCGCCAACAGGCCAACTGGTTCAAACCGGATGATCCAAACATTCACTGGCTAAGTCCCGGGGGGGAAGCCGCGCATGAGGCGATAAAATTGGTGGAACAATTTTTAGGGGACGCGCCAACCCGCGAGGATCACGACCCCCATAAACCCCGCGCGGCCCCAAAGCGGGTTTGACAACCCATTTGTGGGAACGTATACTCCAGGCATTCATTCACCCTTGAGGAGGGCTGCACCATGACCGATGATTTTCCGTGGAGAAAGCACTATGACGAGGGGGTGCCTGTTTCACTCGATTATCCAGACCGGCCACTGTATGGCTATCTGGAGGATGCGGCCCAAAAATATCCCGACAAAGTTTGTACGATTTTCAAAGGGGCAAAGATGACGTACCGGGAGGTGAACGAGGCCTCGGACAGGCTGGCCGCCGGGCTGGCCGGGCTGGGCGTGGAACGGGGGAGCCGCACCGGGATTTTTATGCCCAACACGCCACAGTTTGTGCTTGCTTATTTTGCCTGCCTGAAACTCGGCGCAATTGTCATCGCCACCAGCCCGCTCTACAGCGAAAAGGAAATCGAACACCAGGCCAATGATGCCGGGATTGAAGTGATGCTGGTGATGAGTAATTTTTACAATATGGTCAAGAAAGTCCAGCCGCATACAGGGATCAAAACGCTGGTGGTCACCAACATCAAAGAGGCCCTGCCCGGCGTGACTTCATTTTTATTTACCCTGTTGCGGGAGAAAAAGGACGGGTTCAGGGTGGAGCTGGCCAATGGCGATTACTGGCTCCAGGATTTGATAGCCAGGCACAAGCCGGAGGATCGCCCGCAAGTGGAGGTGTCGGCGGATGACAAGGCATTGTTCCAGTACAGCGGCGGGACGACTGGCGTGCCCAAGGCCGCCATCGCCCTGCATCGGAACCTGATGGCAAACACACTGCAAATCCAGGCATGGATGCCCAATCTCGAATATGGGAATGAGGTCTTCCTGCTGGCAATTCCGTTATTCCACGTTTACGGCATGGTGGCCGGGATGAATTTTGCCGTGGCGGCGGCCAGCACGATGGTGCTGGTGCCCAACCCACGCGATCTGGATGATGTACTCAAGAATATAGACAAATACAAGGCAACGATCTTCCCCGGTGTGCCCACCCTTTACAACGCCATCAACAATCACCCGGATGTGAAGGCCGGGAAGTACAACCTGCGGAGTATCAAGGTCTGTGTGTCCGGGTCTGCGGCGCTCCTGCGCACGACGAAGGAGACGTTTGAGGGGCTGACCGGCGGCGTGGTTTTTGAGGGCTACGGTCTGTCGGAAGCGCCCACGGCCACGCACTGCAACCCCGTGCTCGGTGTCAACAAGGAAGGCTCCATCGGGATGCCCCTGCCCGATGTGGAAGTGCGGATCATCAACCTGGATGACGCCATGACGGTACTCCCCCAGGGGGAGATCGGCGAGATGATCATTCGCGGCCCGCAGGTGATGTTCGGTTATCACAATATGCCCACGGAAACGGCGAATACTCTCCGGGATGGCTGGCTGTTTACCGGGGACATCGCCTATATGGACGAGGATGGCTACTTCTTTATCGTTGACCGCAAAAAAGAGTTAATCAAACCGGGAGGCTTCCAGGTCTGGCCGCGCGAGGTGGAAGAGGTGATCCAGAGCCACCCCAAAGTGCGGGAGGTGGGCGTGGCGGGCGTGCCAGACCCCTATCGCGGCGAAACGGTGAAGGCGTGGGTCGTCCTGAAGGATGGCGAAAACGCCACAGCGGAAGAGATTCGGGCGTTTTGCAAGGAAAAGATGGCCGTCTATAAGGTGCCGTCTGCGGTGGAATTTATTCCAGAGTTACCGAAAACGAGTGTGGGGAAAATCCTGCGGCGGGAACTGGTACGGAAGGAGAAAGAGAAAACGGCAAACTGAAAACCTGGGTCGACTTGAAAACTTCCCCAACCTGTTGTACAGGCTATAAAAAAGAGAGGCTTCGTTGTGAAGCCTCTCTTTTTACATTAAGTGGTTTGGAGTCTCAAAAAATTCGAGACATGGGGGCTTGTCCCTGTCGCAACGCCCACAAGGGGCTAAGCTACGAAGACTAGACCGGTAACATGGCGGGCGTGCCGTGGTTCTTGTCAACCGGGGGCGGGAAGATGGCTTCGAACTCTTCCCGGTTCATGGTTTCGATCTCAAGGAGCCGTTCAGCTACTGCATCCAGTTTGCCGCGATATTGTTTGATGATTTCGAGGGCGCGTTGGTAAGCAGTGTTTACGATGCTGCGGACCTCACTATCGATCTTTTCTGCAACGGCTTCAGAATAATCACGCTGTTCGGAAATCTCCCTCCCCAGAAAGATCATTTCCTCCTTCTGGCCGTAGCGCATAGGCCCAAGCACGTCGCTCATGCCGTACTGTGTGACCATTGAGCGCGCCACCTGCGTCACGCGCTGGATATCACTAAAGGCTCCATTGGTAATGTCGTTGAACACGAGCTCTTCGGCAGCGCGGCCCCCGAGGAATACTGCAAGGTCGGCGTACATCTGGTTCCGGGATTGCATGGTGGTGTCATCTTCAGGAAGCATGAGGGTGTAGCCACCATTGCGTCCGCGTCCGATGATGGTGATTTTGTGAACGGCATCAGCTTCGGGGAGGGCATTTGCCACGATGGCGTGGCCGGCTTCGTGATAGGCGATGATCAGCTTCTCTTCCGGGCTGATCAGGCGGCTTTTCTTTTCCGGCCCGGCGATGACACGTTCAATGGCCTCCTGGAATTCATCCTGACCGATGACACGTTTATTGCGACGGGCCGCGAGAATGGCGGCTTCATTGACCATGTTTTCGAGATCCGCACCGACAAAGCCGGGCGTACCGCGGGCCAGGATCGCGAGGTCCACTTCCGGGTCCAGCGGCTTGCCCTTCACATGCACTTTTAGGATGCCTTCGCGCCCCAGCTTGTCGGGCCGATCCAGTGTGACCTGGCGGTCAAAGCGGCCAGGCCGGAGGAGGGCCGGGTCAAGAATATCGGGGCGGTTGGTGGCGGCCATGATGATGATGTTGGTATCTGTATCAAAACCGTCCATCTCGACCAGTAACTGGTTCAAGGTTTGCTCGCGCTCGTCGTGACTGCCGCCAAGTCCGGAGCCGCGGTGGCGTCCAACGGCGTCAATTTCATCTACAAAGATAATGCAGGGGGAGTGGCGCTTCGCCTGCTCAAACAGGTCGCGCACGCGGCTGGCGCCCACGCCCACAAACATCTCGACGAACTCGGAGCCGGAGATCGAGAAGAAGGGAACGCCCGCTTCCCCGGAGACCGCCTTCGCCATCAGGGTTTTACCGGTTCCCGGAGGGCCAACGAGCAGGACACCCTTCGGGATACGCGCCCCCAATGAAATGAATTTTTCTGGTTCCTGGAGGAATTCTACGACCTCCTGCAATTCTTCCTTGGCTTCCTGAACACCAGCTACATCTTCAAATGTCACGGTCGGATGATCGCCCGTAAACATCCGGGCACGGGATTTTCCGAAGGACATGGCGGCATTGTTGGAGCCTTGCGCTTGCCGGAAGACGAACCAGAAAACGCCGCCGAGGATTACAAACGGGAAGATGTAGCTGAAGATGGAGGCAAAACCAAGCCAGGGGCTGGGCGGCTTTATTTCAATTTTCACATTTTCAGAAGACAGCGATTCCGCCCCCAAACCGAGGGCCGATAATTGCTCGACAAAGGTGGCGGAGGATTCCTTGTAAGAAAGGACGGTCTCCCCGCTTTTTAGCACGACTTCCAGGCGGTCATCATCCTCTACAATCCGCGAAACACTGCCGTTGCGGATCAAATCGGCAACCTGGTTGATGGGGACAATACTTTGGGTCGTGGATTGGTTTTGGAGGCTATATGCCACCACCATCACCACAACCACAATCAGGACAAAATATAAAACTGGGAAACGCGGTCGCGAAGCATTCACGGATACCTCCAAATAACCATCCTATGATGGATATACGTCGGGATTATACCAACCTATATTTTTCATCGATAGCCCTCGCAAAAACCGGGAGGGAATATCTAATGTGACTCTAACGGGCCTCCACTGCTGGTCAGGCGGCTTAAATTCGGGAGAATTTTACAGTCCCTGTGCATTTACGGGAACCTAAATTTATTGGCGCGGGCAGTGCCGCCATCCGCATCGTCGGGCTCATGGCCGCTATGCCAGACCAGCGGTTTGACTATTCACCCATCCTAATCTATACTCACCTCATGCCGCGGATCATTGCAGTTGCCAACCAGAAAGGGGGCGTTGGGAAAACAACCACGGTTGCCAATCTGGGGGCCGCGCTCAACAAAATCGGATACCGGGTGCTCTTAATTGATCTGGACCCTCAAGGGGCCTTGACCGTCACCTTCGGGTTTGACCCCTATTCGGTCAAGCCGTCCACTTATGACATCCTCATGGGCACCGATTCCGGTATTGACCAGATCGCCAGCCCGGTCAATACGACCCTCGCCCTCGCCCCGGCAAATGCCGAGCTGGTGGCATCCGAATACAAGTTGCTCAAAGCCAAAAACCGCATCAACCGGCTTCAGAACGCCATCCAACTGAGCGCTACCGCATACGACTATATCCTCATTGACACCCCGCCGAGTTTGGGCCTGCTCACGGTGAACTCGCTTGTTGCCGCCAGCGAACTCCTGATCCCGGTCGCAACGGATTACCTGGCGATGCGGGGCGTGCGCGCCCTGCTCGAATCGGTCTGGCTGATCCGTGAAAGGATCAACCCCGACCTGCGCCTGCTGGCCCTGGTGCCCACCCTTTACCGGGAAACTTCCCCGCACGCCGTGGCCGTGATTGGCGAAATGCGCAAGGTTTTCAAACACAAGGTCTCGCGGTCGGTCATCCCGCTTGATGATGCCGCATCTACCGCGCCCGCCGCCCGCAAATCGGTGATTGATTATGCGCCCGACTGCCCGGCCGCCACCGCCTACCTCAAGCTGGCAGAGGAGATCACCTATGTCGCCAATGGATGATAACCCGATTACAGGCAAAGGGGAGGAAATGCTCCCCGAAAAGGGGATACCATTCTCCGAGATCGGCCCGGCCCCGGAACCTGTCCCAACCCTCGCCGCCCTCAGCGAGGACGAGTTCCTGGAGCTTGAAGAGGCCCGCGCCGCCGATATTGCCGCCGGGATTGCCGAGAATATTGAGCCAACGGAAATACCCGGTCAGGCTCAGACCCTTGAAAGCGCAGGGTTGGGCGACCCTGGGGCGGATAATTTTACCGACACTGAGGATGCCGCGCTGGATTCAACCTTGCACTTTAGTGAAACCATGGCCGCGACTGACCTCGAAGAACTCCCGCCTGATGAAGATGAGATCATTTCCGCCCTCGTGGCCAGAGCGCTGCAACCTGATCTCATGGCTGAAGCTGGTTTTGATGAAACCTCGGATGGCAGGCCGGGCATTGACGCCGGGAATAGCGAAATGGAAGACGGCCCTGGAATGGCGGACAGCGGCCTGGGTGCCGGATTTATTGTCCCCGACAATGCCCTCAGCCAAATTCCCGGCACGGTTGAACCGGCAACACAGCCCGGAGAAGCCGTTTTTACCGCCGCCTCCTTCCTCCTGCCCGATCCCATGGGCGGCCAGGCAAGGCCCCAGGCTCCCCTGCTCGCAGGCGACCTGGAGCCGGAGAAAGCCATCCTGGACAGCCTGATCACCCCACAAAAGGTAGATGAACTTTGGTTTCGCACCGAAGAGGCGAAGCGGCAAATCAACGCAAAAATTGACAGCCTCACGATTGCCCGCCAACTACTCGACCAAATTCGGAGCGCAAAAACGCTCATCCTCGGCGGTCATAAAAATTACGAGGAGGCCGAACGGGCGCTCAACGAGGTCGAATACCGGTTGGCCCTGGCCGAACGCGTCGCCGGGTGGACCAAAACGGAGGCCCGCCGCGTGCTTTGGTACGAAATTGCCTGGGGCGTCGCCATTGCCGTTGCCACCGGCGCAAATCTCGTCCTGTCCCTTGATGGGGCCTTGACGATTGCGATTGGCGCGGCCATCACAGGCGGGCTGGGCGGCGTAACAGGGGCGTTATTCTCCCTGTGGCGGCACGTGGCCCAGGAACAGGATTACAGCCCGCAATACAACCTGTGGTACTACACACAACCGCTGATGGGCCTCCCGATCGGGCTGCTCATTTTTGCCTTTACACAACTCGGGGTGGTGATCACCATTCCAGGCACGGCGACCATCGGGAACCCCATTGTCATTTACACCCTCGCCGCCATTGCCGGTTTCCAGCAAAATGTTGCCTGGGACATCATCCGGCAAATCCTGAAAATGTTCAAACTGGGGAAGAACGCGGAATAAGAAAAAAGAGCCACCTGAGAGGTGGCTCTTTTTAGTTTCGGTCAAACAACGCGCCTTCAATTTTCCTGCCGAGGCGGCGGTAATATGAACGCAGGCGGGCGCGCCAGCGATATCGATTCGGGTCAATATCCCTGGCCCCCGGGAACGGCCCATTCCATTGCATCGCCAGCGCCCCCCAGGTCAACCCGGCCCCAAAACCCACAAGCACGAGTTTGTCATCCTGATGAAGGCGGCCCTGTTCAAAGGCTTCGCAAACCGCAATGGGGATGGAAGCGGTGGATGTATTCCCGTAGCGTTCCACATTTATCATGAATTTGTTGAGGGGCAGTTTCAGGCCGCGCGCCGCGGCGTTGATGATCCGGAAATTCGCCTGGTGCGGAACGATCAAGTCGATATCCGCCATTTCAAGATTGGCAGATGCCACCACTTGCAGGGTGGCCTTGGCCATCACCCGCGTTGCAAACCGATACACTTCCCGGCCATTCATCTGGATATAGTGCATATCGTTGTCGAGGGTGTGTGCGCTGGCTGGGTGGCTGCTGCCACCTGCTGGAATGGTCAACAAATCCGCCCCTGAGCCATCCGAGCGCAAAATGGATGAGAGAATCCCCCCGGGTTCATCGCTCCCCTGGAGGACGAAGGCCCCCGCGCCATCGCCAAACAGGATACAGGTACCGCGATCCTTCCAATTGACCAGCCGCGAGAGCGTCTCCGAGCCGATGATCAACGCATTGTTGATCGAGCCGCTCCGTATCGCCTGGGCGGCCATGCTCACGCCATAAATAAAACCGGTACACGCCGCCAGCAGATCAAATGCGCCGCAATCCACCGCCCCGATCCGGTCTTGCACAATGCTCGCCGTGGATGGGAACAGGTGCTCCGGAGAGGAGGTTGCCACGATAATGAGGTCGAGTTCGGTGGGCGCAATGTTGGCGACATCCAGCGCTTTGAGGGCCGCGGCCGTTGCCAGGCTCCCGGTGGTCTCCTCGGGACCGGCAATCCTGCGTTCCTTGATCCCCGTGCGCTCCTGAATCCAGGCGTCATTCGTGTCCACCAGTTTGGCAATATCCGCGTTGGTCATCACCCGGTCAGGGACGGACATGCCCCAACCGGTCACGTGGGCGTATCTCGTCATGTGCCTTGCCCCGCATAACGGCTCAGAATCAAGGTGCCGTTATGGCCGCCAAACCCGAATGAATTCGACATCACGTGGTTCACCGGTGCGCTGCGAGCCTGGTTGGGGACGTAATCCAGATCGCATTCGGGATCGGGCGTTTCATAATTGATAGTTGGCGGCAGCTGGTTGAAGCGAATGGCATTTACGCAGAACATGGCTTCCAATGCGCCAGTCGCCCCCAGCAAGTGGCCGGTCATGGATTTGGTGGAAGAAACGGGGACGGAGTAAGCCCGCTCACCAAATACGGTTTTAATGGCCGCGGTCTCGCTTTTATCGTTGATCGGCGTGCTGGTCCCGTGGGCGTTGATGTAATCAATATCGTGGATGGTGAGGCCGCCGGTTTTGAGGGCCTGCACCATGCAACTGGCCGCGCCCGCGCCGTTCTCGGCGGGATGGGTGATGTGATAGGCGTCATTCGTGATCCCGTACCCGGAGACCTCTGCGATGATCGGAGCGCCCCGGCCTAATGCGTGCTCGAGGGACTCAAGCACCAGCACCGCCGCCCCCTCCCCCATCACAAAACCGTTGCGCCCGGCGTCAAAAGGCCGCGACGCCAATTCAGGCTCGGCATTCCGGTCAGACATGGCGTTCATCACGCTCAGCCCGGCAATCGTAATGCGCACGATGCCTGCCTCCGCGCCGCCTGCCAGAATCACATCTGCGCCGCCGCGGCGGATCATCTCCGCCGCCTCGCCCACCGCGTTCGTGCTGGAAGCACAGGCGGTGACGACGGCCATATTTGGCCCGCGCAACCCCAATTCAATCGCCACCGAACCAGCCGCGGTATCCGGCAACATCATCGGGATCAGGAACGGGCTGACACGCCCCGAACCGCGTGCGCGCATTACCTCAACCTGCTCTGCCAGGGTGGCGACCCCGCCAATCCCGGAGCCGATCACAACGCCGATCTGATCCCGGTTGCCATCTGTGACTGCCAATTCCGCATCCGTCACGGCCTGCTGGGCGGCCACCAACGCAAATTGCGTAAAGCGATCCATCTTGCGCGCATTGCGTGCGCCAAAAATCGCCTGCGCATCAAAGCCCTTCACTTCCGCGGCGATCTGCACGCGGTCCTCGGCGGCATCGTAGAGCGTGATTTTCCCGACGCCGCTGCGGCCGCGCACGATATTGTCCCAAGCCTCGCCGACCGTGTTTCCAACAGGGCTGATGCACCCCATCCCGGTTACAACTATTCTTCTGCCCACAACGACCTCCGTTCCTTAAGAATACTAACTACCATAACACAGCCTGCCTCCATTGGAGGCGGCTGGAGTTCACGATTCAGGCTGGATGTGCAGGCTGCGCCGAATTTGACGGACATGCAGTTGATCGTGCCCGGCCATGATGGACATGATCTCCAGGAAATCGGTTGGCCCAAAAATGGCATGGCGGGCCGGCAGCCGCCATTGTCCCTCGTCCAGCCGGGCCAGCCAGGCCAGCGAGTCCCGGCGGGCGGCGATCAATTCCTGAAAGGCCCACAAGCCGGATATACCCTCATAAGCCCCATCCTTTGCCCAGGAGTCGGTATCGGCGGCTGACATGAAGGGATTGGCCTCAAACTCGAACTGTTCAAAGCGCGGCCGGTTGACAAGTAACTCCACATCGCGCAGGTGGCAGACCGCATCCCGGATGCTCCACTCCTCCCCGGGGGTGCGCGCTTCCCATTGGGCCTCGGTTAACTCCGGGAGCCAGGCATCCAGTGCAGCGATGGTGGCTTTGAGAATAGCAATGATCGCCTCCGGGGAACGATAATTGGGGAGCAGGTTTTCCGGGGGGCTGGACTGAACCCACGGGATCACGTCCCCCAGTAAACCTGACGACCTTCTCAGGGAGGCCGATCCTTCAGGGGAGGGCGGTATCCCCGCCAGTTCGGGCGCGTTCCCATTGGGGGCAATAAAAAATGTTGGGAGTCCCAGTTTTTCCGCGGCCAGCCTGCCCCTGGAATTATTCCCGACCATGACAATGCCAGCCTCGGGCCAACCCATCTTCGCCAGGATTTCGGCATAGTAGGCCGTGGAGCGGTGCGCGAAATGCGAGGATCCCTGTGCGGTAACGAGGTCGTATGGCTCATGCCCGACTCCGAACCCGGGCCAATCAGCCCGCAAGGTGTCATCCAGATCAAACAGCAGGGTCAGCGGCAATTTATTCTCCGATCTGGAAATTTGGCAGGGCCGCGTGGCATTGGCCGCACCCGATGTGCGGGTCTGCCACCTGGCATTCGCACTTGTGGCAATGCACGCCCAGGAGGGTGGCGCGGCGTTGACCCAGCAGGGAGCGTTTGACACGCAAATCGAGTTCCTGGAATTCGCAGGAATTGGCGCGGGCGATTTCGGGGATCGGGCAGGTTTTGCACAGGTCGCGCGACCATCTTTTTTCCGCGCCGGGGCCGGGGAGCAGGCGGCATTCCTCGCGGTTGCGCCCGCGATAATAATCCCCGTAGAAAAACGGGCACTCGGTTCCGGCAGGGGTGCGCATGGCTCAGACGCGGGTGACGTAGGCCCCGGTGCGCGTGTCAATGCGGATGGTGTCGCCCTTCTTGACAAAGGCGGGGACGCTGACCTGCAAGCCGGTTTCGGTGATGGCCCGCGCCGAGACGCCGGTGGCGGTATCGCCGCGGATGGCGTCTTCCATGTTGACAATCTTGTGTTCGACGGCGAGGGGGATTTCCAGATCAAGAGGTTCGCCCGCCCAGAGGGTCAGTTTGAGTTCCATCCCTTCAATCAGGTATTGCTCGATGCCTTCCAGCATTTCCTTGCGGAGCGCGGGCTGCTCATAGGTTTCCTGATCCATGAAATGATAGAAATCCCCGTCTGTATAAAGATATTGCACGGTGTGATGGTCCAGCCCCGCTTCCGGGACGCGGTCGCCGGAGATAAAGGTCATGTCCACGTTGGCGCCGGTTTTCAGGTTGCGTGCCTTGATGCGGATGGAGGCTTTGCCGCGGCCGGCCTTGTTGTGCGAGTAATCGGTTACGCGGAAGAGATTCCCGTCCTGTTCAAATGCGACACCCTTGCGCAGATCATTTACATCAATCATGTTGAATCCTTTGGGTAATGTTTTGTGGGGAAAATGGCGGAGGCGATTATAGCTTGGGGGGTTTGGGGCGTAAAGTGCGGGAGGTTGGGCGCGGAGCGCCGCGAGCGATTACATGCTGGCTCAAGTATTACAATACAGGGCAAGACTGCAATTTGCCTTTCAAGGTGTGAAGGTGTTGTCGAGTCTCATAAAGTCGTATCCAGCGAACTTTAACAAAGTCTCACAAAGTCGTATCAGGGTAGGCGAAAGGGAGCGCCAGCTGAAAGACGGAGTAACCTGGCAGGATGGATGCATTTCCCATCA
>Ga0247727_10003295_pt1 | contig 35869 bp, 30 predicted proteins | sample WisWelCaveWW1625_FD_202498 | JGI IMG/M metagenome (GOLD analysis project Ga0247727, IMG submission 202498) | Biofilm microbial communities from Wishing Well Cave, Virginia, United States - WW16-25 | ecosystem: Environmental > Aquatic > Deep subsurface > Groundwater > Cave microbial mat | place...
AACTTGCCGGAAGCCGAAGTGTTGTCGGGGATGTCATCCATCAAAACCAAAGACGAGATGAAGCAGGCGGCGCAACGCATTCATCGAAAAGGCGCGAAGAACGTTCTTATCAAAGGCGGCCACCGCGAAGACGATGCCGTTGACATTTTATTTGATGGCAAAGAGTTTACCGAATTCTTTTCCGAGAAAATTCGCGCCAACAATACTCACGGCACCGGCTGCACGTACTCCGCGGCCATCGCCGCCAATCTGGCGTTGGGTCGCAATTTGAAGGATGCCATCTCAGTGGCGAAGAAGTTCATCACCGAAGCCATCCGCCAAAGTTTCAAATTAGGTCTCGGCATTGGACCGCTCAATCACTTTGTGAAAATTGAATAGCGTAGGGGTAATTCATAAATTACCCCTACGCTGAAACGTCCAAACTCCACATGCAGCGCTTCGACGACCGCTCTAATTTCTCACCTCGAAAAGCAATTCAAGAATTTAATACAATTGACGTCGTACAGATTGGCATCTTTTCAGCTCTCGCGTATGCCGGCGGGTTCGCGTTTATCCTGATTCCAAATGTTGAGATGATCTCGGCTATCATTTTTTTGTCGGGAGTATATCTTGGGCCAAAGAGGGGTTTGCTGGTGGGATTGATTGCCCAGAGTTTGTATTCGATTTTAAATCCGTACGGCGTCTCGCCGCCGCCGTTGTTCGTTGCGCAGGTTTTGAATCGCATGTTACTCGGATATGTTGGCGGATGTTTGCGTCCGTTTTTAAATTCTCAGCGGCCTCTGTTTTTGATCGGATCTATTTTAGCTGTCACCGGCTTGACGCTCACCTGGCTTTTCGATATCACCACGGATTTCAGCTTTTTCTTCGTCTCCGGATTTTCTATTGAGCAAATGAAAACCACGTTCGCGTTGGGCTTGCCATTTTATCTTGTTCACGGAGTATCAAACACGCTAATTTTTGCGCTGGCGCTGCCAGTCGTACTGCAAGGACTCAAACGCATCAAGTTACCCCAACCGGCAAATTTGAATTGAAGATTTTTCCCTACATTATTTCTCTCGCCGTCACGTTGATTTGTCCGTCTCTTTCCATTTCGCAGGATACAACTCGTGCCGTCATTCAAAAAGTTTCGGCCTCCGACACGCTGACCTTCACCGACAGCTCGTGGGTGGTCTCGGCAGTAGACACGCGTTCCCTCATTGCCGAAGATGTTGCGGATTTTATTGTTCTTCTCCCGGCTGTCTCGGTAATCGATTACGGCAGCTTGGGGCAGGTTTCGCCGTTCTCGTTTCGCGGCGAGAATCCACCATCGGGGGCAATTGCTCTTGATGACATGCAACTGGTGGAGCCGATTCATGGCATGGTTCACGTCGTGAATATTCCGATCAATGTGATCGATCAAATACGCTTGTCGAGAACGGGGGTGAGGAGCGGGACCGGCGGATTGATTTTGAAGTCACTGCCATTCTCATCGGAGAGACCGCGCTCAAAAGTCGTCTTTCGCGCTGGCGACTGGGGCTACACGGACATCGGAATTGCGTTGACGATGCCAGTGAGCAAACGCAGCAACTTTTTATTCAGCGCCGATCGCACGGAGTTGGATGGCTTTCGCCCGGCTACCGGCCACAAAGGCGCGCATGTTTTCTCGAAGTTGTCGTACTCCTTGAATCCGAAAATTGAATTCGGTTATACCGCACTTTTGACGAACAACAAAGTTGAAGTGCCGGCCCCCGTGTTACCCGACCTCGCACCGCTTGTGTCAGAGGCAGAGCGCCGTGAAAAGCGTCTCGATCAGAATTTAGGGGTGAAGCTTGGTGAACGATTCGCCGGCCGATTGTTTTTTTCGCGAATCGAGCAGCAATCTTCGGATGACACTCTGCTGTTCAAGAATCGCGACTTCACATTCGGCGGCGAAATGCAGCAGCGGATCGCGTTCGGCAGTCATCGTCTCTCATTTGGCGGCGGCGCGCGTTTGGACGATTTGAACAGCGCACAGTTGGGAAATCGATCAGATTGGCTGGCGGATGGGTTTGCTCGCACAGATTTTTCATTCGAGAATCGAAGCCAATTATCTCTACAATTGCGAGTCGAAAAGCACCAGGATTTTTCTATTGGGATACTACCTTCGGCGAATTTTAGTTATCCATTTTCGGATAGCGTGACATTGCGGATTGGCGCACAATTGGCGCGGCGTTATCCCAGCTTTGCCGAACGGTTCTGGCCCACGCAGTTCTTTCGCGGGGATCCCCAACTCGATTCTGAACGCCGAGCTGAGTTTGAACTGGGAGTGGCAGCGCGACTGCGATCAAGTTTGAATTTCGAAGCGGCTGTTTTCACGCATCGCGCCGATGACTGGATCGGAAATGACACGACCGCCCAACAGTTCGGCCCGGTGAATTCGAGTCGGCGCACAATTTCCGGTGCAGATGTCAAATTCAATTGGAAATTTTCTCGATTCGGACAATTGGGTTTAGCGGGATCATATTGGCACGTTTGGGAAAATGATCTCATCAAACAATTGCTCATGCCAGGGTTTAAGATGTATGGCTTCGCAGAGTGGGGACGCTATTTTTTTCAGCGCTATGTTTTGATCAAAATGCGTTTGATGGGACGCGCTTTCGGTGAGCATCACGGATGGAAGTTTTCCAACGCCGAGACATTTCCGACTCTCAAAAAAATCGACAGCAACGCCGTTATGGATGGACAGGTCTCGTTTGAGTTTGCCAGCGCCCGCTTGCTGCTTTCAATGGAAAATATTTTCGATCGCCGCTATCAGCTCACACCGGAATTTTTCATGCCGCCGAAAACCTTTCGCTTTGCCATTGAGTGGGAATTCTGGGATTGACGAAATAACCGAACCCTAATGGATGAAGCAGCGCAAATGGTTTACTGCAAAAATTTTCAACAAGAGCTTGACATTTGAGTTTGGCTTTTGTATGGTAATCCAAGCGGAAAAATGATGGAGATGGAAAATGGTAGCAACGAAGACATTCATGAGCGACGAGGAGTTGATGCTCCTTCCCGATGACGGGAGCAAATACGAATTTATGGAGGGAGGGTTAAAAATGAGCCCTACAGGTCTGCGCCATGAAATTATAGGAGCGAAACTAATCTACAAACTCTACGAATTCGTTGAAATGGATGAAATAGGTTACGTTTGTGGAAGCAGTGCTGGCTATCGTATGAAGAGCGGCAATGCGCTTTCGCCCGATGTCTCGTTTGTTCGAAAGTCCAGATTAAAAAATGGCGAGTCGCTCGAAGGCTTTGGTAACTTTGCGCCTGACCTGGCTGTTGAGATTTTATCGCCATCTGAAAAAAGATCCGAGATAACAGGCAAGATTAAGGAGTATTTTGAAAATGGTTCAGAGTTGGTTTGGATAATTGATCCGAAGAAACGGACAGCCACCGTTTATCATTCATACGATAGTTACTCTATTCTCAAGGAGAATGAGAGCCTATCTGGAGAAAACGTAATCCCTGGATTCTCGTGTTATTTAGCTGGCTTGCTCAAATAGCCTACTCCATTATCGTCAGCAGCCAGCGTTCTTTCATCCCCAGTACCTTCAACATCTTTTGCCTACGTCGCGCCAGAAAGTTTTTAGCAGCGGCGCCGCGGCCAAATTTTTTCGGCGCAGTCGCGCATGGCGTAAATCCTGCCGATGTCCTTTCCACGCTGCTGGCTCAAATAGTATTTGTTATTATGATTTCCACGTACAGGTCCGCGGCGATTTTGCCGGGGACATCTCCAGCACGTTTTCGCTTTTGAATCACTCGCAGAGCGGAATGAAAATCGTTTGCAGCCAATTCCCCAAATTTAACACCCTCGGCGGCTGAAAATTGCCGCCGGTCCCCCCTCAAGGGGGCAATCACCATGATTTGAGGTATCCCGCTAAAAAAAACCTTGACATTGATCCGCGTTTCGGATATATTCGACCACAATTTCAGTGACACGGGTAATCCCGACACCTGTCGGGATGGAAGCCGGTGAGAATCCGGCGCTGCCCCGCAACTGTAAGCAGCTACGAAAGCCCACCAGCCACTTTTCCGACACGCGTCGGGATGGGAAGGCGCGGCCAGTAGGTTGGACGCTGTAAGCCAGGAGACCTGCCCGTGGATTCCTTCGCGGGAAGGGCTGCGCATGAACGAGATCTGTGACCCCAATTTCCTATCCCAGGAGGTTGGGGTTTTTTTGTTGGATGCGGCGCCGCACCGGGTCTCGGTTTTCATCCCACCTCAATTAATGAACATGCCAGCCTGCCCTGTAATGGTGCCGCTAATTTTGGCGGAATTTTTAACCTTAACAAGGGAGGTTGCAATGTTTAAGCAAACGCTTCTCGTTCTAATCTTTTTATCAACAACTTTGATTTCCGTTTCGTACGCGGAGGAAGTAGGAGAGCTTTCCGGCTACGCCATCGACGCTCAGTCGGGCGAGCCGGTGGCTTACGCGAACGTCACTCTTGCCGGCACCCGTTTCGGTGACGCTGCGGACCGAGGCGGCCACTTTTCAATTTCGAACATTCCGGTTGGGTCGTATGTCGTACAAATCCGGCTCATCGGGTATGCGGCCCAGGAATATCCCGTGACCATCTCAGCGGGGACGATTACCAAGCTGAACGTCACGCTAATCGCTGAAGCGATTAGACTTCACGAAGTGCTGGTGACAGCAACGCGCGAGCCGGCGTTGACTTCGGATGTCCCAGTGTCGGCTCAAATCATCTCTCGGGCGGAGATCGAGCGAACCAGCGCGCAGAATATTGGCGAATTGCTCGAAAATTCCACCGGTCTTTTTGTTAAAAACTACGGATCTCTCGGATCGGTGAAGACGGTTTCCATTCGCGGCGCCAGTGAAAATCAGGTTTTGATCTTACTCGACGGTCAGCGGCTGAATCAAGCGCAGGGACTCGCGCCGGATTTAAGCGATATCCCGCTGCAAGCCATCGAGCGCGTCGAGATTATTCGCGGCGGCCATTCGGCGCTGTACGGCACGGACGCGGTGGGCGGCGTTATCAATCTCATCACGCGATCTTCGAACGATGAGTCGGTTTCCGGGCATCTCAACTCGTCCATCGGCTCATTCGGAACTCGGGTTGTCGAAGCCAATTTCGGACAAAAGCTCGGACGATTAGATTATTTTGTCGCTCACAACTACACCACTGGCGATGGCGATTTCAAATTCGACGATGTTGCGGGCAATCGGGTTGTGCGCACCAATAACGAGGTGCGGTGGCATGATTCGTTTTTCAAACTGCAATACGCCGTTACTCCCGCCAGCCGGGTCAGTGGATACGTGCAATTCCACGACGCCGAGCGCGGGGCGCCGGGGTCGCTGAGTTTTCCCAGTGAATTGGCAACGCAGAAAGATCGTTCGTGGAAATACCGGCTCAATTATTCACATTTATTTTCGTCGAAATTCAATTTAGAAGGCCAAACCTATCTTAATAAATTTAAACAAGAATTCATTGACCCCAACCCGGTTTTTCCCTTCAACAGCCGGCACAAAAATGACGCTCTTGGACTGAGCCTTCAAGGAAATTGGCAGGTTTCGAACGCCAACGCAATCACCACCGGCTATGAATTCCGCGAAGATAAAATCAACAGCAGTGATGTCGCTTTGCAGAAACGCACGACGCACAGTTGGTTCGTGCAGGATCAAATCAAATTGCCGTTAAAAGGATTCGTCGCCAATTCGCATGTCAGTTTTTTTCCGGCCCTACGCGTCGATAAACTCACCAATACCGACGCGCAACTCAGCCCGAAGGTGGGATTTTCGTTCAATCATATTTCGGAAATCCAAGCCGTCCTGCGGGGAAGTCTGGGAAGGTCTTATCGCCTGCCGTCGTTCAATGATCTTTACTGGCCGGCCGACCCATTTTCCGTTGGCAATCCCGAGCTTGAACCAGAGAAAGGATTGGGTTACGATGTCGGAGGGTTGTTGAATTTCAAATCAGTCGGCTACTGGACTTTTGAAATCAACTACTTCAATACGCATTTGGAGAATCTCATTGTCTGGGGTCCGCGACCGGATGGCGTGTTCAGTCCGGCCAATGTGCAACAAGCTGAAATCTCCGGCGTGGAAACACGAGCTGCATTTCAGGACCTGGGTCGATTCGTCAATTTCACTTTTGATTACAATTATTTGAATGCCGTGGATGCCAGCAATGACCCGGCTCTGAATGGCCGACAGCTCATTTACCGGCCAAAACACAAAGTCGATCTAAATCTCGGCCTGCATTTCGGGCGGCTTGAGCTGAACGGCGTGTGGCGTTTCGTGGACAAGCGTTTCACCAGTGCCGACAATTCAAGTTCGCTGCTAGGCTACACTCAAACAGATGTTGGCGCGGCGTGGTCACAGCCGATCCTTGGCGGTCGTCTTAAATTTCAGTTGGAATTAAGAAACTTATATGATGAACAAACGCCGATCATCGACGGGTTCCCAGTTCCCGGTCGGGAGTACCGCACGATCCTGGGGTTTGGCTTCTAACTTTTAGTTGATAGTAAAATGACAAGCCCTTGGAGCTTAATTTGAATTCGAGGGCTTGATTTTTTAGTGACGAATTTAGGGAAATTTTTCACGAGGTAGAAATTGAAAATTGTCTCGTTACTTCCTAGCGCAACGGAAATTATCTGCGCCCTCGGCCTCGAAGATCAACTACTGGCCGTCACCCACGAATGCGATTACCCGCCCACCGTTCGAAAGAAGGCCGTCATAACCTCCAGCGTGCTGGATGACGCCAACCGTTCGAGCCGACACATTCATGAAGGAATTACCGGACTGCTGAACGAAGGCAAGAGCATCTATGAGTTAAATGAAAATCTTTTAGCGGAATTGAAGCCAGATTTGATCCTGACTCAGGAATTGTGTGAGGTGTGCGCGGTTTCATACAACATCGTTCGAGATGCTGCCCGAATTTTGGAGGGCGAAACCGAAATTATCTCGCTTGAGCCGAACTCTGTTAATGATATTTTAGCGAACATTCGTTTGGTGGGTGAAAAGACCGGCAGGGAAACAGCGGCAAGGGCGTTGATTGCTGGATTTGAAGAACGGATCGAGCATATTGTTTCAAAAACTGTCGACATCAGTACTCGCCCAAGAGTTTATTGCATGGAATGGTTAGACCCGCCGTTTGCCGCCGGACACTGGGTTCCGGAAATGGTGTCGATGGCAGGCGGCACTGAAGGGTTGGGGCAAACGGGGCAACCCTCTAAACAAATCGCGTGGCAGCAGGTGGTGGATTTTGCGCCAGAAATCGTCATTCTTATGCCGTGCGGATTTAATCTCGAGCAAACTCTCATGGAATCTAAGGCCGTTACCGCCTACGCCGGTTGGCATTCGCTCCCCGCGGTCCGTAATAACCGGGTGGCAGCTGTGAATGGTTCAGCTTATTTCAATCGTCCGGGCCCGCGGGTCATCGACGGTTTGGAAATTCTGGCGCAAATCATTCATTCGCAATTGTTCAGCTTTTCCTTTCCGGCTGGAACGCTTCAAAGTTTCGATAGACCAAATACAAATGTCCGATTTTAAGTCATCGTTTGGGTAACTACGTAATCGTGAAATGCGATGTAGAAGCAAATGGCTTGAATTTAAGCAGCTTTTGAGGAAATTATTTCTGATTTCCCGGTGAAAATCGACTTCCAACCATTTGTCCGATGTTAAAATAGTTTAACTGAGCATTCCCAAATATTTCTTGACAATCAATCAATTATATTGTATTATTATGCCAAATTTGAGCGATTTTTGACCACTTCTAATTCAAGTGAGATTTTCTATTCCTGAGATGACCCGTGAGTGTCTTTGCTCCCCAGACGACAGGCCTATTAATTCCATCTCGCCTTTTTCGACGGTTTGATCATATGAAATAGAGTGTTAGTAATATTTGAGGACGTTTAGCGCGACACCATGACCAACAACCCCAAACGGCGGACCATTCTCGTCGTCGACGATGTTCCCGTAAATATCCAGCTGCTTACCACCTACCTCGCTTCGGAGGGGTACGATATCCTGTCTGCCAGAGATGGCGTGGAGGCGATTGAGCTCGTTCGCAAGCACCTTCCCGATTTGATTCTGCTCGATGTTATGATGCCAAAGATGAACGGCTTTGAAGTCTGTCAGGTCATCAAGTCGGACAAAGACACGATGTTTATTCCGGTCATCATGGTTACGGCACTGAACGAGCTCGAAGATAAAATCAAAGGCATGAACGCCGGCGCCGACGATTTCATCAGCAAACCATTTAACAAGCTGGAGCTGATGGTGCGAGTGCGGTCTCTGCTGCGGATCAAATTTTTGAATGACGCCCTCGGTGAAAAGGTGGTTGAACTGCAAAAGGCGAAGGAAGAGCTTCGCCAGTTGGCAATCACCGATGGCTTGACGGGTTTGTACAACTATCGTTATTTCAAGGAGCATTTAACGCAGGAATTGAATCGCGCCAAGCGCCACAAACTTGACGTCTCTGTGGTTATGCTGGATATCGATCACTTTAAACACTACAACGATACCAATGGCCATCCAGCGGGCGATACCGTTTTAAGGCAACTGTCGCGATTGTTGAAGGACAACATTCGCAACATCGATTTGGCGGCCCGCTACGGCGGCGAAGAATTCGTTTTGGTGCTGCTCGAAGCCAACAAAGCCGCGGCGAAGATTGTTGCAGAAAAAATCCGTCGCCTGGTGGAAGAGCGCCAGTTCGAATTTGAAGAAACGCAGCCAACCGGCAAAATCACCATTAGCACCGGCGTGGCCACTTTCCCGGAAGATGGCCAGGAATTCGATCCGTTAGTGAACGCCGCGGATCAACGGTTGTATCGCGCCAAGCAATCCGGAAGAAACACGATTTTCGTGGATTAATGTGGGGAGCCATGAAGACACCTTTGTTCGACATCAACAGCATCTTTAAAAAGCTATTCGTTTTGACTTTTTTGATTTCAGTCCTGCCCATTGGATTGTCGTGGGTATATTTCTTTTTCATGGGAAATGAAATTTCGAAGGGAGAACGCAGTACACTGCCGCTCGTTTATTACGGTTTATTTTTCCTGGCGATCATTTTGGCGGTTGGGGCCGCCTACTATTTCAGCAAAAAGATCAGTCGTCCGCTTACCCATTTCATTCAAACCGCCACCGAGATCGCGCGCGGCAATTTCTCTCAGGAAGTGGTGGTGGAATCCAACGACGAAATCGGCCGGCTCGCGCGCATTTTCAATTACATGACTGATCAGTTGCGCCGCATCCACCAGAAGAATCTGCACAAGATGATCACTGAAAAGAACAAGACCGAGACGATTCTCAAAAACATTGCCGACGGAGTTATCGTCACCGATGCCACGAACCGGATTCTACTGGTTAACATTGTGGCAGCGAAATGGTTTGGATTGTTAAGCTTGGATTATCTCGAGCAGCCGCTGGAAGAGTTCATCAACAATCGCAAGCTGATCAAATTCATAAAAGAAATCACCTCGAGCAGCGGCAAAAAACTTCAGAATATTGAATTCGTGGTTGAAAATGTCGATAGCCCCAAGCAACAGGTGCTGCAGGCGCGCGCCGCCCGCATGGTGGATGACGAAAGCGCCGAATTGGTCGGCATCGTGACTATTTTGCGCGATATCACCCGCGAGAAGGAAATCGATCGCATGAAAACGGAACTTGTATCGATGGTCGCCCATGAGCTGCGTTCGCCGCTCACGTGCATTTCGGGCTTCAGCGAGTTGTTGATGGACAACGGCGTCACCCGTGAGCAGTCCGAAGAATACGCGCAGATCATTCTTAAAGAATCCAACCGTTTGAGCGACTTGATCAATAAATTTTTGGACATTTCGAAGATCGAATCCGGCAAGAGCCAGATGCAGAAAACGCCGGTCGATCTGAAAATGTTGATCGAAAAAGTGCTGGACTTCAATTCACAGTTAGCTGAGAAAAAGCAGATCCACGTTAATTTCGACTCGCCGCTCGAAGTGCCGATTATGAATCTCGATCGCGATATGATGGAGCAGGTGATTTTGAATCTCTATTCCAACGCCATCAAATACAGCCCTGAAAAAGCCCATGTCAATATTCGCCTGCATGACAATGAGAGGGACGTGTCCATCGATATTGAAGACACCGGCTATGGGATTTCTGAAAATTCCCTGCCGCATATTTTCGAAAAATTCTACCGAGTTACCGACAATGATAGGGTGATCGACATCACCGGCTCCGGACTCGGGCTCGCCCTGGTCAGAGAAATCGTCGAAATTCATGGAGGAAAAATCAAAGTCAAAAGCGCCCTGGGTCAAGGGTCAACGTTCACGGTGGTTTTGCAAAAGAGCGGTCATGTTTCACTGGCAGTCAAACCCGAGGTGACTGTTGTTTAAAGAGTCTTCTCTTTGCAAGGATTTTGGAGCATGAATAACAACGTTGAAATGAACAAGAGTATCTTATTCGTCGACGATGACGTCGATATGCTGGAGATCGCAGGCATTATCCTCAAAAAAGCTGGCTATAATTATCTGACGGCATCCTCCGGCGAAGAGGGATTGGCGTCCCTTTTGAAAAACCACCCCGATTTGATCATCCTCGATTATATGATGCCGCGCATGAACGGTTTTGAGTTTTTCCAGGAAATGATGAAGAATCCCAAATACAATTCAGTACACGATATCCCGGTGATTTTGCTCACCGCCGCCTCGGAAGAGGACATTGAGCGACAGGAGTTTTTTGACCTTGGGTTGAGCGCCTTTCTTTACAAACCTTTTGGCAACCACGAGCTTTTAAATGTTATCGACAATGTTTTTATCGTCCATGCAATGAGGGCAAAGAACCAGGAGTTGCAAAGAAAAGTCAAGCAGACGGAATACAAATACCAGGACTTGATCGAGAATGCCAGCGATCTGATTTTCACCCTCGACATGGATGGCCGGTTTGATTTCATCAACCGACGCCTGTTTTTGTTAAGCGGATTGGACCGCAAAGATTGGATGGGAAAAACTTGCTTCGAGCTTCTGCACGAGGATGATCGAGAAAGGGCAAGGAACCATTTTCAAAATACCCTGGGTGGCAAATCGAATATCTTCGAGGTTCGTATCGCTCACAAAAAAAGAAAATACATTTATCTTTCCGTCAACATCAATCCCATTTTCGAGCGCGGCGAAGTGGTTGGTTGCGTTGGGATTGCGCGCGACATCACCGAAAAAAAGCTGCTTGAACAGGAAGTCATCGACCTTAAAAATTTCAACGAAAGCATCATTCAAAGCATGGGTTCGGGGCTGATCACGATCGATCTCAATCGCAAAATCACTTCGTTCAATAATGGCGCGGAGGAGCTTCTCCATTTTTCGGCGGATGAAGTTCTCGGTCGCGCCCTTGATGATGTCTTTCCATCCGAGAATTGTTACCGCTTAATACAGATCATCGACGACCCCGACCAGGGTTTGTTCAACCGAGAAATGCAGTTGACCACCAAGGAAGGCGCGCCGGTTTACGTTGGCTTCAGTGTTACGCCGCGTTTCGATTCGCATAAGCGCCAGGTGGGTTCGATTATCGCATTTCGCGACATCACGCAAATCAAGCAGATGCAGGTGGAAGTGCAACGCATGGATCGGTTGGCTTCGATGGGGGTGCTGGCTTCTGGTATCGCCCACGAAATCCGCAATCCGCTTGCCGGCATCAAAACCATCGCCCAGACGCTGGAGGAAGAAATCGATGTGCAGGATCCGCGGCGGGAGTACGTTTCTCGGATTGTGCGGCAGGTCAATCGCATGGATGATTTGCTGCGAACCATTTTTTCTTACGCCAAGCCCCGCGAGCCCCAGCGAAAATTATATCGCTTGCAGGAAGTGATACAGGAGGTGTCGGCTCTGCTCGACAACCGTATGCGCGCGCAGGATGTCAAATTCATGGAGATCTATGAAACCGATTTGCCCCAGCTCTTTGTAGATTTCCACCAGATTCAACAAATATTCGTCAATCTTTTTTTGAACGCACTCGACGCGATGCCCAAAGGCGGGGAACTCAAAATTGAGGCACGTTCCAAAGTCACCACTATTCAACGCGTTGATCGCCGCGGCCGGCAGTTTCCAACGCAGCCCAGAAGCGCTCTTTACGTTGAAACGCTGGTTTCAGACACCGGAGTCGGCATTCGCTCCGAAACCTTGCCATCCATTTTTAACCCGTTTTTCACAACTAAACCGCAGGGCGCCGGATTGGGCCTGGCAATTGTGTATCGCATCATCACCGAACACCGGGGCGATATTCAGGTGGAAAGCGTTGTCAATCAGGGCACAACCTTCAAGCTGCTTTTGCCAACAGAGGAGTAGCCAACATGCCAAAGGCAAATATATTGATCATAGAAGATAATGAAGACCTGTGCCAGACTCTTGCAGACGTGTTGCGAAAGGACGGCCACAAGGTTCGCACCTCTTTCACCGGTGAACTTGGGCTGGACATTCTCAAAAAAGACATCATCGATCTGGTATTGCTCGATATCAAGCTTCCCGATCTCAACGGCATCAAAATTTTGGAAAACATCAAAGAGCTCGATCCCGATATTTTGGTGGTGATGATCACCGCCCTCACCGACGCCAAACCCGCAGTCGACGCTTTGAAAGCCGGCGCCTACGACTATTTGATGAAACCCTTTGAGCTGGACGAGCTGAAATTGGTGGTGGCGAAAGCGCTGGAGACTCATCACCTCAAACGAGAGGTTTCGCGGCTCAAAACCCAGCAAAAAGAGGTTTTCCCGGATGACGAATTGTTCGGAAATTCCAAATCATTGCGTGATCTCAAGAGGCTCATCAAAATTGTCTCCGGCACCCCCAAGACCTCGGTGCTGATCCAGGGCGAAAGCGGCACGGGCAAGGAGTTGGTGGCCAACGCTATTCACAACTGGAGCGCACGCGTGGATAAGCCGCTCATCAAAATCAACTGCAGCGCCATTCCAGAGAATCTGATGGAGAGTGAGTTGTTTGGCCATGAAAAGGGCGCGTTCACCGACGCCAAAAACCTGAAGAAGGGCATGTTCGAGATGGCCAACGACGGCACGATTTTCCTTGATGAAATTTCCAGCATGCAGATGTCGCTGCAGCCGAAACTGCTGCGGGTTTTGGAGACGCAATCCTTCCGGCGCATCGGCGGCACTTCGGATATCACCATCGACGTGCGCATCATCGCCGCCACCAACCGCAACCTCGAGGACTGCGTTGAGCAGCAAACTTTCCGGGAGGATTTGTATTATCGGCTCAAAGTGATGGTGCTCAATATTACCCCGTTGCGCGAGCGCCCCGAGGACATTCTGCCGCTGGCGATGCTGTTCATCGAGCGCAACAACAAAGAATTTGGCAAAGAGATCACCGGTATTTCTAAAGAAGCCCAGGAGCGACTGCTGAGCTATCGCTGGCCGGGGAACGTCCGTGAGTTGAAAAATGTGATCGAGCGGGCGGTGATTCTTTGCGGCGATGAAAAGCTGCCGGCCGATCTGCTATCCATCGAACTGCAGGGTCATTCCAAAATTCAAATCTCGAAGGAATTTTCGTCCTTCTCAAGTGATGGCGATTCCCTCGAAGAGATGGAAAAGCGCCACATTTTGAATGTGTTGAAAAAATACAAAGGCAACAAGTCCAAAACCGCGCGCATTTTGAATATCTCGCGCTCCACCCTCCGTGAAAAAATGAAAAACTACGGCCTGAATTGACAGGCCGAAATCCGACCACTCGGCTTTAGGTCTGCCCGTTTTGCAACTTTACTTCGGCGAATCTTAATACCCATCACTGTCAATCGTCCCGCTAGTGTCTCTTACGCGCTTAAGATTTTGATTTTGTTTGACGAAAATCTTAGGAAGAGGTGATAGTCAAGATGCTCCAAACATCAGACATGATAACAGCACTCCCCATTGGCATGGCAATTGCGCAAATTGCGGCGGTTAGTGAACCAAGGAGCCATTCATGACCGATGCAAAACGCGTTTTAATTGCAGAAGATGATGAGGACATTAGCTGGGGTATTACAAAAAGCTTAGGGATGCTTCGCCCCAACCTCGTCGTTCACTGCGTCAACAACGGCGAAGACGCGCTGCGCTTACTCAAAGATGATGTTTTTGATCTGGTTATATCCGATGTGCAAATGCCGGGCTGCGACGGACTTGACCTGACATTGGAAATCCGAAAATCCTACCCGGACACGAAAGTGATCCTAATCACCGCCTACGGTTCGGAAGAAGTGCATAAACGAGTAGCGCTCGACGGCTTTTCATATCTCGAGAAGCCGTTCGATCTCGGCCAGCTGAAAAAGCTGGTAGTACAATCTTTAGAATGAGCGAGACGCGCACCGATAGTGGGATCTCCGAAGTTACTTCTACCCTTTTTATTTCTACCTAAAACAGTTTGCTTCTTTTTAAGATTTTTAGTAAAATTCCGCCAACAAAATCCCATTTCTGGAGTGATTATGACAGAAAAGATCGCGGGCGACGCTTTAACCTTTGACGATGTCTTACTAATTCCAGCGTATTCCGCTGTTTTGCCAAAGGACACAGACACACGCACTTGGCTGACACGGAACATTCAAATCAATGTTCCACTGGTTTCGGCGGCGATGGATACGGTCACCGAAGCGGAGCTGGCGATTGCCTTGGCGCGCGAAGGCGGCATCGGCATTATTCACAAAAATATGTCCATTGAACGACAGGCTGAGGAGGTGGACCGCGTCAAACGCTCGGAGAGCGGCATGATCAGCAATCCTATCACATTGACCGCCGCCGCGAAGATTAACGATGCCCAGGCTTTAATGCGCCGCTACAGCATTTCGGGCATCCCAATTGTAGAAGGCAAAAAGTTGATTGGTATTCTAACCAATCGCGATTTGCGATTTGAGATCAACACCGATCTGCCTGTCCGCGAGGTGATGACCCGCGCGAATTTGATCACGGCGCCGGAAGGCACAACTCTGGAACAGGCGGAAAAAATTCTGCAAAAACATCGTATCGAGAAGCTGCCCGTGGTGGACAAAGCCGGTAACTTGATCGGTCTGATTACAGTCAAAGACATTCAAAAAAAACGCGCTTTCCCAATAGCCGCTAAAGATCAAAACGGACGGCTGCGGGTGGGCGCCGCCATCGGAGTGACCAACGATACCGTCGATCGGGCGCAGGCGCTGCTTGCCGCCCACGTTGACGTCATTGTTGTCGATACGGCCCACGGGCATTCAAAAGGTGTCGTCGATGCCGTGCTAAAATTGAAGAAAAAATTTCCAGAGATTGACATTATTGCCGGCAATGTGGCAACGGCCGAGGGCGCCGCGGCGTTGGTGGAGGCCGGCGTTGACGCTGTGAAAGTCGGGATGGGGCCGGGAACCATTTGTACGACGCGGGTGGTGACCGGCGTGGGCATGCCGCAAATTAGCGCGGTGATGAGTTGTGCTGAGGTGTGCCAGAAGCATCGCGTCCCGCTAATTTCCGATGGCGGAGTCAAGCAAACAGGCGATATACCCAAGGCCATTGCGGCCGGCGCGGACGCGGTCATGATTGGCAGCCTCTTCGCGGGCACCGATGAAAGCCCGGGTGAGAAAATTTACATGGCTGGTCGCGTCTTTAAATTCTATCGCGGCATGGGTTCGATTTCCGCCATGAAACAAGGCAGCGGCGATCGTTATTTTCAGGCCGGAGAGACGGAGTCTAAAAAGATGGTTCCGGAGGGAATTGAAGGCCGGGTACCGTACCGCGGCAAGTTATCGGAAGTGGTATATCACATGGTGGGCGGATTGAAGGCAGCCATGGGATATTGCGGAACCAAAACGATTGACGATCTAAAGAGAAACAGTCGGTTTGTGCGCATTAGCACGGCAGGTCAGATGGAGAGCCACCCCCACGACGTTACGATCACGCAGGAAGCGCCCAACTACAAGATTGTATAAAAAGAAACCGGGCCAGCGCTCTCAACCGGGATTAGGGGGAGTTACCGGCCTTGATTTGCTTACCCGGTTTCATATTTGCGGGCGGCTTAGTGCACTAAGCCGCAGTCATGCGATTTACAAACAGGGTCAACCGTGACTTCTGATTGGCAGCTTTATTGCGGTGAATAATCCGTTTGGATGCCAGCTTATCCAGGATAGAAACTGCTTCCACCAAGTCTTTTTGTGCGCTTTCCTTATCTTTGGAGCCAAGCACCTTCTTGATGGCGGTTTTCATCAATGACTTATAATGTTTATTGTGAAGCCGTTGCTTTTTGCTTTTTCTTGCTTGTTTAAGTGCTGAATTTGGCATTTAAATAGGTTCTTCCTTGTGAATTAAGTTGGTCGAATATACAAAAATATATCTATTAATGTCAACAAAAAAATCGTTTCTACATGCGCTATTAACTTTATTATACGATAACTTACGGTTGCCTGACCGACAAACTTTCTCTTGACTTTTAGGGACATTTATCTTATTATTACAACACTTTAAACTGACTTTGACCCACCCAGAGCTTAGGCAGCTTATGAGGCTCGCATGGAAATAAAAGAGAGAATAATCGGGGATGTGGTCATTCTGGATATCAGTGGCACCTTCATGGGTGGTCCGCCGGACTCTGTAGAGTTCAGGAAGACGATTTACCAGCTTCTTGACAAAGGCATTAACAAGGTGGTCGTTAATCTCGCAGAACTTAAGAGAATGAGAAGCTCTGGCTTAGGCGTTCTCATTCAGGGCTTGACCACTTTGCGCAACAAGAATAGCAATATGAAATTGGCGGGTGTCGGTGAAACCATGGAAGGCATACTGGTTATGACCAGGTTAAACACCATTTTTGAGACATATGCGACTGCGGAAGAGGCTGTCCAAAGCTTCTAATCGCCACAAAGCTTGCGGCGAATGCCCTGCGGCTGGGGAATCTACAATCAATTATCTTATTCTTTGAAAGCTGTGCTGGTGTATTGTTAATTCCACTTTCCTTCACCTATGTTCCAGAAAAGTCTATATCACGAACTCAAAAAAAATGCGGTCAAACACGATAATAAAACGGCGATCTTGTTTGGAAATCACCCGATCTCATACAAACGGCTGTTGGATGCCATCGAGCGGTTAGCCGCTGCCCTGACTCAATTAGGCGTGACCTCCGGTGATCGTTTTGCCGTTTTGCTTCCTAATATCCCACAATTCATAATAAGTTTTTTTGCCCTCAACAAACTGGGCGTAACCGTTGTCCCGATACCCTCAGCTTCAGATTCCTCAATCATCTCGACCATTTTTCGCACATGCAACCTCAAGGGTCTGATAGCATTAGACCGTCTTTTTGAGCAGGTGCAGGCCATCGTTTCGGCGGAACATTCGAATATGATGGTGATCACGTTGGGAGACACCGTTTTTCCGAACACCCATAACCTGACCAGCCTGATTGCCAATTCCGAACCCATGAGTCATGAGCACGCGCTTCCCAGTGAGTGGACGCCGGTTATTTTTCGAACGGCCGGTACAACCGGACAGCCGAGAGCGGTGCCGCTGACTCAACAGAATATTGCATATCAATTGGAAGCGACGAGACGGGCGCTGGGCATCGAAGCCAACTCCGTGATTTTTTGCCTGCTGCCTTTCAGCACCGCATTTGCCAATTTGGCCTCAATGCTGACGCCGCTGCTTTGTGGGTGCACATTAGTTTTGTTTGCGCGGATTGAATTGGCAGAGGTCGTCGCCGCTTTTCAGTCCCATAGCGATGTTGTGTTGATGGCGTCCAATTTCATGTTAGAAGAGATGATTCAAAAACGAAAAGAATTTTCCAGCGCGCCGAAATTGCTGGCAGCTGTCTGCATTGACTCGCAGATGCGGCCAGATCGTCGCTTCGAATTTCAGGAGAAGTTTAGTGCGCCGGTAATTCAAGGGTATGGTCTTACGGAAGCCGGCCCCTTCGTCAGCGTGTATGGTCCGCGCTACAATCAGAAAAACGATTCCGTAGGCTTTCCAAGTTTTGGCTTTCAGATCAGAATTGTTGACTCACGTAACCAAAACGTTGACGTCAATACAGTTGGAGAAATATTGATTCAAAGCGCAGCTGTGGCGAGCAGCTATCTCGGTTCGGGAGAAGCACACAATGCCAGCTCGCATACGCCGGAGGGCTGGTTCCAAACAGGTGACCTGGGAAAATTGGATGAACTCGGCCATCTTTACGTTGTGGGCCGTAAACTCGACGTGATCGTCAAGGGTGGCTTCGATATTTACCCGAATGAAATCAAAGCTCTGTTGTCGCAACATCCCAAGGTGAAAGATTGCGCCATTTTAGGAGTACGGGACGATATTTTTGGACAGGAGATCAAAGCCCGGGTTGTGCCGGCCAATGGCAATCATCTTAGCAAAGAGGAATTAACTGCATATTGTCGCCAGCATTTGCAAGCGTACAAATGTCCTAAATACTTCGAAATTGTGAATTCGTTAACAGAAAAAACCGCCGCCGCGGTTGCGGGAACCCAAAGTTCCGCTCCTGCTTCCGAGTCGGCGCCATCCTTGAATAATCCAAGCGTTGTTTCCTAATCATTGCGAATGAAAGGGAGGTAAACGTGAAAGAATTTCTACCCAGCAATATCCGTAACTGCGCCATCATCGGACATGCCACTGTCGGCAAAACCACCCTCTCCGAAGCCATGCTGTTTACGGCCGGAGAGGTTAACCGTCTTGGAAAAGTTGACGATGGCTCCACCACTTCCGATTACAATGTAGATGAAATCTCGCGCAAAATTTCGATTAGCTCATCGCTGCTTCATTGTGCCTGGAAGAATTGCAAATTGAATCTTCTCGACGCGCCCGGCTATTCCGACTTCATTGGCGAAGTCATCAGCTCACTGCGAGTTGCCGAACTGGGTATCGTGGTCGTGAATGCGGTTTCCGGAGTTGAGGTTGGCACCGAAATTGTGTGGCGAAACGCGCAAGCGTATAAAGACGCCCGCATGTTGATTGTCAATCGCCTGGACAAAGAACACGCCGATTTCAAAAAATGCTTAGACGCCGCCCAGGCCCGCTTCGGAAAAGGCGTTATTGCGATTCACATCCCGGTTAATGCGGGCGAAAACTTTGACAGCTTCGTAGATGTTTTGAGAATGGTATTGGTGAAATATGAAAAAGATGGCTCCGGCAAACACAGCACAGCGGAGATTCCCGCGCCGCTTAAGGAGCAAGCGCAAGAGGCACACGAAAAGTTGGTGGAGCTGGCTGCTGAAAGCGACGACAGGCTGATCGAAAAATTCTTTGAAGAGGGCACGCTTACCAACGATGAAATCAAACAGGGGCTGAAAGCCGGTGTTGCGAAGCAAAACATTTTTCCGGTACTGTGTAGCGCCGCAGCGAAAAACATCGGCACGCATGAATTGCTGGACTTTATCGCCGAGTACGGTCCTTCTCCGCAGGATCGGGAACCCGAGATGGCTAAAAAACCCAAATCGGGCGAACAAATTAAAGTCGAATGCAAGGAGGACGCTCATCTGGCGGCGCTGGTTTTCAAAACTGTCTCCGAGGCGCATGTTGGCGAACTTTCGTTTTTCAAGGTCATGTCCGGCAAATTGTCCAGCGGTATTGAATTACTGAACTCCATCCGCCACGTGACCGAGAAGATCGGGCAAATCTATTTGATGAACGGCAAGAATCGCAAAGAAATTGGCACCCTCAACGCCGGCGACATCGCCGCCACGGTAAAGCTGCGTGATACTCACACCGGCAACACTCTCTGTGACAAACGCGACCCGGTCGAGTTGGCTGGAATCGAGTTTCCCGATCCAGTTATTAGAGTGGCCATCGAGCCCAAGACCAAAGGCGACGAAGACAAGATTTCTGCTGGATTGCACTCGCTGCATGAGCAGGATCCAACCTTTGTGTCAGCGTACGATCCGGAATTGCGGCAGACCATTATTTCCGGACAGGGGGAGGTTCATCTCGATATTATTGTCAAGCGGCTCAAGGATAGGTTTGGTGTCGAAGTCAATTTAACTGAGCCGAGAATTCCTTACCGCGAGACCATCCGCGGGCGATCCGAAGCCCAGGGCAAATACAAAAAGCAATCGGGCGGACGCGGCCAGTACGGCGATTGCTGGCTGAAATTGGAGCCGTTGCCGCGCGGCGCCGGCTTCGAGTTTGAAGACGCCATCGTTGGCGGCGTGATTCCAGGAAAATATATTCCCGCCGTTGAGAAGGGCGTGCGGGAAGCGCTGGAGGAAGGCGTGATCGCCGGCTACCGCGTTACAGATGTGAAGGTGTCGGTTTTCGATGGCAGCTACCACGACGTCGATTCCTCAGAAATGGCTTTCAAGATTGCCGGTTCTATGGGTTTCAAAAAGGCGTTTCAGGAAGCCAAGCCGGTTTTGCTGGAGCCGATTTACGAAGTCGAAGTTATCGTCCCGGAAGAATTCATGGGTGACGTGATGGGCGACCTCTCCAGCCGGCGCGGCAAGATTTCCGGAATGGAAGCTGAGGGGCCGTTTCAGGTAATCAAGGCAAAGGTGCCGTTGGCGGAATTGCACCGCTATTCCACCTCACTGCGGTCACTGACTCAGGGCCGCGGCAACCACCGCCGCAAATTCTCCCATTACGAAGAAGTGCCCCACGAAGTGACACAGAAGTTGATTGCCGCCGCCGAGGAAGCGAAAAATAAATGAGCGCGCAGCGCAAGTCGGATATTTTGTGGGCGCCCTGGCGAATGGAGTACATTTTGGGTGAGAAAGAAAAAGGCTGTATCTTCTGCACGCGAATGAAATCGCAGGAAGATCAAAAGAATCTCATCCTCTATCGCGGCGAGTACAACTTCATTATCATGAACAAATACCCCTACAACAATGGGCACCTGATGGTGGTGCCCAATCGTCACACCTCGGATTTCGAGAGCTTGCAGGATGATGAAAGTCTGGAGATGATGCACCTTATCGCCAAATCGCTGCAAGTTTTGAAAGCGGCGATTCGTCCGCACGGATTCAATATTGGGATTAATTTGGGAGAAATTGCCGGCGCCGGCATCGACGACCATCTGCATTTTCATATTGTGCCGCGCTGGTCCGCCGACACTAATTTCATGCCGGTGGTAGCGGATACGAAAGTGATCTCCGAGGGGCTGAAGGAGACGTGGGAGAGGCTGAAATTTTTTTTTGATCGTAATACCTACCCACCCCTATGCAGCTATCTGGTCTAGAAATCCGGTCGGAAAATGAGTAGTACGAGTGAAACATTCTTCGACTTCGCTCAGGATGAAGCTAAATTCTCTTCATGGTGAGCGAAGTCGAACCATGAAGAGGCGACATTAATATTTTCCGACCGGATTTCTAAAGCCAAGTATGAATATCTTTTGCTTGCGTCTTACGCCAGAAATCTTATTTTATGTCTGACTGAAAAACAAAAATGCGATGAAAGAAAATGAAGGAAAAAGAAGAAAGATCGACTTTACCTAGTATTGCCTCGATGTCAATAAGCTCTACCCTTGCTTCGGCTGCCGGAGGTGCCTTAATAGGAACAGCTATAGGTGGCACTGTGGGAGCGCTTGTTGGTGTCGTCTCTGGGACAGCAATCGGCATAATAACTTCCTGGACATCGAGCAAAGAAAAGAAGTGAACATGATTGATGACCCCTACATTCTTTTGGGGATCAGCGCCGGTGTCTTATGTGTTTTGGCCTATGTCCTAACAACAGTCCGTCACCAAACCAGAAAGGTGCTATTATCAGACGGTGTTATGCTTTTCTTGGCGACCTCTGGTATTGCAGCCGGCATTAAGGTTTGTACAATTGCACTGAACCGCTCGTTACTGACGACTCTCAAAGAAGAACGTACATATATATTTCTGGGTGGCCTCGCTGTAATCTGGGTATCAGTGGATACTGTTATTCGAATATTCCGCGAAAAATGATTTAATTTTTCCACATTCAGAAAACCACATCCCATTATTTGTCTTTTTCAGCGCGTTGTTTTAGCAATTTATTAGCCAAACACGGGGAGGGCTAAAATGTACTCAGGGGTCACGTTTTTTGCCAGAATTCTTCTGCCAATTTACTATACTAATTATCCTATATAGCAGTTTTTTTCTTTTTGAACGCCTTTCTAGGTAAGTTCCAGTTATATAAATGGGTGGTGGGAACGATCGATTACTCTTTGCTTGGTATGACTGCCAAAATATATGCCGTCATCAGAAGAAGATTGGAGCGTCGCGATGAAGAGCGTTGGGACTCAGGAGATGGATAAGCTCATTCACAAAGAACGTTGAGATTTTTCTTTCACTTTAATCTTCTCCCACACCGCATCCATCTCCTCCAACGAAGCCTTGCTTAATTCCTTATTCTCGCGGTTAAATTCTTTTTCCAACTCATTAAAGCGCGCGATGAACTTTTCGATGGCCCGGCGCATGGCGTCTTCCGGATTGACGCCTATGAATCGGGACACATTTACCAGCGAAAACAGCAAGTCTCCGAATTCTTCCTCCAATTGATCGGGATTGCCAGTTTCCAAGACTTGGCGCAGCTCGTCGATTTCCTCCCGGATTTTATCCCAGACAGGTTCGACTGCCGGCCAATCGAATCCCACGGCAGCGGCTTTTTGCTGAATGCGATACGCCCGCAGCAATGCGGAGAGCGCTTTCGGAACGCCGTCAAGGGCCGAATTTTTGCCCTCTTGCTTCTTGACGTTCTCCCAGTTGATGATCTGTTCTTTGGCGGAGTTGATTTTGACATCCCCGAAAACATTTGGATGTCGGCGGATGAGTTTCTCGCTGATGGCATCGATGACCCCGGCGATGTCGAAGCGGTCGTTTTCCGCGGCGATCTGGGCATGGAAGATAACCTGCAGCAGCAGATCGCCCAACTCTTCTTTCAGCGCCGGGTCGTTCTGCTCGTCAATCGCTTCCAAAACTTCATGGGCTTCTTCCAACAGATATTGCCGCAGACTTTGATGGCTCTGCTCCTTATCCCACGGGCAGCCATTTTCCCCGCGCAGCCGCGCCATGATCCTCACCAGGTTCTGAAACTTTTCCGCAATCTCAGTGTTTTCTTCTCGAGGCATGGGCTGAAAATAAACAACCAGGTTTCGATTAGCAACAGAAATTCAAGCGGCGAAATTATTTTTGGCAAAAGCTTGACAATGAGTTATAATCTCTTAAATTTCGTGTTCGTTATAAGAGTGAATTTTCGCACAAGTTACATTTGCTGGTAATACTAATTAAATTGCGGTTCTTTCATATCTGTCCGTAAGAGCCCCCGGAAAAAAGATATCATGGCGCTTTCACGGTGGTTCGGAAAGGACTATTAAAAAGTCGAAAATAAAAATTGATTTTTATTATTTCTGGCGCGTTATAATAGGCTATAACTTGTTTCGTCAAATTAAAGACTGGATGGGTTGGGGAGACTAATTCACCTTACTGCAACTTAGAATTTTTTTACGACGGTGCCTCAAACAATTCGACCCAAGAGGAATCTCGTTTCAGCGACAGCTACTCCGAGAATCAATAGCAATCCAACCGCTTCGTTAACCAAGAAAGCCATTCACAAATTTAGTTTTTGGGCGGCTTCTCTGTGGCGCAAAAGTCTCGATCTGTTTAGCTGTTTCCCAATTCGATACAAACTTAGTTTGATCATTGGCGCAATTGTGCTGCTGGTGATGACTGCGTTCACCCTGATTGTTTTGCGCAACCAGCAGATGGCGCTGAAAAATCGCACTACGCAGATGTGCTATTTTCTGGTGCAGAATTTGGCAGAGTCAGTTAAAGGCGATTTACTTTTAGCAAAAAGCGAGAAGGTGCGCGAAGCCGTTTTTCGTTTGCAAAACAACACCATCGAAGGACTCGAGCAGGTTTCAATCTTTAATCACAAAGGCGAGGTCATTGCAGATTACTTCAAAAGCGGTGAAAGGATAGCCAATCTGAACGCCGCGCAAATCTTGAATCTGAAGAAATTCACGACCATTGAGCGTCCGCATTATCTCGATTTTTATTATCCCATCGACAGCGAGCTCAAAGAAAATGACTTGGTAAAGCAGGTTCGGCTTGGCGCCGCGTATCTCGGCTTCTCTAAAAATCTAATTTTGACGCCGCTTGTTCATGCCCGCAACATTGCCATCGGTTCAGCGCTGTTCATCATTCTTTTTTCGAGTGTGGGGATTCACCTCATTTCAAGAAAGATGGCGAAGCAACTGCAAATGTTATCCAATGGCGCTCGCGCCGTCGGCAATGGCAATCTGAACGTTCAAATCGCGGTGACCACTAAGGATGAGTTGGGGCTTCTGGCGGCGGAGTTCAACAGTATGATTCAGCAGCTCCGAGAAAAATGGCACATGCAAAAATTCATGTCGAAATTGACGGTGGACATGATCAAGGATACCGTTCGTACGCGCGGGAAAGGCTCTAAAGCAATCAAGCGCAACGTTGCGGTTCTGTTTTCAGATGTGCGCAATTTTTCTTCAATCGCCGAGAAGCTTGACCCTGAAGAAATCGTCAAGCTGATCAACATTTATTTTGATTTGCAGACCAGAATAATCGAGCGCAATCACGGCATTGTGGATAAATTTATGGGCGATCAGATCATGGCGATTTTCCAGGGGCGCAGTATGGCAGACAGCGTCCTGCGCGCGGCAGTGGAAATTCAGCGCCAGGTCCGTATGCTAAACCAGGCACGCAGCGCCGCCGGTAAAATCCTGCTGGAAATTGGAATTGGGATCAATAATGGCTCGGCCATTATGGGGCACATGGGTTCGACCAGCCGCATGGACTACACCGTTCTCGGCGATGTCGTTAACGTCGCATCACGTCTCTGCGCTTCGGCTAAAGCCGGTCAAATCATCACCTCGCTGGAATTGGCGCATAAGGTGAACGGCTCGTATCCCACGTCACGCTTGAAATCAATTTCTGTGAAAGGGCGTTCCCAGCTCATTGAAGTCTGTGAAGTCGATTACGATCGAGACATCTTGCTTTGACCATGCACAAATGGAGAGGACTTCTTTTTGTCGCTATCTGGGTTGTCCAATTTACTTTGCTTCCCTCTTTTTCATTCGCTCAGCCAAGGTTAGAAGGTTTCCGTCCGGGCGCGCGTGCGCTTGGTTTTGGGGGATCGCTGGTAGTGCAGGCGCGTGACCCCTCCGCTATTTTCTGGAATCCGGCCATTCTCTCCGGTTTTCGCGACCGGGAGCTTCTGATCAGTGTCAACGATCCATTTGAATTCAATTTCGTTGGCCTCACCCAGTTTTTACCGCTCTACGGAACCATCGGGTTGGCGCTTTCGCGCATTCCTACCGACAGCGCCGGTGTGGATCGCGGAACATTTGCGTGGGGAGTAAAAATTCTTAAACGATTATCCCTCGGCGCCGATTTTAATCTGGCTAAACAGAGCGATGACTGGTTTGCCCACGGCGGTTTTGCTGTCTTTTTAGGAAACCCGGGGGTTGGCGCTTTGGGATGCCGCTGGAACGAAATTCCTACACCCGGAATTCTCGACCGCCTGAATCTCGGCCTGGCTATAAGGAATATCCCCATCGGCGGAAAGCTCTTTGATCCTTCAGCGAATTTTGGGCTTAGTTACCTCTTTCCGACTGCTGGCTTGCTTATCAATACTGGGCATCACATCCACAACGGAGAAGATACCAGCCATCTCGGTTTGGGCCTCGAGGTCTTTGATGCTGTTACCGTTTTCAGCGGTATTGAAGATCTGGAATTCGACAAAGCCGCCATTGGTTTGAGTTATACACACGACAATTTCTTGTTCAATATTTCTTATGCAATGGATTCGGAACGATTTGCCCTCAGTTTTGCTTCACGAATTAGTCCGGCGCCGGCGATGTTGGCCAAGCCGTATCATGATTACGGTTTTTACTTGTATCGAAAGGGAGAGAATGGCGCGGCATTGCGCGAATTGCGGAAGTATCTTTCGTTCGAGCTTCCTGACAGCAGCACTAGTACCACACGCGTATTGGTCAAAAGAATAGAAGCAAAACTAGCCAGAGACGAGATCACTATTGATTCCCTTTATGCCGACGCCAATAAAATGTTGCGCCGCGGGAAGGACTCCTTCGATGATGCAGTGAGTGATTTAACTCGAATTCTCGAGTTGGACCCCAACAATCTCAAAGCCCAAAGACGGCTGGTTGAGCTTAAGCCCTACATGGATATTTATGTCAAAAGAACTCTGAATGATGGCGCCAAATATCTTCAGGAAAAGGAATATCAGAAAGCAAAAGAGTCATTCGAGGGTGTTTTGCTCGTGGAAAAAAATAACCAGTCGGCGTTGACCAATCTGGCTCGCATCGAAGAGGTTTTTTCTGGGCTTGCGGATGAACATTTTGAGCGCGGCCTCGATTACTATCGGCAGAAAAATTATGTTCTGGCTATAGAGGAGTTTAATTTGGCTCAAGAGTATAAGCCGGATTTCGAAGACGCCGCCTATTACTCATCGCGGGCCCGGGAAAAATTAATGCAGGCCAGGACCCGCACGCAGACGCTGATTGCCACGGGCGATGAACTGGAAAGAAAGGGCCGTTATTACGATGCCACAAAGCAGTTTCTGCAGGTGCTTCAGCTCGATCCGGGCAACCCCAATGCACGCAATCGCATCGATAAGCTGCGGCCAAGGGTAGAACGGTATGTTCAAAATCTTTATAACGAGGGCCTCAAACAGTTTGGGGAAAAAGATTTCTTCAAAGCCCAGGAGTCATTTTCAACAGTTCTTTCAATTGACCCCGGCTACAAGGATGCCCGAACTCAATTGTCGCGGGTTCGCAGCGCCATCAACGATCAAATTACACAGAACATCCTGAGCGCCGAGAATTATGTGCAAAAAGGGGAATGGCAGAATGCTCTTGATTCATATTCAAATGTGTTAAGCCTGGACCCACAAAACAGCCGCGCCACCCAGGGCAGACAACTTGCTCAAACGAAATTACAGGTACAAACCTTGATCGCCAATGGTGAGGCCCGGCTTAACGAGCAAAAATTTCTTGAGGCTATAAACATTTTTCAGAAAGCGCTGGAACGCGATCCTGATAACGAAAAAGCAAAGACGAGTTTAAATGCAGCAAAAGAGCAAATGAGCAAATTGATAGAGAAGGTATTTGTTGAAGGGATCAACCTTTATGCGCAGGACAACTATCAAGATGCCATCAATAAATGGAATCAAGTGCTGAAGCTTGACCCCAATCACAAGAGCGCGCTGGAATATAAGCAGCAGGCCGAAGAGCGTCTCCAGGCTCTGAGGAAAATTAAGAAATGACTCGGGCAAAAGATGTCTATCTAATCTTGACCCTCTGCGATAAGCTTTTGATCGCGGCGCTGCTCATCCTCAGCCTATCAAGTTTCTTCCTCGTCGGAGTGGCCACTGAATCCGGCGAATACGCCCTAATTGCTGTGAGTGGTCGACCCCCTATTCGAAAACCGCTTCACCGGGAGGATCTGTTCATTCTGCAAGGCGCGGATGGCAATATGGTCATCGAAATCAATGAATCTTCCATTCACGTTCTCGATTCGAACTGTCCGCAGCGATTGTGTGTTCGGCAGGGAAGAATAAATCGTGTCGGTGAAATTATCGTTTGTGTTCCTAACAAGGTCACCATCTGGATTGAAGGCCGTACCGCCAACCCCTTTGACACCGTCACTGGTTGAAGTCCGCCCGCGTGCGACTCGCGCCCGCCTCCACCGCTTAACGCGCATCGCCGTGCTGGCGGCGGCAGGTTCAGTATTGTTTCTATTCGAATCAGCCATCCCGAGGCCCCTACCCTGGTTGAAACCCGGACTCTCCAATTTGGCTTCGCTCGTCGCTCTTTATCTCTATGGATTTCGCAGCGCGTTTCTCGTCATGCTGCTGCGTGTGCTGATCGGCGCGTTGATTTTGGGCACGTTTTTCAACCCCGCGTTTGTTTTTGCCCTGGGCGGCGGCATGGTGTCCACTGCCTTGATGGCGTGTTTTTTTCGATACGGCGGAAGGGCATTCAGCGTTATTGGCATCAGCCTCATCGGCGCGTTTTCCCACAATTTGACGCAAGTGGTGTTGGCGGCATTTTGGGTTATCCACGATACGCGCGTGATTTACCTCGCGCCCCTCATGCTTTTATCCTCACTTTTTTCTGGCTTTTTAGTTGGAATTTTTGCACATTTCGTCATTCAAAAAGCGGTCAAATTCCACCTGTAATGAAACCATGAATGCCCTAAACTGGATTGCCGAGCAAAGAATTCTGGAAGCGGTTCTGGCTGGCGAATTGGACAACCTGCCGGGCGCCGGCCAACCCCTCAGCCTCGACAGCGACCGCTGTGAGAGATCGGCCAACCGACTTGCCTACAAGGTTTTGAAAAACGCCGGCTTTTTGCCATTGACTCTGCTGCTGCGAAGAGAAGTGGAAGTGATGATGGGTGAAGCTGAATCGTTGCTGCAAAACTGTCGTGAACGAACCACTTGTCTCTGCGATGAGGCTGCGCCTGAAAGTAGTTGCGGGACTTTTAATCACACCGTTCAAACTTTTCGAGAGTACTACGCCGAGCTGCTTCACCGAATCAATCAAAAGATCAATGAGCTACGGAACGCGTGCATTCGTGATGAAGTCATGAATGACTTGCGATGCGCCGGCGCGTTGGAGATTCCGCCGATGAACATTTTTGCCAAGCTCAGACAATTCGACGCCGAGTTTCTACCGGATTCAATCACTGACTCATCCTCATGATGATAAGGGAACTCCTCGGGTTTTCCAGAAGTTTAGAGAATAGATTTAAAACAAAACAAGTGAAGTTATCCCCCGTTATATGAAATTCAGACTATTCCTGCTCCTGATTCTGACGTTGTTGCTCACCTCCTGCGGCGCGTATTTCAATACTTTTTATAATACCCAAAAGTATTTTGACGAAGCTAGGAAAGAACGCGAGAAGCGGCAGGGCGATACCCCCTCTACAAACGAGCAAAACAAATACAATCAGACCATCGAAAAAGCCTCGAAGATTTTGGAGCTCTATCCAAATAGCAAATACGTTGATGACGCGGTGATGATTTTGGGCGAGTGCTTTTATTACAAAGCCGAATACGTCAAAGCGGAACGCAAATTTGAAGAGTTGATTACCTATTTTCCAACCAGCCCCTTTTTCGCCAGCGCCCAGCTCTGGTTTGGCAAAACTAAAATCAAATTGAAAGATTATTTGGGGGCGCGCTTCACATTGCAGGAGGTCGTCAATAATTCGGGTTTTAAAAAGGACCTGCGTGATGAAGCGCAATTCCATCTGGGTGAAATTCAATTTGAGCAGGGGTACTTTCTCGAAGCAGAAAGGGAGTACAAGAAAGCCGCTGAAGCCGCTGACAACAAAGGGATCAAATCCCGCGCTTATTTTCAGCTGGGAAAAAGCCAGATCAAAATTCAGGATTATCCCCAGGCCGTGGAGAGCTTTCAACAAACGATCAAAAACAGCTCGGACAAGCGGTTTGTTTTTGATGCCAAGTTAAACCTGGGGACGGCAACCAAGCTCTCCGGAAATTATCGTGAGGCAAGCGGTATTTTGTTGGAGTTGCTCGAAGACCAGCCTTTTAAAGATCGGCATGGCTTCGTAAAATTAGTGTTGGCGGATTGCCTCTACCGCGAAGGCAAATCTTTGTTGGAGAAGTTGAAAAGCGCCAACGTCGAGCATCTTGGCAAGATTGAGCAAGCCCTCGACGAGTATAAAAAAATCTCACTGGAATACAAAAAAAGCGACGTCGCTGCGAAGGCCTACTTTGAGATCGCCCGCATCAATGAAGAGGACTTCGGCGATTTTGCCAGCGCCAAGGACTATTATGAGAAGGTCAAGCTTGAATCGCCCAAAGCGCTTGACGTGCCGGCAGCGACTCAAAAGGCTAAGGATCTTGGCGATTTGATTCGTCTCAGTTCGCTCGTCAAAAAATCGCAGGGCATGCAATTGGATGGCAACAAGACCAATCAACATCAATTATCGGAACTGGAGTTGTTGTTGCTGGAACACGGCGTGCATCCCGAGTTACGATTCATGCAGAAAAAGAAAAAGCTCGGGCAAGTGGTGCAGGCCAGTCAGCCACAAATCAAAACCGCAGATGTGAACACCCAGAGTACTGGCGACGCGCAATCAGACAGCGATCTCGATGCGCTGGTCACCAATAAACTGCAATTGGCAGAGATTTATCTCTTTCAGTTTTCACAGATCGATTCTGCGATGGCGGAATACAATGAAGTCATCAGGCTTTTTCCCAACCATGCTGGTTGTGCAAAAGCCATTTTTTCCAGCGCGTTGATTTATGAAAATGAATATCTAAACAAGTTCAAGGCCGATTCGTTGTTTTATGTGTTGATCGATCGTTTCCCAGACTCTTATCAAGCGCAGGAGGCGCGCAAAATTCTTGGTTTGCCCATGATGGTGAACCGCAACGAGATTGCCGCAGATCTATACAAGAGCGCTGAAAAAAATCTGTTTTACACCAGGAATACGACGAAGGCCATCGAGGAATTTCAAAGGGTGTACGAGTATTTCCCGAATTCAGAATACGCGCCGAAAGCTTTGTTCGCGCTCGGCTGGATTTACGAGAAATTCAATAGTGAGAACGACAAAGCCGTCGCGGTGTATCAGGAAATCATACAAAAGTATCCGAATTCTGAATATTCGAAAACCGTAAAAATAAAACTGAACGAAGTTGAGAAGGCTGCAAAAGCAGCCGAGATCGAAAAGCAAAAAACGGCAGAACCACAAACCTCACCAAAAGAAGAGCCCGCCCCGGTTTCAGTTGAGAAAGACGCGACTGAAACTATGAACCTGAGTCTTCCAGACTCGCAGATTGTGAGTGATTCCCTGCGCCTGAACTTGCAACAATTGCAAAAAGCCAACGAGCAGGGCGGCAAGGTCAACGATGACAAAACTAAAGACAAAAAACCGAAATCCTGATGGTTGAGACTTTCGATAGTCGCGCAGGCTTCTTTGAATGTCCGATTCTCTCTGTCAATAATCTGAGCGACGCCATCTATTTAATGCGTCTCTATTCTCCCACTATTGCCAAAAATTCCTACCCCGGTCAGTTCGTTAATATCAAAGTCAATGACGAATTCATTCCTCTGTTGCGCAAGCCGTTCAGTGTTTGCCGCCGCGACGCCAAAAATGGTTGGTTTGAAGTTTTGTGGAAAATCGTTGGCAAGGGCACCGAAGTTATGTCGCGTTTGCAATCCGGCGAACAGGTCAATGTGCTCGGTCCGCTGGGACACGGATTCACCATTTCTAAGGATCTGGAATTGGCAATTCTGATAGGCGGCGGCCTGGGTGTCGCGCCCCTGCCATTCCTATGTGTCGAGCTTTTAAAGGCGGGCAAGAAGGTAGAGGTTTTTTTAGGAGCAAAATCAGCACACGAGCTGGCTTTCGTTGACGAATTTCTGCAAATGGGGGTGGAGGTTTTTATCACAACTGAAGATGCCAGCGTTGGTGAACAGGGATTGATTACTGAGCTTTTGATTGAACGTCTGAAACAGAAATCCCGTCCTGGCAAAGTGACATTTTTTAGTTGCGGCCCTACCGGTTTCCTGAACAGCATGATTAGAGTCAGCGAAAATTTTAACATCGCTGGGCAGATGGCCATCGAAACCATGATGGGCTGCGGCTTCGGCATCTGCGTGGGCTGCCCGGTGCGCGTTCGCGATCCGCAACCCGGCGAACGGCTTTATAAGCTGACTTGCGTCGACGGTCCGGTATTCGATGCTCGGGAGGTGATTTTGCATGGCTGATCTTTCCGTACAAATCGGTGAATTGCGGTTGAAGAACCCGGTGTTGGTGGCCTCCGGCACTTTTGGCTACGGTAAAGAAAGCGCCCATTTGACGAACCTGAACGCGCTCGGGGGGATCATTACAAAGTCTGTCACCCTCAAGCCACGGGATGGAAACCCGCCCCATCGCATCGTTGAATTGCCGGCAGGCATGTTGAATTCCATTGGGCTGGCGAATGTGGGCGTCGAGGTTTTTATTAAAGAAAAGCTACCGTTCTTAAATGGATTGGATACAACGATCATTGTGAATGTGGCCGGCGGCACGGCGGAAGAATTTCTCGCGGTGGTCGAGCGCTTGGAAAACGAAGAGGGAATCGACGCCTATGAGCTGAATTTCTCCTGCCCCAATGTGCGGGAGGGTGGGATGGAATTCAGCCAGGATCCGCGGGTTACCGCGAATGCGACAGCGATGGTGCGCAAAGCCACCCGTCGTCCGCTGCTCATAAAGCTTACGCCCAACGTCACCCGCATCAGCGACATCGCCCGCGCCGCCAAAGAGAGCGGCGCCGATGCTGTTGCACTTATCAACACTCTGGTCGGAATGGCCGTGGACATTAACACGCGCCGCGCGAAAATCAACACCGTTACCGGTGGGTATTCCGGGCCGGCCATCAAGCCCGTGGCACTGGCAAAAGTTTATGAGGTTGCATGTCACGTTGATATTCCCATTGTTGGTATTGGCGGAATCATGAACGGCAACGACGCGCTTGAGTTTATCATCACCGGCGCCACGGCCATCGAAGTTGGAACCGCCAATTTCATCGACCCGCGGACGGGGGAAAGAATTATTGGCGAGTTAGGCGACTATAGCCAGCGCAACGGAGTGCAGTCTATTCGCGAAGTGGTTGGCACACTGCGGGCGGCGTAAGGAGTTCGTAAACCGTCGATCCGGCGAATGGTAGCCGCGAGCTTTAGCTTGCGGCTCTTAGGTTTGCATAACCCCGCAGGCTAAAGCCTGCGGCGACCTTTATAAAAAGGAGGGGAGGTTGGATTTAAAAAAATTCGCTGTGCGCGCACTGGTGACGGTCATATTCGCGCCATTCATCCTCTTCTGCGCTTGGACAGGTGGGTATCTCTTTTTGGCATTTGTAATATCACTGGTAGTTCTCGGCGTTAATGAGTTCTATGCACTCTCCGTTCAGAAAGCCACTTATCCGGAAAAAATCATCGGCACGATAGCCAGCGCTGCCCTGTGTATAACGATGTTTTTTTCGGGTGCCTCGCACGCCTGGTTGGTATTAGCCGCTGCGATCATTCTCCTCGGAACTTATGAACTCTTTCGCAATCAAGTTGGCCCGATATTAAATCTCGCCACGACTTTGATGGGCATTTTGTATATTGCCTTTTCCCTCAGCTTTCTGATTCTGATTCGCGAGCTACCGCGAGAGAGCGCTCTCGAATATCGCCAGGGCGGACAAATCATGATCGCAGTCTTTCTCGCTATCTGGATGTCTGACACCATGGCCTACGTGCTTGGATCGCAATTCGGCAAACACAAGCTGTTTGAGCGGGTGAGTCCGAACAAGACCGTTGAGGGCACGATTTTGGGATTTCTATTTGCGGTAGGTGTGGCCTGGGTTTGCCAGATCACTTTTTTGGACTACATGAAGCTCGTGCATGTAGTGGTCATCGGGGTGATTTGCGGCAGTGTGGGACAGGTGAGCGACTTGCTGGAATCACTGTTAAAGCGGGATGCAGGGGTGAAAGATTCGTCGAATTTGATCCCCGGTCACGGGGGAGTTCTGGATCGCTTCGATAGCGAAATTTTAGTTGCTCCAGTCGTTTACATTTATTTGAAGTTTGTCGTTTTCTAACCGGCTGAATTCTGTTTGCTTCACCTCTTTATCCGTGGTTTAATCACACCAAAACATTTCCATTTTCCATAATCATTCTGCCGTCAATTGTGATGGTTGGCTTCAGCATTACGCCTTTGATTGCTTGAATGATTTTTCCGTGCACTTTGGTGATCTGGTATTCGCCAATGGCGATGTGCGCCGATCCGTAAACTTTTTCATCCTCAGGCTGTGACCGCCCGAATCCCACTTGGTCATTGGTGCCGATGCCCAGTTCGTTGATCCTTCGGCCGGCATCACCGTACTTGCGCAACGCTTTGCGCAGCAGTTCAGCATCATGCGTACCTTTCACCTGGGTGATGACCCCTTTTTTGACTTTGAGGATGATGGGTTTGCTCAAGGCCTTACTTTGCCCGGCAATCCGATCCAGTACAATCTCTCCGTCAACGTTGTTATTGAGAGAAACGCAGGCTTCTCCAGCCGGCAGAGTAGTGAATTGGCCAGTTTCTCGCGCTAGCCCGGTAACGGCTTTTCCTTTGGTTCTCGCGAGATTGATTTGCAGGTCGGTGCCACTCGGTGAGTTGAGTATCAAATTTTTCCCAATCGAAAAAACATCAGCGATGCGACGGCTGAGGTTAGCTACCTTTTGAAAATTTATGTTCAACAGTTGTTCGAAACTGTTCGGTGACGAGTTACTAAGAAGAAGCAGCCGAGTACCTTTCTGGCGGGCCGAATCAAACAGTCTTTCCGAAATCATTTTCGGGCTGAGAATCATCACGCAGTCGCTGTTGCCGAGTGAATTATAAATGGAGGGCGGCAGACCGAGGTAATTGGAAAATTGGTGGGAGAACAGGGTAATCTGTGCAAATTTGGTGCTCATGCGCGCCCGTTTCCAAAACACGTTGGCAACGTCTGAGAACCTTTCCTCTGCAACGATGTGCAAGGACTCGTGACTTTTCAAATTTAGACAATCTTTTAATATCATTCGAGCCGACTTTTCTAAGCTGGTCATAGTGATAGTTTAGTTAAGAATCAATAGACGCGACACCTGGTGAAATTCAAGGTCTCAGCAGAAGGATATGCAGAATCCAGAGACACAACCGAACCGGAATACGAATCACTGCGAGACAGTAACCACAAAAATCTCTATGTTTGCTTACTCAATAGAGAGTCAGTTTTGCAGAGCCACATGCGCAAAGACTTTGGCGTCATCGATGATGTTTTTAATTTGCACGAATTCGTTGGGTTCGTGCAGCGTTTCGTCCTGGGTAGCCCAGACCGCAGCATTGAATCCGGCCTTGCGGAAAAACGCCGCCACAGTTCCTCCGCCAATTCCAATAACTTTGGGCTGCACCCGGCGAATGTCCGCAATGGCTTTTTCCAACGCTCGCACGACCGGCGCATCGGGGGGCGTTGGCGGCGCGGCGCGGCCGTCCTGCTCGCAGGTCACTTCGACTTTAACTTTGTGCCGCGTTTCAACTTCACCACAAATGCGCTTGACATTTTCCCAGAACTGATCGATGTCATAGTTGGGCAGAAGGCGGCAGTCGAAATAAAAAACATCTTCGCCGGGAATGGTGTTGATGTTCCGAACGTTCGCTTCCCGCTTGGTTGGCTCAAACGTGCAAGTTGGCGGATCGTACATTGGATCGATGATGTTGTACATCAGGTAGAGATTGTTCATTTTCACAATCAGATTGGCAGCCGCCTTAAATGCATTCACGCCCCTTTCGGGGGTTGAGGCGTGGGTGGATTTGCCTTGCACTCGAAATTTGATCCACAGGATACTTTTTTCGGCGACCTCAATCACCGAGCCATCCGCGATCCCGGAGTCCGGGATAATGATTAGATCATCTTTTTTGAAAATGTCTTTGTGATGCTCCATTAAGTATTGGATGCCGTACTTGCTGCCGTTCTCCTCATCGGCCACCAGCACGAGACCGAAGTCAAGCGCGGGTGCGACTCCGTCGTCGCGGAAAGCTTTGGCGGCAATCAACGAGGACACAATTCCCTGCTGGTTATCCTCGACGCCGCGGCCGTAAATCTTGCCATCTTCAACTCGCGCTTGCCACGGGTCGCTTTGCCACTTGTGCAGCTCGCCGGCGGGAACCACGTCCATATGCGACAAGATCCATAAAGTACGCGCCGAGCTTTTGCCCTTTAGTTTCGCGATCAAATTCGGACGGACGCTCGAGCTCACTCTTGAGTCCGGTGCGTTGTAAATCGTCGCCGGACAATCGAGCTTATCTTGCAGATACGATTGCAGGTATTCAGATTTTTTCAACTCGCCATCGCCGCCGTTTTCTGGCGAGAGCGCCGGCAAAGCGGTGAGCCGAGTTTGAATCTCAATAACCTCGTTTTGATAGGAGTCAATGCGCTTGCAGATTTTTTCGAGAGTTGTCTTATCCAACGTCATAACCTAAA
>Ga0247727_10003296_pt1 | contig 35854 bp, 65 predicted proteins | sample WisWelCaveWW1625_FD_202498 | JGI IMG/M metagenome (GOLD analysis project Ga0247727, IMG submission 202498) | Biofilm microbial communities from Wishing Well Cave, Virginia, United States - WW16-25 | ecosystem: Environmental > Aquatic > Deep subsurface > Groundwater > Cave microbial mat | place...
TTACTACCCGTGTGATTAGGCTTTTTCAGGAAGAAGGAGGTCTCATGTCCAAGTTGTTGGTCAAGGCGAAGTCCGACACGCTCCGCGAAACAGCCAAGCGCTGGGCGGCTTTGCGTCGGAAGGAGCAGGATGTCGAGAAGGTCCGAAAGGACCTCGGCAAGATGCTGATGAGCATGATGCTCTCGGCGGGCGTCAAGAGCATCGACGTCGGCGGCGGCCACAACGTGCAATGGATGACGAGCAAGAGCAAGAAGTTGACCAAGACGCTCATCTTGGCGACCTTCGGAAAGGAGCAGGGGGAGCAGTTCTGGAAGGGTCTCGAGGACGACGTCAGCGAGTACCTCTCGCTCACGAACTGCGAAACCAAGAAGGAGTGAAAGTGGAGGCGAAGATGAAACTCATCGAGGCCATCAACAAGGCCAAGGTGATCGAGCAAGACCTCACGAGCATCCGGGAAGAGATCCGGAAGCGATCGGCTCGGCCATCGTTCCGGAACGGCACTCCCAATGAGCGTGATGAAGTTCACAAGATGGTCAACGAGTTCAGTTCGAAGCTCGCCGATCTCATGCACCTCAAGCGAGCCATCGACTACACCAACATCGTGGCCTGTGCGAGTGTCAACGGGACCATCTACAGCCTGTACGACATCATCCGCTACAAGAACCGTTACTTCCCGAAGCTCACGGAGCCGTGGGAAGCGATGGACGACATCAAGGCCCAACAGGAGGTGGACGAGTTGCGGCGCCGGGCGCCGGACCCTACGAAGGTCACGGCCACGGTCATCCGCAACTATGACCCGGATGAGAAGCGAAAGAAGCTGAGAGAGCTTATCGATCAGGAGGCGCAGATGGACAGCGCCCTCCAGATGGCCAACGCCAAGGTCGACCTCTTGATGCCTCCGCCGCTCCAGAACTAGATCTACGGATACGGTTTTCTGTCCCTCCGATTTCCCTTGACTAGTGTGCACTTCGGTGTACACTCCAGTGCATGGCGAAGATCCTGATCGTCACGTTCAAGTGCCTGCGTTGCAATCACGATTGGCACCCGCGTTCGAATCAGGTGCCCCTGCGCTGCGGCGAATGCAAGAGTCCCTATTGGAATAAACCGCCAAAGAAGGGAACCAAGAAGAAGGTCAAGGGAATCAAGAAGGAGGGATAAGCTATGGGTACGGCGTTGTTCACCATCATGTGCGTCGTGTGTCTGGTCATGTTGACCAAGATCATGCGACTCAAGGAGGAGAATAGACTCCTCAAGGGCGAGCCTCCCCGGGACTACTATGTCGGGCGTTCCCGTCGTTGGGTGCCGCCCGGGGAGGAGGTGTAGCATGCACAATGACCTTCTCCAGTGGCTGGCCATTGGCGTCGGTGTGATCATTGGGCTGCGTATGATCAACACCCTCCTCGGCTACGGACGTAGGCAGGATCAGCCGGAGGAGCCCAAGCCCAAGATCGCCCCGACACTGCGCGAACGGTATGTCGATGATGCCATCAATATGGACATCGACGACTATCTCAAGAAGTGGGGAGGCAAGGAGATCCCCGACAGAGAGCGAAAGGCGAATCCGTCCACCATCGTTGAGACGGACACCGACAAGGTGCAGGATCTGATGTATAGCATGATGTTCCCAAACAATGACGACAAGGAGGTGAAGGAAGACGTCCCAAAAATTGGTACAGAAGCCAATGCAGGTGTCCGACATCACATGGTATCGTTCGATGCCGAGGGTCCCTTGTTCAAGATGAACATGACGACGGGAACCGCGTTCATCACCAACCATGGGCCGGCAGATGTCATGGTTCACTTGGATAATGGACGTTGTGAGACCATCCTGAAGGCTAACGCTGGTCTTCAGTTGCCAGCCGATTGCCGATTCATCAGCCTGTCCAACATCTCCCCGGTCAGTGGCACATGCACTATCTCAATGGCTTCTACAGGTATCTCTCTGCAAAAGAACAACTCCGGAGGACAGTCATGAAGAAGTCTGGGTCCCACGTTTGCAGGGAGAAGAGGGGATTCGAGGTCTACATGCTAGGCTACCCACATGTGGTGAAGCGCTGTGTCGATTGCAGTGCCCCCATGCGGTCCACACCTATTGATGATCTCAGCTCAGAGGATCTTGATCTGGCCTGTGAGATGATGAGAAGATTCCGTCTCAACGGCCTGAATGGTGAGGGCCGGGAGGAGGGTTAATGCCAAAGAAGAAGCGCAAGGAAGAAGAGGTCGAAGAGGAAGACGACGAGGAGGAAGAAGAAGAAGAGGAAGACGATGACGAGGAAGAGGAGGAAGAAGAAGAGGAAGAAGAAGAGGAAGAGGAAGAGGAGGAAGAGGAAGAGGAAGAGGAAGAGGAAGAGGAAGAGGAAGAGGAAGAGGAAGAAGGCGAAGTGCCATGAGGCACGGTAGCAGTAGAGCCCTCCTGATCATTGGCAATGTCAATGGTTTGGAGGGCTTTTCTTTTGGGCGCAGACCGAGAGAGGAGGATGGGTGAAATATCTTAGAGCGACACTCTTCATAGATGACATGCCACACTCAACGATGGTGACTTCCGAGAGAGACTTGGTCGACGACATACACGTAGCGGCCGATTCGATGCGACGCTTGGCAGTAGACCACAGAGCTGACCAAGAGGTAGAGATCTTCGAGTACGAGGGCGATTTTGTGGCCGCAACCGTGGAAGGCAATCGACGCGCTCAAACGCGACTAGACCCGGAAAAGGGCAACCAAATGGTCTTCAGGGATCACATCATCGCATGCCTTCGTGTGCTGAAACCAAACGGTGCCGCGCTAAGCAAGGAGAGAGCTCCGCTTGCAGGTGACAAAATCACAGAAGCATTCCTAGAGGCGTCCAAGCACAAGTTCTACAAGGGACAGACGCTGCAAGCACTGGACAAGGACGGCCATGAAGTCGTCTTCAGGAAACGATAGGCTTAGGTTTCTCTAACCCACTTTCAAAGGAACCACTGTGGACCGCATAAAGGCGCTGATCGTTGGTGGTGACGAACGCAACATCAATGATGAAGTAGAACGAGTAGTCGAGATCGTAAAGCACATCACACAGAAGAAGACATCGGTTTCCACGCAGGCGGGGATGGGAGCACAGGTCGTCATCGTGATCACGAAGGCGATCTCGCAATCAGCCATCAAGGACGCACGAAAGATTGCACAGCAACGCGGCATCCCGCTGATTTTCGCCAACAACGCCATCTACATCATCGAGGGGCTAAAGAAGTGTGCGGATCAGCGGATCCAACGCTACATGAGCACCCTCGCAAAACAGGAAACGCCGAAGTGCAAAGTCTCCGCCCCGTCACCCACACCCGTTCTGACGAATGGCGCGTCCGAACCGGTGACGCATGAGGCCGAGCCAATCGCGGCTCAGTCCGTGGAGACCAAGCCCGAAGAAGTCGAAACGACCGGCCTCTCTCGGGAAGAACTCATGGAGCACTACGGTGACCGGGTCCTCGCCTCCCTCAAGGATGTGCTGAGTCCCGGGGACAAGATCCATGAGGACGACCTTTTTGACCTTTTGCGGCCGGACTACGGCTTCCCGCAAAAGGACATGATCGCCATCCTCGACGAGTTTGCGTTGCAGGGTCTCCTGTGCAATACCGCCGGGAAGACGTGGATGTTGCCGGACCCCGACAACTACGAACGGGTCATCGAGGATCGTGAAGAGGTGAAGTCAGTCGCCGAGGAGATGAAGGAGAAGGAGACCGCCCGGGCCCGCAAACCCGTGGAGTTCATCAAACTCATCACGATCATCTCCGGGCTTCCCGAGGGCCCGTACAAGATGAAGCGCGACATCGTGCGTATGGCCATGCGGTGCCCGGAATTCCGGACAAAGAAGGGCGAAGAGCTGAACATGGGGTACGGCGATCTTCTGGTCAAGAAAGCCATAGGGCTGGGCGTCATCGAAGAGCTGCCGGACGGCCAGTGGAAGGTGAACCACGACTCAAAGGTCGAGATCACGCTCATCGAAGAGACGCCTCAAAAGAATGTCGCCGCCGCGCCAGTGGTTCAGGCTCCCGAACGGGCGCCTGATGATCTGCGGCGCAAGACCTCGGAAGAGCATCGGTCGGATCGGTTCGAAGAACTGCTGCGCAAGCAGATGGGTAAGGTGGGCGGCGTTGAGAGTGTCGCTGCCGAAGCTCCCAAGAAGGCGCGCGCAACCGTTGCGGAGGCCGTGCGAAAGAGCTTCGGATCGGTCATCCCAGTCATCGGGCCGTGGCTGCCTCTCATCAAGAAGGACAGGCCGAGGTTGCCCCATCTCGTGTGGGACGAAGCCGCGTGCCAGACGATCGCCAAACAGCTCAGGACATCGCCACATGCCTGCAACCAGTACATGGCCTTCAAGAACGAGTTCGACGATGAGGAGTGGGATGTCTTGGCGTGGCAGTTCCTTCGGGTCATGCCGCACGAGGAGATCGTGAAGATGTACCTCGAGCGTCACGATCTGACACTCACCTGCGGCGACTGTCTCGGGAAGTTTGTGTTCTCCACCGGCGAGCAGATCGAATACGAGAAGCGCTTTGGTGAGGTCACGCCGCCCAAGCGCTGCCTGAAGTGTCGCAAGGCCGACCGCGGGGAACCCAGATTGTGACTTGTGTAATGGGCCCAAAAAGGGGCCATCTAAACCAAGGAAAGGAGGATGGTGTGCGTAAGGCAGCTCCGGCAGGCGAGACGAATGCAGATCGTTGGAAGCGTCTTGCTGAACAGAGGACTCGAAAGGTCCTCTGGGTCATCGACCAGCTTGGGAATCTGGGGAATCGGGCTATGTATGAGTTCACCCCGGAACAGGTAGAGAAGGTGTTCGGTACGATCCAGAAGGCGGTGGCAGAGGCGCGTCAGAAACACGATAAGCCGACGAAAAGAGACGAGGCTGAGTTTCGCCTCTGACCCCATGGAACACACCCAAGAGACGATACCTCGACGGAAGAAAGGAGCTCACCGTGTGACGGAGAACGTAGGCAGCGAAAGAAAGCCCGGAGTCAACCCGCTGGTCGATATCGAGATGATGAAACGACTGCGGCTGCGTTGTCTGGAGCTGGTCAATCAGTATCCAGTAGCCGCTCAGCTCGCGAAGGTCATCAGGCCTGAGTTCCAACAGATCTCTGAAAAGACGCTTGTCTCCTATGCGTCTGCCGTGCTCAAGGCCACGGACTACTCCTTCGATCTCTACATCAGCGGGAAGATGCCGATCACCGTATTCTTGGAGTTGGCCATCGGGGAGTACGACAAGGCCACCCAAGATTTTGTGGCCCAAAAGGCCGTTGAGAAGAAACTCAGCGGCGCGCAGGTCGCGGCGATCAAGAACTACCGCAAGCGTGGGGATTCTTGGTCGGATGCCCTGAAGAAGATCCTTGGTGAGATCCCGCCCGTCGCAGTCATGAAGGACGCCAAGGAGGCTAGGAAGGTCATCAAGTCTTTGGAGGAACTCCCTGATGAAGTGAACCGGTTAGCCATGGAACTGATGGGGCTGTTCTCCATGGCTCAGGAAATTGCCGCCAACACCACCGTGGACAAAGGGCGGTATCACTTCACGCTGTACAAGGCCGCATTTCTCGTCAACAACGCGGCCAAAGAGACCCATGAGTACTTCGACCGGGTACTCAAGAAGATCTACGGGAACATGGTCGATTTCGTGACGACGGAACAGGAACTCGAAGAAGGAAGGAAGCACTATGGCGACCCCGACCGAGACCAAGGAGGAAAAGGTGACCGAGGGCCAGATGGAGAAGGCCGAGAAGAAGCGGAAGGCGCCGACGGAGTACATGAAGATCGTCAACAAGTTCCTCATCCCCCCGAAGGAGGTGGGACTGAAGGGACCGCGTGACGGTCAGAAGATCGTCTGCGAAGTCCGCATGGGCTGGAAGGGCGGCGCGCTCACGCGCGATGAAGCCTTCAAGCTCATCGGCTACGAGAAGAGGTACTTCGACCGCGCCATGATGTACGAGAAGAAGTTCGGTGCCGGCTCGCCCATGTCCAAGGAGGCGGCCGACAACGTCGAGGACAAGCTGTGGAACCAGCTCAACCGGCTGTTCCCGCAGGTCCGCTCGCGGTTGAATCACCTCGTCAAGAGCGACAAGGTCGTGGTCATGGCGGCGTTCGTGCCGATGGCCATCAAGGGCGGCAACGCCTTCTTCGTGCAGGGCCTCAAGGACATCGATTCCGGCAAGCCGGTGCTCGGTGATCCGAACGACTGGGCGCTCTGGTCGGAGGCGACCGCAACCTTCACCAAGCCGATGAAGGACAAGTACGACGAAGCCATCGTCGTCGCGAAGCACATCCTCAAGCTGCCGCACGTCTCCAAGGACATCCAGCAGAGGATGTCGATGGTGGTCGACGGCGAGGCGACCCGGGCGGGCCTCCTCGAGCACATCAAGGGCCAGTCGTAGCTGTAGTCAGGGTAGACAGGAGGGCCCCTCTGGGCGACTGGAGGGGCCCTCCTCTGAAGTCAATCAGGTTCAGGCTTATCCACACAACCTGTCAAGGAGTGCACAATGGGGCGCACCCTCAAGCGCATACCGCTCGGTTTCGACTGGCCGATCAAGAAGACGTGGGAGGGGTATCTCAACCCCTTCTACAAGTACTCCAGCGAATGCTGGGGCTGCAAGAGGACGGGTTATGGGCCGGACGCCCTCTTTCTGCACAATGCATGGTACTCGCACATGGCCGTCGATCTCTTCGGCAACTTCTACGGCTACAACATCCTCGCCGTGCCCTCCCGGGAGGGACTCAAGCACATGGGCTGGCGCGATGATGTCTGTAATGCGATTGATCGCGCGAGGAAGTTCGGCTTCAAGACGCTGACGCACTGGGCGGACAAGCTCGAAGAGGCCGACATCAAGGCGCTCATCGACGATGAGCGCCTCATGGATTTCACCCACACGTGGGATCCGAAGAAACACTGGCAGAAGAAGGAGCCGCCGTACATTCCGACTCCCGATGAGGTCAACACATGGAGCGGGCGTGGTATTGGTCATGACAGCATCAATGCGGGCGTTTGCATCAGAGCCAGATGTAAGCGCTACGGGGTTGAGAACTATCTCTGTCCGATCTGCAAAGGCGAAGGCCAGATCTGGTGCGACCCCAAATGGAAGAAGCAGGCCGACGAGTGGAGTCCGACGGAGCCGCCCAAGGGCAAGGGGTATCAGCTTTGGCAGACGACGGGCGAGGGCTCGCCCATTTCCCCGGTCTTCAAGATGCTCGATGAACTCTGCGAATGGGCGGCCGGGAACGCCACAACGTTCGGGAGCTTCAAGGCCTCGAAGGAGGAGTGGAAGAAGATGCTCTCCGACGATTTCGTGTGCCACAAGGAGGGTGATGCGGTCTTCATGTAGGACCGAGAAAGGACCTGATGGTCATTTGGGTCGCGCTCATATTCCCGATCATCATGACCGGGATCTTGGGCTGGCTCTTCCATCGGAAGCTCGCATGGTGGGAGCTTCTGATCATGATTCTGGCCCCGGCACTTCTGATCGCCATTTCCAAGGCGGTCATTGAGACGAGCCAGACCGCAGATACGGAATACTGGGGTGGCCATGTCATACGTGCCGAGTACTATGAGGACTGGAACGAACGGGTCTCTTGCCGGCATCCGATCTACGAAGATGAAACGTACACAGACTCGGATGGCAAGACGCACACGCGCACGGTCTTCAAGGGTTACGAGCATGCCTACGATGTGGACTATCACCCTCCCTACTGGCAGGCAAAGACCACCTTGGGTGATGTCGGGATCGACTCCGGCACGTTCGACAGGCTCTGCAACAAGTTCGGCAACAAGAGCTTCGTGGAACTCAACCGTAGCTATCACAGCGATGATGGGGATCTTTACGTCGGTGACTACAAAGGCGAGCCGGAGAAGATCGAACCCGCTACGGTAAGCCACACCTACGAGAACCGGGTGCAGGCGTCGCGGTCCGTTTTCAACTTCCGGGAAGTAGACCCCAAGACGACGCCCGTCATCGAGTACCCGAAGATCACCGGGTATTACGACCAGCGATGCGTGCTTGGTGAAGCTGGAGCAACCACTGGCATCGGCGAGCAGAAACTCGCCTTCTGGAACGCAAAGCTGGGATCCACCAAGCAGGTTCGCATGCTCGTGATGGTCTGGAAGAACCAGCCCATGCAGGTCGCCGTGGATCAGGAGGCCCATTGGAATGGAGGCAACAAGAACGAACTCGTGACCTGCATCGGGGTCAACGATGCCTGCGAAGTGCAATGGTGTTACGTCTTCTCATGGACCGAGGTCGAGATCCTCAAGATCGAAGCCCGACAGAAGGTGATGGAGCAGAAGACACTCGATCTCGGCGTGTACGTAGATTGGCTTGGGCCGGTGGTGGCCGATAAGTGGGTCCGCAAGAAGTTCAAGGACTTCTCGTACCTGACCGTGGATCCGCCCGGATGGGCCGTCGTCTTGGTCTTCATCCTGACGATCCTCGCCAACCTCGGCATCTCGGCATGGGCCATCATGAATGAACACGACTCGACGTTCGATTTCGGACCCGAAACATCATCTCCCAAGGTCACTTGGGCGATGCGAAAGGAGAGACTCTGTGAACAAACTCGTCGTGCTTGGCGGCGTCTTCGTTGTGCTTTTGGTGCTCATCCTGATCCCGCTGGGGATGTACGCCCACTACAACAACTCGGAGGTGGGACTGAGAAACCAGATCAAGGCCCAGCAAAAGGCGAATGAGACGTCCTTTGACACCTGCTGGAAGATCATCGCCCAGCAGGCCGAGGTCGCCGAGGGCCACAAGGACGCCTTCGCCAAGATCTACGTGGACATCATGGAGAAGCGCTACAGCGGCAAGGACCCGCTGCTGTCCTTCATCACGGAAGCGAATCCCAATTTCGACATGAAGCTCTATGAGAAGGTCTCCAACTCCATCGAGGCCCAGCGCACGGTCTTCAAGCGCGATCAGCAGAAGCTGATCGACCTGAAGCGGGAGCACGACGACATCCTCCAGAAGGTGCCGGGCAGTCTCTTTGTGGGCAGCCGGCAGCCTGTGGAGATCACGATCGTCACGAGCTCGAAGACCGGCGAGAGCTTCAAGACGGGCAAGGACGACGACACGGACGTCTTCAAGAAGAAGTGAAGCGAAGGAGTGAGGTTCGCTAAAAAATCCCCCTCTGGTTTCCGGTTCCAGAGGGGGAGCGTTCGGAGAGAGTCGTTCCGTCGCCTATATAACAGAGACGCCGCCCAGACGCAACCATTTCGAGGGAAAGTGAAAAGTGGTCAAAGTTGAGCTCTATCACTGCGAAGACTTCAGGAAGACGCTCTATTACCAGTTCGATGACACCATCGAGCAGCCGCGCTTCCCTGAGGACTACACGAAGGTGGCGGTAGCCGAGTATCCACGGACGGATTCCGATGACCAGATCTTGGAAAAGATCTGGGAGTCCACCAACACGATCGACCATCCGTGGTTTGAAAGGTTCTCCGGACAAGTGATCGGAGGCCCGCATCGTTCGACGTCGGTGGGCGACATCGTCGTCATCAACGATGAGCCGCATGTATGTGTGTCGATCGGCTGGTGCAAGCTGAAAGAGTACGCCAAGCCGAATCGACGGTAAGCCCTGTTTTCCCTGAGGAGATGAGCATGAACACCCGCATTTGCATGAAATGCGGGAGAGAGGTGGAGCGGGGCCAATATGCAAAGACTTCGTACCAGATTATGTACATCGGTCCTCACGCCAACGAAGTCTGGTGCATGATGTGCGCCGAGAAGTGCGCCTGCCTCTGGTGCTTCGCGTGGAAGCAGGGCTGGTCACTGGCAAAGAGTGGAGAGAAGCATGGAAACGGGACGAACACCGTCGGAAGATGTCAGATTCTTCGTCCAGCAATTGGCAACGATGATGGACGAACACAAGATTCCCAGCCTGCGGGAAGGTTACCGATACCTCAGCCAGTACCACTACCTGCTGCAAAACGCCAAGGCGTACGAACCGCGGCCGATGACCGGGCAGGAGAAGGACACGCTGGCAGATGCCTTCAGATGCCTGAACCCAAGCCCGAAGGTCAAGGAGTGTTACTTAAACGCATTCCTCCTCGTCGTGTATGGCCACAGCAAAGGGATGGTGTACGCAGAAGGGCATGGCCTCCATATCATCCCAACCCCCCACGCGTGGGTTGATCTCAATGGTCTGGCCATCGACGTCACGTGGCGTGAGGACATGGCTTTCCCCAAATCTACACGGGATACCGTCGATACCCTGATGGCCAGAGTCGAGCACAATGCGCAGCATCATGGTTACTTCGGCTTCACTGTCCCGTATCGTTATCTGAACGCTCTGGCCTTGCATACAGGCACAGCAGGCTCCGTGCTCGACGACTGGGGGAACGCGTGGCCCCTTCTCATGGAGGGATTCGATTTCGAGACCTACAAGTTCAAGAAGAACCCAAGGAGGTCAAGGCGTGCTGCGAATCGATGAGATGTTCGCCTTTGTGGCCATCGACAAGACGGGCGAAGGAGTGATGGGGTTCATGGGCCCCAGTGGCCAGTGGTTCCCCATGGTCGGAGCGGACATGGCCAGAGTCGACCAGCTTCGCCCCATGGCCCAAGAGATCGCTCGCACATCAGGCAAGGAGATAAAGCTTCTCAAGTTCTCCAAACGCGAGGAACTGGAGGTCATCAAGCCGTGAGAAAGACGTACCATGGGATCAGGGAAGAGGGTCGCGGGTGCAAGGTCTATGTCATGGATGGCGAGGAGAAGCGTGACCTAAATCCAAGACACGACCTCTACAACCACTCTCCCGATGGTTTTGAATTCGGGTATGGCGGGAGCGGCCCTGCCCAGCTGGCGCTTGCCATCTGCGCGGACGTCTTGGGTGATGACCGACAGGCCTTGGAGGTATATCAGGCCTTCAAAAGCGCGGTCATCGCCACCATCCCGACGACGGCGTGGATGCTCACGGAAGACTTCGTGAGAGGCGTCATTCACGGGTTGAAAGCACGGACATGAGAGACCGGTGCCCCAGCTGCCAAGACTGGATCGACCTCGCTCTGGATCTTAGGATCTGTCAGGCCTGCAAGAGGGGCATTTGCGTCTGGTGCGCCCATTCGACCAACCTGCACTATGTGGTATGTTTGACATGTTGGGCCGAATGGCAGGACAAGCATGGAGAAGAGCATGGGGGCGAGGAAGACCGCAGCCCCGGATCCGGCGGAGATAGTGAGCACGACGATTGCGGCCTTGGAGTTGATCCCTCCTGACATCCCCCTTCGAGACATCCTCCATTACGTGCGAGATGCCTCGATCGAACTTTTGGTCCTGCGTGTGTCCTGTGGGCCACGCGAGATCGCTGATCTGGCGCTCGAGAGATACGAACGCCAGCATTAATACGTCCCCTCTCTCCAGTGGAGCCCGGGTTGGTATGGTGCCCGCCCGGGCTTCCACCGTTTAGGCTCAAGGAGGAACCGTGCCGTTGGAGGACTATTACCAGATGCTCGGTGTGGATAAGAATGCCACCCGAGATGAGATCCGGGCCGCATTTCGTAGACTGGCGCTCAAGTGTCACCCGGATCGCAATCCGGGGAACAAGGAGGCAGAAGCGAGATTCAAAAAGATCAGCATGGCCTATGACATCCTGTCGGATGAGGACAAGCGGCGTCGATACGATCATGGGGATGCCGTCGAAGCGGGTGACACTGCGTCCTTCAATCCGATGGAAGATCTTTTCGATGTCTTCCGGAAGGTCTTCGGCAAGGATGACGACAAGGACACAAAGGGCAAGAAGGCGTTCTTCAAGAAAAAGCCCAAGTAGAGGGAGGGGTCATGAAGGACCCGAAAGACGAGCTCAAGTTGCTCTTGGATCAAAGAGCCCTTGACCTCGAGGAAGCTTGGAATGAGGTTCGGAAATCCAGAGCCAAGCTCTCCGTCATGTCGGAGCATCTCAAGCGGATTGCGGGCATCGCCAAGCACATCGGTGCCGAGAGCTGCAAAGGCTCGTTGCGCTCCAATCCGGAAACGATGAGGTGTCCGAAGTGTCTTGCCGACGTCGCATTCGAACATCTCAACAACACGCATGAAAAGACCGCGAACAAGAAAAAGGAGGGCCGGTGAAAGAATTCAAGAATGGAACCCGGGTGGGCGTCGTCGGGGCTATTCGTGACGACGGAAAGATCGACTTCCTCGGATTCGGGACATTCGAGGGCGTTGAGATCCCGCCGGGGGAACCCAAGTCCGACATCCCCGTCCCAAAGATCAAGCTCGAGAACGGCGAGACCGTGTGGGGCAACGAGATCGCCTTCTGTGGGGCCGAAAACGCGGTCAAACAATTCCTCTCCGACGAGTCCAAGGTCAACCGGGTCTCATTGGCCGACTTCCGCAAGAAGTCGAAATCACAGCCCAAGTCGCAGAAGAGATCGGTCACCGTGACCCAGCTCGGTCATGAGTTCGGGATGAAACTCTCAGAGGAGGTGACGAACTTTTGGCAGACGATGTTCGCCAGTAGCAAATCCACCGAGCTCGCCGACGGCGCCACCTTGCATGCGCTGGCCAGTTGCGTGGCCGCCACGATGGCCGAATTCATGGCCCCGAAGGACGCGTCCAAGGAGGAGTACAACGCCATCTTCAATCAGCTCCGTGAACAGGTCCTCGACTTCATCGTCGCCAATTTTCCCGGCACCCATGCCCGTGAGACAACCCCGGTAGACCCTGCTGCCGCCAAGACACCGGGTGGGATCATTATCGACGGCACCTAGAGAGAAGGGGGGAACGATGGCCGTTGAATACTGCGAGGCTCATCACGTCATCAACTGTCTGGACTGCTTCCCGCGGCCACCAAAAGACGTGCCCGAGGAAGAGATCATTGCCTTCATGGAAGCGCGCATCAAGGAAGGCTGGATCTGCTACGTGAAGTGGACATGCGAAAAGTGTGGAGCCCGGTGTGCGTCGAACACACCCAACACCTTCAACAAGGGTGGCTACAAGCATGAGGAATGCGGTCACACTTCCAGCCCGAAGGGCTATGGGGTCATGACTTACAAGGGTCCGGGCGCAGTGGGGGACTGATAATGGCCGACTATGCCTGTGACTATTGCATCTGGAAAAGCATCAAGGAGCGGGCCCAGCGAGAGGACCGCACCTTCACGGTCCTAGAGGAAGATGACGGCTTCTGCGTCTACGTGCATCCATCGCAGGTACATCCCAAGTACCTGTCGGGACCGGCGAAGGAAGAGCACTTCGTGCGGTGGTTCGAACTTGTGCCGATGCGATGCTCCTGTGACGAGCGCCCCGCCTGATGTATTATCCATAGGGTGAAGACGCCGAAAGACCATCCGCCGGGCGACCACATGTCCTACGGCCATGAAGAGATCTACGAGGAGGTCATCACCTACGACGAGCATGGGCGGCTGATCCGAAAAGTGAAGTCGCTCAAGCGCGATCTCACCGAGGAGGAGGCGGCGCAGTTCACGAAGGTCAGGAACATCGCGTCGATCGCCAACATGGCCATCGACCTTCTGCTGCATCCGTTTTTGGAACGGCATGGTCTCATGGGTCCGCCAGATCATGACGACGAGATCTCCGAAGACCAGAAGAAGGAGTTCGGCCGGGTAGAGAAGGTCATTGACGCCGAATTCTCGGTGAAGCCAGCTCCGCCTCCGCCACCCCTTCCGGCTCCGCCGAAGGCGGCCCCACGTCCGCCGTCGCTCCCGCCTCCGCCCCTCATCAAGTTCCCGCCATTGAGACTCCCGGCGCCCAAGCCCAACGGCAACGGGAAGAAATGATCAACTGGATTGGTCTCTATCTCGCCATCGGTGTGCTGTGGGCCATGTGGCAGTCGCAGTCTCGTTTCGCGACGGAGATGCGCGAGAAGGCACACAGGGACGGACAACTGTACCTGAACTTTCTGGGATTCGTCATCGTGACGATCATCTGGCCGATCGGCCTGATCGGCTATCTCGTCTTCTTCATCATGCGGATCCGCCGATAACACCATCGCGTCCGCTACATCAATCAGGCTTTTTCTCGGAAGGACAATCTATGACCACGTTGGTCTCTATCGAGCTGACCAACTACTGCACCAAGGGCTGTCCGTTCTGTTACTCGAAGTCGACGCCGAAGGGACAGACATTCTGGACGCCGGACATGTTGGAAGGCTTCATCCGGGATCTGTCGGCCCATGGCGTTGAAGCCGTGAGTTTCGGTGGAGGAGAGCCGCTTCAATATGAGGGCCTTTGGGACCTGCTCGGCCGTGTTCGTGACATCGACATCTTCAAATCGATGACCACCAACGGCCTTCTGCTCTCTCCCGGTGTCGTCGAGCGCCTTCGGCCCTACCTCAACAAGATGCATGTCTCGATCCATTTCCCAGACAGGACGACAGAGGTTATGCGGGTGATCCAACAGGTCAAGGACCTTGCCGCGGCTGGCCTCAAGTCTGGGATCAATATGATCCTGCGTGGTGAGGACATGGCTGCCGAAAAGGCGGCTGTCGTCCGGATCAAGGAGGCGGGTATCACCGCTGAACGGGTTGTCTTCCTGCCGATGCGGGGAAAGGGGCAGCATCCGAATCTTGAGAGGTTTCGGGAGGTCGCATCCATCTTGTCCCCAAAGTTCCAGTCGGTGTGGTGCCTGATGGAATGCCGGAAGAGCGACAGGTTCGTGTCGGTGAACTGGCAAGGTCGTGTGGGGTGGTGTTCGTACACCGGGGCGAAGACCCCGATGAAGGAATTCACATACGCGGGCATGCAGGAGGCACTCCATGCGAAAGAACTCGTCTACTGCGGATAAGCCCAAGAAGGAGAAGAAGTGCCGACTCTCTGTTCTCGTTGTGCCGAAGTCGTCCATTCCCTTCCGGCAGACCATCCATTCAAGAGAGGTACATGAGCAAGCAGCCCGCCAAGCCAGCTAAGAAGGACATGCTGGCCAAGAGAGCCCGACTGCATGAGAAGATCGCTCAACTGTGCAGGGAGGGCATTCGATGGATCGACCAGTTCCATGGTCACGGCCATTTCGAATTCGAGCTCTCGGATAAGAAGTTCTTCGAGATGTTTGGCGCCCTGAAGGAGCTCGACGGCAAGAACAGGAAGAAGACGGCGTCAAAGGAGGAAGCATGAGTCATTTCTTCGTGATGGTCCTCGCTCCGAGGAACATCAAACACGAGATCCGGAACTACGAGAAGTACCTCGAAGAGATTCTCGCTCCCTACAATGAAAACAAGAGAATGCCCAAGTACGAGACGCCCTGTCACTGTGTCGGTGAAGAGGTGCGCCGCGAGGCCCGTGAATTGGCCGATCGAGAATTTGGCCCGATCGATCAACTGCGGACGAAGTTTCACGAAGAGCATCGCGAGAAGACCGATCGGCTCGAGTCGCTGATGAAGAAGATGTACGGCGATTGCCCGGAAGCGGAACTCGAACAGGTCCAGAAAGACCATGCCCAGCTCGAGAAGGAGACCGACAAGCTCTGGAAGACCTTCCTCAAGCCTCGTATCAATTTCGAGAAGCGTGAGGTCGAGAAGCATCCGAAGCGCAGCGAACCTACCAAGACCTGCGGCTTCTACACGGAGGACTTCCTCAAGTCTCTTCGTGAGAGGTACCCCGATGAGAAAAGGTACTTCAAGCTGAAGCCCGGGGATCGCTTCGATGACAAGTCAGGCTGCGCAGGCACCGGTGTGGTCACCAGTATCTACAACCCGAAGAGCAAGTGGGACTTCTATCAGATCGGTGGCCGCTACACGGGACGGCTCATGGACGGATACAACCCGGAAAAGGATCCCGAGAACTGGGAGATGTGCTTCCTTTGCCACGGCACCGGGCTGCGTGATGACGAGATGGGGGTCAAGGAACGGGAGAAGGACCCCAACTACAAGTGCAACGGGTGTGTCAAGGGCAAGGCGCTGAAGCATGCGAGCCAGTGGAAGAAGTTCTCTGGTGACGTCTTGCCGCTCATGACCGTGAAGCCCAACGTAATCCCCTTCGCCATCGTTACGCCAGACGGCCAGTGGCACGAGAAGGGCAAGATGGGCTGGTGGGCGATGGTGAGCGACGAGGACGATGACTGGGACAAGAAGGCCAAGGAGATCCTCGACAAGCACCGGGAGAATACGGTCGCGATCGCAGTGGACTGCCACATCTGAGGCAGGAGGGCCCGATGGATGATGTATTCAAAAAGTTCCTAGACGGCGATGATGTGCCGACCCTGATCGGAGCCGCGGGTGTACAACTGCCGTCCGGGGTCGCCAAGGTGGCTCTCATCCTCGTGGACTACTCCGAGATGCCGCAGGAGAAGGACAGAACAGGCTATACCGAGTTCTTCGAGGAGCTTTGGGACAAGGACTACTTCGCCGATGGTTTCGATCTCTCCAAGACGAGTGAGACGGCCATACGGGTGTCCTCTCGAAGGATAATGGCGGCTATAGCCTTTGGCGACGGGGAGGAACACCACCTCAAAGCGCCGAGCTACTACGCCGATTGTTTGGGTGATCTCGAGTTCATCAAGGACTTTGAGGACTTGAGAGCGGAGCGTGGTCTATGGCTACTGCACCTCAGGACCTTGAAATGGTCCTATCTCTATCTTGTGCGTCATCCGAGCAACAGTGTCATCAGCAGGACTCGCAACCCGAAGCAGGAGCTCACATTTAATCCGCCTACTTAGAGAAGAGAGGAGAGATAAACGTGGAACGGAACATGGAGATGAGGTTGGCTAAGGTTCTGGAGCAGATTCATGAGGAGGTCTACAACGCGGAAAACTTCGAGGTGAAGTACAAGGAGTGCCGGCTCAAACCCAAGAGCGTGTTGTCCAAACTCTTGGAGGAGTCGGCGCTCTTGGATAGCGAACGCCAGAGGTCGATCATCCGAAGGCAGCAGGAAAATCTCGACAAGGTCGATACGGCCAAGCTCTATGAGTTCGTGTCTGAGGGCGATGGCCATGGCATCATTGGGCCCGACCATTTCATCGAGATGGGCTTCCTGCCGGAATGGGTGGATCTGGTCGTCCATGTCCATGAGTCGGACGGTACACCCAAGGGCACAATCTTCGGTCCTGATGGAGCTGCGGTGAAGGAGCTGGAGGGCGTCTATTCGCTGTCGATGCTCTACCGGCTGTGTGGCCTTCTTGGCGTGGATTCCGCGAAGGCGGGCAGCTACATGGGCCGTGGATTTCAGGCGCGGGCATTGGCTGAAGTCTTGTTCACAGCGCCGTTTTTCAAAGACAGGATCGCCAAATGATGACACCGGATGAGCGCGATAAGCTCATGAAGGAGATGCTCGAGAACCTCCACATCGGTCCTGTGGACGAGGACGAAGACGTCTTCATGACCTGTATGAGCGTCGCGATGGTGGAACAGCAGAAGACCCATCTTGTCGCCGGGTCCATGAGGATCCCGTGCTTCAACTGCAAACAGGAGGTCTACATCAGCCCCGCCAGCAAGAAGATCATGGAGGAGCAGAATGGCAAGGCGATGTGCTTCGAGTGCACCAAAACCAAGCTCGACGCCGAAAAAGAAGTCAAGACGCACATCGCGCCGGAGCAGATCATCGAGGCTGGAAAGGACATCCGGAGGACGACCCTTGAGTCCAACTAGCCCCCGGGTCAGTTGCGTGATGGGGACATGTCGTGGACGGAAGCGCTTCTTGGCGCAGGCGGTGAAATACTACCAGCGGCAGACCTATCATGACCGGGAGCTCGTCATTGTGGACGACGATCCAGAAGAATCCTTCTCTCCGCCAGCTGGCGTCCGCTACATCAAGATCAAGGAGCCCATGAGCATCGGGCTCAAGATGAACATCGCCATCGAGGCGGCAGAGGGTCCGATCATCCAACGATTCGATGACGATGACTGGGTGCACCCGACTTTCGTCGAACAGATGGTCGGGCTCATGAGCAAGTGGGACCTCAAGACGACGGTCGGCTCGGTTGGCTCTTTTGTGGTCCTGTCAGTGAGGAGTTGGAAGCTGGCCTTTTCCGGCAATGGCTGGTTCCTCGGTGGCTGCATGTGCTTCGCCAAGGAGCTCTGGCGGAAAGCGCCGTTTCGGGATCTGACCGTCCATGAGGACTCCCAGTTCCTGAAAGACCATGCGGCTGTGGCCCGGCCGAAGCTCACTGATCCGGAACTCTATATCGTCGTCCGTCACGGGCATGGCCATCTCTGGCAAAGGTTCTTGGACATGCCGGTGGATGACATCTTCGAGAAGCACAGGCCCGTTCATTCCCGGAGTCTTGTGGAGATCATGCCTCCGGAGGATGTGGCGTTCTATGAATCGATCAGAAAGGAGGCGTCGTGCCCATAGATCGTACTCGCTGGAGGGAAGAACTCTCCAAGCGCTATTCGGCAAACCCTGCTTGCCGATGCATCTGTGTCGATGACGGCTGGAAGGACATCATTTGCGATCTCTATGACGAGCTCGAGAAGCTGGGCATCAAGTACGAGATTGCGCAGATCAAGGAGAAGCTTGGCGGCCTTCGGTTTTATGTCGATATCGAGGGCGAAAGGACTCCGCTCCGCGTCGACATGCAGTCTCCGCAGGGCGTCACGTCCGGCTACACGCAGGATCTTTCGGAGAAGCGCAAGAAGTTCCAAGCACTCATCAACGAGGCGGAAAAGAAGAGCCGGGCGGTCTGTGAGATGTGCGGAGCCCCGGGCACACTCTGCGGAACCAGCTACGTGCGTACACTCTGCGAAAAGTGTGAGGTCCTCTGGCAGGCAGATCGGGCGGCCAACGCGTAACCAAACGCCCCCGTAGCTCAGCGGGAGAGCAGGCGTCTCTAAAACGCGGCGGTCGCGGGTTCGATCCCCGCCGGGGGCGCCAACAACAGTATCAAATCGACGTTCGGGCCGTCTAAGCGGTCAGAAGGGAGGAAATCACGGATGTGGCTTTTCATCTTGATGTTTCTGGTGCTGGCCATTTATCTCCTGCGCGTGTGGACACGGAATTATGGCCACGATGAATTCTTGGGAATGCGTATCCATGATGTAGCAGACAAGGTAGTGTTCTCGTTCATCGGCACGATTGTCTGGGTCATCATCACCTTTCTCGCCTGCCCCTTTGCCGTCCGTGTGACGACCGGCATGATGCCGGATTACTCCAAGGGTCAGCGGATGGGCTACGTCACCAAGATCTCCAACAAGGGCTTCTGTTGGAAGACGTGGGAGGCCGAGATGCAGATCGGCACCGGAGATCTTGCAGCGCTCCAGAAACCGTTCGAGTTCTCGATCACGGATCCCACCGTCCTCAAGCAGGTGCAGGATCTGGTTGAGCTCAAGAAGCCGAAGCGCGTGACAATCGAGTATGAAGAGAAGAGTGGTTCCTGATGCCTTTCCGGATCGGGGAGTCAGGATATGAGGTGAAGAAGTTGACGATCCATGAGGACAAGGTAGAATCGGAGGAGAAGAAGCCATGACGTAGGAAGCACAGAAGACCCATTTTTACGTGTTGGTCCGGCAGGACCTTCCTGTCGAAGATCAGCTCTGCCAAGCGGCTCATGCCGCTCATGAAGTGGGAATCCGGTTCGGCAATCCAGACGCCATCTCGTCTATCGTCGTCTGCGGCGTCACCCATGAGGATGAACTCCTCAAGGCCGAGTATCGTCTGAAGCAGCTCGGCATCCGCTATTACCTGTTCCGTGAACCGGACCTTGGCGATCAAGCCACGGCCTTGGCAACGGAGCCTCTTGATCACAAGAGCCGGAAATTCATGTCTCGTTACCCTCTGTGGGAAGCGCCGCGCCCCGCAGAAAAACAAAGCGGCCATGTGTGAAGGATGATCGTGTTCCCTGCCGTATTCAGGTTGGTTGCCGCGGCAGTCTTGTGGGGACCACCTGCAAGATCTGCGGGCAGGCCGCCTGTAGCCGGTGTTCTACGGTTCACAAGCGCCAGCTCGATGAGTTCAGTCATACGTGGGACAGGATCTGTTTTGCGTGCCTCAAGGAGATGAACGAGAGAGTCCATGACAAATGAGAAGCTGAGAGAAGCCTTGGCCTTCTATTACGACTTCGCCTGCAAGAAGGCGCCGGGCACGAGCAAGGAAGTGAGCGGCACTCTTCAGAGCGGTGATGCCTTCGACAAGGTGAAGGAGATGGTGCCCAAGGCGATCAAGTTCATCGACGAGGGGCATGCCGACAAGGCGCACCGCTGGCTCGGTTTCATCCAAGGCATCTTGTCCCCATGGAGCAAGACGCCAGCCTTCACGCTCGACGAGCTGAGGGCCCATTCGAGAAGCGCGGAGGAAAAGGCGTGAAGGAGTATCCATCCATTTCGAGCTCTGTAGGTCAGCGCTTTCGCGAGCTGCCGAGCGCCTACGTCTTCGACAAGCTCGATGGCTCGAACCTGCGCTTCGAGTGGAACCGGAAGCGCGGCTGGTACAAGTACGGAACGCGCAGCCGGCTCTTCGACGAGAAGGATCCGGACTTCGGGGAAGCGATCCCGCTCTTCCAAGGGACGCTCGCCGAGCCGCTCACGAAGATCTGCCGCGATGAGCGACACGATCAAGTGGTGGTCTTCTGCGAATTCTGGGGCCGGAAGTCCTTCGCCGGGCTCCATGAGAAGGACGATCTGAAGCGTCTCACACTCTTCGACATCGCCGTCCACAAGCGCGGCGTCTTGGGGCCGAAGGAATTCCTCCGGCTGACGAAGCCTCTTCAGGAGACGAGCTGCCTCGACGACAACGGGGTCCGTGTCCCGCTTGTGCCCTACTTTTTCGGACAGCACAACTGGACCCGCGCCTTCGTCGAGAACATCCGCAACACGCCGGAGGCCGTGCTGGACCGTGGTGCCATCTCATTCGAAGGCGTTGTCGGCAAGACGGGAGACGGTCGGACGCACAACCTTGTGATGGCCAAAGCGAAGACCCAGAAATGGATCGATGCCGTATTGGCCAAGTACGGCCCCAAGGAGGGCCAAAAGATCATCGAGAGTTGAACAAGGAGGATAGTCATGATGCATCAGTTCTGGTAGGTGCGTGGACCGCCCATGGGCCTTTCGGTGGCATGTGTCCTGTGTAGTGTGAAGACCAAAAAACCGAAGGGAACAACCCATGGAACGCAAGGAAGTCATCCGTACGATCAAGGAGAGGATCAAGGCCCAGTCGCTTCTTCAGTCCAAGGCCAAATGGGCGCGGAAGACCGTGCACATCGACAAGGCCAAGCGTGAGGCCCTGATCAAGGAACTCTCCGGCGGCAATTCTTGGTATTCGGCCACGGGCGACGTGATCCAGAGGAAGGGCATCATCACTGCTCTTTTGAACTACTATCACGAAGCGCGTGGAAGCGAGTACAAGCACGGCATCCGTGGCAATGCCCAGTGGTCCTACGACAAGGCCATGGACGAGCTGCGGAAGGAGTTCCCGCTGACCATTGCCCAGTAATCTGGCCCGGTGAGCTGACCTCTGGTAACGTGTGCTAGGGTCAAGTTACGTCTGGTCAGCCACGGTGAGGTGTCGTGACCCTAAGTGTTCTTTCCCACGAGCGCCGTGCCGGCATCGACCCCCCTGAAGATCGCCGGCACGGCCTCTTTCTTTTTTGGATATAGGGTGAAACGATGTAGAATCCAGCGCAGTGCAGCTCACCATCAACTTGACCCCACCGGCATTCTGCGACGTGCTTCTGGTGCCCCGATGACGATGGTCGACATCATGGTCCCGGCCTACAACCGCTTGGAGTTCACCCAAGCTGTCATCTCCAATCTTGTCGAGACGACCGAATGGTCGCATGTTCGGAAGCTGTTCCTCTATGACGTCGGTTCCACTGAGGGCATGCGGCAGTATTTCGACCGCGTTGCGTCGGACTTCAAGAGCGTCTCCGTCGTAGCGTCGCACCTGCCGCCGACACCCGTGACCGACGTCCTGACGGCGCATGTCAGCCAGTCGGATGCACCCTTCATCGCGAAGATCGACAACGACACCATCGTCCCTCCCAAGTGGCTGTCGACCTGTCTCGGTGTCCTCGAACGCCATCCCGAGCTCGATCTTCTGGGGATCGAGGCGCACTACCCGTCCGAGCATGTCCCGAAGGAATACGGCTACGCGGGGGCGCGCTTCATCGGCGGGATCGGCGTCTTCCGCCGCCGCGCCTTCGACGGCTCAAGACCCAAAGGCAGGGACACCTTCTTCGGGTTCACCGAGTGGCAGGACAAGAATCCGCACATCGTGAAGGGGTGGATCCAGCCGTCGATCGACGTCTGTCTCTTGGACCGGCTTCCGTTCGACCCATGGCTCAGCTTGACGGCCGACTATGTGGCGAAAGGGTGGCAACGCCCATGGCCGAAGTATGATGTGGTACGCCGGCACTTGTGGGGATGGAAATGGCCGAACTCCTGAAGGTGGATCTCGGGTCGACGGACATCGTACATCCCGGCTTCGACCGGTATCTCGATCTGGTTGCCAATCCGAACATCCCGGCCGGGAAGATGGTCGTTGCCAATCTCACGAAGCCGTGGCCATTCGCCGACAGCTCGGTCCAGCTCTTCCGGGCGCATGACATCATCGAGCATCTGCCCGACAAGATCTTCACGCTGAACGAGATGTGGCGCTGCCTTGGCCCCGGAGGGAAGGCGGACATTTTCGTGCCGACCGTTGACGGCGTCGGCGCGATCTGCGACCCACAGCATATCTCGCTCTGGTGCCGGCATAGTTTCGACTACTTCTCCCATGGCGTCATCGAGCATAACCGCTTTGCCAAGCATTACGGCATCAAGGCGAAGTTCCGGGTCCTCTCCGAGGAGAAGAAGCGCTACTCCAAGAACTACAAGTCCGGGGCGGAGACAGTCGTGCATCTGGCAATCCTCTTGGAGGCGGTCAAGCCGTGAACTGGAAGGTCGTGATCCCGTCCAACGACGCAGGACGACTCAGGATCGCCGTCAACTCCATTCTTGCCGCCCATCCCGGGCTCGACCCACAGCGGATCATTATCGTCGACGATGGGGCCAAGGCGGGATGGCTGCCGGCCGATCCGCCGGTGGCGTGGGCCCTCGGCGTGAAGCCCTTCATCTATGCCCGGAACGTCAACATCGGGATCGATGCCGCCAAGGACGCCAAGGGCCTTGTCATCATGGGCGACGACTGCAAGGTCGTCACCCCGCACGCCTTTGACATGCTCGAGTTCATCGCGATGAAGCCGGGTGTCGGAATCGTCTCGGCCGCGATCGACGGCCCCGTCGGCAACCATCAGCAGCGCTTCAGGAATGACCCGGTCACGATCGAGACTCCCAATCCGATCGCGTACGTCTGCGTCTATCTGCCGCGCCATGTCTGGGAGAAGATCGGACGTCTGGATGAGCGCTTCGCAGGGTACGGTTGCGAAGATCATGACTACAACAATCGCATCAAGGCGGCCAGATTGAAGTTCATGGTCGACCACCGGGTCGTCGTTGCGCACAACGGCCCCGGCCAGCCCTCGGCATGGCGGACGAAGCCGGACATCGGTGCGCTCCACGCTCAGAACAAGAAGCTCCTTGCCGAGAAGTGGTCGGTCCCCGACAAGAAGCCCGTAAACATCATCGGCCTTTACCGCGTGAAAAACGAAGAGCGCTGGATCAAGGAGTCGCTCGAGCGCACGCTCCAAGTGGCCGAGAAGGTGATCCTCTTCGACGACCATTCGACGGACATGACGCGCCAGATCGCCATGTCCATGAAGAACGTCTTCGTCGTCCAGAGCCCTTTCGAGGGGCTCGACGAGGCCCGGGACAAGGATCATCTCCTCAAGCTGGCCCTTCTGGAGAACCCCCGCTGGGTCGTCTTCATCGACGGGGACGAAGTTCTGACCAAGCGAGCCACGAACGAGATCCGTGCCATTGCAACGGGCCCCGGCGGGATGATCCGCTTCAGGATCGTCTTCCTCTGGGACGAGGTCTATCAGGAGCGCTACGACGGCGTCTATGCCCGCATGTGCCAGCCGAGGATGTTCTCGCTCTTCGACCAAGACGCGGCCAACCTCTCCTACCGGCGCACGGGCTTCGGCGGCAACTTCCATTGCGGGCAGGTCCCGTTCACCCACAAGGGGCCCATCCGCTACGCCTACTCCGAGATCAAGCACTACGGATACCTCCACGAGGCCGACCGGATCCGGAAGCACCAGTGGTACAACGAGCAGGATCCCGGCAACACGCTCGAGGGGGAGTACGCCCACGTCATCGGGAAGCCTTCAAGGCACGCGCCGGGGCCGGTCCTCATCCGCAAGTGGATGGACGCATGAGCGCGATCTAGCTGGACGCGCTTCGCCAGAGAGCGAGCGAAGGCTAAATTTTTCCGTCACTTCACGGCACACCACAACCAAGGAGTTTTTTTGTGTCAGACGAACGCTTTATCAAGGTACGGTTCGAAGAAGGCGAGACGGGTTGGGCCGAAGACCTCGGAGGAGGCTTGGCCCGGATCTCCAACATCCCATTCTCCGGCGATCACAACATCGATGACATCGTCAAGCTGGAGCCGGCAGGGGATGGCTGGCTTCGGGTGAAAGAGATCGTGTCACGTCGTTATCCGGTGCGTGAGACGATTTGGTTCGACCAAACCGGCCAGTACTACCTCATGCAGAGCGTGATGTCGCTCCTGCAGGGCAGAGTGGAGGGCGGTGTCAGTCCGACGCCCGCTGACTCCAAAAAGAAAGGGTCGCAACCGCGGCCCGGGTTCATGATGGTTGCGTGCACGAAGCACGTGAACCCTGTGCTTCTGGCGGAAGCAGTGGGCATTCCGCATAAGAAGCTGAAACAGAAAGTCCACACTGAGATGGAAAGGCATGAAGAACCGGAAAGGAGGCGGGATCGGGAAGCCTAGCAACCTGAGCCCTCTCTAGAGTTGTACTCAAGGCACATCTGCCAGTCTGTTCGTTTTCAGTCACTTCAATCAACAACCAAACAGGAGCAATTCCGATGAAGCACTGGAGCTTCTTTCTGATGGCGCTCATCATCGTGTTCGCGATGAGCAGCATCTTCGGCTATCAGGGCCCGGTCAATACGGCCATGGCCGCCTCCGCGCAGGATGCCAAGACCAAGACCAACCCGCAGGCTGAGCCGAAGAAGGACGTCAAGGTCACGCGCTCGTTCACGGTCGAGTTCCTCTATGACCGCGCGAAGAGAGCGTCCAAGCTCTATGACGAGGCGTCGTCCAAGGGCGAAGGCTGGTGGCAGACCACCGAAGGCACGCTCACCAATCTGAAGAAGGTCTACGACCTCTGGACCGCCAAGACCAATGAGTACCTGAAGGACCGCCCGCTGTCCCTCGAGGACAAGGTGTTGTCCGACTTGATCATGACCGAGACCCAGAGCATCACCGAGGTCGTGGACAGCTGGCTCAAGGTGGCGCCGAACCGTCCGCAGTCGCGATTCGCCAGCGACATCGAGAAGTTCACCGACGACTTCCAGTGGCACAAGCCGTCCTTCGAACCGAAGCGCGACGGCGGCGCCGAGGAGGCCGCGAAGGCGATTCTCGAATACACCATCCGGCTGGAGGAGCGTTGGGGCGCCTACCGTGAGGCCAACAACCCGAAGGCGAACGGTACGACGGAGGTCATCAACGTCACCGGCATGCTCGGATGGTCGATCGTCAAGAAGGGGCACAACGACCGGATCTACCGTGATGGCGAGGCCCTCTGGAAGACCCACGTCAAGGTGACGGCCATCATGGAGGACTTCCTCAAGACCCACGGCGGCTCCCTCAAGGAGGAGACCAAGAAGGCCTTCGAGGATCGTCTCAAGGGCGTGAAGGGCTGCGCCGAGGAATTCGGCAAACTCTACAACCCGCCGAAGGAGGAAGCGAAGAAGTAGAAGCGGACAGTTGGTGGGCTACGGGCCGTCCGGTCATTCGGGCCGGACGGCCCTCTTTCATTCAGGGGGGAAATGTGCGCATCGACTTCGATATCTCCGAGCTTACCATCACATTGCCCAACGTTGTCCGTCCTCTCTCATGGCTCGCATCCAGCATCGAGATGGGCATTGGGTGGCTCATGGGCCGTGGTGTAAACCAGTGGGCAGTAGACGTGTCTGATGATGGTCTTGTCACCGTTATGAGAACAGAGGGGAGCAAACAGAACCTCCAATGCAGCCGGGTGACTCAATTGGGTGTCTTGGTGAAGAAGGGATTCTTCCCGGAGAAACCTAACTTTAAGCCATTTGTCATAGGCAAGGAGGGAACCGTCCTTTCAAATGTGGATACGCGTCCGGAAGTGACAATCGATGATCTGTCGTATGGTTTGTCGGATGTCATTGTTGGTGTAGCCTATAAGTACGGAGCGAGGAGGTTCCGGTGGGCCGGATCTCTCCAACGTTGCGATCTCTGGTTCGATGTCGGCCTGAGCTCGAAGGAGATTGAGAAGTACATGTCCGACCCGCAGGACTACACCGATACGACCCTCGTCGCCGACATGGTCAAACCGCCGAAGAGGAACACATGAAAGAACCCAAGGCAGCCGCAACCCGGTGCTACGTGCATGGTGTTGAAGTGAACCGGATCCGGCCTCGCCTTGAGTTCCTCGACGACGACGATTGGTTCGACAAGCTCGTCCCTTGGATCAAGGAAAAACATGGGGACGACGACATCTTCGCGGTGATGGATAAGAACCCGGACAAGCATGCGGATGCCCGTCTGGTCTCTTTGTGGGTGGGCGTCATCCCGAACGACTACCTGATCGACATCCCCGATGAGAAGTGCATTCGCGAGTTCACGTTTGGTGACTTGGAGAAGGGCCGATGAAAGTTTGGCTCGATGACCTCCGGTCCATGCCGGAGGGATACGACGTTCATGTCACGACGGCGATGGAAGCGATCAGGTACTTGGAGACGGGGAAGATCACCGAGATCTCTCTTGACCACGATCTTGGGGCTGCTCTAGACGTCCATACGGGCTACTTCGTGACCAAGTGGATTGAAGCGGAAGCCCATGCGGGACGTCTCCCAAGGCTGAAGTGGCACTTGCATACTCAGAATCCGGTTGGGGCACGGGACATGAGGATGGCCCTCGAAAACGCGGACAAGTCGTGGAATCGCCAAGAGGAGAAACAAGATGGCGGATGAACGTTTCTGCGCAGAGTGTTCATGCACGGCGGAGGATGGCAAGCGGGATATGACGTCCAACTGGGACTGCCCGCTTCTTAAGGCCAAGATCTGCGACGTGTGTTGTCATTTCGAGTTCGACGCCGGTATGGGTGCCCCCGATACGGCCAAGAGGATCTACAAGGTCACCGGCAAGACCCCGCAGGAAGCGCATGCTATCTGCCGTGGATGTGAACACGGCGGCGAGCACGCCGGAGAGCCGGGCAAGCGGGTCTACGTCAGACCCGGCAAGGAAAAGGAAGTCGAGGAGTGGGATCGGCAACTCGAGAAGAAACTCGCTTGGCTCAGAGGAGAGAAACAGGAGGTCCCGTGATCAAGAAGGAGGAACATTACATCGAAGCACACTGCGACGTCTGCAAGAAGACGCTTCTTGTCGTCGAGAAGTGGCATGAGAAGGGAGATCCGAAGAATCCGGAGCAGACGACCGTCTACTGCGAATACGCGACGCTCCAGAGCCACTTCGGATACGGGTCTTCGAGGTTCGACATGCTTGTCGATCATTACACGAAGATCCATCTGTGTGAGGACTGCTATGGCAAGGTCCTCGCGTTCCTGAAGCTCGACGATGAGGGCAAGCCGGTGGAGGAAAAGTCCGGCCTCAAGCAGGGCGAGCTTTTGTAGTTCGTCTTGGTTCAAGGAAGGAGGAATGATGGCGGAAAAGGACTATCCAGCCGCTCACAGCGCAGACACCATGTGGTACTGCGTCGATGAATGCGGCCATGTGGCGGCCTGCTATTCCAGCGAGTCCGGTGCCATCCCCAGTGATGCGCTCACGGAAGGGATGGACGCACATACGGTCAGCCTCGAGGAGCGCAAGGACTACGACTACAGCCACAAGAAGGCGATCGACCTGATCGACCCGGCTCATCTCGACAAGCTGATCAGCGTTTACGGCAATGTCCACATCACCGTGGTGCGCGAAAGAGGCACACTGGGCGCTTTTCTGATCTTGAGCCATCTGCCGAAGACGCTTCGCGCCCAAATCGAGAAGGCCGCCGAAGTCCAGAAAGAAGATGGCAAGAAGCATACGCCCAAGATCCGTGAGTTGCCGGACGGGCGGGCCATTGTGCTGATCTGCGCAGGCACGCAACAGGGCACGGCATTCGGTGCCGTGGTCAAGCAGGCCCATGAGGACGGGCTCTGTCTGGGCTGTTCGAGCTACTATTCGGTCGACACGGTCATGGTCGGCAAGGATGAGAAGTCAGGGCATGCGCTCTTTTACTACCGCCATCCGGGGTCCAACGGGGCGCCCTTCCCGTATTTCCTTTCTTTCGCACCGGAGAACGCGGTGCTGGTCGACGACCTGAAGATCCCAAAGGAGGTGAAGGAGAAGCTGCAGGTGGTGCGGTTGCCGGGGTGTTTCAAGGATCACCTTTTCTGGCAACCGACAGAAACGCACGGATGCGAGCTGTATGATGGGCCCAGAAGTCAGCCCGTCCGTCCAGAAGGAGCCACCTTTGAGGCAATGTTGCACTCAGAGTGGGGATACATGTAGGTCCCATGCGGATAAACCAACAGGAGGAATCCATGTCCCGTAAGCACGACCGTCAGGGCGACGTCCTCATCCTCAAGACGAAGGTTGACGCCGTCCCGCCCGGCGCGAAGAAGGTGGAGCTCGAACAGAACCGTGTCGTTCTCGCCCATGGCGAGGTGACCGGTCACGCCCATGTGATCGAGAAGGACGCTGCGACGCTCTTCGAGACGCCCGACGGCAATCGCTACCTCACGGTGCATCGGGTGACGAGCCTCAAGCACGAGGAGCACGCCGCGGTCAAGATCGAGCCGGGCACGTACGAGGTCATCCGTCAGGTGGAGTACACGCCGGAGGAGATCCGTCGTGTCGCTGACTAGGCTCGACAGGGTCGAGCTCACGTCTCAGCAGTTGTCCAAGGTCAATGAGTTCCGTGACCAGTGGCTTCAGATCGGCCTTCGGGGCGGTCCTTGTGACCGCCCCAAGGTCGAACTGGCTTTGGACAATCTCTACAAGCTGGCCAAGCTCGATCCGCCCGATAAGATCTGGTTCGACTCCCCGCTGGCGAGCGTCATAGCGGCTCATCTTGTGTCCGAGGACGGCACCCATCTGGTCTCGCCCAAAGTCCTGCATCATCGCAGGGATGTGATTCGCGCGGCGATTTTCCGGCAGACGGCCATACACAAGACCCCGCATCTGCTCGTCGCTGAGGCCTACATTTCAGAACGGGTGCGTCGCTCGAACCAGATCATCGAAAACACGATCATCGCCCCGGAACAGCCACCACGGGAGGAGGAGAACCCGGTTGAGTGGATTTCCGATGAGACGTACAGCTCCATCATCGGGCAGGTGGTTGAGAAACTTGGTGAAGGGCCGAATCCTTCAAGTCTCAGGCGCAAGTTCCGTGAGCGCCCGGAGTGGTCGAACGTGCACATGTATTCGGTCTTCTACGGCCAATTTTCCGCAGAATGGCTGTTCGTCTACGACTTTGCCCGCAAGGTCTGCAAGACCGAGGTGGACGGTGTGGACGACATCTTGGTGCTGGCCGAAGCCGGATGGCTCTGGGCATTTGACGGTGTGGCGATCCTCACCGATCGGCCGACGGTCCTCAAGACGGACCCCGCCACAGGTCGCCCGCATTGTGCAGACGGCCCGGCCTTGAAATGCGCCGACGGGTTCACCCTCTACGCATGGAAAGGCATGCGGACACCCGAGAAGGTCATCAAGGGCGATTTCACGGTCAAGGAGATCGACGCCGAGAGAAACGCCGAGATCCGGCGTGTCATGATCGACAAGTATGGGTTGTCGAGGTACCTGCTGGACAGCGGCGCCAAGAAGATCCACGAGGATGACTTTGGTGTCCTGTACTCCAAGGAGCTGCCCGGTGATGAGCCGCTCATGATGGTCAAGGTGGTCAATAGCACTCCCGAACCGGACGGTTCGTTCAAGGATTACTTCCTGAGAGTCGACCCGCGGGCCTACGGCGGCCTCAAGACCGGCCGTGCCGCAGTCGCCTCCACGTGGAGGTACGCAAACGGCAGGTTCGTCTTCGAAAAGCCCGAAGACTACAAGCCGGACCACGAGACGTAACTGGAATTGGGGGGCCGCGCATCCCATCTATCACGCGGATTTTTCTCTTTGGTCCCACATCGAGAACCACCATGCAGACAGTCATCTGCGAAGTATGCAAAGCGTCCGTGCAAGTGGAACCTCAACTCGGACCGGGCATGATGCCGATGCCGCCCATAGGAATGGGCACCGTCTCGGTGAGCGTCGCGTGTAACTTGCCCGGCCAGCAGCCGGTGGGCGCCATGCTCTGGCATGGTGTCTGTCCCAACTGTGCACTGAGGTTCCAGAAGAACATGCAGGATCCCGTCGTGGCCACCTTCATCACCAACATGATCCCTTGGTTTGTCCGGCAGTCTTTCGATCTCAAGGTGGCCATCGACAAGACCCGTGCCAAGATTCATCCAGAGAACTAGGCCATGAAGAAGATCACCGCGGACATCTGGTCGCTCGTCGAGACGCACCTGATAGTGATTCCCACTAATGTGGGCTGGAATTCGCATGGCGAAAACATCATGGGGAGAGGGCTGGCACGACAAGCTTCCTTACGCTACCCAGAACTTGCGCTCTGGTACGGAACTGAGTGCAAGAAGTTCGGATCCAAGACCCCTGTGATGCGATACCCGGAAGGTCCGATCCTCCTCATGCCAGTCAAGCCGCTGAACAGCAAACAGCCGTGGTTCTCATGGAAAAGCAGGGCTGACCTAGAGCTCATCACCAAGGGAACGCATGAGCTTGCGCAGTGGCCGGGAGACGACCCGATTGCCGTCCCGCTGGTAGGGTGCGGGGCCGGTGGGCTGGACACCAGCGAAGTCCTTCCTGTGCTCAATGACATCCTCAAGGACGACCGTTACACGCTTATCTGGCCAAAGGAGGAATACGAATGACCAAACGCGAAGTGCTCAAGCACTATCAGGGCCTGCTCGACAAGTTCGTGTACGACCTCGAGTACCTCAAAGCCAAGGCCAGTGTGGCCGAGGTTCGTAACGGCGCCAAGTTGAGCGTCGGCTACCACATCACGATGCCCGACGGCAGGACCGAGCGGTACCTGCAAGGACCCGTGCTCACGAAGACCAAGGAGGGGTGGACTGAAGTCGTTTGATATCCCGTAGAGTTCGGTTTGGCAGCGTCATCTCTCGTGCGGTCTGGTGACCTGCGGCACGGTACGGTCCGGTCGGCTAGAGTATTGTCCGCTCATCATCAAAAGGAGAGGGAAATGCCAACAAAGATCAAATCCAAGAAGCCGCACACCAAGAAGGAGTATCGGGTCTATGTCTACTATCAAGGTCACCCAGACTACGGCCTTGATGGCGATCTCCGTAAACTGGCCGCGAAACATGGAGGCAAGTCCGGCGGAAGCGGTTATCTCTTCCCAACCCAGACGCGTGACATCGATTTCTACTTCAAGGATGTCAAGAACCGGTCGAAGTTCGGGTTGGCGCTCAAGAAGATCAAGAAGAAGCTGAGGTACGAACTCGATGATGGAGACGAGGACTAATGCTCGTTACCGATGAGCTCCGAAAGGAGCTCGTAGAGAAACTCAAGACGCACATCGAGAAGCTCGACCATCCGACATACAACATGAACCCGGCGGATCCGGCTTCATGTGTCGAACAGATGAAGACAGGCAACTACACGCTTGATGTGCCGCCATGGAGAGCCATCTTCACAAGGATGTATGTCGACCCCAAGCATCATTGGAGGCAGTGCAGTTTCTCATGTCGGGGCAAAGGGACCTACTCGACGGTAGAGGTCGATGAGCTTGCGTCCATCGTCCGTGATGCCACTCCCGTGCATGAGTTTTTGCAGTATGGCGTCTTTGGACGGCCTGACGTCATCCAGTTTGGATGGAAATAATTGCGGCTGGTTTTGTGGGGTCTGGCACGGCTTGGTTAGGTACGGCTAGGTACGCCAAAGTATCCTGTGGTGCGGTCTACTTCCTGAAGATGATGCTCAACGTAATGATGATCAAGACGGCAGCCCCGGCCACCAGCCCGGGCAGCATGTCCTTGATCTCCCTCCTTCGCATCTCTTCGGGCGTGATGCCATAGCGGAACTCGTCGGTCGTCTTGTAGTAATAAGAGACTCCGCTATTGAGCTTGGCGGGCACCGTGGTCGGCTCGAGTCCGATCTCCTTCTTCATGATGATGAAGAACATCACCGGGTAGGCTTCGACCGGATCGAAGCTGATGAGTCCCGCGGAATTGGTCAGCCCTTCTGCCAGTTTGATGGGGATGTTCGCGGGCGGGACAGCCACTGGGTTCTGGCCCCAGAGGGAGACCATGGCGCCGGGCAGTCCACGGTCGATGTGAAAGATCTGGATGCTCGCGTAGTCACCCTGCCCGAGCTCGCCGAGTCGGGAGACCTCATTGCCTCAGCCCAGCTCGCCGAGCGGGGCGATTTCTTTTCCTCAGTGGCCCAGACCATCGAGACGCATGGCCTGAATATAACCCTTTGTGAGGGAGCTATGAAGAAGAACGACAAGCGTGGCACGATGTCCAAACAGGTTCAAGAAGGTGACGTCATTCGTCTTGGGCAGACGCTCTTCGTGGTCGAGGAAGCCCAGATGGGTGGTGGCGGGACGGCCCATGGTCCGCACGATGTCTACCCGGACGCATGGCAGGTCAAGGCCCGGGCGCTCAGGAAGAACGGCAAGTACGATCCCAAGGGGAAGATCCGCGAATTCAACCAGATGACGACCTGTTTCACCAACATCATCGACGAGGTAGAGGTCGTTGGGAAAATGAAGCGGAGTGTCCACTACTCATGAACACCAAAGGGAGAAGCCAGCTTCTGGACGTCAAGGCGGCCCAAATCGTGATGCACGGGTGGAAGACACACCCGATCGCGAATAAGGGCTTTGTGGCCGTCATGATCGTCAGAAGCCCGACGGAGTGGGTGATCTGCATGACGGAGGACACTGGGAAGGACTACGTCTGGGAAGACGGCAGCAAGTCCCTTGGCCAGTTCCTGCCCGGTGCGGCATTTGCCTACTGCGCCCATCGCAGCATCGAGAACAAGCTGCCATACGCCGATCTCCAGAAGGTCTTCAACGAGACACTCGGCCAGCAGCAGGGCTTCAAGCTGGAGTGGCTGGCAGAGGAGAAGATCGGATGAGCGAATTCAGGGGCGACGACCATCTGTCGGGGGTCGATAGGAAGCTCTGGATGATCGTTCACGACGTGCTTCACCGATGGCAGACGCTCGTCATCTTCAAGTACCAGATGATCAACGTTCCCGCGATGAAGTCGGGACTCATCCACTTCTTCGTGCCAGCGGACGCGCCCGAGCGTTTCGAGATCGTCCAGTTCCTCGAACATGAGCTCGAGAAAGAGCGGCTGAAGCCGGAAGAGGACTGGCCCGGTGTCGATGTGGAGATCACCGCGTGTGTCGATATCTTCAGTGGCCTTGAGCCCTATCTGACGCGCGATGAATCAGAGAAGCTGGCCGAGAAGTGGGTGAAGCAGTTCTTCGAGATGATGAAACGGAAAGGAAAGGACCCTAATGCAATGTAGCCGCTGTAAGTCAGAGAAGGTCATCCAAGTGTCCGCGAAGTGCTCGGACATGTGTGTCGTGCGCATGGGCGAGCATGAGCACGAGGGGTATGTGCCGAGCGGCATCGGGATCGGTGGCGGGGACTACATCGAGCTCAAGTTGTGCATCGGTTGTGGCCAAGTGCAGGGCAGTTTTCCGAAGGAGTTCCCAGAGGCATCAGGTGATGTTGCGTGAAGCCCGGTCATGTTTCGTTGTGTGGCGTGAGGTGATCTATGGAGCGAATTGCTGCGGGAGCGTGACCGATTCGATCGGTTTGTCGTCACGGAAGCGCACGAAGCGCGGATTGCGCAGCCGGCCGGGCGGTTTCTCGAACCGCTCTTGGAATGCGAGCTCCATGACGAAAGGGCCCTTTTTCAGGCGCTCGACAATCTCGCGTTCGACATCCGCGGAGAAGTTGTTCACTTCTCCGACCTCGACGTACTCGCCATGCCAGAACTGTCCGAAGCGGGCGATGAGACTCTCCTTCTCGGTCACGTAGGCGGATGTCACGACGAAGTCATCAGTCCGAACCGCCTTGAGTTTGAACTGCACGCCTGTCGGCTTTGGCTCTCGCTCACCAAGGGGCCGCCAGAAATAGGGCGCCTCGATGTTCTTGAGAACCACGCCCTCGCCGCCTTCGGCAAGCGCTTCGTTATAGACGTCGTGCCAGCGGGCAAAGGTGTAGAGCGGGGAGATTGCCAGATGTCTGGAGGTCCGGACGATCTTCTTGAGATCGAGCCGACGGTTGCCGAACGACTCCTTGGAGATGTCCTCGCCCTCGAAGCCGATCATGTCGAAGAGGACGTACTGGAAATAGCCCGGAAGCGCCTTGGTCTTCATCATGGCCTCGCGGGGGTCCGCGGTCATGGCGACCTTCGTGACTGTGGGCTCGTTCATTTTGCCTGCGGGCGTCCAGTAGACAAGCTCACCGACGAAGTGCTCGCCGGTGAAGTCCTTCACCGCGGCATAGATCTGCGGGAAGTTCAGTGTGAGCTCCATACCGCGGCGCGAATAGATGCGGCCGCCAGCCACCTGCACGAGCCAGCCGTCGAACTTCTTTTCCACGGCCAGCTTCTCTGGCGGGACGCGTTTGGTGGCCTGTGTGATGTCGTCGATCTCGACGAGTCTCTGGAGCGCGACGGGGCCCTCGATGACGCCGCCAATGGCGTCGAGGTCGGGATAGATGGCCCCCAGATCCACGAACTCGGGAGTGGTCTCTTCCTCTTCCTCGGGTTTCGAAGTCGGACCGCCGGGGTGCTTCGGATTGACATGGACCTTGGTGCCGTAGTCCGTGGCTTCGAAGACACGGCTCCCAGTTCCGTCGGAATCGGTGATCCGGACCATCCCCCAGTCCTTGAGGCGCTTGAGCCGGATGCAGGCATCCGGGTGGGAAAGTCCGAGGATCTTGGCGACGTCCTTGGCCGTGACATTGCCCTTGATGACGACCGTCCCGAGGACATCCCGCCACGTCCGCCTTGGAGTCTCTTGGAGGTAGGAGAGCGTCATCTGCTAAAAAGATAGCGTGAAATGGTCGATCAGGCAAGATTGGCTCGGTTGTCTCAGGTTTAGCGACGTGAGGCGCGGTCCTGTACGGTGGCGTGTTGTATGGCCTATATTACAGGAGAACATCATGGCGAAGAAGCCCAACAGGAAGGCTGGCAAGAGCAAGAAGGCCGGAAAACATCTGGCTAGTCTCTTCAAGAAGGCAGATCTTGCGGCTCGTGTCACGGCGTTGGAAGAGGTCGTCAAGATCATGCTCAAGGACGTGGAGACGCTCAAGAAGACCTCGACGCTCAAGGACGTCGGTTGTCTGGAGTGTTGGCGGACTGGCTTCATTGGCAGGTGCCCGCATCAGCCGATCAAGGCGGACATGGGTGGCCTCAAGGAGCTCGGTGAGGCGGTGGCCAAGATCGCCGATGACATGAAGACCAAGATCTAGAACTTCACCAAATCTCACTTGACAGCGAACCTTCTCGCGGGTACGGTTGTTCTACTGAACGAGGCGATCGTGAGCTGGAAATTGTCAACAGCCCCAGCAGCGGCCGAAAGGCGAGCTCAAAGACTCGTCGTCGCCACCAGTCTCGATCTGCATTCGTACCCCATGATGATCGCGCCGTGGTCCTTCGGTACGAAGCAGGCGAATCGAGAGACCGGGCGGCGCGAGGATGCGGGGATGACAGGATGAAGTAGAAGCGCCGACCCGGGAAGAAAAACAAGACCCCGCATCCGAAAGGACGCGGGGTTTTTCTTTTGGATCCCTTGGGGCAGCCTTGGCAGGGCTCCACAAGTAGCAGCGG